>Ga0126308_10000835_pt1 | contig 11260 bp, 13 predicted proteins | sample Plot55_FD_92533 | JGI IMG/M metagenome (GOLD analysis project Ga0126308, IMG submission 92533) | Serpentine soil microbial communities from UC McLaughlin Reserve, CA, USA - Plot55 | ecosystem: Environmental > Terrestrial > Soil > Grasslands | place: USA: UC McLaughlin Reserve, Lake County... | reverse complement strand
GTACGAGAGGTGAGCGTGACGGAGCAGAAATATTTCCGCAAAGGCTTCAAGATGCGGGAGAACGTCCAGCATCTCCTGGACCGCGACTATCGCTCTGAGGTCGTTGACAGGGTTCGTGAGAACGGCAACGTGTTCGAGGCCGACGGCCTCACGATCCGCCTCGCCGACGAGTTCGGGTTCTGCTACGGGGTAGACAGGGCTGTGGACTACGCCTTCCAGGCCAGGGAGAAGTTTCCCGACAGGCGCATCTTCATCACAGGGGACATGATCCACAACGCCTCCATGAACAACCGCCTGCGCGAGATGGGCATAGAGTTCCTCTCCACCGGCTTCGAAGGCCCCCCCGAGAAGGCTTTCGACGACCTCACCCCCGAGGACGTCGTGCTCCTGCCTGCGTTCGGCGCACCAATAGATTGGGTGGAGAAGCTGAGGCAGAAGGAATGCATCGTCGTCGACACGACCTGCGGGTCGGTCCTCTCGGTGTGGAAGCGCGTCACGCGCTACGCAGGGCGTGGTTTCACCAGCATCATCCACGGCAAGTACTACCACGAGGAGACCAAGGCCACCGCCTCGCAGACACTTAGGGACGGCGGCAACGGGAAGTACCTGATCTTGCGCAACCTCGAGGAGACGGGCTACGTCACTGACTTCATCCTCGGCAGGATGGGAGCCGAGGAGCTTTCAGAAAAGCTCGCCCACGGTATGTGTCCTGGCTTCGATCCCACTGAGGACCTGCAGCGTGTTGGCGTCGCCAACCAGACCACGATGCTTATGAGCGAGACGATGGCCGTAGGCGAGGAGCTCAGGAAGGCGATGGCCGAGCGTTATGGGGCCGAGAACATCGAGGAGCACTTCGAATTGTTCGACACCATCTGCTCGGCGACCCAGGATAGGCAGGACGCCCTCTTCGAGCTACTCGAGAATCCCCTCGACCTGATGGTCGTTATTGGGGGGTACAACTCATCGAACACGAACAATCTGGCGATCATCGCTGACGAGAGGGTCCCGAAGAGCTACCACATAGCGAGCGGCGACTGCATAGAGGGCGACACCATCCGCCACAAACCGGCAGGCACGCCGCTGGACAGCAGGGAAGAGATAGTGGAAAGTAGCTGGCTTCCCGAAGGCTCTGTGCGTATAGGGCTTACAGCCGGCGCCTCGACCCCCAACTCTCAGATAGGGCTGGCCATCGGGCGCATCCTCGAGGCTCGCGGGCTTCCGCTCGGGATCGCGCTAGATTAGCATTTCAGCATTTTGTTTTCGCTGAACTTAGAGCCTGGCTTCGACGAGCTTGCGTGCTATGTCGGTAAACTCCTGTCCCTCCGTGTTGTTGGAGGCCAGCGAGCGTGTCGAGCCGTCGTCGAAGACGATCTGGACGGTCTCTTGCCCCGTCGAATGCCCCTGCAGATAGCTCCGTGCGGCGTAGGCGGCGCCGGCAATCGCACCGAGTAAGAACAGGCGTCTGAGGAGCTTCTTCATCGGTTGCTCCCCTCTGCGAGGGCCTTCTCGACTTCGCCGCGGGCGTTTCGCATATCGTAGAGTACGAGGCCGACTCTGGCTTCCTGGCCCGTCGTGGCCGCCAGGACGCCGCCCCCATCGAGCCGCACCACGAGCAGGTGTCCCTCACCGGTATCTATCCTCAGCTGGGAGATGTGGCCCTTTCCACTCTCACGCGCAACCCTCTCCGAGAGGTACACCAGCGCGGCCAGCATCGCGCCGACCCGTTCTCTATCCACCCCAGGTTCGTGCGAGGAGGAGAGGAGATCCCGGTCCCCAGAGAGCACGGCGCACGACTCGATGTCCTCCGAGAGCGCCCTGAGGTCGGCAAGCACGCGGTCGAGACCCTCGGCCGTTCCGGTCCCACTTCGTTCAGCCATAAGTATCTCCTGTTCCCAGTCTGCCCTCGAAGCGGGCATTATATCCGAAGGCAATCATCGTCTCCGAAAGAGCTTAACAGAAGACCCAGGTAATGGTATATTCACCGCTTCAGGGGGCGATTAGCTCAGCGGGAGAGCGCTGCCTTCACACGGCAGAGGTCGCTGGTTCGATCCCAGCATCGCCCACTTCCGAAAGGCGCGGTTTTGCAGGAAAACCTTGAAGCACAAAAGAAAAGTCTAATCGACTTGGAAACCTGTGTGCAGCAACCGTGCAGCAACGCGAGCGCTATTGAACTAGCCTCCTTGATGTATCACCTCGACAGCCTGTAACCGGGCGCGCCGCCAGTGCTGGTCCTCGAGGGCGCAGCGGTGCGGTGCGGCGATCAAACTGCCGCCATTTGGGTACCGTAGTCAGGTGGTGAGATTCGACGGAGTGAAGGACGATATGCACGTGACACGCGGGCCGAATGAGAAGAATTACCAACCGTTCCCCAGGAAGGGGAAGTTGCACGACAACTCGAACTTGTCGCTAAACGCGCTGCGTGAGATCTTCGGTTCCGACGGAACTGACGTCTACTGTTACGTCGTCGCCTCGGTGACGAATGAAGGTGGAAGTTTCGTGCAGAGGGGGAGCGGTCCAAACTTCCAGGGAGACATGGTGACGCTGTGCACCTGCAAGCACTATATGCGCACCGCTTTGAGCCCCACCGATTGGGAGAGCAAGTGGGTCGCGGGGTTCACGGGTGTCGGAGCTGGTCGTGGAAGTAATGCGCTCATGTTTCTAACGAAAGTTGACCGTGCTTTCGAGTCTTATCACGACCTCTGGTACTCGGAAGACATCCCCGCCGATACGAAACGGGCTAAGTCAGCCACGTTGAGCAGCCTCGGCGACCTGTTAGAACCCATCGACGAGTTGAGCGATCACTTCGATCACAGAGGCTACCATCCGCCCCTCGACACACACTCTCACGCTCCTAGCAACGCCTGGTACGGGGATGTGGATCGTATCGGCTACGGCGGGCGCAGGGCAGCTTTGTTGGTCGGCGATCCGGAGCATACTTTCTTGTGGGACAGACCGAGGATTTTCTTCTCGGGATCGATAGGTCGCGGCTACAGGAAGATCGCACTCAACTACTTAGAGGCCGCGCCAATAGGCGGGCAACTTTTCGCACATGACAACTCTCAGAGGGATTGCACAGCTTTCTAACTGCCTCTTGACACATATGCTACTCGCCTATTGGCGCAAGCTCTTAGTCTCCCTACTCGAAACGGACTAGCGGTATGAAGATGGCGATGCTGAGAGTCGGCATCGATACTGGCTCCGGAGGAACACATGGGCCGCTGTTCCAGGACGGTACGTTCGAGTTTGTCCCGATACCGGACAGCCTCGGCGTCGAGTTGCGCACCTATGGGAACATGGTGGGCAGGAAGCGCAGGAAGCTGGTCGACTACATCCCCAAGCGCCTACAGGCCAAGATGAGGAACCAGTCCATTCACGTCGACCCTGAATTCGTTACCTTTACCTACGGCGATCCGACACGCCCCAAGTCTCGACTGCGTACCCTGGAGCAGGGCGACATGCTCGTGTTTTACTGCGGGCTGCAGGGGTGGGACTTCGAGTCAAAGCCAGCACTCTACCTGATAGCGTACTTCGAGGTGCTAACGGCTGGGAGGGCGAGCGAGTTCAGCTCGGCTGAGTTAGATGAACTCTTCGGCAAGAACTTCCACGTGCGCCACCAAGAAGTCTTCGAGCGACAGAAGGACCGCCTCGTGCTGGTAAAGGGCTCTCCGAATAGCCGTCTCTTGAAGCAGGCCGTGCCGATAAGCGCCGTTGGCCAGACCGCCGCGGGCAAGCCGCTGAAGATTCTTTCATCAGATATGCAAGAGATCTTCGGCGACTTCAAAGGCAAGGTCGGCTTCCAGCGCAGCCCGACGCGCTGGGTAGATGCGGCCTATGTCGCCAGAGCCATGGAGTTCGTCAGATCGCTCGATTGATACTGTTGCCGCCATAACGCTAAAGCTCCTCGATCACTTGTTCGAACTCGTAGGGTTCAAGCAGGGGCAAGTTCCGCCGAGACAAGTTCAGACCCCACTCCGGTTCGCTCTTCAACCCCTCATAGTTACGGTTCACGAACAAGGCATTGGGGCGTTTCCAAGTTTTGGATCCCACTTAGGGACTCACACAAGTCGAGCGTCGAAAGCCCTGTAATTCCCATGGCGTCGCTAGTCCCAAATCGTCTCGGCTAAGTGAGTGCCGTGCTTTCATTTCAGTGCCTCCTCTAGAGCCTTCACTGCCTTCTCCTGCATATCGGGCAGCAGGTGAGAGTAAATATCCAAGGTAATGCTTACCGAGGCGTGACCCAGCATCTCGGACACCACTTTGGGATTGACGTCCTTCGAGAGCAGCAGAGCGGCGCAGGTGTGACGGAGGTCGTGGAAGCGGATCGGCCGGAGCCCGGCACGCTTCAAGAGCGGCTTGAACGAGCGGTTTCTCAGGTTGGAGGGATTAATAATTGTGCCCGTCGTCGTAGCGAAGACGAGGCCACCCGGCTGATAAAGAGAGCCCATTCGCTCGATCTCCTCGAACTGGCGCGAGAGGTGGGCCCGGAGTGCCTCCAAGGCGCTCGTCGTGAGCCTGATCGTGCGACGGCTCTTCTTCGTCTTCGATTCGCCTAGGACGAACGCCTTGTCCTCGCGGGTGAGTGTGCGCCTCACGCGGAGCACACCACGCTCGAGATCCACATCATCCCACTTGAGGGCGAGGAGCTCACCTTGGCGCATCCCGGTGTTGAGGGCGAGAATGTAGAGGGCCTCGAGCCTGTCACCGCACGCCGCTTCGATGAAGCGCCGGGCTTCGTCCGGGTCCAGAGGATTTATCTCCTCTCTCGTGATCCTGGGGAGCTTCACCCCGGTCGCGGCATTGCGCGGAATGAGCCCGTCGGCCACGGCGGCGTTCAGGGCTTTGTGTAGGACGACGTGCAGCTTGTGGATGGTCGCCGGCGCGAGGCCGGAGTCCAGGCGCTCCCGGTAGAACCACCGCACCTGGGCGGGCGTGAGGTCCTTGAGCTTGATGCGCCCTAGGGCAGGCTTTATGTGCGGCCCTATCGCGAACCCGTAGCGCTCGTAGGTGCTCTGGCGCACCGTGTCCCTCACGCCCTTGAGCCACCTGTCCAGGTACTCCCCGACCGTCATGGTGCCGGCGTCGAATACGAGCCCGTCCACGCGGTCGGAGAGGGCCTTGGCGAGCTTGTCGCGGACGTCTTCGCGCCTCTTGCTAGAGAGGTAGCGGCGCTTCGGACCGTCGGCTGTGTAGACGACGTAGGCCGCCCGGTAGCCCTTCACCTTGCCGTCCTTGCCCCTGACCGGGTAGATCGAGCCCTCGCCGTTGCCGCGCTTAGCCACGTTCTCTACTCCCTTCCCAAGCTTTGACGCTCGACTCGTACCAGACCGGCCCCATAGACAACTTGCGGTTCGGGCGAGGGATCAGGTGCCACCAGCCGCGGGCCATGTACGCTTGCACCGTTTGCCTTTTGAGCCCCAGGCGTCGGGCTAACGCATCGGCGTCCAGAACCTCAAATTGCTCCGGCACCTCCACTTTGTTCAGATCAGCCTCCCTGACCATCGCCGCAGTGTACGACTTCTTCTTTGTGAGCTTATCAAACATCTATTGATTAATCAAGTGTACTTTGATAGAATCGGGTCGTAGAGAAAAGAAACGTCCCCACGGGTGAGCCCACCAAGCAAACACCCGAAGGGCCTTGACCAACAGGAGGCTATCAACGCCTCCGCTGAATATGCCGGGACTGCTTAGCGTGCTCTTGCGCCTTGACGCCCTTCATGATGTGCAACGTGCGCCAAGCCTTCGGCCCTTCGAAAACCGGAATAAGGTACTCGTCGAGGCGCAGCGCCGCTTCATCCTCGTCGATCTCATCGGCGTCCGGTCCCATCGTGCGCCGGCACAGCTCGTCGGTTATCCCGTAGCGGCTTGCGAGCTCGGGCTATTCGCTGAGGTCCGGCACGTCGCGCAGCGTGGCGGGATCTGTGGCGTAGACACCTTCGGACCACTCGGGATCTGAGGAGCTACGGGCCGCGTCGAGTAACGGATGGTCCCGGCCCTCGCACAGCGCGATGAAAGCCTCCTCGACAGCCTCGCGCGGAAATCTCCGGGCTGGGCCGGTCCGCTGCGGGATCTCTACCAGCTCGCGACCGGCGACGCGCTCGAGGCACTTTATCCAACCGCGCACTGTCAGCGACGCCTCTCGTGGCTGTGGGAGCTGTGCGCGCTCTCCAGCTCGCGGAACATGCGCTGAACGTGCTCCGGCATCGGATACCGGCCATGCACCTTTGCCCACTCATCCCATGCGCGGTGGGCCTCGCGATCGGCCTTGCGCCACTCGCGCCGACCGTACAGCCACGCCTCGCGCTCGGGCTGCTCGGCGGGATCCATTCTGCGGAAATAGTCGCGGGCGCTCTCGTCGAGTACTTCGGCGTCGATCAGCGCTTCCAGTATCGTCAGCTCCCGGTCCGTGGCGACTTGTTGGCTACCGCCCAAGCGGTGAATGCGCCAGCTCTGGATAACATCGTCGAACTGGTCATCTAACGGCCAGCCACGCGCCTCCAGCTCCAGAATGTAGCGCTCCATCTGTCCGGCGTCTCGGTAGAGACAGTCGGCGTGCTCCGGGAACATGCGCGCCTCGACGCGCCTCAACCTCTCGAAGATCCCCACGTGTTGCTCCGCTCGCGCAGCTCCAGCTCGGCCTCCAGGAGCTCCAAGCGCTCGACCAGTTCCAGTTGCTCGCGCTCGGCCAGCTCGACGCTGCGGGCGCGTATCGCGGTGTTGTAGAGCTGCCCGGCCACGGCTGCGGCGCGCGGGTCGACGTTGCCGGCCAGCACGTCCTCCGCCAGCTCGACGAGGCGCGCCCGGATCTGCGCGAGCTGCGCTCCGGGCCGGCCACGCCCGCCGCTTTTGCCGGCCCGGCTGGCCTGCCGGCGGCGCTGTTCGGCGTGGTCGGGATGATGGGACCAGCACCACTCCGCACCCGGCATAGCATCCCCCTTGCACCGCTCCCCGTTCGGCTTGATTGCCTGGCATCGGACCATTAGCTACCCGCTCCCCCCTCTCCTAGCCGGCACGGCTGCGACGCGCGCCCCCGAGAGAAAGGCGCGCAGCGCCGCTTGTGGTGAGGGTTGGCTCCTGGCCGTTCCCTATCTCGCAACAGAGTCAGGCGGCAGCCCCGTCCGGGTTGCCAGCGGTCCTCGCGGAGTAGCTACCACACCCCCCCTCCCTCTTCCTTTATCTCTAGGAGGGCACGCCTTACCAGCGCCGGGTCGGGCTCGGTGGCGAGGTAGCCGTTGACCATCAGGTCGTGGCCGATGTCTCGGGCAGGCTGGTCCTTGAGCTGAGGCGCGCCCGCCAACCTGACCCTCAAAGCGTGCAAGATATTCTCGTAGCTCGGCGCTTCGCTCACGCTGCCCTTTCTCGCCTCCACACGACTTGCCTGTCGCTAGTGCAACCCCATCCTGCCACGCCGCTAGTGCGTTCTCTAGGGTGGGCTCTGTTCGTTCGCGTCTCATGCCACGCTCCCAAACAACTTGCGTATCCCCTCACGTTCCTCTTGCTCGATCATCCTGAGCATCTCTAATCGTGTAGGGTCCATGTGTCGCTCTATGGCTTCCTTGATTAGGCGCCTTATCTCAGAGGCGGGAATCGCATCTAACTCCACGGTCTCGGTGCCGTAGCGCTCTATGAACCGGCGAGCCCGGGTGTCGGTGCGGGTGACAGGCTGCGTAATGAGCCCGTACTCATCTATCTGCTCGGGTGTGGCGGCGATCCGCTCGACTCTGACCTCTGCGGGTCTAGCCTGCTTAATAAGCTCCCGCTCTACGGTCTCGGCGATGTTCATGCCGGAGGCGTCAAAGTCGGTTAGCAGGTAGACGTTGGTAGGCCGCCCATCGAACCGGATGTGAGCACCGGCTTCCTGTAAGTAGCTTTCACTTGCGAAGCCGCGAGAGACGTACAGGTCGAGCCCGAATTCATCGCGTACCACCGGCTTGAGCTTGCCGGCCATAGCATCCTTTTCGACCCACACCTCAACCCGGACAGGCGAGTCCATCCAGTAGTCTTTGCGATAGATGCTCGCAGCACGGTCGGCGAACGCCTCCGGATCCTCGTATCGGTCATAGCCGTAGATGGTGCGACTGCCGTCAGTGATCCAGGAGTAGGGCAGCCTGCCGCTTCTGCACATCTGTAGGAGGCGCCGTTGGACGCGCATGTAGTTGTTCCTATTGCCTTGAGCGTCCTTGTCCATGAGGTCGGCGCCGAGCGCCATGTAGTACATCCCGCACGCTGGTTGGCTTCTCCTCAAGGGCTATGGCGAGAAGGTAATTATCCAGTTCGGCCGCCTGCGCCTTCGAGAGCCGCCTTACGGTACTAGTGCCGTAAAGGCTCATACCGGCAAACACTCCTCACACTCGCAGCTCAACGAGTGAAACTGTGCCTCGACCGCGGCGAGCACTTCCGAGCCCCTCATGGGATCGCCCGAGAGGTGTGCCGCCACGGCCGCCGCCAACACCTTAAGCTGAGACTTCGAAGCCCCCTGGCGTCGGCAATGCTCTGTCTGGTCCTGTAGCCAGCTAGGCGGTTTGGAGAAGAGCTTGCGCACGTGTGCGGAGGTAAGGGTTGTCGAGAAGTCTCCAGATCTGTCGGCAGTGTCGGCAGTGTTGGCAGATGCCGCATTGCTAGCGGGTTTCTCGCTGCCATTAGAGATGCTATTAGACGCGCTCCTGCCATCAGAGATGCCATCATCGGGAGTACTGTTGGCATGGGTTTCGCCTTTATGTGTACGGGATTTCCTCTTGCTGCCATCATTGCCATCATCGTTGGAGAGTTGTCGGAGGGTTATCTGTTTTGCGGATTCGTCCCTCCCGCGCGCCGCCTCGATGCCCGCGGCCGCGAGCAGTGGCAGTACCTCCTTGATCCGCCGCCATAACCAACGGGCGCTCTTGGGCCACGCCTTGTCCCGCACAACTGAGACGCCCAGAGACTCGGCCACGCCCTCAAGCTTGCTGTGGAGTTCGGAGGACGTGCCAGTGTACTCCTCCTCATCCTCCATGAACTTGATGATGGCCTGTGCTACGGGGGAGCCGTCGAGGGTGGCCTGGTTCTGGACCTTCACTACCTCATCCCAATCATGAAGGAATGTCTCAGCACCCCACCCCATAACCTCGTAGACTGCCGCCGCGTACTCTCCCCAGTCAGCCAGCCTCGGCCTTCGAGACAATTTGATCGACGGCTTACGGACTATTGACTTAGACAGAACATCAAAAAGCGCGCCGAGTAGCTCGGGATGCTCCTCCTCGAAGCGCTCCCAGAGCTCCTCCTCGGTAACGCGCTCGCGGTCGGAGATCCTCTCCAGCTCCACGACGAGCGAGCGGTCCAGCACGTCGCCCCGGTCGGTGGGTACGTTGATACCGTTCAAGAGCACCGCACGCCTGAGCTCGATAATCACGTCCTCATCGTCGGTGTAGAGGCGGCGCTTAGAGTCGGCCTCTCCGGTGACTAGCCTGCAAAGCGTGTCGGCGCCCCATTCGGGGATAGTGTTCTGGTTGTCGAGCATTACAAGATAGGCGTGCGAGGCTTTCTGGAGAAAGTCGCGGGGGTCGAAGCGCACGGTCTCCGGTGCTGTGGGGTCCACCAACCTCTTGAGGAGGCGCTGTAGAGTGGTCTTACCGCTTCCCATAGCGCCGCTCGCGTTGAAGATCGGCCGACCGATATGCGGCAGCAGTACCGTGACGGCGTAGGCTGTAAAGAGCCTCTTGTCCCTGTTCGTCTTGAGGTTGACGTATGCGATCAGCTCCTTTACCGAGCCTCCGCGCCGAGGGTCCGGTAGCGGCTTGAGGTTCGGAAACTGGCGGAAGAGGACGGGCGGGTTGGACTCTAAGCCCCAACCACCAGCAACAACAGTGACCACACACCCCGGACGGAGCTTGTAGTAGAGAGCGTCCCCGGTCCACGCGGCGTGGGTATGGAGCCCCCGCACATCGCCGGAGAACTCAGCCTGTGCAGCGAGGGTGCCGGCTGCGGTCTTGAGGTACTCGCCGTTGACGGCCCGCTCTTCTCGCTCCCACATCAGGCGCCTGAGCCACGAATATGAGCGGCTATTCAGCGGCAGAGGCTCCCCGGCTACCAGGGCGTGCGGCGCGCCGTGCTGGTCCACGAACAAAGCATCCAGGTCCTCGAGCGCATAGGCTATGAGCCTGTCGCCCTGGTTGCGCCTCTCCTCCTTCTCCTTCGGCGCGAGTCCCTCCGGCGCTGGCTCCTCCCGCTGCCAGTCCCAATACTTGCAAAGCTGTCGGACCATCCCCGGCTCCATATCGTCCAGAGTCGGCCCTCCCACCACCAGCTCGCCGGCGGCGAGGTTCCGCACCGTGTTGCGCACTATGCCCTCGAGGTCGCGATGGGCCTCCCGCTTCTCCCGCTCGCTGGGCCAGCCCTTCGCATCCCATGCGGCTTTGAGGATTTTGAGTACTGACGCTTCCTCCAGGCGCCCAGGGCGCAGCAGGAAGCCCGAGAGCGCCATCGCGTAGTCGTGGCGTCCACCTCCCTCATCGGTGCTTTCGTCCCTGAGTTTCGGTAGGCGTCGGGCTATTAGTGTGGCCGTCGCCAGCTCGCGCACCTTCTCCTCGAGCTCATCTGCGGGGATCTCCGCCACCTCTAGACCGCTCTGCGTGTGCCAGGTGTAGTACTCGCCGCTCGGGTGCATGGAAGGGGCTACCAGGGTCTGTCGGCCAGTGGACCTGAGCTCCACAAGCCGTTTCTTGCCATCGGTGTCTCTGAAATCTCGATTCCGCGCTCCGCGGGCTCTAAACCACCAGTGGGAGTGCGGGCGGCTCTCGCGGCCACTAGTGAGCGTCTGAGGCAGAAAGCGACCAGCGATACTGACCGCCTCTTCCACGTCGAGGTCCACGTCCACGAGCCACCCGGAAGGCTCGCCGGTGAGCAGGCCGATGCCTTGACCGTTCGGCCAATAGTCGGGAATGTCCTGCGGCGTAAGCCGGAGGCTCTCCCAACCGTTGCGGCCGGGGTTCTTGCTCCCTGCAGGGATCGGTATTACGGCGTCACCACGGCCCATGTATCTGGCAGCGGCTTCTTGGGAGTCGCTGCTCATTCGGCGCCGTACTCCGGGTCGAAGTCGTTGCGTGCTACGTCGACCGACCCGAGGGCGTCATCCCCCGCACAGGCGTCAGGAGGGTGTCCCCTATGACCTGCTCCCCAAAACCTGGTCCAGTTACTATGAGAGTCCGACAGCCCCAGACGGGCGTAAGGAGGACTCTTTATGGGCAAACGACACTCACCGGAGCAGATCGTGCGCAAGCTCCGCCAG
>Ga0126308_10000834_pt1 | contig 11261 bp, 6 predicted proteins | sample Plot55_FD_92533 | JGI IMG/M metagenome (GOLD analysis project Ga0126308, IMG submission 92533) | Serpentine soil microbial communities from UC McLaughlin Reserve, CA, USA - Plot55 | ecosystem: Environmental > Terrestrial > Soil > Grasslands | place: USA: UC McLaughlin Reserve, Lake County... | reverse complement strand
TCTTGTCTTCTCCTCACCCACGCAAAATACTCGTCACTCAACTTTCCCCAGGGTTCCGCAGCCCGGTGCTGCTGGAGCGCGCGCTCCAGGTTGCTCGCCTCTCGGTCAGCTGCCTGCAGCTCTCCCTGGAGTCGCTCGATCTCGGCTTGCAGTCCCGAGGTCAGCTCGCTCTGGCGCCTGTCGCGCAACGCGGCTGCATCCGCCTTGCGCGTCCGTTCGGCGGCTGCTCGCTCGCGGGCAGCCTGGGCCAATTGCGCCCGGTTGTCAGCCTCGGCGTCGTGCTGGTTCGCTTCGCGCTCGGCGGTCTCAGCAGCGGCCACCAACTGCAGCCTGTCGTTTCTGCGCTGCTCTGCCTCGGCGAGCCACGCACGAGCCTCTTGTGCCCTCTGGCGCGCTGCGGCCAACTGCCGTTCTAGCTCTTGTCTTCTCCTCACCCACGCAAAATACTCGTCACTCAACTTTCCCCAGGGTTCCGCAGCCCGGTGCTGCTGGAGCGCGCGCTCCAGGTTGCTCGCCTCTCGGTCAGCTGCGTCCCGCCTCTGTACGAACTCAGGGGTGTGCAGTAAATGGGAGTCGATGTCGGCGATCTGTATGCGGAGCCCTTCCACGCGCCTCCGAGCCTCGCTGGCAGATCCGCGAAGCAGCGTGGCTGCGGTATCGTGCGCGGCGGCTTCCCGATCGGCCGCTTCTGCGGCGGCTGTCGCCTGGGGCAATACGCTGAAGGCGAGCTCCAAGTCGGCGACCCGCTGACGCGCGTCGTCTGCGACAGCCCGCGCGTCGTCTCTGAGACGGGCCTGGTCGGCCAAGCGCGCCTGCAGCAGGGCGATCTCCAGCTCGGCTGCCTGAATCTCAGCCCGGGTGCGTGCAATCTCGTTTTGGAGGTAAGGCATTAACTCCGCCTTCTGTTGCGCATTCTCCGCTTACCGCTCCTTTTATTCATTTCCCCACACCCAGGCCCTTGCGTGAATGTTGATCCTGAACGGCTTCTGCTGGGTGATGTAGGCCATGTGCGCACCGTTCGCGCCCCACGGGACGGTGCGGCGGGGGCGTGTGTCGCGCAGCGCACCCGTCAGCGGGATATAAACCAGACGCTTCAGCGCTTCCTCGCTCGGGGCGAAGTGGCCCCACGTCAGGTCGCTCCAGCTCTCGGGCGCCTCTTCGCCATAGCGCAAGGCTTCGTCGAGACCGAAGCGCAACTCCGTCGGCTGCTCCTGGATGACGAAGAACCAGCCCGCCAGTCCTGATGCCTGATCCTCCTCTCCGCGCACCTCCAGCTCGGTCAACCCGAAGCCGAGCAGCGTGATATCAGGGGTGCGCGTGGCACGAAACAGCGGATATTCCTCGTTCTCGGGCCCTGTTAGCGGCTCACGTCTCCCGCTCCCGTCCTCGGCCCACTTGGCCCTAGCAGCGTAAATCAGCGCGCGAGGGTAGCGGCGCAGCAGGTCACCGCGCACGAGCAGAACTATCCGCCCCTCAGCTTCACCGGCGTCCCCGGTAGTGTTCTCGCCCAGGCGGGACGAGGGGTCCCAATCGAGTATAGGGCGGATGTCGCCAGCACTTTCAGGTGGCGTTCCTCCCGTAGTGGACGTCCGGCCCCGCGTATCCCAGAAGTGGCGGAAAAAAGTGCCCTGGCGGTTGACCGGGTACTCGCGCCACAGCAGCTCGCGGCTCATCTCGTGGTTCAGACCGACCAGAAACGACTCGATGAACCTCGGGTTGGTCTCCATCAAGGCGATGGTGTTCGGGGGGATCTGCTCCATCCCAGGCAGGAGCGCCTCCGGGAAGTAGTCGCGCAGCGCCTCGTACATCGGCGTCGTGAAGCGCGGCGCGAAGCGGATAGGTGCCTCCTCCTGAGGCTCGCTAGCCGCGGCCGTCGGTGATCCGGTCGCCTCCAGGGCCGCGACCGTGCCCGGTAGTGTGGGTGTGGCCGGCCCGAGAGCAGCGAGCAGAGCCTCCGCTTGGTGGTCGCGGATCGGCAACTCTGGAGCAGGCGCGCCTTCTTCACGTGCCATCAGCTCCACGGTGGTTGCTTCCCCGGACGGGTGTGCGACGGCAGCGTCCCCAGTATCGACGCTGCTGTCATGCACGTGCCGCGCCTGGCGGCGAAACGCGACGGACAGCGTCGGGTCGATCGGCGTTGCACTCGGCTGTCGTGTGGACGCTTCGGCGACTATCGCGCCAGCGCCGTTACCATCCACGCCACCCTCGCCGTTCTCTGATGTCGTGGCCATGCCCAGTGCCTTCAGAGTCGGCTGGATCGGCGCGGTTACCTGAGTCAACCGCTCGGTATCGAGTGGGGCGAAGTGTCGCTCGCACAAGGCTTCGTCAACCTCGTGGGAAAGCTCCTTTCGCCTCTGAGCCTCCTCGTCTCGCCCGTCGGCGGCCAACTGCTCCCAAGCAGCCGCCATCAGCGGCTCCTGCTCGAAGCGCACCACGGCCGCGCCCATGCCGGCCGCGACCCGATCCCGCGGGTCAAGATTAAGATCGGCCAGCCAACGCGGCTGCCCATCATCCTCGGGGACTCTCGCCGCGTTAGGGTACCATTGACCGTAGATCGGCGGCGTCACGATCGGCGCCTCCGTACCCTCCGGTGACGCCTGGTCGGCCGGCATGTTCAGGATCCGTCGCAGCCGTTGCTGGAACGGCGTGCGCGCCTCATCCGGCCATGGGGTAGAGGTCATCTTTAGGGTACGGAGGGCGCCTTCTAGCCCGATCGCCGTGCCTGGCGTACCCGGGGGAAGCGTAGGGAGGGTCCAACCCGGCTCGCGGATGTCCATTGGGCGCAGACCGAGAGTGTCAGGCAGGGAGTTTGGCTGCAGCCGGGTCACCAGCGCTTCGAAGTCTTCGCGTTCCCCCGTCCGAAACTCCCAGTGGTAGTAGACCGGCAGGCGGGTCGACCCCTCGCCCGGCGCGTCCGGCGCCCAAGCGTAGCGTAGCGCCCGTTCGTCCTCCGGCGTGACCGGCTCGCCAAGACCAGCCTTGCGCCCGATCTCGTAGACCGGCACGAGGCAGGCGTAATAAGAGGTTTGCGCGTCGAGTCGACGCGGGGAGAGCAAGCGCGAAACCGAACGCGCCGGGTCGGAAGAGAGCAATTTGTTCAGGTCGCGCTCCGTCTCGCTGTGCGCGACCTGCGCGTGTGCCCAGGCCCATGCCTCGGCTGGGTTGGGCAGTTCGCTCCGCGGGCAAGTCAGCACGGGCAGCGGAACGCCCGGGTCGAGGGAGCAAGCGTCTTGTCGCACCGTCGCCAGGCAGATCCAGGAATGCAGCCGCCCGGCCGTATTCGGCGAGTTTGACGAGAACATCCAGGGCAGGTCGGGGTGGTCGAACTCGATCAGCGGGAAGTAGTTCGGCTCGAAGTCCGTCGTCATCGACACTGGCTCGGTCCGCACCACTTCATGCGGGTCGAGGCCGGTCACATCGCCTGGCCCGTAGAGCAGCGCCGGAGTGTCGACGTCGTGGGTCGTCGCTCCAGCGACGCGCAAGCGAATCGGCAGGCTCAGGCGGCCGTCTCCTGAGGCGACGGCTCCCACGGCGAGGGCTTGGCGAACCCAGGAGAGAAAGCTAAAGGAGGCGGCGGGGGCTTCGGACATAAGGTACTCCTCGGCTCAATTAGATCACCAGGGAATTGGCCACGGGCTCAAGATCACGGTAGCGGGATGTGCCAGTGCGGCGCGTCGCCGCTTGCCCGGCCGCACCCAGGCCGACCACGGCGTCGAAGACTGCCGCTGACATCAAGTGGGGTTCGTCTTCTTGACGGGCTGCGCCGTCTCCGGTACCTGGATCGATGGTGCGTTGTTCGTACCCGACGGTTCCGTCGGTCGCGGGATCCTGCTGGTATACGAACTCATCGCTGCCGAATCGCAGCCCCGAGTCGAGCGTTTCGAACGACGGGCTCGAAAGCTTTTCGTCGTCACTCATCTCCTGGAACTGGCTCAGCGCAAACACGTCCTTCACCCGCGTCGCACGCAGAGGCGCACCGGTGTCGGTGCGTACGGCTGCGACCGTGTAAGCTCGCGCGCCCGCCTCAAGCCCATAGTTGCCGAACTTCTCGATCCTCCGGTTGAGTGGTGCAACCCGCTGCCGTGCCGTCAGCTGAGCTAGCGGGTGCACACGTAGCGTTGTGGCGCCGTCTGGCATCGGTCGCACCGACACCAGTGGACGCACGCCCGGAGCGAGTCCGCCGCTCCAGTTACGCGCGTCCGCGAAGGCGGCGGCGAGCAGCCCCACCACGTCGACCGGCTCGGGCAACGCCGCGGGAGGCGGCTCCGGTCCAAAGTGCACATTGAAGGGGATGGCGACCTTGAAGAACAGAATTTGGAAACTCGCGGTGCCGTAGGCGTGCCACGGTGTTGGCCCGGACAGTGTCGCATCCAGGTAGATCGACATCAGGATGTGCTCTTCGTAGCGGAGCGCGACGCCCGCCGACAGATCGGCGATGAACTGGAACGGCTCAAACTGAAATAGCACGTCGAAGCCGAGGAAGCCCTCCAGGCTGAACGGCCCTGCCCTCACCAGCAGTTCGACGCGCGCCCCGAACTGCACCGTGTTCGAGGTAAGTGCCAGGTAGGCCTCTAGGCGCAGGCGTGGGTTGTCGCTGGTCGCGAGGCTGAGCGCGAGGCGCGACAGGCGTTGTAGGCCGGGCGGGGCGGCGTAGCGTGGATTAAACCCGCCGATGGAGAGGACGAAGTTGGGTCGCTCTCCCACGCTGACCCGCATCGCCATATCGCCGGTGAGCGCGAACATAAGTATGCGTGAGTCGTATAGCGTGGCATCCAGCGAGATCTCGCCCTTCTGGAAGTCCACCACGCCGATCGCGTCCATTCGCAACTGCACCAGCACCCGCTCCTCGTCGGGGAGCACGACCTTCAGCCGGCCCAGCAGGATAAGGCGGATCGGCTCGGGCAACTCCAGCACCAGCCCGATCTCCAGCGTCAGAAGCGTGGGGGCACCCCAACCGAGGATCGCCATCGGGCCAAAGAGGTAGCGATCCGGTGCCGGTGGGAAGACTGTGCGCAGGTCGCTGATGATCTTCGGCGCGTTTCGGATCGGATCGTTCGGGAAGAGGATGGAGCCCAGCGTTCCAGTCTTGATACCCGCCCGCAAAGTGTCCACCATTGCAGTCCGGTTGACACCCAGGAGCCCGCCCACGCCGTTTAAGGTGAAGCCGAAACCCAGCGCGATAGGCGCGAACCCTTCCGCCGAAATGATCACGAGTAACGAGAAGCCGCGCGAACCGTCGGGCAGCCGGGTACTCAGCAGCCCGATGCCGTTAAGCGAGATCTTCCCACCGAGCTCGAGCTGGAGCACGCCCGCGTATTGCTCGTTCTCCGGATCGAAGAAGAGGTAGCCTCCGCCGACAACCACTCCTGAATCGATTGCCAAACCAGCGCCGTTTGGCGGTTTGAAATCCAACTCCACGTTGGCGGGCCCCAGGTTGCCGCCATCTGGCGGGAAAGTAAACTCTGCCAACAGGCCCATCCGTTCGATGTTGGCGGTGAACGGACCTAATTTGACGCTCGCAGTCGTGGCGGCCACGACTCGAATGTCGGTGTCCCCGGCGTGAAGCGCCAGGTACACAGAATCCACGCTGAGCATCCCAAGCAAGGACGAACGCACGGGCAGCGTCGTCTCAAGCCCGGCGCCGCCACGGAAGTAGAGCCCCTTCTGGTTCGACCAGCCAAGTGCAAGATCGAAGTCGGTGCGCAGCCCCTCCCGCGGCAAGACTTCCTGCAAGAATCCGTCGCCGTCCTCTCCGGCGACCACAATGGCGCTGCGACCGAGTTCGAATTCGAGCGAAAGGTCCCGGCGATTCGCCGTGAGCTCCAGGTCGGTCAAAAGCTGGACTGAACCGAGTTCGATTCGAGTCCCCCTCGATGCTCCGATGACAGTTGACTGCGAAGACGACGGTGGAAGACGCTTGATATCCACCTCGACGGAAAGCTTACCTGTCCCGGTGGGAATGGTTACGCCGTCGCGGCGTAGCGTGAACTCGGCCACGTCACCACTGAACTTAAGCCTCAGTGCCCAAGAGCGGCTCTCCCATTCCTGCTCAATCCACCCGCTTGGCGTAACGGTGACGCCGGCCCCACCCTCAGTGTCAGCGACGAGACTGACCACCGCTCCAACGCCGGTATCGGCCTCAGGCAGTCCGAAGCGAAAAGCGAGCGTTCGCGTGGCATCGCGCTCCGCGGCTCCCAACGCATCCATCGGGTCAATAAGCTCTGCCCCAATAACGACTAGCAGCGGACCTAAGCGCCCGAAGAGGCGCCCTGCAGCTACCCGAGCGGACTCCGGGGTCCGCAAGCTCTCAGCGCCGAGGTACTCTGCTCGCAAAGTCCCGACGGGGTCGGCGATGAGCCCACGCAAGCGATCAAGCTGTATCTGCGGTGGTCCGGCGGCATAGCGAAGGACCGGTTGCCCGGCCGTCCCGCCGATCGGGGGCGTGAACATTCCCTCGTAGTCACTAGCGGCTCGCAGGACTGTTAGGAGTCGCGCCAGTTGATACGCCAGCGGGTGAAGTCGCAGGAGGTACTCAGCAAGGAGGAATTCGACGAGCTCCGCGCCGATGGTGCTCAATGCGTGCACGGCATCGGGGGGAAGGTCCAGGCGAGAATCGTCCGCCAGCTTTTCAAGGCCTCTAACCGCGTTGAAGAGCGTGCCAATCTCGTCGACGAGCGAGCCGGCAGCGTCGAGCGTCTGCGGTGGGTCGGCCGCCGACTGCGCAAGCTTCGCTGCAGTTTCAGCTATTTTCCGAGCCTCGATCTCCAATGTGTCGACGGGGAATCCGGTCAGCGAGTCGAGCTCCCAGCCGAGCGCAGCGAAGAGCTCGCGGCGACCTGGTTCGCTTCTTGCCGCCCTCGTAAGGGGCTCGACTAGGTACTCCAGCTCGCGAGCAAGGAGGCCGAGAACGTCAGGCACGGCTGCTTCCCATGCTACGTAGGGACACTGGCTCCCACCAACCCTATGATGTAGTACTTGTCCTGTCCGCACCTCACCTCAGCGCCAAGCTCGATCTTTCCCCTTCGTGCGATGAGCACCTCTGCGGGAGCGAGATAAATCGGCTCGCTTTCCAAGATCTGTGGAGGCGGATTTACGGAACCGTCCGGCGCCGCCTGAGCCTCTGCAGGAAGCACTGCAATAGCGAAGGCGCCCAGCAGGCCGAGACCCACGCCGGCGCCGGGACCGGAAGAGAACACCTCCGCAGCCCAGGGCGCCGCGCTGCGGCCAATCGTTAAGAGCGCCGAGGACCCGTTCAGCAGTGACGCCCCGACAGCGGCCTGCCCGGTCGTGACTGCGAGCACTTGTCCGGATGCGAGGGGTGCGCCGCTGGTGAGTGCGCCAACCCTTGCCGCTTCGCCGCCGAGCCTACCGACCCAGGGGGCCGCTCCGGCGATCGCAGGCAGAAGCTGGGGCAGCGCTACCCACGCACCGTAGATTGCGAATGCGGCCGCGGTGCCGAGCGCTGCGACGGCGAGATCGACCTTCCAGAGTTGTAGGACCTGCTCCTTACTCAAGAAGCCGGTCGAGATGGCAGCGACGTCTGCCAAAAGAAATCCGGTGGGGAGGATGCGAGCGAGCAGAAACGTCTGGAGCACGAATTGCATGAAAACGGGACTCAGGCGGGGTCCATACTTCGCGAGCAGCCTATCCTGATCCCTCTCCCATACACCCTTGACGAACGCGTCGAAGAACCTGGGCGTCGCGAGCACCACGTAGGTGCTGTCGGCAGGCGCTAGCGGCAAGGTTGCCTGCAGTGTCCGCTCCAGCGCTGGCTGTATCTCCCTGAGGGGGCCGACCACACGGGTCAGAGTCATGGGCACGAGCTCAGGCTGCTCCTCTAGCCTTCTTCGACGCCGGCAGCAAACGATGTCGTACAGGATCAAGCCGCGCGCCGCGGGATCCTGCCAAGCGTGAATGAAGCATGAGCGCTCTGGATCCGCGCTCGGGATAACGAGTCGATGAGGCGAGGGATCCCAGTCGCCGCCCTGCCAGACGCGCGGCCGCGGCGGCCCGAACGCGGGGCTGGTCATCGGCGCCATTTTATTGAGCGCCTTCAGGTAGCGCGCGAGCTGGTCGGGGCCGGCGTCCGCCGAACGAACAGGCTTGATCTCGTACACCTCCGCCAACTCGGCGTCAGCATTGAGAATGTCTGTACGCTGTAGCCCGCGGCGGGACCACTCACTCGACAGGAGTGCGCCATAGACGTACGGGTCGATTGGTAAAAGGTCATAGATGGTCCCGGGCTCCCAGGAACCCCTCCCCTCGTATACCCAGAAATCGACGAGCCCGTAGGTCTGTGGGTTCCGCTCGCGCATGTACATGAGCCCGAGCCACTTACCGTATGCTGTTCCCACCGGCCCGCTCGAGGGGTACGACAAGGGATCCGATCCGTCGGGGCAGATCGCGCTGTAGAGCCGCTGCGGGTTAACACTGCGCTGAACGCCGGTCGGTACACGTTGCAAAACGCTGACCTCGCCGTCCCCGCATCGCGGAACCCCCCTCTGCTGTACCACGTGGATGAGCTCATGGGCAAGCAATTCCAGCCCGCTGGGCGTGCTCGGATCGTACCGCCCGGTAGCAAAAAATATGTCACTGCTCCTTGCGAAGGCCTCCGCACCAAGGTTGTGAGCGAGCCGCGCGGCGCGCTCGTCAGCATGTACGCGGACTCCGGCTAAGTCGTACCCGAGACGTCGGCTGAAGAAATCGCGAAGATCGGGCGACAGCGGCTGCGCCTCAGCGTGATGATCAGTGGTGGGCCGGTGTGCCAGCTCCCGACCTCGGCACGATTGAATCAGCGCCCGTGCAACCCGATCCGCCTCGCGCTCGCACGGCGTCCCTGTCACCTCGATCAGAGTGTCGAACGGCTCCATACTCTAACTACCCAAAAGTACTTTGCGTGCAGTCTGGGGGCAGGAGGTTGTCCGGTGTTTGGAGTTCACCCCACTTATAGACTGACTCAAACTGGTGCAGCCCGAGTAGATCCAGCCGCCAGAGTTGCGATCGCGGATCATTATAGCCCGTCCTCGTAAGCGACAGGGTCAGATCGCCGCTATCAGGAGGCTGCTCTGCCTCCGTCGAGATGCACGTCAGTCGATGCACCGTGCCTACCGCAGCCTGTGGCTCCAGGGCATAACGCGTCCCTCCTTACTACACCTAGGGTAGTGATCAGACGATCTGCCTGATCTCACTCCACGGGAACAGCCCTGCTATCAGCTCTATCCCCCGCTCTTTCGGCAAAGGCCCGTATGTCGTTGACGGTAATGTTCCCACCGGCGCCAGTGCCCTCCACCTGAGACAAGTCTATGTCCAGTTCCTCAGCCAGGCGCTTGGCAGGGCCTGTTGCCTTCGGACCTTGTTCCTGGCTCACTCGTTCCGCATTTTCACGGCGGTCGCTAGGGTGAGACCCGTCATCGGCCAGCGTCATGGCCAGGACTAAGGGAAGCATGTTGTTCGCGCTTCCCATCCCCGATCCTCCACCATCAAAGAAGGCAACTAACGGGAGCATTGTTTTGGCGATGTCCCTAGGGTGAGACCCGTCATCGGCCAGCGTCATGGCCAGGGCTAAGGGAAGCATGTTGTTCGCGCTTCCCATCGCAGATCTCCTACCATCAAAGAAGGGAACGAATGGGAGCATCTTCGCGATGGGTTGAGGATAGTTCTGGGACACCTGGGAGAGCAGCAGCGCTGCAGTAATGACATCCAACCTGGCTTGGAGCGAAGCAAATTTCTGTTCGGAACTTTGCTCAGCCGCGGCTGGGCTAACTGCTTCCGACCCATAAGGCCTAGTATAGTCAGTCATCGTTTCCGTCATCTCTGCTCCTTTCAATGGTCTCGCTAGGTTCGTCAGACGCTAGCTGTTGGACTAGGTCTTGTTCCGCCCGATCGGTCATTCTGTCTATGGTTGAATATTGCCGTACTTGCTCCCTTCGCTGTGCCTTCTCATCTATTTGCGCTGCTTGAACTCGTCGCACTGCAGGAACCACAAAAGCGGTAAATAGAGGTCGATTGGGTACCTCCCAGCCGGGGCTGCCCGAACCTTGACAACTGGAGCAGTCAGGGTCTTCACCCCAGCAGCGAGCGCAGGCTCCCAATGCCGCGGCCAGTGCTTTATTCCAATCTCGCAGCTCTTCGAGCTCTCCTCGCAGCAGCCGCAGCTTCTCCCAGAGTCGGTGTTCTTGATACTCGTTAGATGAGGAAGCTACCTCGCCTGAAGAAGCCATCACGGAAGCAGGCTTATGCGTCGCCCAATCATATGGGTCCTCGAGTAATTCCTCCGTCCTCCGTTTCGCCTCGGCAGGCTGTCGACGTGCAAGAATGGCGGTTAGCAGCAATTGGAGCCAAGGATCTGCACTGTCCGCCTGAGTGAGCAATCCTTGCACTGCCGCAGTGCGGTCACCACTCGATTCGGACATCAGCGCTTCAAGAATTGTAGAGTAAGCGTTCTCCTCCATCACTAACCTGGCACTTCGCTTTCCCCATAAGGCGTCCTTCGGCCTTCCCCAAAAGGGCTCTCCTTTTAGAATGTATGCTAATTAAGAGGGCGCGCCAATAGAAAGGCACCATCCTACTACTGGCAGTTCTCCGGGTGATGGAGCCGCCTTCGTAGCATGTGTTGATCATGTGTTACTCCCTGAGGGGACAAACCCTAAAGTACTCTACACTCCTCCAGGAGTTGGCGCAAGTGCGCTAGGATACAAACCGTCGCCCTTGAGGTATAGTCAAGAGTTGTGGATGGGACTCTCCGGTCACGCGGCGACCTTCTCCTCGCTTCCAACAGCACTACCTGGAATCCTCCCCGCCGCAAATTTGAGTACCGCGACTACTGAGACGAGAAGACCGACGAACAGGCCAAGGAGGACTGAGCGCCCTCGCGGACCTCAAAGAACAAGGCTCTTGCCCCCAGTCCAGACAGCCCCGGTCCTACAGTGGCGAGGAGAGTGCCGGAGGGATCCTCGACCGGAGCTATGCGAACTTCCTCGATGCGTATTCCAGAGGCAATTCGGGTTGCACGCTGCCAGTACACCATATGTACACCAGTACAGGTAGATACGGGAAAGTTCACATGCGTACGACAAGCGCGAAAACGGCTTGTATATGCGGGTTTGTGAACGTCAGCGAACCCCTGTGAACCCTTCCTTCCTCCCTTACAAGGAGGAGGTCGCTGGTTCGAACCCAGCATCGCCCACTTATAAAACTCCTGCAAAAACGGTATTTTGCGGACAAGGAGAGAGAGCCGGAAAGACACTTCCCGGCTCTCTTAC
>Ga0126308_10000832_pt1 | contig 11263 bp, 12 predicted proteins | sample Plot55_FD_92533 | JGI IMG/M metagenome (GOLD analysis project Ga0126308, IMG submission 92533) | Serpentine soil microbial communities from UC McLaughlin Reserve, CA, USA - Plot55 | ecosystem: Environmental > Terrestrial > Soil > Grasslands | place: USA: UC McLaughlin Reserve, Lake County... | reverse complement strand
GCCATGACTTCAACCCGGCGCTCGTCCGGGGTGAGACGATCCTCCAGCTGCAGCACGTCCCTCAACGCGCGAATCGAGACCTCCAGCTGGTCGAGCGTCGGCTGGCGCGTCGTCAGCCGCTGCAGCCACAAACCCGGAGCGAGCAGCGTCATCAGGACGCGGTTGCCCGAGTGCTTTCCGGCAAACCGGATCAACTCGTAGGCGATCCCTGCGATCACCGGCAGGAGCAGGATTCGCGATGCGATCAGCCAGTACCAGTGCGGCCGGCCGAAAAATGCGAACACGAAGATGGCGATCACCATCACCCAGAGCAGGAACGCCGTTCCGCAGCGGGGATGGATGAGGCTGTAGCGCTGGACCCGCTCCGGCTCGAGCTCGTCCCCGGCCTCGTAAGCGTTGATCGCCTTGTGCTCGGCAGCGTGGTACTGAAAGACGCGCTTCAGGTCGGGAAGCAGCGACATCAAGCTGAGGTAGGCGATGAAGAGCGTCACGCGGATCAAGCCCTCGACGATCACGAACCAGCCGGTCGTCTCGATCGGGAGCCAGTTCGTGATCAGCGCCGGCGTGACTTTGAAGAGCGCAATCGCGAAACCGATCGCGACCACGAACGCGAAGATCAGCGCACCGCGGGAGAGCTCGGTCGAGACCTCCCCGTCATCGCCCTCCTCCTGCGCCGCGTAGTTCGCGGAGATCGCCAGCGCGCGAAACCCGATCGCGAGCGATTCGCCAAGTGCCATAACCCCGCGGATCACCGGTAGCCGGAAGACGACGTGCCGTGCCATCGGCGACGCGATCGAGTGGTTGAGCTGTGCGATCTCGCCGTCTCGCTTGCGGACCGCGACCGACCACGCCGAAGGCCCACGCATCATCACACCCTCGAGGACGGCCTGGCCGCCAATGGGCGCACTCACTCGCGCCCCTCACCGGCGCCGGCTACCGCCGGGCGGAGCCCGGCTCCGCCGACGCCTGCCGCCGACTGAGGACCGCGAAAGCACCACGTGAAGAACAACAACGCCGAGAACAGCACCGCTGCGGTCGACGACTAGCCGCGGCGCGTGGCGCCGCCGGCCTTCTCGAGGCGCCGCTGGAAGCGCTCGACGCGTCCGCCCGTGTCAAGGAGCTTCTGCTTGCCCGTGTAGAACGGGTGGCAGTTCGAGCAGATCTCGACGTGGAGCTCCGGCTTCGTGGAGCGCACCTGGAACTCGTTGCCACACGAGCAGCGAACGGTCGCCAGGACGTACTCGGGATGAATTTCGGCCTTCACTGTTCGCCAAGGATAGCAACGGCCGTCTCGGGAGCTACGTTGCCTCCTGAGACGACGGAAACGACGGGTGCGTCCGACTCGAAGGTGACCTTTCCCGCGAGAAGCGCAGCCGTCGAGGCGGCACCCGCCGGCTCGCACGCGAGCTTTGCACGGGCGTACAGGAACCGCATTGCGTCGGCGATCTCGTCCTCCGTGACGAGAACGACTTCGTCGACAAGCTCCTGGCAGACGGCGAAGGTGTTTGCTCCGGCGAACGGCGCGTTCAGGCCGTCGGCCACCGACCTCGGTTCGATTGGAACGGGTGCGCTCGCATCGAGAGCGGCGTGAAGCGCCGACGAGAGTTCCGGCTCCACCGCGACGATCCGAGCCTCCGGCCTCTGCGCCTTGACCGCAACCGCAACGCCGGAGATCAACCCTCCCCCGCCGACAGGAACGACGACCGTCCCCAGATCGGGAACATCCTCTAGCAGCTCGAGCCCGAGCGTCCCGTGCCCCGCGATCAGGTGCGGGTCGTCGAAAGAATGGACGAAAGCGCGGCCGGTCTCGGCGCGAAGCCGTTCGAGCCGGTCGAACGCCTCAGCGGGAGTCGGAGCTTCGAGGTCGACCGTGCCGCCGTACCCACGCGTTGCCTCGAGCTTCACCTTGCTCGCTCCTCGCCACATGACGACCAGGCAATCCACCCCCTCGAGCGCCGCGCAGTAGGCGAGCGACTGCGCAGCGTTTCCGGCCGAGATCGTGATCACACCGCGCCGCTTCTCTTCGCCCGATAGGTGCGCAAGCGCGTTCAGCATCCCGCGCGGCTTGAACGATCCGGTTCGCTGGAACAGCTCGGCTTTCAAGAGGACTCTTGCGCGGAGGTCCCGGGACAGGGTGGCGGAGCTGAAGAGCGGCGTGCGATGCAGCCTGCCGGCGACCGTCCCGCGTGCGGCAACGACGTCTTCGTACGCGACCGGCAGGCTCGACACGCGCGTCAGGTGAGCGTGTACTCGGGGCCGGCGCCGCCCTCCGGGGGCGTCAGCCGGCCGCCCTTCGCCGTGATCGCCCCGCACTGGACGCAATTCGATGGCGTCACCTCAACCATCACCTCGCGCCCGGCGCCGCCGTCACCCGTGACGTCGTAGACCTGCGCGGGGCACATGCGCGCCCACATCTCGCCCAGTTCGCGAGGCACCCGCCTCTGGACGCGCAGGTGGTTTGGGGCATCGTCGCGCGTCTTGTTCCCGCTCAGGAAAACGCTCGAAAGCTTGTCGAACGTCAGCTTGCCGTCGGGCTTGGGGTATCGCGCGGCGCGGTCGGTGCGGATCACGTCGTGCTCGGCGTCGGCTTCCGTCTTCAGCGGCCCCGGCGGAAGCTTGCCGCGCGTCGCCGTCATCACCCCCGCGAGCGCGCCGCCGAGCCAAAAGCCCCGCCCGAAGGCTTGGCGCATGTTCCGTACCTGTTCGAGGTCCTTCCAGATGAAGCTGTCCCGGATCGCCGCGTCGTACGACGCGAGCGCACCCGGCCGCCACGGCGTCTCGCCCCGGCGGAGCGTTCCGAAGGCCGCCTCCGCGGCGAGCCGGCCCGCCTCTACTGCGTAGTGGATGCCCTTTAGCGCGGGCACGTTCACCATCCCCGCACCGTCACCGGCAATCAAGAGCCCCGGCGCGTGGAGCTTGCGCGGGAGCGAGACGAAGCCGCCTTCCGGAATGGTCTTCGCACCCCAGGCGACGCGCTCTCCACCGTCCAGGATGTCGCGGACAAGCGGATGCGTCTTGAGCTCCTGCAGCAGGTCGTGGACGGAGAGCTCGGCGTCGGTGTAGTCGAGACCCACGACCATCCCGAGCGTGACCATGTCGTCGCCCATCGGATAGATGAACGAGCCTCCGAACTCGCGATATCGGGCCTGCGGCCGCAGCGGCCAGCCCAGCGTGTGGATGACCCGGTCGAGCGGCTTCGCGACCTTCCAGACCTCCTTGACGCCGAGCGCCCATACCTGCGGGTTCTCGCTCTCCATTCCGAACCTCTGGAGAGCGACCCCGGTGAGGTGACCTTGCGTCCCCTCGGCAAGCACCGTCACCCGCGCAACGATGTCCGAGCCCGGCTCGAAGTTCGGCAGCTCCTCGCCGTCCCGCCCGCGGCCCTTGTCGCCCGTACGGACGCCACGGACGCGCCCGTCGGTGACGAGTAGCTTCTCGGCCGCCGTCTCCGGGAGGATCGTCGCGCCACCCTCCTCCGCCTGCTCGGCGAGCCAACGCCCGAGCTGCGACAGCGAAGCGACCTGGTTCCCATGGTTCTTCATCGTCGGCGGCGTCGGGATCCGAAACGCCAGCTGTGGCGTGAGGAAATACACCGACTCGGCCTCGATGGGGCCGTAGAACGGGAATTCGTCCAGACGCTTGCGGCCCCTGAAGAGTCGCTGCAGGCCGCGCGGATTCACCACCGCGCCCGACAGGAGGTGCGACCCGGGTTGCTTTCCCTTCTCGAGCACTGCCACGGGAACGTCACCGAGGCGTTCGGCAGCCCCCGGATTCTCCTCGATCAGCTGCCCGAGCCGGATCGCGGACGCGAGCCCAGCCGGCCCCGCGCCGACGACCAGGACCCCGACGTCGATCCGCTCGTCCTCCGGATCGGTCGGAACCGCGACGAAATCGGCCGGATCGAACGGCGGCGGGTACTCGGCCGGTTTGATCTCAGCCGCCTTTCCGGGAACGAACGAGCTCCGTCAGCTTCGGCAGGATCGCATGCACGTCTCCGACGACCCCGAGGTCCGAGTACTCGAAGATCGGTGCGTTCGAATCCTTGTTGATGGCGACGATCACGCCGGAGCTCTGCATCCCGACCTTGTGCTGGATCGCGCCGGAGATCCCGCAGGCGATGTACAGCTTGGGCGAGACGGTGCGGCCGGTCTGCCCGACCTGCGCCGCGTAGGGATACCAGCCGGCGTCGACGACCGCGCGCGTCGCCCCCACCGCGCCGCCGAGCGCCTTCGCGAGGTCCTCGACCAGGTTGAAGCTCTCGGGGCCGCCCAGGCCGCGTCCTCCCGCGATCACGACGTCGGCGTCTTCGATCGACGGCCCCTCCTGCTCCTCGTGCGCCTGCTCGACCATCGTCGCCGCGAGCGAGAAGTCCTGGAGCTCCGACTGGAACTCGACGACTTCCGCACTGCCTCCGGTTGCCGCCGCGTCGAACGAGCCGGAGCGGATGAGCGCAAGTCTCGGCTCCGAGGTCCAGCCGACGTCGACGTAGACCGAGTCGCTGAGCGCGGGCCGCTTGCCGACGAGCTTCCCGTCCTCCCGCACGAGGTCGACCAGGTCCCAGTTCAAGCCCGCGTCGAGGCGGGCGGCCAGAGCTGCGGCCACGTCGGCGGCCAGCACGGACGCCGCGAACAGGACGGTGTCGAACCCCTGATCTCGGACGAGGTGCTCCAGCGCATCGACGCGCGGCTGCGGCAGCGGCGCCTCGAGCCGAGGGTCGTCGAACACGTACACCTTGGCTGCGCCAAACTTTCCGGCTTCGGAAGCGAGCTCCTTGACGCCCGATCCGAGGAGCACCCCGGCAAGATCGGAGTCACAGAGCGAGGCCGCCTTCGACAGCACGCCGAGCGAGCCCTTCTGCAGCTCGCCCTCGTGGTGTTCCAAGAACACGAGGATGCTCATGCGCGCCCCTCGCCGGCGCCGGCTCCCGCCGGGCGGAGCCCGGCTACGCCGACGCCTGACGCCGCTGCCCGCAGGATCCTGCGCGGGCGGCGCTTGTCCGCGCTACTTGCACTGTCCTGCGCGCCGCCCGCTTGGCTCCTTTGCCAGCGACGCCCGAGGAACGCGCACGAAATTTGGGCGGTCGCGAAAACCGTCACAAGAGCTTCTTAGCGGCTAGGAAGTCGACGATCTTGTCGGCGGCCGTTCCGTCGTCCTCGATCTTCTGTGAATCCCCGCGCGCGGGCGGATCGACGAGCGCGTAGACCTCGGTCCGTGAGCCGGCCTCGCCGAGCCGACCCACTTCGAGCTCGAGGTCACCTGCGGACAGCACTTCCTGCGGCTTCTTCTTCGCTCCCATGATTCCCTTGAGCGAGGGGTAGCGCGGCTCGTTGATCGCGTCCGAGACTGCGACGACGGCCGGCAGCGCGGCCTCGATGACGTCGTAGCCGAACTCCGTCTGCCGCTTGGCGCGGACCCTTCCGTCCGAAAGCGTCACCTCTGCCGCCTGAGAGATCATCGGCCGTGCCATCCGGTCGGCGACGGCGGCCCAGAGAACGGCGCCGTCGGAGTCACTCGACTGCTGGCCGAACAGGACGAGATCAACGTCCTCGCGCTCGAGCGCACGCGCGAGCGCGTAGCTCGTCGCGACGAGATCGGAGCCGGCAGCGGCCTCGTCGCTGACGAGCACCGCGCGGTCGGCGCCCATCGCGAGAGCGCGCCGAAGCGACTCCATCGCCTTCTCCGGACCGACCGAAACAACGACTACTTCGCCGTCCCCGGTCGATTCCTTGATGCGAAGAGCCTCCTCCACGGCATTGACGTCAAAGGCGTTCAAAGCGCCCTCCACCGACCGGTCGAGACGCTTCGTCTGGGGGTCGATTCGCTTCGGGGCGGCCGTGTCCGGGACCTGCTTCACGCAGACAGCGATCTTCACGTCGCGCACTCTAACCGTCGAACCTCTAGCCAAATTTGGCACAAAGTTTGGGCCTGGACACCGCCGGATCCTTTGCTAGGGTTCCGCCCTTCGAGCGCGAACCGGAGCTTTATGCGACGCCACCGGACGACAGCCCGAGGGGGACTCTCTCTCATCCTGGCACTCGGCCTCACAGCCGGAGTGGCCGCCGCGTCCACCGGTACCCAACCCGGAGACGGCGGCCCCGGGCCGGCGACGAAGCCCAAGCCGAAGCCAAAACCGGCGCACACGACCGCCCCTGCGGCGCGGGTATCGGCGGAGCGAATCGTCTTCCCGGTCGTAGGGAAGGTGCAGTACACGAACGACTTCGGCGCACCGCGCTCGCAGGGTGCGCACGAAGGAAACGACTTAATGGCGCCGCGCAAGGCTTTGGCGGTCGCGGCCGAGGCCGGCAAGGTCAAGTTCTGGACGCACTCCGGGTCGGCCGGCTGCATGCTCTACCTGTACGGCAAGAGCGGAACGACGTACCTCTACATCCACCTCAACAACGACCTGACGAACGGCAACGACAACCGCGGGAAGTGCGTCGCGAGGACCTCGTACGCACCCGGACTGAAGAACGGTCAGAAAGTCCAGGCCGGCCAGCTGATCGGCTTCGTCGGCGACTCCGGCGACGCGAACGGCGTCGCGCCTCACCTCCACTTCGAGCTACACCCTCACGACGGCGGCGCCGTCAACCCGTACAAGTATCTGAACCGCGCATACCGGCCGCTGTTCGCGACGCTCGCCGGATCGAAGTTCACGCTGTCGCTCTCGGGCAAGGTCGTTTCGGCGACACTCGACGACTCGCTCAGCGCGACGCTCAAGATCGACGTCAAGAGCTTGCGCGCGTGGCCGGGAGGATTCCGGGTCCCGAACGTCAACCGGACGATCACGATGACGGTGGACGCAGACGACGACATCCAGCAGCTCGCGAGCGGTCCTGCCACCGCTGCGCTGAGCGTTTCCCTTCAGCGTTTGATCGCCGCGAAGAAGGGCCAGGCGCTGACGGTCAAGACGGCAGCGGCGCCGAAGAAGCTCGAGGCGCAACTGGGGCGCGGCGCGTTCGACGCAGCGACCGTCGTTCTCGCGCCCAAGTCGTAGCTACGCCCGCACACACGCGGCGCATGGGGATCGGTGCTGCGACGGCTTAAGCTCTAGCGCCGCGCATGAAGAACGTAATCAGCCAGACGAGCGCCGCGATGATGGCGATGATGAACAGCCATTTGATCACGAAGCCGAGGCCGATGAAAAGCGCGACCACGAGTGCGAGGAGGATCAAGAGAAGCATGCTTCATCTCTTTCCGCGACCGGAGGTCGTAAACCTCGCGTCAGCGGCCGACGAAGTTCGGCTCGCGCTTTTCGACGAAGGCGCTGAGACCCTCCTTCGCGTCCTCGCTGCCAAAGAGCCCGCCGAACTCGCCGGCCTCGCGCATGAGGTTGTCGACGTGGTCACCTTGGAGCGAGTGGTTCAGCGCGCGTTTTGCCGCAGCGAGCGCCAGCGGGCTCTTGGAAGCCAGCAGTCGCGCCGTTTCGAGCGCCCGTTCCAGCAGGTCCCCAGGGTCATAGACCGCGTTCACGACGCCCAGGCGTAGCGCCTCCGCGGCATCGACCAACCGGCCGGTCAGGATCAGCTCCTTCGCCACGCCGAGACCGCATACCCGTGCGAGCCGCTGTGTTCCGCCCCAGCCCGGGATGATGCCGAGGTTGATCTCGGGCTGGCCGAGCTTCGCGGCGCTCGAGGCGTATCGGATGTCGCAGGCGAGCGCGAGCTCGCAGCCGCCTCCGAGCGCGAAGCCGTTGATCGCTGCGATCGTCGGGCTCGGCGACGTCTCGAGCAGCTGCGCGACGTCGTGGCCGAGCTCGCCCCACTCCTTCGCGCGATCCGAGTCCAGACCGCTCATGTACTTGATGTCCGCGCCCGCGACGAAAGCCCTGTCGCCGGCGCCGGTGACGACGATCGCGCGCGCGCTGTCGTCGTCGCGAAGTGCGAGCAAACGATCTCGCAGCTCCGTCAGCGTCGACACGTCGAGCGCGTTCATCGCGTCCGGGCGGTCGATCGTCACCAGGACGACACCCGCGTCGTGCTCCAGGCGGACGGCTATGCCGGAACCTTCTGCCGCAGGAAATCGACGATCTCGCTCGTCGGGGCACCCGGCGTGAACACCTCTGCGACGCCGAGCTCCTTCAGGGCGTTTGCGTCGTCCGCGGGGATCGTTCCGCCTACGACGACGAGCACGTCTTCCGCCTCGTTCTCGCGCAGCCCGTCGAGGATCCGCGGAACGAGCGTCATGTGCGCGCCGGACAGGATCGAGATGCCGACGGCGTCGGCATCCTCCTGAATCGCCGTCTCGACGATCTGCTCCGGCGTCTGGTGCAGGCCGGTGTAGATCACTTCCATCCCCGCATCGCGGAGCGCTCTGGCGATGATCTTCGCACCTCGGTCGTGCCCGTCCAGACCCGGCTTGGCGATGACCACGCGGATGGTTCCTGCCACGATGCAAGTATATGAAGGTGATTGCCGAGGACCGGTCCCGCCGATGAAGCTCACCGTCGTCGGCAGCTCGCCCGCGTGGCCGAACCCCGGCGGCGCCCAGTCCGGCTACATCGTGGAGGGTCCAGGGCGTCTGCTGCTGGACTGCGGCCCAGGCGTCCTCGCGCGGCTCCGCGAGCAGGACGGGTGGCCGCGCGTCGACGCGATCGCCATCACGCACTTCCACCTCGACCACTGGGGGGATCTCGTCCCGTGGGTCTGGGGGCGGATGTACGGGCTCGGGCAGGACCTTGAAACGCCGGAGCTGTGGGTTCAGCCCCGAGGGCGCGCGCAGCTTCAGGAGTTCGGCGAGCGGCTCGGGATGCGGGACATGTTCGACCGGACGTTCGAGGTGAAGGAGTACGGCGAGCGCGAGCCGTTCGTGGCGGCGGGGCTCGAGGTGACGCCGGTGCGGCTTCCTCACTACACGCTGCAGACCTATGGGTTCCGCGTGACGAACGAGCACCGCACGCTCGCCTATTCCGGCGACTCGGGCCCGAGCGACCTACTGGCCCAGCTGGCGCAAGACGTCGACCTCTTCCTCTGTGAGGCGACGCTGGAGCGAGGGGAGCTCGATGGCCAACCGCGCGGGCATCTGTCGCTCGAGGAGGCCCTGGAAGCTCACCGCGCTTCGGGCGCGCGGCGGCTCGTGCTCACGCACCGACCGAGCGAGCTCTCCACCGACGGCTCGCTGGAGCTCGCTTACGACGGTCTCGTGCTCGAGATCTGACGGTCGCGGAAGTACGCGCGATAGACCCGCCGCGAGCGCCAACTCCTGAAGCCGATGACGCCGACCGTGAGCAGGAGCAAGCTGAAGATGCCACCGGGCAGGAGAAGCCAGACGGTCCCGGTTCGCTTCGTAGGTGGCGGAGGCGGGTTACTGGCATTCATGAACGAGAAGCGGCTGTTGTTGGAGCCGAAGTCACCGCTCGGGCTCGGCGCGGGCACGAAGGATGAGACGAGCCACTCCCGCGCTCCCTTACGGTTGCAGTGCGAGACGGTCAGGTCGAAGACGGTCGGGCGCAGCTTCGACTTCTTGGGGGGAAACAATGCGACCTCCAGATCGACCTCGCGCGCGAACGAATAGCCGAGCCGCCAGCGGCCCATTGCGACCGGGAACGGCACGACCGGAATGTCGCCCTTCGCCCAGCTCTTGCGTGTGTAGCCCTTCTTCAAGGAGGGGCACACGAGATCCCACGAATCGGCCGTGTGCTTCCGCGTTACCGCGGTCGCGACGAACTGCTGCGCGACCTCGAGAACCTTCCCCTTTCTCGGATAGAAGGCTCGGGGCTTCTCGCTCTTCACGATGTCCCCTTCGATCGTCGTCATCCGTGCTTCCTTCGGCGGCGGAGGGCTCGGGAAGAGCACAACGAGCGCTGCCACGCAGCCGGCGACGACCGCAAATAGGCCGCCCCAGACGAGGCGCCTCCGCATCCGCGCCGACGACAGGAGCCTCATGCGGTCAACGATAGACCCGGCAGAGGCGGCCTCGGACTGCCGTTACTTGTCCGTAGGGACGATAGGCGTGTAGCGCGGCATCCAGTAGTTCACGAGCCAGCGGCCGTGGTTACCGGTGCCGACCTTCTCGAGACCGATCCGGAAGACGAGCGGACGCTGCTTGTCCTTCGGAGCCGCAGACACGCTCATGTCGACGGTGATCTCCTTCTTGTTCGCCTGGATGAGCTGGTATTGCGTCAGTTCGTCGTACTTCCACACTGGGTACGGCACCACCGGAATGTCGCCCTTGACCCACGTCTTGAGCGTGTAGCCCTTCTTCATGCTCGGCGCGAGGTAGCTCCACGACTCGGCGAGATGCGTGCGCGTGACGGCCGTCGTGACGAACTTCCTCACGGCGAGCTTCGCACTCGGGTCGAGTTGCCGGAACGTGGTAACGGGCTTGCCGGAGGAAGTCTTCAAGCGCGCCGGATTCGCTGCCGGCAAGGCGGGCTTGAAGCCCGCCGAAGGAGCGGTCTCCGAGCCGGAGGAGCCCGGCACGAGCTTGATGATCATCACGACGACACCGGCTGCGAGCACCGCGGCGCCCAGCCAGAACAGGATCCGGCTAACGCGAGGCGAGGAAAGCGCAGTCTGAAACGTGTTCATCGGGGTCATGAAAAGTAGACGCTCAATGTAGCCAGTTTGTTAGCTCAGAAGACGGGCGTCTCCCTCCACACCCCCCATGTCTCGCGGAGCGCGTCGCACATCTCGCCCATCGTCACGTACGCGCGCGCAGCATCGACGATCAGCGGCATCAGGTTGACGTCGTCGCGCAGCGATCCCTCCTTCAGCCGCGCCATCGCCTGCTCGACCTGTGCAGAGTCGCGCCGCGCCCGCAGCGCCTGGACGCGGTCGATCTGCTTCTGCTCGAGCGCCGGGTCGATGCGGAGGATGTCGATGTCCTGCTCCTCCTCCAGCTCGTACTGGTTCACCCCGACGACGATCCGCTGCTTCGCCTCGACCTCCGACTGGTAGCGGAAAGAGGCGTCTGCGATCTCTCGCTGGAAGAAGTTCTCCTTGATTGCCGGAACGACTCCCCCGAGCCGGTCGATCCGGTCGAAGTAGTCGTACGCCTCCGCCTCGAGGCGATTGGTCAGGTCCTCGACGTAGTACGAGCCCCCGAGGGGGTCGATCGTGTTGACCGCGCCGGTCTCGTGCGCGATCACCTGCTGCGTCCGCAGCGCGAGCCGAACAGCGTCCTCGGTCGGGAGCGCGAGCGCCTCGTCGAACGAGTTGGTGTGGAGCGACTGCGTCCCGCCGAGCACTGCCCCGAGCGCCTCGAGCGCGGTGCGCACGATGTTGACCTCCGGCTGCTGGGCTGTCAGCGAGACGCCGGCGGTCTG
>Ga0126308_10000831_pt1 | contig 11278 bp, 11 predicted proteins | sample Plot55_FD_92533 | JGI IMG/M metagenome (GOLD analysis project Ga0126308, IMG submission 92533) | Serpentine soil microbial communities from UC McLaughlin Reserve, CA, USA - Plot55 | ecosystem: Environmental > Terrestrial > Soil > Grasslands | place: USA: UC McLaughlin Reserve, Lake County... | reverse complement strand
GCCAAGAGGGCAGCCACAGCGAACACGAAGGGAACCGGCCTGGTGGCGAGCGGGAACCGGCTGCCGCCCCTTCCGGTGGGGCGGCCCCGGCCCCGCAGCGATCTGGTGAGGAAGACGTCGATGGGCGGAACTCTGCGTGGGTAACCACCTCCGAGGTAGAAGTTGCTCTGCGGGCATGGGCGGCAGAGGAACCCGAGATCCTCACCGATGCTCCTGCCAACATAGCTACTATGCTCAGGTACTCCGGACGCCTCGATTACGAACCAGATGTAAACGAGGTGGCTGCGGCGCTGAAGCGCGTGGTGGACGGTGGTGTGATTCTAGCTGAGACGATCGCAGCACCAGGATCGAGGGTGGCAAGCGCTCAACGCTTCCCCACAGTCCCGATGTCCTTCTGCTTACCTCCCGCTTTGTGGAATGATCGCGGGATCCAATGCGGACGACACAGAATGGGGGCACCACAAAATTTCAGCTTGAACTCACCAGCTTCATTAACCCTAATAAGCGAACCGTGGTCGCTCACACCAACGTCACAAGGTCAACTTCTTAGGCTCGGAAAGCGGGGCGAAGATGGTCCGAATACTCATAGGTGGCTGCAACAAACCGGTTGCGGGGTTTTTGGCTTATCTACGCAGGATACTCGTGGTCCGGCGGTGAATATCGCAACGCAGCGTGGGTAGGAGGTGATAATAGTGGGTTACTCAGCCAATGCGAAAGCACGTAGACGGTGCCTGGCACTCACCAAGGCCGGGAACCCGTGCAGGGCGTGGGCGGTGTGGGACGACCCTCGCCAGCTCTGCGTCAACCATGCAGGACGCCATCACCGAGGGAAGATGGGGAGCAAGCCCAAGCGTAGCAAACGCACCCGCTACCCCCTCTGCCGCTGCGAGGCGTACACCTTCCCGCACCGTCCCGGAGGGGGGCTGTGCCGCTACCCAGAGACTCCGCTGTACAAGCTGACCACCCCTGCGGGCACAAAGACCAGGGAGAGTTGGTGGGGGCGCAGCGGCGAGGTGGTGCGCGTGCGACACGAGGAACCCCGTGAAGCGGAGGAGCTGCAGCCGTCGCCAGAGTTGGACGACACGGCGAACTGGACTCGAGAGCAAGAGATAGCCGACATACGGCGGCGAATGGGGATGATGCCGTGAGCGAGTGGCACCCAACCATTGTGGAGGCTCAGGAGGTGACTATGTGATCCCCCTCCCTGCACTTTACCCACGCGCGCCAAGAGCGTCACTAAAGCGTACAAAGGCTCTAAGTAGCCTAGAATCTGATCACTGCACAGGCCGGTGTCCGGTCTGCACGCTCTCGCATCGGGAGTATGAGCGATCCGGAGGTGAGCTATCGGCCCTATTTTTCGGTGGTTTGCAGGTAATTTACCCTGCGCTACTCTTTCGTTCGGAGGTGCAGATTGCTATAATGCATACGATACATAAGAAGCCCCGGCGAGGCTGCCACCTCCCGAGGCACGTCCCACAGAAAGGTAGGCACTGTGGACAAGGACAGTCTAGCCCGTCCTGGGCGAGAGGCAAGCACGCAGATGCGGGAATGTCGTTCGTGCAACGGGCACGGCCTCGTGCTCGTGGATGCCGAGTACGACTTCGAGTCTGGGGAGCTTGTGCAGGAGGTCTGCGAATGCTTCGTCTGCATGGGAGAGGGCGCCGTGCCCCTGTTCATGTACGCGAGACCGAGGCGGCGTAGGTAGTGGTCGAGCTGGCAACATGTTCGTGGAGGGGCTTCGGGCCGGAGATGGGGGTCGCCGTCAGGATCACGCTGGGACGGCCCCCTCGCTGGTTCCGCCACCCGCACGAGGAGATCAGGCTGCTTGCTCCTCCCCCGGCCGTGTTCAGGCTCAGGGACGACGTGGCCTTCGAGGCGGCGTACGGGCAGCACCTCGAAGTCGTGGGCACGGAACGGCTGATGCTCCGGTTCTGGGATCTCTCAGCGAAACACGACGGGCGCAGGCTCGGGCTCTTGTGCTTCGAGGCCGACGTAGCAGCGTGCCACAGGGGGCAGTTCGGCATGTGGTGGCAACAGCAGACCGGTCGAGAGGTGCCAGAGTTAGGCTGCTGTCGGTCGCACTCTTCGCGCCAGGACTCGCAGGGGACGTTGTTTTGAGCCCCCTCACCCTGACACTAAACAGCCACGCAGAGGGCCGTAGGTGGCATCCTCGCGCGGCTAGTAGGAACCTGCGACCCGTGGCTCAACGAAGGGAGTCTAGTAGATGAGTGAAACGGCGATTTTGTACCGGCGCGTCAGCGACGAGGAGGGGGACGAGGGCTACAGCCTGGAGAACCAGCGGGATCGGCTGCGGGATTGGGCGCGACGCGAAGGCTACACGATAGCGGCGGAATTCGAGGACAACGGCTGGAGCGGAGCCGACCTTGATCGCCCGGGGTTGGACGAGCTGCGAGAGCTGGTTGCCGAGGGCGGCATCAGCGTGGTTGCCGTCAACAAGAGGGACAGGCTGGCGCGGGGATGGCGCGTCAGGCACCTCCGCGAGGAGTTCGAGGAGCACGGGACGCGGTTGGTGGCACTAAACGTCCAGGCCGAGGACACGCCCGAAGGTCGGCTCCAGGAGCACGTCCTGGACGACTTCGCGGAGTACGAGCGCGAGGTCATAGCCGACCGCATGCGCCAGGGCAGGCTCAAGGCCGCCAGGAAGGGCAGGCTGCTGGGCTTCCGCGTGCCCCACTACGGGTTCCGCTTCATGGAGGACGAGCGCGGCAAGAAGGTCGGCTACGAGGTGGTCCCGGAGGAGATGGCCGTGGTCCGCCGCATCATGGAGATGGTAGCCCTAGAGGGTTGCACGCTATACGAGGTCAGCAGACGGCTGGAGAAGAAGGGGGTGCGGACGGCGAAGGGGGGCGTCAGGTGGGTCGCGCGGGTGATAAAGAGCTGCATCAGCGAGGACGTTTACCTGCCGCGCACGCACGCCGAGATGGAGGAGCTGGTCGAACTCGGGCACCTGTCGGTGGAGGTCCTGGCGGAGCTGGACTCCGAAGAGCGTCACGGCGTCTTCTGGTACGGGCGCAAGCGGGTCAAGACGTATAAAGTCAGGGAGAACGGCCAGATAAAGAGGCGCACGACCTCTACGCCGAGAGACGAGCGGGAGCGCATAGCCATCCCGGTTCCCGACTCAGGGCTTGAGCCGGAGCTGGTCCACGCTGCGAGGGACGCCATCAAGGACAACCGCAGGACACCCATCTCGCACGACAGGGTGTGGCAGCTTGCTGGGGTGCTCTTCTGCGCCTCCTGCGGACGGCGGTTCACGAAGCACACCACGAACTACGTCAACGCGGCGGGAGAGAAGACGTACCGCCACTACATACGCTGCCCCGAGGGCGTGAGGAGGGACTACCAGTGTCCGAACCGCAAGCACCTGCGCGTCGAGGAAATCGAGGAGAAGGCGTGGGAGTTCGTCACGTTCCTGGTGCTGCGTCCCGGCAGGCTGGAGGACGAGTTGAACCGGGAGATCGAGCACCTGCGGCGTCTGATCCGCCTGGGGGACCCGGAGGAGGAACAGGGTCGGCTCCTACGCGACCTCGCGGGGCTGGGACGCCAGCGGGAGACCCTGCAAAGGGAGGCGATGGACCTCGTTTCCGAAGGCCTGTTGGACAGGGACCTGCTCAGGCGCAAGCTGACGGAGCTGGACGAGCGGGAGAAAGAGCTAGAGAAGGAGCTTGCCAACGCCCGAGCCACGGGGGAACGGATAGAGGACCTGGAGGCGTTGAAGGGGGAGCTGTTCTTGCGCTACTTGTATGAGGGGCCGGAGATGCTCCACCACTGGACGCCCGAGCAGCGGGTCGCCCTCTACCGCCGCATCGGTTTCAGGGCCGAGGCCGACGAGGAGGGCAACCTGTCCGCTACCTGGCTGTTCGGGGCAGAGACGTTCGGTGTGCCAATGGAATCAACAACCAGATGTTCCCCATGCAGATGAATAGGACACTGACCATGGACACGATCCTAGAGTATTGTCGGCCGGCGGTCAGAACGCGCATGAAAGCTGGCAGCAGAGAGGCTAGACTGATTCTTTCGACTCCCTGAACGAAGGAGGAGCCAATGGCGGAGGTACGCAGGGTCGGAATGCTAACGGGTGGCGGCGATGCGCCGGGGTTGAACGGTGTGATCCGGGCCGTCACGACGAAGTGCGTCGAAGACTACGGCTACGAGGTCGTCGGCCTCAGGCGTGGCTGGAAGTCTCTGCTCGATCCCGAGCCGGATACGCTCATGCCGCTCGGCGTGGACGACGTGCGCTACATCCTGCAGGAGGGAGGTACTATCCTCGGCTCCTCGCGCACAAACCCCTACAAGAACGAGGGCGACGCGGAGAAGGTCGTCAGGCAGATGGAGGAGTTCGGCGTGGACGCACTCGTCGCCATAGGCGGTGACGACACGCTTGGTGTCGCCAAAAGGCTCTACGACGACTTCGGGGTCCAGGTCGTTGGGTGCCCCAAGACCATAGACAACGACCTCTCGGCGACGGACACGACCTTCGGCTATGACACCGCCGTCTCCATCGCCACGGAGGCCATAGACAAGCTGCGCACGACGGCAAGGAGCCACGAGAGGGTCATCGTGGTCGAGGTAATGGGGCGGCACGCGGGTTGGATCACCTGGGGCGCGGGCCTCGCTTCCGCGGCGAACGTCACCCTGATCCCGGAGGTCGAGCCCGACCTGGACCGGATAGCGGACATCTTCAACAAGCGCGCCGAGAAGGGCGAGAAGTGGGGCCTGGTAGCCGTGAGCGAAGGCGTAACCCTCTCCGAAGAGTTCATGACCCAGAACGCTGAGACCGACGAGTTCGGCCACGTGAGGCTCGGCGGCATCGCGGAGACTTTGGCCGGTGAGATCGAGGAGCGTACGGGCATCGAGACGCGCCACGTGGTCCTCGGCCACTTGCAACGCGGCGGCACCCCGACCGCCTTCGACCGTATCCTGAGCACCCGCTACGGCCTCAGGGCCGCCGAGGCCGTGAAGGGCGGCCAGTGGGGCCAGATGGTAGCCCTGCGCGGCAACGAGATCGTGACCGTCGACCTCTCGGAGGCCACCGAGGAGACCAAGACCGTCCCTGAAGACTTCTACAAGGTCATCGAGACGTTCTTCGGATAAGGGCGTGTTCGAAGGTTTCGAGAGAGAACGGGTAGAGACCCCCGGCGCCGAGATAGCGCTGGTCCGCGGTGGTGATGGGCCGCCCGTCTTGCTGCTGCATGGTTATCCGCAGACGCACGCGATGTGGCATCTGGTCGCCCCCATGTTGGCCGAAGAATTCACGGTCGTTGCAACGGATCTACGGGGTTACGGCGACAGCTCCAAACCTTTCGGAGACGAGGATCACAGCACCTACTCAAAGCGGACGATGGCCGCGGACCAGGCCTCGGTCATGGTGTCTCTGGGCTTCGATTCCTTCGCCGTCGTCGGACACGATAGGGGGGCCAGGGTCGGACACAGGATGGCGCTGGACTACCCGAACAGGGTTACGAAGCTCGCGGTACTGGATATCGTGCCGACCCGCCACGTCTTCGAAACGGTGGGCAAGGACCTGGCGACGGCCTATTATCACTGGTTCTTCTTTATCCAGCCCTACGATCTACCTGAAACCCTGATCGGGGCCGACCCATCCTACTACCTCCATAAGAAACTCGGCGGCTGGGGTACGAGCCTCGAGACTTTCGCCCCAACAGCACTCGCCGAGTACGAGCGCTGCTTCGACGCCGCCACGATCCACGCGAGTTGCGAGGACTACAGGGCCTCAGCCTCCATCGACCTCGTCCACGACGGGGGCGACGTAGACGAAGGCCGCAAGGTGGTGTGTCCCCTTCTGGCCCTCTGGGGCAAACGCGGCGTGATGGAGGGGATCTACGACGTTGAGGCGGTCTGGCAGGAGTACGCAGACAATGTAAGAGGCAAGCCCCTCGACACCGGCCATTTTCTCGCCGAAGAACGTCCCGAAGGGACAGCGCAGGAACTCAAGGCCTTCCTCGCAGAGCAGTAATCGGGTAGGTCGTTTCTGGAGGCGCAAGCACTGCCACATTGGATTCCCGCTTTCGCGGGAATGACGTAAGGGAGGGCACTTTATGGCCGCCCGAACGCGCTTCCCTAGGGACAGACTCGTACAAAACCTGAAACCTGTAGCCTATTTGTGGCAAACGTTGCGAGGGCGATTCGCGAACCGCCCCTACATGGGAATTGCGCTAACTACCCTGTCCGTTCTCTGCGGCGTGGGCGCCGATGCGGCGGTAGCGTTCGTAGCGGACTTCGCGGAGGGTTTGTGGATCGGTCTCGGAGAGGCCGTCGAGCACACGGTTCAAAGATTTGCCCACGGCCTCGACGGTAGAGGCGGGGTCGTTGTGGGCGCCGCCGAGGGGTTCGGGGATGATCTCATCGACGATCCCGCGTCCCTTCATGTCCGCCGCCGTGAGCTTTAGGGCTTCGGCGGCTTCGGCCGCCCGGCCGGGATCTCGGAAGATGATAGAGGCGCACGCCTCGGGCGCTATGACGGAGAGGTAGGAGTTCTCGAGCATTCCGACGTAGTCTGTGGCGCACATGGCTAAAGCGCCGCCTGAACAACCCTCGCCGATGATGGCCGAGACCACGGGCACAGGTATGCTGGCCAGCGTCATGAGGTCGGCGGAGATGGCCCACGCCTGTCCCCGCTCCTCCGCTCCTCTCCCGGCGAACGCACCCGGCGTGTCCACGAGCACGACCACCGGCAGCCCGAACCTGGCGCCTAGCTCGTAGAAGCGCTTCACCTTGCGGTAGCCCTCGGGGTGGGCCATCCCGAAGTTGCCCTTAACCCTGCTGTTGACGTCCGTACCTTTGTCGTGGCCGAGGAGGACGGCGTTGTGGTCCCCGATCCTGGCGAGCCCGCCTCGCACGGCGGGGTCGTCGCCGAAGAACCGGTCGCCGGAGAGCTCGTAGAAATCGTCGGCCAGGGCGTCGCGGTAGGCCTCGAAGTTCGGACGCTCGGGGTGGCGGGCGACCTGCACGCGCTGGTACGGGGAGAGGTTGGAGTAGATGCGCCTACGGGCCGCGTCGAGGGCGTCTTCGAGGCGGGAGATCTCTCCCCGCAGCTCCTCGCTCGGGCCGGCTAGGCGCCTGAGCTCGACTATGCGATCCTCGAAGTCCTTGATCGGGCGCTCGAAGTCGAGGATCACGGCAGGAACCTCAACAGTCGTTCGAGGTCACCCTTCAGGCTCAGACGGTGCACGATGCGGTCGACCATCCCGTGCTCCTTCTGGAACTCCGCCGTCTGGAAACCCTCTGGCATTCTCTCGCGGGTCGTCTGCTCGATAACCCTGGCTCCGGTGAACCCGATCCTGGCCCCGGGTTCGGCAAGGACCACGTCGGCCGCCGTCGCGAACGAGGCCGTCACCCCGCCGAAGGTAGGATCCGTCAGGACCGAGACGTAGGGCCGGGAGCCCTCGACGTAGCGCGAGAGGGCGACGCTGGTCTTCGCCATCTGCATCAGCGAGTAGACGCCCTCGAACATCCGCGCCCCTCCCGACGCCGGCACGATAACGAGCGGTAGCTCCTCCGTGCCTGCGAGCTCGATGGTTCTCGCCACCCTCTCACCTACCACGCTCCCCATCGAACCCCCTATAAACCGGAAGTCGAGAACGGCGAGCGCCACCTGCCTCCCCCCTATGGCGCCGGTACCGCTCAGGACTGCATCATCGAGCCCCGTCTTCGTGCGCGCCTTCTGTAGCCTCTGGCGATAATCCTCGAACTTGAGAGGATCGTCGGAGACGATGCCTCCATCCCGCTCCTGGAAAGTGCCAGTGTCGGTGAGAAGCCTTATCCTCTCCGGCGCGGAGAGCGGGTAGTGGAACTCGCAGTTGGGACAGACGTTGAAGCGCGCCCTGAGGTCCTTCTCGTAGATCGGCTGCCCGCAGTGCTCGCACTTGGTGAAGACGGAGTCGATCGGGCCGACGCCGCTCTCGGTCTCTGGCGCGCTTCTGGAGTACTCCCTACGTTTGCTCAGCCAATTTCTGATACCTAGCCTCCCGCCTCGACCCCGGAGAGCGTCTCGCGCACCTCGCGCAGCCACACCCCGGCCCGCTCCGCCCCACCTTCCTCGACGAGCCGCATGAGCTTGCTTCCGATGATGATACCGTCGGCCTCCTCCGCGGCCTCGACTGCGGCCCTGGCCGAGCCTATACCGAAGCCCAGGGCCACAGGCACATCGGTCCTCGCACGCACGCGTCTCAGAAGCTCGACAGCGCCCTGCGGAAGGGCATCGCGCACCCCTGTTATCCCGGCCACGGAGACGCAGTACACGAACCCGGTCGCCATCTCGCCGACGCGCGAGACGCGCCCGTCGGTCGAGGTCGGCGCGACTAGCGGGCAGAAGGCGACGCCGGCCGCGGCCGCAAGGTCGGCGAACAGGCCTGCCTCGTCCACGGGGAGGTCGGGGATCACGAGTCCAGAGACCCCTGCTCCTGCCGCCTCGCGCAAGAACCGCTCGGCCCCGCGGGCGAAGATCACGTTGTAGTAGAGCAATAAGACCACGGGCACCCGTCCTGAGAACACTGACGCTAATTCCAGGCAGTAGTCGAGGTCGGCCCCGTTCTCGAGGGCGAGCGTCGTCGTGTCCTGGATCGTCGGCCCGTCGGCTAGCGGGTCGGAGAAGGGGACCCCGATCTCGAGCACATCAGCACCCGCATCCAGGTAGGCCTCCCCAACCTCACGTGCTCCTTCGAGCGTGGGATAGCCGCCGGTCAAGTAGGGCACGAGCGCGGTCCGCCCCTCCTGGAATGCACTCCTCACTCGGTTACCGTTCAAGAGGAAACTTCATCAGAGGAGGTCGAAGGTGAGTAGGCGGAAACAACGTCTGCTTCCTCCGAGCCGATGCCGAGCGCGTTCGCCGCGACCTCGACATCCTTATCTCCACGCCCGGAGATGTTGACGATCATGTTCTTCCCCCTGCCGAGCTCTCTGGCCACCTTCTCGGCGTAGAAGATAGCGTGCGCCGTCTCGAGCGCCGGGATTATGCCCTCGAGACGCGAGCATGTCTGGAGCGCGCTGAGAGCTTCCTGGTCGGTGACGCTCGCGTACTCGGCTAGCCCAGAGTCCTTGAGGAACGCATGCTCGGGGCCTGTTGCGGGGTAGTCGAGGCCAGCCGAGATAGAGTGGGCCTCCCTGATCTGACCCCCCTCCGTCTGCAATACGTAGCTCATCGCCCCGTGCAGGACACCGAGCTTGCCCTCTGCAAGAGACGCCCCATGCTCCCCGGTGGCCAGCCCGCGCCCTGCCGCCTCGACGCCGACGAGCCTCGTGCCCTCCCGGCCGACGAATGGATGGAATGCTCCTATGGCGTTAGAGCCTGCGCCGACGCAGGCGACGATGGCGTCAGGGTCGCCGCCGAGACGCTCGCGGCTCTGGGCCTCTAGCTCCGTCCCTATAACGGCCTGAAAATCGCGTACGATCCTCGGGTAAGGCGCGGGTCCGACGACGCTCCCTATGATGTAGTGGGTGTCCTCGACGTTCGCGACCCAGTCCCTTATCGCCTCGTTGACGGCGTCTTTTAGGGTACGCGAACCGCTCAAGACGGGCACGACCTCTGCCCCGAGGAGCTTCATGCGCACGACGTTTAGCCTCTGGCGGTGGGTGTCTTCCTCGCCCATGTAGACGACGCACTCCTTGCCGTAGAGGGCTGCGACGGTGGCCGTGGCGACGCCGTGCTGGCCGGCGCCGGTCTCGGCGATGATGCGCTCCTTGCCCATCCTGTCGGCCAGCAGTATCTGGCCCAGGGTGTTGTTGATCTTGTGCGCCCCTGTGTGCGCCAGATCCTCGCGCTTGAACCAGACGTTGGCCCCACCCCACCTCTCGGTCAGGTGTTCGGCGAACATGAGGGGGGTCGGGCGGCCGACGAAGTCCCTCGCCAGGCGGTCTCTTTCCTCGACGAACTCGGGGTCGTTCCGGTAGCGATCGTAGGCCTCTTCGAGCCCATCGAGGGCGTGGATCAGGGTCTCAGGCACGTAACGGCCCCCGAACGGGCCGAAGTAACCCTTCTCAGTCTCTTGCTGCAAGGACGAACCTCCGCACCCGCTCACCGTTCTTCCTGCCTGGCGCATACTCCAGGGAACTCGACGCGTCGACCCCGTATGGCTCGAAGAACTCGATCGCCTCTCGTACGTTCTCCGGGCCGAGCCCGCCGGAGACGACGATGTTATCACTTCCTATCACGGACTTCGCCACCCCCCAGTCGAACCGCTCACCTGTGCCTCCCCGCGCCCTCTCGCTGTGCGCATCGAGTAAGAACAGATCGGCCTCGTATCCGTCCAACTCCCTAAGGGAGGCGGCGTCCCTTACCCTCAGCGCTTTCATGACTTTGACCCCGCTCTCCCGCAAGACGGTTACAGTCTCGGGGGTCTCCTCGCCGTGGAGTTGCGTGAGGTCGAGCCCGACCTTGCGGGAGATCTTCTGTACCTCGGCCGGCTCCTCGTCTACGAACACACCGACCCTGATGATGTTCTCCGGCATCCCCAAGGAGATCCTGCGGGCCTCTTCGACGCTCACGCGCCGCGGGCCCTCGGCGAAAATGAACCCTACCGCGTCCGCGCCCGCGTCGGCGGCCACGCGGGCGTCCTCTGCGTTGGTTATGCCGCATATCTTGACGAAAGCAACTTTTGGCGAATCCAAATTACCGGATCTCCCTCTTTACATGTATCCCAAAACTCGCTATCGGATGGCGGGATCTCCGTCCAAGTATACGCCTCAGAATCGAGGTCGTGTGTTGCTTTCATCCCTATGAAAGGTCCCGGATCGCGGGGCTCAAGCTCACGCTTGCCAAAGGCACCTGTGATGATTAGCTCTCCGCTCTTGCGTGCCAAGACCTCAAGGTTCAGCTTGCGGTAGATTTCCTTAAGGGGGCGGATTTCCGTTACGGGTCCTCATGAATGATCTCAGATAGTTCTGAGAAATGACCAGAAAAAAGCGACCGACAAACATATCGACTACATAGCCGGTCTCTTAGGCAAACTTGGCCTGACGCTGGAAGAGGCGTATCACAAGAACGAGTACGCCGAACTCACACGGCTCGATGCGCTCAACCTGATCAATGCGTTAACAGAATCGTTAGCACACGACAAGGACTAAAGGCGCAACACGCACCATAGATGGTGTGCATAAGCTAGCGGCGTAAACCCTCAGCCCGATAAGTGTCGCCACAGCAGCATAAGCGAACCATTTGATCTGCTGACGCTCTACCCCCGCGGCCCGGCGCAGCCGCACAAACAGCGAGTAGGCCACCGCGACATACAGAAGAGGAAGCATG
>Ga0126308_10000830_pt1 | contig 11278 bp, 9 predicted proteins | sample Plot55_FD_92533 | JGI IMG/M metagenome (GOLD analysis project Ga0126308, IMG submission 92533) | Serpentine soil microbial communities from UC McLaughlin Reserve, CA, USA - Plot55 | ecosystem: Environmental > Terrestrial > Soil > Grasslands | place: USA: UC McLaughlin Reserve, Lake County... | reverse complement strand
CATTCACCATTACAACTTCCCACCGTTCAGTGTTGGCGAGGTTCGCCGTCTTCGGGGCACGAGCCGACGCGACATCGGTCATGGCGCCCTTGCCGAACGAGCGCTGCTTGCGGTCATACCCGACGCCGAAGAATTTCCGTATACGATGCGGCTCGTCTCCGAGGTCGTAAGCTCAAACGGTTCGACGTCCATGGCCAGCGTGTGTGGCAGCACGCTAGCCCTCATGGACGCCGGAGTACCGATCTCTGCGCCGGTCGCCGGCATTGCCATGGGACTCGTATCCGATGCCGAGACAAATCGATACGCGATCCTGAGCGATATCCAGGGCATGGAAGACGCCCTCGGCGACATGGACTTCAAGGTTGCGGGAACGGCCGAGGGTGTCACCGCCATTCAAATGGACATCAAGGTCAAGGGAATTACCGCCGAGATCATGAGGCAAGCCTTGACCCAGGCTCGAGAGGGCCGACTGTTCATTCTCGGGGAGATGGCGCAGGCCATCGACAAACCGAGAGGCGAACTCTCCAAGTTTGCGCCGAGGGTCATCCGTCTCAAGATCAATCCTGAGAAAATCGGTGCGGTTATCGGGCCAGGTGGAAAGATGATCCGCTCCATCCAGGAGGAAACAGGCACCCGCATCGATATTGACGATGACGGCACTGTTTCCGTGGCCTCGACAGAATCTACCGGGGCTGAGGCAGCTATCCAGCGGATCCTGGGCCTGACCCAAGAGCTTCGCATCGAGCGCGGCGAGATCTACAACGGCAAAGTCGTCAGCATCATGCCGTACGGTGCGTTTGTCGAGATCCTTCCCGGCAAGGACGGACTGGTGCATATTTCCGAGCTCTCCGAAGACCCAGCCATCCGAGTCAATCGGGTCGAGGACGTGCTGAACGTCGGAGACGAGATCACGGTAATGGTCACCGAGGTTGCACCAAACGGAAAAGTGAGCCTCTCCCGCCGCGCCGCGCTAACCGGTCAGCTCCCGGAGCCGAAGCCCGAGCGTCCACCACGCCGCGACGATGATCGTGGCGATCGTGGCCCAAGGCGCGATGACCGCGGCTTCCGCGGCGGACCTGGAGGGCGGCCGGAAGGTCCGCCTCGTCAGGATCACCCGCGCGCTGGTCAGGAAGTGCTCGCGCGCCCAGCTGACAGCCGCCGCCGTCCGATGAATCCAGGCGGTGAGGACTAAGATCTATCGCCGTTATATTCGGGTCGTAGTCCTGACGCCAGTGGGCGTCAGGACTCAGGATTTGCGGGTGACGAACCCAGCTTGCTACGATCGACGGACCTGGCAAGCCCGGCCGCGGTTTTCCGAACGACCCTGGAGATAGCCAGACTTTGGTTGATGCATCGACCGCGCAGCAAAAAGAGACTCACCTATCCAAGCTGTTGCAGGAGATGGGATCAGTTTTGGTCTCGTTCTCCGGTGGAGTGGATAGCAGCTACCTGCTTAAGATCACGCATGAGGCACTCGGCTCGTGGGCGGTGGCGGCAACCGGCCTGTCCCAGACGTATGCTCGCGAGGAGATGGACGAGGCTCGGGTCATCGCTAATGAGATCGGCGTTGAACATGTTGTCGTCGATACCGCGGAGCTCACCGATCCGCGCTATGCCGATAACACACATCAGCGCTGCTTCTTTTGCAAGTCCGAGCTCTACTCCCGGTTGAAGGACCTCGCCGACTCCCGCGGTTTGCGGCATGTGGTCGACGGTTCAAACTCCGACGATCTCGATGATTTTCGGCCCGGAATGCGCGCCGCCCGCGAGCTCGGCGTGCGCAGCCCGCTGCAAGAGGTTGAGTTGAGCAAGGCGGAGATCCGCTTGCTCTCTGAGCGCCTAGGGCTCCGTACCTGGGACAAGCCGGCCGCAGCGTGCCTGTCGTCTCGTTTCGCGTACGGTGACCCGATAACAGTTGCAAAATTGCGGCAAGTGGCGGCGGCCGAGAGCGCGGTGCGCGGTCTTGGGTTTAGCGGGTTTCGAGTTCGCCACCATGACGAGATCGCGCGGCTCGAGATCCCTCGGGACCAGTTCGCGCGCGCCGTCGATTGCGCCGACGAGCTCGTAAACGTCCTCCGTGGCGCAGGTTATCGACATGCCGTCCTTGACCTGGCTGGCTATCGCAGCGGTAGTTCGAATGAGGTGTTGAATGCGCGTCTCAAGTCGCGCGGACTACGGGGTCCGGGCGCTCTTTGAGCTTGCTCTGCGGGCTGGGCAAGGTCCCGTTCACAGCAAGGAGATTGCCGCCCGACAGGAGATCCCCGAAGCGTATCTCCACCAGGTCCTGGGAGCGCTGAGTCGAGCAGGGCTGATTAAGAGCACGCGCGGGCCGTTGGGTGGCCATGAGCTATCGAGTCAAGCATCCGAAATTTCCATCCACGCCATTTTGACGGCACTAGACGGCGCCGACCAAAAGACCCACCCGCATCCTGACGGCATCGGCGCCTCCGATGTTGTTCACGAGGTTTGGCACGAGATGCAGGAGCAAAACGAGCAGATGTTACGCTCGATCACGCTCCAGACGCTTGTGGATCGGCAAACCAGTCGAGAGCGGCGCGCAAACTACGCGATCTGATCGTCCGTCGATTGCAGGACAAACGTGATGTAGTGTGGAGCTTGCCCGGAGCGCGGCTCCCCGACTAGGACTCGAACCTAGAACCTACCGGTTAACAGCCGGCCGCTCTACCATTGAGCTATCGGGGAATAAAACCGGGCCGATTCTACCACACGTTCGGGTCAGGGCGGCTGTGAACCGCGTTCTCTTATCTGCGGCGACGCAACCGCGGTTTCATCACGTCCCGTCGTTCGATCGGTCAGAACTCGGGAACAAGTCAGCCCAAAACCCGTTTTCCGACCGACGGGGGCTGGCTGGAGCCGTGTCGGCCGGACTCGTCAGGGTCTCGACCTGCGCCACCGTTTCATCGCCGTCGCCAAGACCCCCGGGTCTCGTGCGCGAGCCGCGCCAGAATCGTGCTGGCTCAGCCATCGAGGCCATGCGACGCGAGAATTCGGATGCTCCTCCGCCCGCTCCCACCGCGGGATGGCCGGGTGTCCCCGAAAGCGCGTTTGTAAAGGCATCCAACTCGTCCGGCTCGACCCCAATCCGCTGAGCGGCCGCGGCTACCGCTCGCTTGCGTCGTCCTGATCGGGCGTCTTCGAGGATGCGCACGGTTTCAGCACTGGATGGTGGAGCGGCCAACGCTGGCCGGTCAACCGGAACGGAACAATAGGGGCAGACGTCCCAGCGCAAATCGATCAGCCGTGAACATGCTGGACAGGGTCCTCGCAAAGATGTCTGGCAGTGCGGGCAGAGGACGAACTCGGGGTCGACCGAGCGCTGGCATCCAGGGCACAGCGGCAGATCGTCAAGGTCTTGCAGCAGGTATTCCTCCTCCAGCGCGCGCTGAAATGCTAGGTCCAGCGTCTCCTTCGGTCGCAAAATGAGATACAGCAGGAGCCCGGGAACAAAGAACAGCACGACCAGAAGGGTCGAGAAAACCTGCGTAAAGACGCTTCGGCTCCTGGCCTCGATATCCCGAAACGTCCAGGCAACGAGCGCAAACCAGAGGGCGATGAGGTACGCGATCCCAATCGCAAGCAGGAATTGGGCGCCTCGTGCGGCGGTCTCGATCACGAACCGTATCCCCTCGGTGAGCACGTCATCTACAGACTCACAGTGAGGCTAAGCGTACCCGATGCGCTCGAACCGTCGGACTGGAAGCACAAAAACGCTCGCGCCTCCGGCACTTTGTTCGGCCGGACCGGGGATCCAGAATTCCGCCTGCCCGGCAATCGGGCGCAGCGGCTCGATTCGTCGCGCCCGCCCACGGGCCCTGGCCCGCACAAGCGTCAAAACGTCACTCACTTGGTCGTCTTCGACGCCGACCACCAACGCGGCCAGTCCCGCACTGCCCACCGCCGTGTCTCCCTCGATCTGCGTGGCGGACGCGCCAATGGCGGCGAGGTCAGATAAGAGCGGCTCCGCATCCCCCGACTGAATTACTGCCAGGATGAGCCTCACTGTAATTCCCGTGTCATCCTGTTAACGCCCGATGGAACCGACGTCACTCGCAAGGAGCCCCGGTGTAACGACTGTGCGCCATACGTCGGCCCAAACATCATCTTCGGCACGATCTGCGTTGATGACGCGCCATCTCGCCGGATCCGCTGCAACCAGCGAATGGTACGCGTCGCGGACGCGGGCGTGAAACTCAATCTCCTCCCGATCCAGACGGTTGACATCATTCGAGTTGGACATTCGTCGCCGCAGCGCCATGTCTACAGGCAAGTCGAGCAAGATCTTGATATCTGGCTCGAGCCCGTCCGTCGCCAATTCCTGCGTCAGGCTTACATCCCGTTTCGACAGTCCCCGCGCACCCCACTGGTACGCAAGCGAGGAATCACTGAACCGGTCTGTGACCACGATGAACCCCTGCGCCAGAGCGGGTCGAATCACTTCGCCGACATGTTGAGCGCGCGCGGCCGCGAAGAGCAGCATCTCCGTTGCGGGAAGCATCGACGACGACGCTTGCCCGAGAAGAACTACGCGAATCTGCTCGCCGATTGCCGTTCCGCCTGGCTCCCGAGTAAGGAGCGCCCTCATCCCGGTCTGCTGCAACGCCGCAACAAGTCGCTCCGCAATCGTCGACTTCCCTGAGCCGTCAATGCCCTCCAAAGCAATGAACGCGCCGGGCAAGAAATCAGCCCGCGCCGTCGCGCGAAATTTCCACTCGGCGGTGTGGCTCCCGGCCCCGGCTTCGAGAGGCGAGCGCGTATCGTTCCGCGAGCTGGTGCTGCACCTGGCGAATGCGGGACACCTGTGGGGCGAGCTGGACCGGTGGCCCGCCGTCGATCACCGACGAGATTGCATCCTCAGCCTCCGAGATGGCCGCGAGGAGCGGATCGTCTGAATAGGAAGCCAAACGCGCGTGCTCAACTTCCGCTCGGGACCGATCTGGCGGAGCCACCACCTCCTCGGTGATCTTGGCCGGAAATAGCGTGGATAAGAGCTGCTCCATTTGCACGCCGGTATTTGATCGGAGCACGTAGACCGGAGTTCCGCGCGTTTCCGCGTCACGGATAGGCTGCGCCCGTTGCCGAAAGTAGTTCTTCAGGGTCAGGACGATATCCGCCTCACGGGCGTCGCGCACGACGGTCGCTGGTACCCGCAACACTTCGATGGCATGCTCCAATCGATTCCGGCTGACGCCGAACGCGTAGATCCGGAGCGGGCGCGCGTCGGTGCCCCGCCGTTTCAGCGCTGCCGGCAGATTTCCGGCGGCTGGAGCCGTCGCATGGCCATCCGCGAGAGCCCCGTTCTCGCTTGAGACAAAACCGTTGTACATGTCCTGGTCGCGAGGCGCCCCGCGTCCCGGCCCGCGCCCGTTCTCGCGTGGGGAGGGGCCTTCAACCCGCGCTGAGGCGGTGATGGCGACCTCCCCGTCTTCTTCGCGGCGCCGCATCTCGGGCCGAGGCACACCGCCGCGCAGGATGAGGTCGACGGTCGACGCAACATCGTTGTGGACCGCAACTTGGTCGCGGTCGACGATCTCGATGATCGTATCGAATGTTGGCGGAGCCTTGCGTTCCAAAATCGATTTCTGTGTTCCCCGCCGCCGCGCCTCTTCGTCCGACAGCGTCACCGACTGGATGCCACCGATGAGGTCGGCAAGCGTTGGGTTCATCATGAGATTTTCGAGTGTGTTGCCATGGGCGGTACCAATCAACTGGACGCCGCGCTCGGCGATAGTTCTCGCCGCCATCGCCTCCAACTCAGTTCCGATCTCGTCGATCACCACGACTTCCGGCATATGGTTCTCGACTGCTTCGATCATCACGCCATGCTGATCCGTCGGCGTTGGCACCTGCATTCGCCGGGCGCGTCCGATTGCTGGGTGCGGAATGTCGCCGTCGCCGGCGATCTCGTTGGACGTGTCGACGACCACCACCCGCTTGTGCAGTTCGTCCGCAAGCACGCGGGCGGTTTCTCGCAGGAGCGTCGTCTTGCCCACGCCGGGGCGACCGAGCAGGAGCACACTCTGGCTGGACTCGATGAGGTCACGCATGATGGCGATGGTGCCGAAAACAGCTCGGCCAACTCGGCAAGTGAGCCCCACGATTTCGCCGGAACGATTGCGGATGGCCGAAATGCGGTGAAGAGTTCGCTCGATTCCAGCTCGATTGTCTCCGCCGAAGGCCCCGATGCGTTCGGCAACAAAGGCGAGATCCTCGCGATCTACCTCTCGATGGGTGAGGGGCACTTCGCCGCTCTGAAACCTGGCTTCAGGTGCCCGCCCCAGATCCATGACGATCTCGACAAGATTGTCGTACCCTTCACGCCGCCCAGCATTCGCCACCGCTTCAGAGATCCGTGGCGGCAGCACGGCCAAGAGAACGTCAAGATTGTCGGTGCTGGCCAGCTCATACATGGGTCTATTCGACTCACGAGCCCCGTCTAGATATGCCTCACGCGTTACATCAGTGGTTGTCATCGTCATACGGTTCCATCCGTTGGCTGACCTTCGAGAAACGTTGGCACACGGCGGGGCATCCCCTGTCGGAGCTCGACGGGGAAGTGCACTGGTTCGCTCTGCGCGGTTCTCGCGGTGGCAGTCGTGTAGCGAATAAGAAGCTCCTGTTCTCCAATGGCCGAAAATCCACGTTGGGTCAGCTCGTCCTTCAGGTCCATCAGATATACGCGCAGGGCACAGTAGACCGGCCGAGGTCCCCCGCTTCTCGATGCGGTAATGACGCCATCCAAGAGCATGCCCAAGTGCCTACCGTTCCCAGGGAGCACAACCGCATCGAACATGCCAGCTCGAGATCCCCGAGTGTACCGGGCATAGGCAGCGAGCTCCCCATTCTCCTCAAGCAGCCAACCCGTCTGGCGTACTCGACGTGATCCCCGCCTCGACTGATCCATGTCCCAGACGTGACTGGTGAGCGCCTCGATCTCCTGAACCTGGCGTGGCGCTGCTGCCGCGTACAGCTGGTGGATAGCCCACGTATCGGCGGGTTCCTGAAGCCGGAGATGGTGACCCGATGGCACGCCCCCTGTCAGGTGCTCGGCCCGAAACACCGTTTCCCGAGAATACGAAACCCATCCACTTTGGTGCATCGTTTCGACGATAGGGTGGCCCGCAGGAACACGCGCGAAAAGCCTCCTCACGCCGCGGAGGCCAGCGGCGCGGACACCATGGGCGAGCAATGCCTCCCATACCGGCTCGGGAGCATAAACGCCAGTCGATGCGCCAATCGCGGAGATAACCCAGCGCCCGTCGGGTCGGCGCGGAGAGAAGCGTACGAAGCCGACGAGTTGGCCATCCGCGATGGCGACGAAGGCTGGACGCTCCTTACGGAGCACCGGTAAGGCAGCCGGCAATTCTGGCATCCCAGGCCGCGCAAGCAAGAGCGAATCCGGCACATCGAGGCGGAGGATGCCAGGAAAACGGACAAGCGCCGGCATGTCGGCAATCGAATAGGGTCGGATCCGCAAAGTCGGATGGTGAGCAAGTCCCGCGGACCCGTCGCTGAGTGGCGTTTCAGCCGCGTCGGCTGCCGCAGGTTCGCCAGAGACAAACGCGGGATTGTGCCATGCGGGAGCGGCGGCGTTACGATGACCAGGAGCGTGATTAAGCGTCGCCATTCGTTACAATTATAGCATTTGCAATCGCAATCGCTTCTCGCCCGCCACGATCTGGCACCCGCCGAACTTAGAGCACGCGACGGCCAACGAGCGCTCGGCCAAGCGTCACCTCGTCTGCATATTCCAGATCACCTCCCGCGGGAAGCCCGCTCGCCGGCCGCGAAACCGTCACGCCCAGGGGCGCCAAGAGGCGGTGCAAATACGCCGCTGTCGCCTCTCCAGGCAGATCGAGATTCGTCGCCACGATCACCTCCTCGGGGCGTTCGCGCTGCACACGATCGACGAGCTCCCGGATCTTGAGCTGACCGGGCCCGATGCCTTCGACTGGTGAAACAGCCCCATGCAGCACGTGGTAGCGTCCGTTGAACTGGCCGGTCCGCTCGAGCGCGAGCACGTCCAACGGTTCTTCCACGACACAGATCGTTCGATCGCGGCTGGAGTCGAGGCAGAGCGCGCACGGATCCACTTCAGTGGTGTTGAAACAGCTTGAACATAGACGCACCCGCTCCTTGACATCGAGGATCGCCTCGGCCAGAGAGATCGCTTCGTCGCGCGAGGCGCGAAGCAAGTGGTAGGCGAGGCGCGATGCGGTTTTTGGTCCGATGCCTGGCAGCCGCGCCAGTTCATTGATCAGTCGCGCAACTGGTTGGGCGGTCGCTGGACCGTGAGCGACGGACATCGATTCGTAACCTTTCGGGAGCGGTAAGACTTTTACGCTGGGCGGTGCGCCGGGCCGAGTCTAGCACGGCACATCTCGACGGCTGCGGCTGTACGGACACCTTATTATTCCTCTCCGACCAGTACCGGGCGTCCCCGAATGCCGTCCGCCGGCCCGATGATTCCTTCGCCCTCCATTCGCTCGATCAACCGGGCTGCGCGGTTATAACCGACCCGTAGACGGCGTTGCAGCATCGAAGCCGATGCCGTCCCTTGCTGGCGTACGATCGAGAGTGCCTGCTCGAACAGTGGGTCTTCTTCGGCGTCCAGATCATCGTCACCACTTCCCCCGGCGCCCGGCAGGTCCAACCATTCGGCGGCATATCGTGGAACCGGCGCCACGTGATACCAGTGCTGCACGATGAAATGGACATCTCGGTCTTCGATGAACGCGCCCTGTATGCGCTGTGGCTTGGCCGCATCCGGCGGCAAGAAAAGCATATCCCCGCTACCAAGCAGCCGCTCAGCACCTGGCATGTCGAGAATCACGCGACTGTCGGTGAGCGAAGAAACGGCGAATGCTATCCGGGACGGGATATTTGCCTTGATGAGACCGGTCAGCACGTCTACCGACGGTCGCTGCGTCGCAATGATCAGGTGAATGCCTGTGGCTCTGGCCATCTGGGCGAGTCGGACGAGCAGCGTTTCGACCTCATCAGGAGCCGTCATCATCAAATCCGCCAACTCGTCGATGATCACTACGAGGTACGGCAAGTGTTCGGCAGCCGCTTCGTCCGCCATCTTCATGCGGTATCCGTCAAGATTGCGGACACCCAGTTTCGAGAAAAGCGTGTAGCGGCGCTCCATTTCCCGCAGCGTGAGCCGCAATGCTCCGACGACTTTGTCCATCTCCGTCACAACCGGTGCCTGGAGGTGGGGAACGCCGTTGTAGCCGGTCAACTCGACCATCTTCGGATCGATCATGAGCAGCTTGACATCATCCGGCGACCGGGTTGAGAGAAATGTCGAGATGATCGCGTTGAGGCAGACGCTCTTGCCGGCACCTGTCGCGCCGGCGATAAGTAAATGTGGCATTCGCGTCAGGTCACCGATGACGTAGCGGCCATTGACATCCCGACCGAGTGGTATGGGAAGCTTCTGTTTTCCCTTGGCGAAGGAAGTCGATTCGAGCGTCTCCCGCAAGCCGACGGTTGCGATCTGTGCATTAGGTATCTCAAGTCCGACGCGGGCGAAGCCGGGAATCGGGGCTTCAATGCGAATGCTTGGCGCGGCCAGCGCCAATGCCAGGTCACTCTGCAGCTCGGTGATACGCCGGACCTTCACTCCGTTTCCCGGTTCCAACGCAAACTGGGTCACGGCCGGCCCGGGATTGATTTCCCGCACCTTGGCCTCGACTTTGAAACTCGACAGCGTCTCTTCGATCAGCCGCGCCTTGGCATGAAGATTCGCCGTGTCTGGCGCCACGTCGTCGTAGAAAGCCAATCGCGAGATATCAGGAAGCGGCAACGGTCGGGAAGGAGTCTTTTCCACACCCGACGGCACCAGGGGCGCGCTCGAAGCCGAAGCGAGCGCCGACAGCGGTGTGCGCGGTGGCACATTGATGATGGGGGACCCTCCCTCTTCGGTCACTTCCGGTGGCTGGGGAGAGGCACGGACTCGAGAGCGCCGTTTTTGTCCAGCGGGATCCGGAGCGATGACAGCAACGACGCCCGTATCGGTCCCTGCTTCACCGTTAACCGGCGACCGCAGGGATGCTCCAAAGCGGCGGATCTTCGTTTCGATTGCGGCCGCGGCGACAATCAGCGCGCTGATCGCACGCCATGTTGCCTCGAGCAACGCGCGCACATCGTTGCAGAAGGTCTGAAAGTCGCTGCCGGCGAGCAGGAAGATCGCGAGCACACCGGCCGCGAAGAGTGCAAGTCCGGCACCAAACGGGCCGAGGACGCGAAGGGCAAGGGTAGCAACTGATCTCCCCAGGGCACCGCCTGCCGGTTCCCCGCCTGGGCGGCCGCCGAGCTGGAGCAGACCCACGACTGCAACCGCGAAGGCGAAGCCACCCAGATAGTGACGACCCTCCAGCACTCTTCCGGATTGCCCGCCAAATGCTCTGAGCGCCGCTAAGGCGATGAGGACCGGAACTAGGAATGCGGCGCGGCCAAGGGCGCGATCGAGACTAATACCCCACCACGCGACCAACCGGCCTTCGTCGCCGCCGCGCCCAATGACGTACGCGCTCAATAGGGCCAGGAGCACTAGCAGCACGCCCAGGAGCTCGCGCCGAAAACGCGGAGTGCCGGCAATTTCCGGCAGCGAAGTGCGCGCGGATCGGTAAAACCCGGCAATTCGGCTCGAGAGCGTCGTGCGACCTCGTTCGTTCCTTCCGGCAGTTCGACCGGGCACCGCGCGCGTTCGAGTGGTAGTCGCCATTGGCTCGGACAGCCTCGCAGACACCAAGACCGTGAGTCTAGCTGTAGTGGTACGCCTCCGCACGGACAGTCTGTCCGTGCACTCGGGAAGAGTATACACGTGTGGAGAATACGTCCCTCGGTCCGGCATCGGCGTCAGAGGTTGGGGAACTCTGAGCGACTCCGCTTCATCGCGACCCAGGCGTCTACTAGGCTGGTCGTCGTCCGGTCCACCCAGCCGCTACCGTTGCCCCATGTCCAGCACTAGCTTCATGACTCCGGCGCCCAGGTCGGTTCAAACCTTGTCGGCATCGTGGACTTGATCACGAGCGATGAGACGTGGCAGATCGAATAGCGCCGGTAGGCTCCGTCCCTGGCGACGGATCTGTTGTTGCGCCTATTGAGGTGAGCGCTGCTCACGCGCCCGGGATTGCCGAAAACCAGCCGCTTCAGCCGCGTCCACGGAGTCAAAGCAGTATTCCGCGATCGTTAACGGGTAGGAGACTTGGCCGGGCCGATGGAAAATGCGTGACTGAGCATTTCCTTTGAT
>Ga0126308_10000829_pt1 | contig 11280 bp, 14 predicted proteins | sample Plot55_FD_92533 | JGI IMG/M metagenome (GOLD analysis project Ga0126308, IMG submission 92533) | Serpentine soil microbial communities from UC McLaughlin Reserve, CA, USA - Plot55 | ecosystem: Environmental > Terrestrial > Soil > Grasslands | place: USA: UC McLaughlin Reserve, Lake County... | reverse complement strand
CTGACCGACCGGGGCGCCACGGGCGCCTTCGACGACGTAGCGTGGGACCTGCGCTGGGAGCCCAACGGCCCCGCCCACCACCACGTCCACCCGCTCCTGGAGCGGGCGCGGATCGCCAGGACGGTCCTGGTCCTGCCCCATCCCGACCTGGCCGTGCAGGGCACGGTGTCCTGGGCGGACCGCAGCATCGAGCTGGCCGGGGCGCGCGGCGGCCAGGCCCACCTGTGGGGCAGCAAGCACGCCACCCGCTGGGCGTGGCTGCACTGCAACGACCTGGGCCGCTCCGGCGCGTTCGTCGACGGCGTCTCGGTCGTCGTCCCCCGCTTCGGGCGCCAGATCGGCCCCAGCACGCCGGTGGTCGGGCGCTTCGGTGGCCGCGACTTCGCCTCGACGGGCCCGCTGCGCGTCGCCCGCAACCCGAGCCGCTTCACCCTGACCTCGTGGGAGTTCGAGGCGCGAGAGCGCGGCCGGCGGCTCGTGGGCGCGGTCGACGCGCGGCGCGAGGACCTCGTCGGCGTGACCTACCACGACCCCGACGGCGAGCGGGCCTACTGCTACAACACCGAGGTGGCGTCGCTGAGGCTGCAGGTCTGGGAAGGCGAGCGCCTCGTCGAGGAGCTCGAGGCCCCGCGGCGGGCGCACTTCGAGTACGCCCAGCGCGAGCCGCTGGCCGACGTCCCGCTGCTCGTCACGTGATCGCCGTCGAGCTGCCCCACGCGCACGTGCGCTTCACCGAGCGCGCGGGCGGGGTCTCCGAGGGCCCCTACGCGAGCCTCAACCTGGGTCTCTGGACCGACGACGACCCCGCCGCGGTGGCCGAGAACCGCGAGCGGGTGGCACGCGAGGTAGGGGTCGCGCGCGAGCGGTTCGCGCAGGGCTTCCAGGTCCACGGCACGGCCGTGCGCCGCCTGCACCGCGCGCCCGAGGTCACCGCCGACCTCGCGCAGGCCGACGGGCAGGCCACGAGCGCCCGCGACGTCGCGCCGGTCGTCCTGACGGCCGACTGCCTGCCCATCGCGCTGGCCGCCGACGGTGCCGTGGCGATGATCCACGGCGGCTGGCGCGGGCTGGCCGGCGGCATCCTCGCCGAGGGCGTGCGGGCGCTGGGAGACCTCGGAGCACGCGGGCCGGTGACCGCGGCGATCGGGCCCGGGGCGGGCACATGCTGCTATCAGGCCGGCGAGGAGGTGCACGCGGCGTTCGGCGGCTTCGCGCGTCACGGCGACCGCCTGGACCTCAAGGCGATCGCCCGGCGCGACCTCGAGGCGGCCGGCGCGGCGGACGTCGTCGACGTCGGCCTGTGCACCATGTGCGACCCGGAGCGGTTCTTCTCCCACCGCCGCTCGGGCGGCGTCACCGGGCGCCAGGCGGGAATCGCGTGGCGCGACTAGACCCCGTCGCCGTGCGGGCCAACCTCGAGGCCCTGCGCGAGGAGATCGCCGCGGCCGGGGGCGATCCTGCCGAGGTCGAGGTCCTGGCCGCGGTCAAGTACGTCGACGTCGAGGACCTGGGGGCGCTGGCCGAGGCCGGCGTGACGCTCGCCGGCGAGAACCGCGCCCAGGAGCTGATCCGCAAGGCGCAGGCCCACCCCGGCGCGTTCGCGTGGGACTTCATCGGCCGCCTGCAGAGCCGCAAGGTCAAGCAGATCCTCCCGCACGTGCGCCTGATCCACTCCGTGTGCACCGACTCGGTGCTCGGCCAGCTCGCCCGCCACGCCGCCCCGGAGACCGAGGTCCTCGTCGAGGTCAACCTGTCCGGGGAGGAGAGCAAGGACGGCGTGGCCCCGTCGGAGCTCGCGGGCTTCCTGGAGCGCTGCCCCGTGCGGGTGGCCGGCCTGATGACCATGCCGCCTCTGGCCGAGGACCCGGAGGCCTCCCGGCCGTACTTCACGCGCCTGCGCGAGCTGGCCGAGGTGCACGGCCTGCGGCGCCTGTCCATGGGCACGACGCAGGACTTCGCGGTCGCCGTCCAGGAGGGCGCGACGATCGTGCGCGTAGGCCGTCGGCTGGTGGCGTCATAATCGTGGGGAGGGAAAGCGCCCGCCGGCGCCGAACCCCACATCGCAATGGCCTTCCGTGACCAGTGGCACCGCGCGCTCGTGTACTTCGGCCTCGCCGAGGAGCGAGACCCGTACGAGGACGACTACGTCGAGGAGCCCGAGCCCGAGGAGCAGATCGAGGATCGCTACCGGGAGCGGCCGAACGTCCGCCGGCTGTCGGCCCGGCGCCGGCGCGACGAGATCGACGACATCTTCGCCGACGATCCGGTCGCCGAGCGGCGGACGTCCACGCTGCGCCCGGTCGGCGGAGGCCGCGCCAACGGCCGTTCCGTGGGAGGCGTGCGTGTGCACCTCGTGATCCCGAAGTCCTTCAACGACGCCCAGGACGTGGCGGACAAGTTCAAGGACACGATCCCGGTCATCCTGAACCTGCAGGGCACCGAGACCGACCTGTCCAAGCGCCTGATCGACTTCGCCTCGGGTCTGACCTACGCGCTCGACGGGGGCATGCAGCGGATCGCCGACAAGGTGTTCCTGCTGACCCCGCGCAACGTGGAGGTCTCGGCCGAGGAGCGGGCCCGGCTGATCGAGAAGGGCTTCTTCAACCAGTCCTGAGCCGCGGGGCCCCGCCCCGGTCCCATGCGGCGGGCCATCTAGTCTTCGGCGCCGTGCTGGTCGGGCTCATCGGATCGGGGAACATGGCGTCGGCGCTCGCCCGCGGCTGGGATGAGCCCGTGCTGTGCACCGACGTCGTGCCCGAGCGCGCGCGGGCGCTCGCCGCCGAGGTGGGGGGCGAGGTCCTGGCGTCCAACCCGCAGCTCGCCGACCGCGCCGACCTGGTCGTGCTGTGCCACAAGCCCGGGCAGCTGGGTGAGGTCGCGGCCGAGATCGCCGGCCGGCCCAAGGCCGTCGCCTCGATCCTCGCCGCCACCCCGCTGGCCGCGCTGCGCGAGGCCTACCCGGGCGTCCCGGTCTTCCGCTTCATCCCCAACGTCGCGGTGGCCGTGCGCCGGGGCGTGCTGGGCTACGCGCAGCAGGACGCGACCGACCCCGAGCTGGAGGCCGCCGTGCTGGAGCGCTTCGGGCGCGTCGGCACCGTCGTGGCCCTCGAGGACCGGCTGATGGACGTGGCCATGGGCCTGATGAGCTGCTCGCCGGCGTTCTTCGCCCTGATCGTCGAAGCGCTGGCCGACGCCGGCGTGACCCACGGCATGCCGGCCGACCACGCCGATCGGCTGGTCACCGAGGCGATGGGCGGGACGGCCGCCCTGCTGGCCGACCAGGGGCACGACACGCTGGCCCTGCGGCGATCGGTGACCTCCCCGGGCGGGGCGACCGCGCGCGGCCTGCGTGCGCTGGAGGACCGCGGCGCGCGCGCCGCCCTGGCCGCGGCGGTGGAGGCGGCGCTGGAAGGCCCGCGCCGGTGACCCGGCTCGACGTCGCCGACTACGTCGGGGCCGTGTTCTGGGTCTACTCGCTGTGCATCGTGGCCTGGGTCGTCCTTTCCATGCTGTTCTCGTTCGGCGTGCGGATGCCCTACAGCCGCGGCGCCAACGCGGTGCTGGACTTCCTGCGCGACGTCTCCGAGCCGTTCCTGCGCATCTTCCGGCGCTTCATCCCGATGATCGGGCCGCTCGACCTCTCGCCGATCGTCGCGCTGATCGTCCTGCAGCTCGTGCGCGGGCTCGTCGTCTCGCTGATCGCCGGGTAGGGACGTGAGGGGCCGCGACGCGTGGGGCCGCGCCGGGCTCGTCGTGCTGGCGGTCATCGCCGTCGACCAGGCCACCAAGGCGATCGTGCGCAGCATCCTGGCGCGCGGCGAGGCGCGCGACCTGGTCCTCGGCGTCGACCTGGTCAACGTCCGCAACCGCGGCGTGGCGTTCGGGGCGCTGGCCGACGGCGGTCTGCTCGTCCCGCTGCTCACCTTCGCGGCCCTGGGCCTGCTGCTGGCCTACTTCGCCACCCACGCCTCGCGGCCCGGACTGTGGCTGCCGGTCGGCATGCTGCTGGGCGGGGCGCTGGGCAACCTGATCGACCGGGTCACCTCCGGAGCGGTGACCGACTTCATCGACCTCCCGCTGTGGCCGGCCTTCAACGTGGCCGACATGTCGATCACCTTGGGGGTGCTCGTCCTCATCTACGTCCTGGAGCGACCGCGGGGGCGCCGTGGCGCTCAGCCTGATCGCGCCTGAGGGCGCGGCCGGGGAGCGCCTGGACGCGTTCCTCGCCGAGCCGCTGGGCTCGCGCTCTCGAGCGGCGCGGGCGATCGCCGACGGCCGCGTGGTCGTCGACGGCCGCGTCGTGGCCAAGCGCCACCTGCTCGCCGGCGGGGAGCGCGTGGAGATCGCCGACGCCCCGCCGGGGCCGCCGCCGCCCCCGCCGCCCGACGTCCCCGTCGTGTTCGAGGACGACGATGTGCTGGTCGCCGACAAGCCGCCGGGCCTGATCGTGCATCCGGGCAGCGGGGCGTCCGCGGCCACGCTCGTCGACGCCCTCGCCGGACGCGTGGCCGGCGGCCCCGACCCCGCCCGGCCCGGCGTCGTGCACCGCCTGGATCGCGATACCTCGGGGCTGATCGTGCTCGCGCGCACCGAGGCGGCGCACGCCGAGCTGAGCCGCCAGATCGCCGCGCGGGAGGTCGTCCGCGAGTACCTGGCCCTGGTCCACGGCCGTCCCGACGCGCGCACGGGCACGATCGACGCGCCCCTGGGGCGCGACCGCCGGGTGCGGACCCGCATGTCGACCGACACCGACGATCCCCGCGAGGCGATCACCCACTTCAGCGTCGAGCGCACGCTGGAGGAGGCGACGCTGCTGCGGGTGCGCCTGGAGACGGGCCGCACGCACCAGATCCGCGCCCACCTCCAGGCCATCGGACTGCCCGTGGCCGGCGATCCGGAGTACGGCGTGCCCGGCCCGCCCGGCCTGCCGCGGCAGTTCCTGCACGCCGCCCGCCTCCGCTTCGGCCACCCGCGCAGCGGCCAGGCGGTCGAGCTGCGCTCGCCTCTGCCGGCCGACCTCCAGGCCGCACTGGGCGCGCTCGGCCCGCCGCGGTCCTGAGGCGGGGCGGGCGGGCGCGGAGTCACGCCGGCCCGTACTAGACTGCAGCGGTCCAGACGGCGATCCCGCCGGACCGCCGCCCGGGCCCTGCCCGGCCCTCTCGGGGCCGGGTCTCCGGGGCCGGCGCCGCGCGGGGGTACCTCACAACGCAAGGGAGCAGGAACCGTGGCCCAAGTCGGGATCCGGGAGCTGCTGGAGGCGGGTGTCCACTTCGGGCATCAGACCCGGCGGTGGAACCCCAAGATGCGGCGCTTCATCTTCGGAGAGCGCGGCGGCATCTACCTCATCGACCTGCTGCAGACCGAGCAGCTGCTGCACCAGGCCCAGGACTTCGCCGCCGACATCGGTCGCCGCGGCGGCACCGTGCTGTTCGTCGGCACCAAGAAGCAGGCCCGCGACGCCATCAAGGAGACGGCCGAGGCGGCCGGCCAGCCCTACGTCAACCATCGCTGGCTCGGCGGGCTGCTGACCAACTACCAGACGATCTCCCAGCGCATCAAGCGCCTGCACGACCTCGAGCGCTACGAGACCGAGGGCCAGCTCAACCTGCTGCCCACGCGCGAGCGCATGTCCGCCGAGGCCGACCTGACCAAGCTCCGGGCCAACCTCGGGGGCGTCAAGAACATGCAGCGCGTCCCCGACGCGATGTTCGTCGTCGACCTCAAGACCGAGGTGATCGCCGTGCGCGAGGCCCAGCGCCTGCGCATCCCGATCATCGGCGTCGTCGACACCAACTGCGACCCCGACGGGATCCAGTTCGTGGTGCCGGGCAACGACGACGCGATCCGCTCGTGCGCGCTGGTCACCCGCGCGGTCGGCGACGTGGTCGCCGAGGGCCGGGCGGTCTTCCGCGCCGAGGAGGAGCGCGCCCGGCTCGAGCGCGAGGCCCAGGAGCGCCGCGAGGCCGAGGAGCGTGCGCGGCGCGAGGCCGAGGAGCAGGCCCGGCGCGAGGCCGAGGAGGAGGCCGTGCGGCGCCAGGCCGAGGCCCGGGCCGAGCAGCAGGCCCACCCGCAGGCCATGCCGGCCGACGAGGCGCTGGTCCACACCGACACGCCCGACCGCCAGGAGGCCGAGCGCCAGGTCGCCGAGGCCGAGCAGCAGGTCGACAAGCGGGCCGGCCCCGAGCTGGGCACGCCCACCGTCCCCCCGGCCGAGGAGGACCAGGCGCACACGACCGACGAAGGGGCCAAGCCCCAGCCGACCCCGCAGACCAGCGAGCAGAGCGCCGACCAGGAGGAGCCCGCCCGATGACCACCATCTCGGCCAGCGACGTCAAGGCCCTGCGCGACCGCACGGGCGCGGGGATGATGGACTGCAAGAAGGCGCTGACCGAGTCCGGCGGCGACATCGACGAGGCCATCGAGATCCTGCGGGTCAAGGGCCAGGCGCAGGCCGCCAAGCGCGGCGAGCGGGTGGCCACCGAGGGGACGATCCAGAGCTACATCCACGCCAACGCGAAGGTCGGCGTGCTGGTCGAGGTCGACTGCGAGACCGACTTCGTGGCCCGCACGCCCGACTTCGTCGCGTTCGCCCGGGACGTCGCCCTGCACATTGCCGCGGCGGCCCCGCTGTACGTGTCCGAGGACGAGGTGCCCGAGGAGGACCGGGCGCGCGAGCTGCGGATCTTCGAGGAGCAGGCCGCCGACAAGCCGGAGAACGTGCGCCCGCGGATCGCCGAGGGGCGGATGCGCAAGTGGCTCTCGGAGGTCGTCCTGCTCAACCAGGAGCACGTCAACACCGACAAGTACGAGGGCAAGACGATCGAGGCCCTGCGCGCCGAGCTCGCCGCCAAGACGGGCGAGAACGTGGTCATCCGGCGGTTCACCCGGTTCGCCGTCGGTGACTGAGCCGGCCTTCCGGCGCATCCTGGTCAAGCTCTCCGGCGAGTCGCTCATGGGCTCGCTGGACTACGGGACCGATCCCGAGCGCGTGCAGGCCGTGGCGCGGGAGATCGCCGGCGTGCGTGAGCTCGGCGTGCAGGTGGCGATCGTCGTGGGCGCGGGCAACATCTACCGCGGCATGGCCGGGGCCGCGGCGGGGATGGACCGCGCGACCGCCGACTACATGGGCATGCTCGCCACGGTGCTCAACGCGCTGCCGCTGCAGGACGCGCTGGAGAAGATCGGCGTCCACACCCGCGTCCAGTCGGCCATCGCGGTGGCCGAGGTGGCCGAGCCCTACATCCGCCGGCGCGCCATGCGCCACCTGGAGAAGGGGCGCGTGGTCATCTTCGCCGCCGGGACGGGCAACCCGTTCTTCACGACCGACACCGCGGCCGCCCTGCGCGCGGTGGAGATCCACGCCGAGGCTCTGCTGATGGCCAAGAACGGGGTCGAGGGCGTCTACACCGCCGACCCGCGCAACGAGCCCGACGCGCAGTTCCTTCAGCATGTGACCTACATGGACGCGCTGCAGCGCGGCCTGAAGGTCATGGACGCGACGGCGCTGACCCTCTGCATGGAGAACGCGCTGCCGATCTATGTCTTCAACATGGACGACGAGCGCAACATCGACCGGATCGTCGCGGGTGAGCGCGTCGGCACGCTGGTCTCCACGTGAGGTAGGTTGCCGCTCAGTGGCGGAGATCATCGACGAGCTGCTGCAGGACGCGCGCGAGCGCATGGCCAAGAGCGTGGAGGCGACCAACGGCCAGTTCGCCTCGGTCCGGACGGGCCGGGCGAGCCCCGCGCTGCTGGACCGCGTCAACGTCGACTACTACGGGACCGCGACGCCGCTGAAGCAGCTCGCGACGATCTCCGCGCCCGAGGCGCGGCTGCTCAGCGTCCAGCCCTACGACAAGTCCTCGATCAAGGCGATCGAGAAGGCGATCATGGAGTCCGACGTGGGCCTCACGCCCAACAACGACGGCAACGTGATCCGCCTGGGCATTCCCGAGCTCACCGAGGAGCGCCGGCGCGAGCTGGTACGGGTCGTGCGCCACATCGCCGAGGACGGCCGGGTGGCCATCCGCAACATCCGCCGCGACGTCATGCACGACCTGCGCGAGCTGCGCGACGCGGGGGAGACCGGGTCCGACGAGGAGCACCGCGCCGAGACCGAGCTGCAGAAGGTCACCGACGCCCAGATCGGCGAGCTCGACGCGCTGCTGAAGGGCAAGGAAGCCGAGATCCTCGAGGTCTAGCGTGGCCTCCGACGGCCGCGCGCGCCACGTCGCGATCATCACGGACGGCAACGGCCGCTGGGCGACCCGGCGGCGGGTGCCGGTCGTCGAGGGGCACCGGGCCGGGGCCGACAACGTCAAGGCCCGGCTGCGCGACGCGGTCGACCTCGGGCTGCGCGAGCTGACCGTCTACTCGTTCTCCACGGAGAACTGGTCGCGCTCGGCCGCGGAGGTCTCCGGGCTGATGGCCATGTTCAGCGAGCGCATCGCCGCCGAGACGCCCGAGCTGCACGCCGAGGGCGTGCGGATGCGGTTCATCGGGCGGCGCGAGGGCGTGGCCCCGCGGCTCGTCGAGCAGATGGCCTGGGCGGAGCAGACCACGGATGTCAACGACCGGATCACCCTCTTCGTGGCCTTCAACTACGGCGGCCGGGCGGAGATCGTCGACGCGGCGCGAACCTTCTCGGGAAGCACCGAGGAGGAGTTCCGCCGCCATCTCTACGCGCCCGAGATGCACGACCCCGATCTGATCATCCGGACCAGCGGCGAGCAGCGGCTGTCCAACTACCTGCTCTGGCAGTCCGCGTACTCCGAGCTGGTCTTCCGCGACGAGCTGTGGCCGGACTTCGGCCGGCCGGCCTTCGAGCAGTCGCTGGCGGAGTTCGAGGCCCGCCGGCGGCGCTTCGGCGGGCGTTGATGTCCGGCGGGCCGCAGACGCGCCGGCGCGAGGGCGCCTCCGGGCCCCCACGCCGGCGCCGGGCGACCTCGGATCTCGGGGCGCGCCTGCTCGTCGCCATCCCGGCCATCGTCGTCGCCCTGCTGCTGATCTACGAGGGCGGTCTGCCCTTCGCCCTGTTCGTGATGGTCCTCGGGCTGCTGGCCCTGCACGAGCTCTTCCAGATGACGGCCGCCGCACACCCCTCGCGCCTGGCCGGCTTCATCGGCCTCATCGCGCTCGTCTTCGCGGCCCAGTACGGCGACCAGTTCAACGTCGTCTTCGTGCTCATGGCCTTGGTGCCCGTCCTGTTCGCGCTGACCCTGGTGCAGTCGGACACGACGCGCCCCACCGCCACGATGTCGGTGACCATGCTCGGGGTCTGGTGGATCGGCCTCGCCGTGGCCCACGTCCTGCTGTTGCAGAAGCTGCCGCACGGCGACTCGGTGATCGTCGACATCCTCGCCGGCACGTTCTTCGGCGACACGGTGGCCTACTTCGCCGGGCGGCTCTTCGGCCGCCGCCCGCTCGCCCCCTCCATCTCGCCCCACAAGACCCTCGAGGGCCTGGCCGGCGGCGTCGTCGGCGCGCTCGTCGCCGTGCAGGTCGCGGGGCTCTACCAGGACTGGATGTCGGGGCTCGACGCGCTCTGGCTCGGGCTCGGGGTGGCGATCGCCGCGCCCGTCGGCGACCTCTTCGAGTCCTACATCAAGCGCGACATGGGGGCCAAGGACACCGGGCGCGTCTTCGGGGCGCACGGGGGCGCTCTGGACCGGCTCGACGCCGCCCTCTTCTCCCTGGTGGTGGGCTACTACATCTGGTTCGCCATCTCCTGAGATGGGGTACGCGGGCCTCCGTATGGCCAGCAACGAGAGCATCGAGACCCCGCCCGAGCTCATCGAGGACCTGCTGCGCCGCGGCGCCGCGGCGGGCTGCCTGCCGGTCTCCGACGTGGAGGCCGCCGCCCACGAGGCGGCCTTCGACGAGGACCGCGTCGGCGGCCTGTACGAGCTGCTCGAGGAGCACGGCATCACCGTCGACGACGACTGCGCGCGCGCCGACGCCGGCCCGGCCCGCTACACCAACGCCGAGCTGGCGTCGCGGACCTCCGACGCGCTGACGCTGTTCCTCAACGAGGCCGGCCGCCACCGCCTGCTCACCCCCCACGACGAGGTCGACCTCTCCCAGCGCGTCGAGCGCGGCGACCTCGACGCCAAGGAGCGGATGATCACCGCCAACCTGCGCCTGGTCGTCTCGATCGCCCGCAAGTACCAGGGCATCAGCGACCTGAGCCTGCTCGACCTCATCCAGGAGGGCATGCTCGGGCTCATCCGCGCGGTCGAGAAGTTCGACTGGCGCCGCGGCTTCCGCTTCTCGACCTACGCGACGCTGTGGATCCGCCAGGCCATCCAGCGGGGCATGGACGACCGCGGGCGCACCATCCACCTGCCCAGCCGCGTGGCCCAGCTCGAGCGGCGCATCGGCGCGGCCCAGCGCGAGATGAAGGCCCAGCTGGGGCGCGAGCCGACGCTGGACGAGGTCGCCGAGGCGGCCGATCTGGATCCGGTCCGGGTGGCCGAGATCCGCAATTCGCCGCGCACGGTGACCTCGCTGGACCGCCCGGTGGGGGAGGACGAGGAGTCGTCGTTCGGCTCGCTGCTGCCCTCCGACGGCCCGGCCGTCGACGAGGAGGTGGAGCTCGATCTGGCCGAGGACGTGGTGCGCCGCACCGTGGAGGGCCTGCCGGGCGACGAGCGCGAGGTCATCAAGCTGCGCTTCGGGCTCAACGGCGACCGCGACCCGCTCCCGCGCGCCAAGATCTCCGAGCGCCTGGGCATGCCGGCCGACCGGGTCAAGCGCCTGGAGGAGCGCGCGCTGGAGCAACTGGCCCTGCGCCGCGAGCTGCACGCGCTGCGCGACGCCGCCTGAGGCCGGGCCGCGCGGGCTTGGCCCGGCGTTTACCCCCGGGCCTATCCTGGGAGGTCGTGCCCCGGCGGCTGCTCATCCTCGGCTCGACCGGGTCCATCGGGACCCAGGCCCTGCAGATCGTCGACGCCTCGCCCGACCTCGAGCTGGTCGGCCTCTCGGCCGAGCGCTCCTGGGAGACGCTGGTCGAGCAGGCCCGCGCGCGCGGCGTGCGGCGCATCGCGCTGGCCGACCCCGACGCCGGCGCCCGCGCCGGCGAGGCGTGGACGGGCGGCGAGGTCCTCGTCGGCGCGGAGGGCCTCGTGCGGCTGGTCGTGGAGTCCGGCGCCGACCTCGTCCTCAACGCGCTGGTCGGCTCGGCCGGCCTGGGACCGACGATCGCCACGCGCATGTCGTGGGGGCCGAGGTGGGCCAGCGTCGCCCCGTCGGCCAGGGTGACCGCGCCGTGGATCAGCGACT
>Ga0126308_10000827_pt1 | contig 11296 bp, 9 predicted proteins | sample Plot55_FD_92533 | JGI IMG/M metagenome (GOLD analysis project Ga0126308, IMG submission 92533) | Serpentine soil microbial communities from UC McLaughlin Reserve, CA, USA - Plot55 | ecosystem: Environmental > Terrestrial > Soil > Grasslands | place: USA: UC McLaughlin Reserve, Lake County... | reverse complement strand
CTTTTCCTTTATGTTCGTGCGATAATGCCAGGTCCTGCTTTAGTTCAATACCACAAACGGGATCAACAGGCAACGCGCAGCAATATAAAAAAGATCTATATATATTATCACAAATCATACGAGAGGATACCACTCTGCCCTTGGCTATGCCAATCAATAATGCCTTACATCCAGCAAATGAGCGCATGGATGCTGTCGGCTTTAATGTCAACGCTTTTTAACACTGTTGTTTTTTAAGATCGCTTTGCTTCCTATACATGAGTGATGATGTCATACCCATCTACGGAGCTAATTTGTGGCAAATGCGGCACGACCATATCGAAAGTCATTAACCTGCGACCTGTAAGAGACGTATTGCGAACACGTGATGGAAAGTGCAGAATGTGCGGAATCAATCTTAATCCTGCTGACTTTACAATAGAGATCGAAAAAATATAGAAGTGACCCCCTTGTTTTAAACTTTCAGCCCTATGCTGCTACTCAGGACCATAAAATAATCCCGCATGCTTCTACGTTTGGGTTCGAAACACGGCCATGCGGAAATGGACGTCGGCCGAAATTTTATTCTGGACATCGCATCAAAAGAAAGCTCGTTTTCTAATCAAACCTCTGAAGCATAGGTGCAATCATGCTAATCGCCAAGGCGATACTCGTGATACGAGAATATATTACCGTCGAGGCCATAGCAGGAACGAGAGCAGAATGTGCTTCTTCACAGTTCTTTCTGAGCTCCCTGACCGCCCTAAATGCATATGGAACAGATACAAAACATCCAATTGAAAATATACTTGTAAAATTGAGAAAAATTCCTAGTATCATCATAGGATACAGCGAAATTATCAACGCCGAAAAAATTCGATACGAACTTTTCTTGCCGAGTAATATAACAAGTGTTCTTCTTCCTCCTAGGCGATCAGCGTCATAGTCAGGAAACGAGTTTACGAGCAATACCGAGGACGAAAGCAACCCGAGCATAGCCCCAACGAATACTGCAGAAGACTCCACAGTCGATGTCTGAACAAAAAATGATCCTACAACAACTAGTGCTCCTTTTATGCCAACAAATAGTTCTGCCAGACCGAAATTTACTATTTTGGAGGAATAAAAGAAAATTGCTAAAACTGCAAAGATAAGTATAAAAGCGATAATAGGCCCTCGCACCGATACAAAAAAAAATCCTATGAAAGTTCCTGTCACCAGAAAGAGCATTCCGGTTCTGTAAACAGTCTTAGGAGAAAGAATTTTTTCCGGTATCACGCCGCTTCCGCCGCTGAAACCGGTCCTCTTCGTAAGTTTGTCTATTCCGCGCTTGTAGTCCCAATAGTCGTTTAAAAGATCTATACTGGCATGCAGACTGAATACCCCAGCGATCGTCAGAATAGCGTAATTCAGATCAAATGAAGAGTATTTCCAGGAAGCTAGGGCTATGCCGTTCACCGAAGCGATCAGAGACGATAGAAGGAATTTTGGTCTAAGAGCCCTGAGCCATCCGCTTATCAATGCTGTAGGTCTTTGTAAAGCTATCATTAATTATTATTGCCGGGCCCGCGCCTGCTCTTACGAGCTTATGTTTCTATTTCCAGGTTAGAGATGCGTCTTAAATAATAGATAAGAACTTATATGGAACAACAGCATTCGAGTTTGACCAAAGATTTCCCCTCCAATTGATGCTGCAGAATTTGACGCACAGAAAGACTTGAAGAGAATAATAATTGAATTTCTATGCCGACACCAGGACAAGGGATTTTCGTCAAAGGAAATCTCCCAGGCATTGTCTTTGAGCGAAGAGGATATCAATTATGCGATGGTTAAACTCGGCCTGTCGGATTTTCTTTTGGAATTGACAAAAGGGTTTGCACAAAGGAGAAGCAACTCAGCGAGCGGAAAGACAAGATTCAAAATAGCCGATGTAACGGTACAAGGAATTACATACTACCGCTGTCTAAGGGTTGATTGACTCGATTATGAATGAATACGTGTAAATACAAGATCATATATTGTAAAAAGAACCGATGCTTTATGATTTGGGCCCGTGACTGGAGCCTTGCATAGTCTTCGTAATTTCTATAGAGAATCGCTTAACCTGCAGGCCACTCTTCAAACGCAATATATAGGTCGGAAAATAACCTGGGTTAGAAGTTTACCTTCGACTCAGGGATTTGCCAAGCACCTGGTATCTGCATATGGCGTTTCGCGTGTGGGAGGTTATGTCGTTATTGCGGATAGCCAAAAAAGTGGCACAGGACGACATGGAAATAAGTGGGTTTCACCTCAAGGGGGAATATGGCTATCCATTATTCTCAGTTCGACATTGCATCCTAGTAGATGCATCTTATTTTCCTTTTGTACTTCTTTAGCCGTTTCTCAGGCAATCAACAAATGCACCGGGCTAGATTCGAAGCTAAAATGGCCAAATGACGTTCTAATAAAAGGCAAAAAGGTTTCTGGAGTCCTTGTTGACGTCTCTGTAAATTCGGATTCTATTGAGCATGTGATAATAGGCATCGGAGTCAATGTTAACGTCAAAAGCGCCGAGATCCAAAGAGATATTGATGGTCGACTCCCATATCCAATAACCTCCATAAAAGAAGAATTGACAGTGTCTTGCGATAAGATGGAGCTGATAAGAAGTATTTTGAGGACACTCGACAGACACTATTTCATGATAGAAACAGATGCAAGCTATCCTCTACTAGAGAAATGGAAGCAGATGGCCGAACCCACAATATCAAGGTCAGTGCAGGTCACACACGGGGCCAGGGTTTACACTGCTAAGGTAGTAGGACTGGAAGAAGATGGTTCTTTAGTTATAGCTCGAGATGACAATAAGATAGAAAGAATATTCTCCGCAGAATCCAGCATACGATTTATAGAATGAGCTCTGTTTGTCTTGAGGTCCCAAACATGATGGATCGTTCCTTTTGGATTCCTGCCTCCGGATTGTGACGGTTTGCCCCGGTCTTGAAGCGCATGGAGCCAGGTTATTCAGCTTTGCATACAATTGAAACATCGTTTACGTTGGTTCCGGTTTTCCCCGTTATTATTAAAGAATTTAGTTGCTTGAAAAAACCATGGCTGTTATGAGTTTTCAAAAAATAAGAAGCGTCAAGGTCCTTCCTCTTTAGCTCTAATATGACTTCCGAATTAAGAAATGCGCCTGCAGCTTCGGAATTGCCATCTATTCCATCTGTGCCGACGCAAAGGATAGTAGTGTCTTTATCTATGGGAAAATTTTGAAGGTTTATTGCTGCTGCTAGTACTGCTTCTTGATTCCGCCCTCCCACTCCATTTTTTTTTATTTTTTTTACTCTGACAACAGTTTCTCCCCCCAGAACGAAGGCAGATGGAGAATCATGAGACTGGACCTCCTTCGCCAAGTTCGCTAGTTTTCTCCCAAAGATCCTTGCTTCGCCGCCAAACGACGTTCCTAACTTATGGGCGTGTACTCCGTGACTATCCAAGTACTTAGCAGCGGCTGTGCAGGCTACATTATTGTTACCGATTAAGAAATTGGCCACTTTTTGGAAGATCTTATCGCCAGGCTTAGGGGTTTCGCGCCGGCGTTTCTTTAGGCCTTCGGCTATCACCGTTCTTACTTCTCGGTATTGTTTATTCCAAAGCCCGTATTTTTTGAGTACTCGCGCAGCGTCTTCATATGAGGAAGGGTCAGGACAAGTAGGTCCTGAGCCTATAACGTCGAGCTTATCGTCTATTACGTCCGAAATTATCAGAGAAAATAATTGACACCCACTACTCGTGTATCGCAGCAGTTGGCCGCCCTTTACCCTAGATAGATGCTTGCGCACGGTATTAACTTCTTCAATGGATGCGCCCGAGTGTATCAACGAACTCGAAATTTCTTGCTTGTCAGTCAAGGACAGATTCCTTGATGGATATGGCATTAATGAGGATGCGCCGCCAGAGATTAGGACTATAACAAGATCAGAGGGAGTGGTCTTTTGGAGAATTTCTATCATTTTTCTCGTGCCTTTCACACCCGCAGCGTCTGGGATAGGATGACTTGAGCGCGAAACTGTAATACCATCAATATCGCAAGAAGTCTCGTATGGAATGGTGATGGCCCCTCCGGAGATCTTCCCGGCTAAGATTTTATTAACCGCACTAGCCATTTTGGCCGTCCCTTTCCCAGCTCCTATTAAATAAACAGATTCAAACAACTTCAGGTCTACGATAATTTGACGCTGTCTAATATCGTTAAGGTGAAGCCGCCCGTCTCTTAGTTTAACACTACCTCTAACGAGACAGGCCGGATCTACTGATTGGATGGCATGTCGGATAGAGCCAATCGCCAGCTCAAGAGATCGGCTTTTTTGTTTGTAACTTTTCATTACAGTAACCCACGTTGCAGGCCATCTTTACACACATTTGATATCCGTGTTTGTCCTTTTCATAGTCATAAAATCTTCCGAGCCCAGGGAACAATACCAAAGTCGTAAGCTCTGAGCCAAAATATTAAGCTTCAAAACGCGCTGTTGATCAAAATCATTTAAGCCACGGGACCGGATACGGTGATAGTTATACTCTGCGTTGACATTTCATCTGGAAACTGTATTGTTTCTTTTCATATGTCTCATAAGTTGTTCCTTTTTATCAGCTGGTATTAATAATTTCTTCAATTTTTTACACCATTAGCCCGATGACTGTTGTTGGATAAGTTCGACGCATGTTCGCTCATTATTTATTATCGCCAAGATAGGTTAATCAGTGCATTGAATCATAGAGATAGCCTCGCTGAGGTAACTATGGTGATGTATCTTTCACTTAAGGGAGAACCCGGAAAACGCGGGCTTATGTACGTATCATACTACGGCCGTTCACGTGCATTTATTTCAAATTACCGCTCTTGGAGGGAATACCATAGCGACGGGAATATTGCACAAGTTGCGTCTTCCTTACTGAGTCATGAGACACTGCACTTAACACTCAACAAATTTTCGCTTTCAGCGTCTGCTGACTTGGATAACCTTTTTGGAAGGTCAAATAATTGGGAACTATATGAACATGGGTTGGGAGATCTAGATAGATTTAGCGTCAATTCTGATAGTTCGCACAAAAACGGAGCCAAGAAACCTAAGAGATCGAAGAAGAAAACAATCCGATACAAATAGAACCTTCGCCTGCTTCAATTCGCCCGCTTAATAAATGCCTTCCTGAGGAATACATAAATTGCATTTTTTGCATTAGAGATGCCTTAATGTTTAAGCTGTACACTCCACAAGCCGCCAATAAGACATTGCCTGATATAGAGCGGAGAATTAAGCATATCATATTCCAAAAGGACAGCGTTGTATCTCTTCAAGAGGAACTACAGAGGATCGTAGACGGAGGTTCATCGTTCGGCGAATTTTTCAGAAAAAAGCAGGAACTAAATGTTGCCGTCAGTAACCTTTACAAATCCATAGAGCAAATTGAAGAGCTTGGAGTAATCATAAAGAGTGTTGATGAAGGACTTCTTGACTTTCCTTCCAAGCGGTTCAACGAAGAGGTATGGCTCTGTTGGAAAATAGGAGAAAGCCGAGTCAAATTCTGGCACAGAAAGGACGAGGGCTTTGAGGGAAGAAAGCCACTTAGTCCTCATGCCCTGTCCCAACTCGAGACCCAAGATGATCTTTCTGATTTGAGATAACCCTTGACGATCTTTTTAAGACTCCTATTGTCTTGATAAGGTTTCTGAGTTGATACTATTATAAGGATTTCCTGTGCTTCCACAAAACTTTATTACTGAATGGTCAACCAAATAGACATCAGTTCATCAGGAAGACTCCGTTTGGACATATCTATTACGCAAAAGGAAAGAAATAGAGACCGGAAACTTGATCTAAAAATCCTTCACACTAAAGATGATCCATTTGGTATATTTTGCAAACTCTACCGTTCTCATAGGCGGCTCTTTATTTTGGAATCTCTCGTGGGACCTAGACAACTTGCGGAAATATCAGTAATTGGTTTTGATCCTGCGCTTGTCGTGAGCTGCGATTCCTCCAAGTTCTATGTCCGAAATTCCAAAGACAGAATTATCCAAGTAGAAGACTTGAGCAACCCACTGGAGCAGCTCAAAGGAGTGATTCCTACAGTCAACGACAACAGATTCAGGTACGTGGGAGGGGCTGTTGGGTTCATAAGTTATGATGCCATCCGCTTTTGGGAGCGTATCCCATCAAAGAATATGGGTAAAAAAGATTTTCCACTCTTAGAATTTGGTATTCATAGAGATGGAATAGTTTACGACCACTCCGCAAAGAACGCGCACTATTTTACGACCGGGGAATCTCGGTTTAATGAAATCAGAGATGAGATAGAGACAGAAGTTCCTTTCACGATGAAGACTTTCTCTCACTCAACTCCTAAGTCGATACTAAATACAAAAGAATACACCGATATGGTCAAAAAGGCTAAGCGATACATCTACCAAGGTGATATTTTTCAGGTTGTATTGTCAAGTAATACCACTTTTAGAGTTAAGGGAGATTTGCTAACTGCGTACAGTAAGCTCAGGGAGGTAAACCCCTCGCCGTACATGTATTTCTTAAAACTGGGCAATATTACAGTGATCGGGTCTAGTCCCGAGATGCTAGTACGTGTAACTGCCAATAGCGTCGAGACTTTTCCGATCGCCGGCACACGGCCTGTAGTTAATAACGAAATTAGAAACGACGAGCTGGCAAAAGAGTTGCTTTCAGACGAGAAGGAGGTTGCCGAACACACAATGCTCGTGGACCTGGCGCGTAATGACCTCGGAAGAGTCTGCAAATATGGGACGGTCAGAGTTCCTGAATTGATGTCTGTAAAGAAATTCAGTCATGTCCAGCATATCGTTTCACATGTCAAAGGCCGTTTGGCACCAGGCCTAACTTCCTATGATGCCCTTAGGGCGGTATTTCCAGCTGGTACAGTTTCTGGAGCACCCAAGGTAAGAGCCATGGAAATAATTGATGAACTAGAACCTCACCCAAGGGGGCTATACGCAGGCGCAATAGGCTATTTTTCTGCTAACGGATCATGCGACTTTGCCATAACTATAAGGTCAGTTATTATCAATAAGAGCAAAGCCTCTGTCCAGACCGGAGCCGGAATAGTAATAGATTCTATTCCCGAAAGGGAATGGAAAGAGACCCGGGATAAGGCGTATGGGATATTGTTTTCGCTTAAGGAAGCATCCAAAATCTCAGCAAAGTCATAATCCTCGTTGGGACATATTAATCACACTAAGATTTCGTGATCTTCTCTATCATAACAAGATAGGATCAAGAGCATAAAAGTAGTATATTGGCTAGGGAAGCAACATAGCGACTCTAGAAGCGCGTACTTTGGTGGACCAGCCTGTAATTCAATATGAGAGAACGATCCTTATCCTGTTCTAGGTGGTCTGGCATACATGTTCGAAGCGTCTGTGTGGTACTGAACTGATAATCTTGGATCCTTTTGTCTTCCTGTAAGAACACCCACTACCACGTCGTCCTTTTTAATCGTCTCCTCTTCTCTAAGTCTTCGAATTCCGGCCGGGACAGATCCCGAGGCCATCTCGCAGTCAAACCCGTTTAATCCTATAATAGACATCCCGTCGTTCATTTCTTTATCGGTGACCTGGGTTACTATCCCGTGGCTAAAGTCCAAAGCTCTTAATGCTTTGAGAATATTCGCGGGCTTGCCTATCTGGATTGCTGTAGCAGCTGTTTTAGGGACTGTACCCTTACTGTCCTTGTAAGAATAGTAGCGTTTTATCATCTCGACATCTGGACGGCCTTTATTCCAGTTTAGCTTTTTTCCTTCGAAAAACCCGTTGAACAATTCATATAATGTGTTCGCTCCACTGGAATTGACGATAATGAGCCTAGGGATTTTCTTTATCCATCCCCAGCTGTAAAGCTCCATGAGAGTCTTTCCGCAGCTTGAACTGTTCCCCAGCGCACCTCCTGGGTAAACGATCCAATCTGGGGGACTCCAGTCCAAGTGTTCCATGATTCTATAGACGATAGTCTTCTGCCCCTCTAGTCTGAAAGGGTTTACAGAATTAACCGTATAGCCTCCCTTTTCGTGACATTTTCTCAATGAAATCGAGAGAGCGTCGTCGAAGGTGCCTGAAACTTGCATCACTTGGGCTCCAAATTGAAAGGCTTGGCCCAGCTTTCCCGGAGCTATTTCCCCTTTGGGAACATAAACATCGCACTGCATGTCTTCGTTGGCAGCATACATTGCCGCAGATGCCGATGTATTCCCAGTAGAAGCACATACCAGGTGCTTTACCTTCAACATTTTTGCATGTGTGAGAGCCGTGGCCATGCCGTTATCTTTGAAAGAACCGCTTGGATTGTATCCTTCGGGTTGCAGGAAAAGACTATCATGATTCATATTTGCATACTCTGCTGCTTTCGTCATTTTATATGGCCTAGAAAGTCTACCCTCTGCGCCGTCTAACGATACAAGAACGTCTGCACATGAATCAAAGTCTTCTGTGTCAATTCCTGTAAAGTTAATCAAATCCCTAAAGCGCCACACACCGCTCTCGTTGTAAATATTACCGCCATGATTTCTGCGCTCAAAGAATGTGCTTATGAGGCTGGAAGGCGGCCGTTCTTTGTAAACTATATCAAGAAGCCATCCGCAAGAGCAAAGGTAGATATCGTTGTAGATGTCGTATTCCAAGCCACACAATGCATTAGCACACTTCTTGGAAGCGGGACGGAGCACAAAAAGTATGGCCAGGAGCTATTATTGAGCTTTTGCAATCACAAGGTCCCGATTATTCTATTGATTTTGAAGAAGTTGAAATGCTGCATGATCGCTGATTTCGCCTTAGAAGTAACCCAGTTAGGATAGCAACCAAATCCTGACTTTTTAGGCCAAATTTTTCTTGGCTTTATCTACTGCCTTAAGCAAGTGTTGAATTACGCCATCCATGTCCTCCTCCCTGACCTCTGGTGATACCGAACGCTTCAGAAGGTTGTTCACGGTGGTAGAAATTTCGGAGCTAACCTCGTCAAAGCTGTCCACGTCACTATATCCCTGTTGATACAGGCCCCTAAGTTTTCTGGCATACATTTGCGTCTGTTCATTAAGCGCCACTGAGTAAGTATGATCGTTTACCTTGATTTTATCCTTGTTCATGCTAACCTTTCTCGAAGTGCCGTTTAAAAAACTTGCCGAATTCAAAAGTTGTGACCCAAACATAATAAGGATTAAGGGATCAACAGGTAGTGTGAATTGACAACAACCTCAACACTTATCTGTTGGTTTTGTTCCTTTTTTTACACTAGGGTTTATAGTCATTTAGGATGTTCCGGTATCTAGAATCCTTGTACCCGATATATCTTACATATTCGCCGTACGTCATGTCCAACGAACATTTGGAGCATTTTACGCTACTAAAGTCATCGCTTAGTTCGGCAGGGCCTGGGCAGTCTGGACACTTTATCTTCAAATGTACTATGAGTAAAATTCACTGATGTAATAATATGATTTCCCTTCTGTTTGCCAAACAACCAATTGGGAATTACTCCTGTCCAAAAGCATTAGCTACACGCGTTTGTGCGGTAGTTAAGCGTGCATGCGAAATTATATCGCCTTGAGCTGTTTCACGACAGGCTGGCGAGACTTGCGAAAAACGCGAAAACCGCAAATACACTTGATTTCTGGTAGGCGAGATAATTCTTCTATAGAAACGACCGTCCCGCACCGCATACACTCGTACGTAACACTTCCGAAGGCCTGTGGGTTTGCCATACAACTTGTTCGATACAATCCAAATTTATTCTTTATTCAGTAGGTTTTTTCGTCTGTACAAAAGGATCGAGAAACATGACAATGGAGGAATACAAATAGCAGGTATCGCTTTTAGAATGCAAGTAAAATCCTCAGCTAACTTTCAAAACATTATGCCCCCCCTGGTCGTTTATAATGCGCGTCTGGCCAAGGCACCTTTAAGATATCCACTTATTTGTTTATCTGTCTTGTTTATTTTCAAGAATGCGGTTATATCCTGAACAGTGTCTATATCGATCATTAGCCTGCTATTAAATAATACTCTCGTTTTTATATCAGATCTGATTCCTTCGAAAACGTGCATCAAGTAGCTGTTTGCGTCATAAGACGTCTTTATTATATTACATGGTTTTCTCAGCAGTATGTTTGATCCATCGAATTTGTAGGACGGGCACAATATTATACAAGGGTTTTCGGTATGCGCAGCCTTACATACAATATCTATATCTTCAGGGAGAAGGAGTGGTAAATCCACAGGCAGGACAATCGTGGCATCGGCACCTGCATCAGCGCAAAATTTGTCTGCCGTATCCACAGCTGAATTGACACCGCACTGTATTTTTTCCTTCAGGAACACCGCCCCATACATGCGAGCTACCTTTTCAGCGTAGACATCTGAGGAAACCAGCACTATTTTTTTGACGCAAGTACTGCTTTCTAAAATACGTACCGTCCTTCTGAGAAATAGCGTTGATAGTTGTATTCTCTCATGTTTATTGAGAAGCATCGAAAGCCTTGATTTTGCCCTATCAAAATGTTTTACAGGTACGATTGCAAATGTTTTCAATATTTCAGGCTCTTGATAAAGGCCGATAACCTCTTTTCGTCACGGGAATCCTTCATAATGATGTCCGTTTGAAACACGTTCATATCCAAGCATGATATTTTCGATGACATGGTAGAATCATGGGAATCAATTATAAAGTTCCCGACCATGTCCGAGTAAAAAGCCGCTACGCCCAACGGCGAGTCTGTCAGATTCATTGCTTTCATATATTTTACTGCAGGTCCACTGATTGCTCGCTCCCCTATAAGTGGAGAAACAGCAATGACTTTCTTTCGCAGTCTTGTTAGGATCTCTCCTATTTCCCTGACCTTCATAATTGGGTTAACACTTGAAATTGGATTGGCTGGAGCAATCACTATCAACTCGGAATTTTTTAGTGAATTGAGCAAGTCGGGATTTGCAGTTGAGTTCTCTGCTCCATTGTAGCGGATATCTCTTACCTGGGGATTTCCATGGTGTTTTACCCAGAACTCCTGGATATGCATCGGTCCTTGGTCCGTTACTATAATGGTCTCTAACTGACTGTCTGTAGCAGGGAATATTTTTTTGTTTTCCGGAACAGAAAATTTTTTTGTCATCCAATCCGTAACTTCGGTAAGATTTCTTCCCTGGTTTATTAATGCTGTTCTAAGTAAATGTGTCGCAATATCTCGGTCTCCCAATTTGAACCATACATCCTGTTGTAACTTTTCCATTTGGTCGAGAAAGGAAAATGAGTCATCTTTAATT
>Ga0126308_10000826_pt1 | contig 11303 bp, 11 predicted proteins | sample Plot55_FD_92533 | JGI IMG/M metagenome (GOLD analysis project Ga0126308, IMG submission 92533) | Serpentine soil microbial communities from UC McLaughlin Reserve, CA, USA - Plot55 | ecosystem: Environmental > Terrestrial > Soil > Grasslands | place: USA: UC McLaughlin Reserve, Lake County... | reverse complement strand
GCCGCGACGGCGGAGCCACAGCTCGTGGGCAACACGCTCGAGTGCGACTACGCGGTCATGATCCCCGGCACGCACACGATCGAGGAGTCGCTCGTGGCCGTGCCGCTTTGCTGTGGCACGCGCGTGATCGGCGTCATCGTGATGTCGAAGCTGGGCGTCGATCAGTTCGACGAGGACGACGTGCGGCTGCTCGAGTTGCTCGCGGGGCATGCCTCGGTCGCGCTCGAGAACGCTCGCCTCTACGAGTCCCAGCGGCGCGAGGCCGACCACCTGAAGGCGCTGCTCGAGTTCACGGGCGCGATCACGCAGGCGGCGGCCCCGGACGAGATCGGAATCGAGACAGTGCGCGCGGCCGCCCAGATGCTCGGCGGCAAGAAGTGCGCCTTGTGGCTGCCGCTCGAGAACGGCGACTTCAGGATCGCAGCCCACTCGGGCTACGACGCCGACCCGGCGCTGAAGCCGATGCTCGACGTGGTCTTTCCCGCGGCCCTGCTGCGCATGGTCGTCGGTGATCGAAGCGAGCCGTTCGTGCTGAGCGCCGAAGAGGCCGCGCTGCACGCGCCGGCCCCGGAGGGGCTCGCCTGGCCCGATCTCGCGCTGGCGCCGCTCTGGACGGACGAGACCCTGCAGGGCTTGATCAGCGTGCGAGAGCCGAACGCACGCGGCGAGCACACGATCGACGAGATCCTGCGGCTGCTGGCGGGGATCTCCTACCAGGCTGCGGTCGCGCTCGAGCGCGCGCGAAGCTTCGAGAACCTCGAGGACACCTTTGTCTCCACGGTCGAGGCTCTCGCCAACGCGCTCGAGGCCAACGACGAGTACACCTCGTCGCACACCCGCTGGATCACCGACATGGCGTTGAAGGTCGGCTCGGCTCTCGGCTTCGATCCGCCGGCCCTGAAGAAGCTCGAGCTCGGCGCGCTCTTCCACGACATCGGCAAGATCGGCATCCCGACCAGCATCCTGCTCAAGGCTGGCCCGCTCTCGCCGGACGAGCGGAAGATCATCGAGATGCACCCGGAGCTCGGCGCGCGGATCCTCGAGCCGATCGACCGGCTCGCCGAGGTGCGCACGATCGTCCGCAGCTGCCACGAGCGCTGGGACGGTGCCGGCTACCCGGACGGCATCTCGGGTGAGGAGATCCCAATCGAGGCCCGGATCGTGCTCGTCTGCGACGCCTTCCACGCGATGACGACCGATCGCCCGTACCGCAAGCGCCTGAGCGTCGACGAGGCCTGCCGCCGCCTGCGCGACGGGGCCGGCAGCCAGTTCGACCCGTCGGTGGTCGACGTTTTCCTGAGCCTCCCGTTCGAGGCCCCGGTGCCGGCGGCACAGGCTGCCGACGAGCGGCTCGCTTCGTAGCGCGCGTCATCCCTCGAACTGGGCAAGGTTTCGCTTCAGGGCGAGCCCCTCGCTTTCCGATGTGCCTGGTATGCGCCCGGTACTCAGCGAAGGGGTCTCCTTGCGCACTCGATTCGTCCTCCTTTCGTGCGCTCTCGTCGGCGCCGTAGGTCTCGTCGCGCAGGCGAGCGCTTCACAGCTGATCGCGCGGAACGCCTCGAACACCAAGCTGGCGGTCAACGCCAAGGGCACAGCCATGGTCACGTACTCGGTGCGCGGCAAGGTCACGCACTTGCTCGCCTGGGGCGCTGTCAATGCGCGGACCCGTCCGAGCAGCAACAGCAGCAAGATCAAGCAGATGAAGCTGAAGCTCGACTACTCCGGCGGCTGGAAGCACAGAAAGCTCGTCTGGAAGACATTCAAGGACGGTTGCCAGCCCTACGACGGCCCCGAGCTCGCCTGGCTCGTCGCCGCCTGCAAGGCGCCGAACGGCTCGTACTGGGCGCTCCAGACGTGGCAGACCGCGCTCCCGAACCTCGGCATGGCGCCGTGGCTCGCGAAGCAGAAGACCTGGTGGCTGCACCTGTCGCACTGGACCGGCGACCTACCGAAGCTCGAGGTCTACACGGACTGGGTCTACAGCGGCCGTTTCCAGGAAGTCTTCGGCCGGTACACGTACAAGGGCGTCGGCGTCCGCGGCTTCGGCACGACGAAGTACGGCGACCCGACCGACGGCTACGGCCGACTGCTCTACCTCGACACCTTCAACTCGTCTTATGGGCCCGGCTGGCTGCGCGAGAACTCGTTCGTGCCGCACGGGCCGCCCGGGATGTTCTGCTACGGCTTCTTCCCGCACAACCCGTACGTGGGCGGCTACGCGCACCCGCCGGGAATCCCGAACCGCAAGCGCGGCCCGGGCACCGGCGAGCAGTACCGGATCACGGTCGAAGGCCCCGGCGTGACACCCGACGTGATGTGGCAGGGCGCTGGGCTCCACCAGTACAACGCGAACAACCCGTCCGACGTGGACCTCGAGCACCAGATGAACGGAACGCTGGACTCGATCCGCGGCAGCTGGACCAAGTGCCGCAAGCATTAGCTAGCTAGCGCGACCGCTACCCTTCCGTGGGGTGGTTCTTGGGTAATCGCGTATTCCCTGCCTTGGGCTTGTTGGCGTGTGCGCTCGCGCTCGCCGGCCCTACGGAAGCGTCGAAGATCATCGCGGGCAACGCGTCCAAGATCCAGCTCGCCGTCAACACGCGAGGCAAGGCACTGGTCACCTACAGGGACGGTGGGGGGCTCAGGCATCTGCTCGCGTGGGGCGCGATCGACGCGCGAGTGCGGCCACCTACCCAGGACGGACCGATGCAGGTCAAGTTCAAGCTCGACTACTCGGGTGGCTGGGGGGCGTTTCACAGGCCGGTGTGGAAGACCTTCCGCAACGCCTGCCGACGGTACGACGGTCCCGCTCTCGCCTGGTTCGTAACCGCCTGCAAGGCCCCGGACGGCTCGTACTGGGCACTTCAGAGCTGGCAGACCGCGCTGCCCGACCTGGGCTTCGCCCCGTGGCTCTCACGACAGGGAAGGTGGTGGCTTCACCTCTCGCACTGGAAAGGGCCGCTCGCTGTGCTGAGCGTCTATAGAGACTGGCTCTCCGGCGATCGATTCCAGGAAGTCTTCGGCCAGTACACGTACAGGGGCGCCGGCGTCCGCGGCTTCGGAACGACCGGCCGCGGGGCGCCGACCGACGGCTACGGACGACTCGTCTACGTCGACACCCATAACTCGGTGTACGGAGCCGGCTGGCGCCGCGACACTTCGATCGTCTCGCATGGGCCGCCCGGAATCTTCTGCCACGGCTTCATCACGGCAGATCCCTACGCAGGCTACGCGCACCCGAAGGGCACGCCCCACCGGAAACGCGGGCCTGGGACAGGCGACAGATACCGGATCACCGTGACGGGGCCCGGCGTCACTCCGGACCTGATGTGGCAGGGGCCGGCGCTCGGCCCCTATAACCAGCACGATGTCGCGGATGTCCGGCTCGAGCGGCAGATGAACGCGAAGCTCGATTCGATTCGCGGCGCCTGGCCCAAGTGCGCCGATCATTGACGCTCGTATGATCGCCCCGTGGTCGAGGGGGATGAGCTGCGCGCGGTCATGGGCCGGTTTCCCGCCGGTGTCGCCGTGGTCACCGTCGACTTCGACGGCCAGCGCCTCGGCTTGACCGTCGCCTCACTCGTCTCGCTCTCGCTGGCGCCCCCGCTCGTCGGGGTGGCGGTGCGCCGCGACGCCGCCTTGCACGAGCTACTACGCGAGTCCGGCGCGTTCGCCGTGAGCATGCTCGCCGAAGGCCAGGAGCACCTCGCGCAGCACTTCGCCCGCGGGGTCCCTCCGATCGCGCTCTGGGAGCGCATCCCTCTGCGCGACGCGGAAGGGCCGCCCCAGTTGGACGGTGCCGTGGGCTGGCTGCGCTGCCGGACCGCAGGCGAGCACCCGACCGGCGACCACACCTTCTTCGTCGGCGAGGTCGACAGCGCAGAGCCCGGCCCTGGTCGGCAGCCGCTCGTCTTTCACGGCCAGAGCTACGTCGCGTTGTGATCGAGGCGGTCATCTTCGACCTCGACGGTGTCCTGCTCGACTCCGAACAGGTCTGGAACGAGGCTCGGGAGCAGCTCGCCAAGGAGCGCGGCGGCCGCTGGCACGAGAACGCCCAGAGGGACATGATGGGCATGAGCTCCCTCGAGTGGTCGCGCTACATGCACGACGTGATCGGCCTTCCCGAGCCGCCCGAGAAGATCAGCCGGGAGGTCGTCGAGCGGATTGCGAAGCTCTATCGCGAGCACCTCCCGGTCGTTCCAGGCGCGCGCGAGGCGGTCGAGCGGCTGGCGGCTCGTTGGCCCTTGGGACTCGCATCCTCGTCGAACCGCGAGCTGATCGACCTCGCACTCGAACTGCTGCACGTGGAGCACCACTTCAAAGCCACGGTCTCCTCGGAGGAAGTCGCCCGAGGCAAGCCCGCGCCGGACGTCTACCTGGAGGCCGCCCACCGGCTGGGCGTCGACCCCACGCACGCGGCGGCGATCGAGGACTCGGAGAACGGCATCCGCGCCGCGAAGGCCGCCGGCATGCGCGTGATCGCGATCCCGAACCCACACTTCCCGCCGCCCGAAGACGCGCTGATGCAGGCGGATGTCCTCCTGCGGTCGCTCGACGAGCTGACTCCGGAGGTCGTCGAGCCTTAGGTTGCGCGGCCGATGAGCACGCAGGCGTTGTGGCCGCCGAGGCCCATCGCGTTCGAGAGCGCCACGTCCACCTCCGCCTTCCGCGACTCGTTCGGCACGTAGTCGAGATCGCACACCGGGTCGAGGTTCTCGTAGTTGATCGTCGGCGGAAGGACACCCTCGTGTACGGCGAGCACGCACATCATCGCCTCGATCGCGCCCGCTGCCCCGAAGCAGTGGCCCATCACGGACTTCGTCGAGGAGACGGCGAGCTTGTACGCGTGGTCGCCGAAGACGTCCTTGATCGCCTTCGTCTCTGCTGCATCCCCGAGCGGAGTCGAGGTGCCGTGCGCGTTGATGTAGCCGACCCGCGCGGGCTCGACGCCGGCGCGGTCAAGGGCCGCTCGCATCATCTCCCCCACGCCGATGGCCTCGGGCTCGGGCGCCGCCAGGTGGTACGCGTCGTTCGACGCTCCGTACCCCAGCACCTCGGCGTAGATCGTGGCCCCTCGAGCCTGCGCGCCCTCTAGCTCCTCGAGCACGAGTACGCAGGCTCCCTCACCCATCACGAAACCGGCGCGGGTCGCGTCGAACGGCCTTGAGGCCCGCGGCGGATGCTCCTCCTCCGCGGCCAGGCCCCGCATTGCGGTGAAGCCGGCCAGGATCAGCGGGTGGATGCAGGACTCGGTGCCGCCCGCCAGGATCGCGTCGGCGTCTCCCCGGCGGATGATCTCGGCACCCTCCCCGACCGCGGTCGAGCCGGTCGCGCAGGCCGAGACCGGCGCGTAGTTGGGCCCGCTGATCCCCAGCGAGATCGCGAGCTGGCCGCTGGCCGTGTCCACGAGCACGCTCGGGATGAAGTACGGCGAGATCCGGTCCGGCCCGCGGTCACGCAGGGTCTCCGCCTGCTGCACGATCCCGTTCAGGCCACCGATCGCCGAGCCGAACACGATCCCGACCCGCATCGGGTCGAAGCCGTTCAGGCCCGCGTCCGCCATCGCTTCCTTGGCAGCCCCGAGTGCGAGCACGACGTTGCGGTCGAGCCGGCGCAGGTCCTTCGGCCCCGCCAGGCCGGTCGGGTCGAAGTCCTTGACCTCCGCCGCGATCCGCACCGGCAGCCCGTCCGGGTCGAACGCGCGGATCCAGTCGATCCCGCTCTCGCCGGCAACCGCAGCGTTCCAGGTCGAGCGCGCGTCGTTCCCGACCGGCGTGATTGCCCCGAGCCCCGTGACCGCTACCCGCCTCACGCTGAGAGCTTAGAGCGCGCGGCAGTCCCGGTAGCGTTGCGACCGTGCCGCCCAAAGCACTCCCGTTCCCGCCGATGGAAGCCGAGCTCGTCGCTGAGCTGCCAACCGGCGACTGGCAGTACGAACCGAAATGGGACGGCTTCCGCGGCGTGCTCGAGAACCTCGGCGGCGGCCTGCGCTTGTGGAGCCGGAACGGGCGGCCGCTCCTGCGCTACTTCCCAGAGCTCGAAGAGGTCGGCAAGCTCTTGCCGCCGGAGTCCGCCCTCGACGGCGAGATCATCGTCGCGCGCGACGGCCGGCTCGAGTTCGACCAGCTCCAGATGCGCCTCCACCCGGCGGCGAGCCGGATCAAGAGGCTCTCGGCGGAGATCCCGGGCGAGTTCGTCGCCTTCGACATCCTCGTCTGGAAGGGCGAGCCGCTGCACGAGCTGCCGCTGGCCAAGAGGCGTCGCGAGCTCGAGCGCAAGGCGAAGCGCTTCCGCCTCTCGCCCGCCGAGCTCGATCCGAAGCAGGCGAAGCGCTGGCTCGAGCGGCTCGACCAGGCCGGCCTCGACGGCGTCGTCGCAAAGCGGCTCGAGCAGCCCTACTTGCCGGGTTCCCGCGAAGGCGTGGTGAAGGTGAAGCCCTATCGCACGGCCGACTGCGTGATCGTCGGCTTCCGTTGGAGCGACAAGGGCAAGGGCCGGATCTCGACGCTGCTGCTCGGCCTCTACGGCGACGACGGCGAGCTCGACTTCGTCGGCCACTGCTCGGGCTTCTCCGCTCACGTCCGTCGCGAGCTCGAGGAAATGCTGCCGAAGCTCCGGGGCGGAGGTCACCTCAGCGACAAGCGCATCCCCGGCGGCCAGAGCCGCTGGTCGCAGGGCAAGGAGCTCGATTGGAACCCCGTCGAGCCCAAGCTCGTGGTCGAGGTGCGCTACGACAAGCTCGAGGGAAATCGCTTCCGCCACGGCACCAAGTTCCTCCGCTTCCGGCCCGACAAGGATCCGCCCGAGTGCACCTGGGATCAGGTCCGGCAAGGCCGAAAGCGCGGCGATCCGACCGTCGACAGCCTCCTCAGCGCCAAACAGTGACAGTCACTGTGACTGTCACTGTGACTGTCACTGTTTACGGGTTCTACGTCGTACGCGACGGCTAGCGGCTTCGGCTGTTCCAGCCCCCTTGGTCGCTCTCCCAGCGCACGGCGCGACCGCTCCTGGGTAGCGCGACGATCGACGGATCGCCCGGCTCGAGCTCGAGCTGCTCGAAGCGCGGGAGCAGGCTCGCCTTGTGCCGCCAGATCCCGGCGGTCAGGTCGCCGACCTTGTCGAGACGCTTGCGCATCGTCTGGAGCGTGAAGCGCGCCGGGTCCGAGCGAGGCACCTCTTTCCAGGCCAGCGGCGCCGAGGCTCGCGCGTCCGAGGTCGGACGGATCGAGTAGGCCGAGGCGATCGTCCGATCGCGCGAATTTTGGCCGTAGTCCACGAAGACGCCCCGCCGGTCGGCCACCTTCCAGGTCGTGGTCGCGACGTCCTGATCGCCGATGCGCCGCTCGACCTCCTGCGCGAGAGCCTTGGCGAAGCGCCGCACCTCAGGAAACCCGAGCTCCGGCTTGATCGGGGCAAGGATGTGCAGCCCCGTCGCGCCCGAGGTCTTCGGGAACGAGGCTAGGTCGAGCTCATCCATCACCTCCTTCACCACCATCGCGATCTCGCGCACGTACGCCCAGGGGTTCCCTTCACTCGGGTCCAGGTCGATCAGGAGGTAGTCGGGCCGGTCGACGTCGTCGATGCGCGAATGCCAGGTGTGGAGCTCGATGCACCCCAGGTTGGCGATCCAGGCAATCGCGGCCGGCTCGTTGCAGACGGGGAAATCGGCGCTACGTCCGCTCGGGAAGTCGATGTGCACGGTCTCCAGCCAGTCCGGGTGAGGCTCGGGGACCCGCTTCTGGTAGAAAAAAAACCCGTCCACGCCCTCCGGGTAGCGCTTCATCTGCATCGGCCTCCGGCGCACGTGGTTCAGCACGCAGTCGGCGACGTCCAGGTAGTACGCAACGAGATCGCCCTTGGTGAGCCCGGGCTCGGGAAAGTAGACCTTGTCCGGGTTGGTGATGACGACCTCGCGCCGCCCGATCCGCACGCTCAGCTCACCGAGTCCTCGGCTTCTTCGGCCTCCTCGCCGTGCTCGACGATGTCACCGTCCTTGAACAGGATGTTCTCCAGTGCGACCCGCCACTTCGGGCTGCGTCGGATCAGGAACTCGAGGTCCATCCCGAAGTGCTTGAACTCCTCTTGCTGAGCGTTCTCCATGATCGCGCGCGCCTGGGCGTCTGATTCGAGCGAGATGCGCTGCTCATACCAGCCGATGGCCTCGGCTTCCTCGGTCAGCGAGGTGAGCATCCGCGCAAACGTTCGCGTCTCGGCGCTCAACTCGGCCGCCGGCTCGTGGTACTGCTCGAAACCCATGCCGTGCTCCTCTCGTCGGGTTCGTGGGGGAACCGAGGTTCCCCCACGGTGAAGCGGAGAGGGCGGGATTTGAACCCGCGATGGACCTTTCAGCCCATACGCGATTTCCAGTCGCGCTCCTTAGACCGCTCGGACACCTCTCCAAGCGGAAGCCAGGGTATCGCGCCGTAGGATCCGCCTCTCGATGGCAACGATCGTCTTCTTCCCCGAAGGCGCCTTCGGGCCGACCAACAACTGCGTCGGGATCGGGGACGTGCTGCGACAGCGCGGGCACCGCGTCGTGTTCATCGTCGAGGAGTCGTTCGCCGGCACCCTCGAGGAAAAGGGTTTCGAGGAGGCGACGATGCGCCTCGGCCCGACGCCGGAGCAGGAGGAGGCACCGGGCCAGTTCTGGAAGGACTTCATCCGCGACACGTCGCCCGTCTTCCGCAAGCCGACGATCGAGCAGCTCGCGGGCTTCATCCAGCCGACCTGGCAGGCGTTGGTGGACGGCGCGAAGTACGTGGAGCCGCGCCTGCACGAGCTCCTGGGCGAGCTCGAGCCGGACGTCGTGGTCGAGGACAACGTCGTCGGTTTCGCCGCGCTGCAGACCTACGGGCGGCCCTGGGTGCGAATCGTGTCCTGCAACCCCTGTGAGTTGAAGGATCCGGAGATACCGCCTACCTTCTCGGGGTATCCGCAGGCCAACCGCGCGGGCTGGGAGGAGTTCCGTGCCGAGTACGAGCGCGCCCACCGGCCGCTCTGGAAGGACTTCGACGCCTTCATGCGCGGACACGGGGCCCCGCCCCTCCCGGAGCTCGAATTCATCCACGAGTCCCCCTGGCTGAACCTCTACCTCTATCCCGAAGAGGCCGACTACCCGCGCTCGCAGCCGCTCGCGTCCAGCTGGCACACTCTGGAGGCCTCCGTCCGCGGCACCGACGCGGCCTGGGCCGAGCCAGAGGGCTTCCGCGACGGCGAGAAGCTCGTCTACCTGAGCCTCGGCAGTCTGGGCTCGGCGGACGTCGAGCTGATGCGCAGGCTCGTGGATGAGCTCGCCGAGAGCCCGCACCGCTTCGTGGTCTCGAAGGGACCGCAGCACCAGCTCTTCGAGCTCGCCGACAACATGACGGGCGCCGAGTTCCTACCGCAGACGCGCATCCTGCCCGAGGTCGACCTGGTGGTCACGCACGGCGGCAACAACACGGTCACCGAGAGCTTCTTCTTCGGCAAGCCGATGGTCGTGCTGCCGCTCTTTTGGGACCAGTACGACAACGCGCAGCGGGTGCACGAGCTGGGTTACGGCATGCGGCTCGACACGTATGGTCATGTGCCGGACGAGCTGCGCGCGGCGATCGACCAGCTATTGGCGGACGAAACGCTGCGCCAGCGCCTGGGCCGGATCTCGGCCCGCCTCCAGGCGGATCCTGGAACGACCAGGGCGGCAGGCCTGATCGAGCGGGTGGCCGAAACGTCAGAACGCCTGGCCTGAGCCAGCAGAGTGGTCGGCTATCCTGTTCCCTCCGGAGAAGTGGCCGAGTGGCTGAAGGCGGCGCCCTGCTAAGGCGTTAGGTGGGGAGAATCCCTGCCTCGAGGGTTCGAATCCCTCCTTCTCCGTCTGGTATTCCCTGGCTTCGACCCTGGGCGGCGGGGGCCGCTCTTGCCGCTGCCCCGGCTCCAGCCGAAAGGCCGTGCATGGAGCACTGTCATCTCGACCTAGCCAACCCAGGGACGAGCCAGAAACGCGAGGAGAGAGCTGTAACCTGTTTCCTCGCATCATCGGAGGGGTGGCAGAGCGGTCGAATGCGGCGGTCTCGAAAACCGTTCGGGGCGGTTTCGTCCCGCGAGGGTTCGAATCCCTCCCCCTCCGTTAGCCAGAGCCAAAAGCAGCATGGTTAGAAGGATTCAGCCCCAAAGAGAGAGAGAGTCCCTTGCGGGGCCTCTCGTCTACCGCTTTGAACGCTAAGTACCGCTAAGGAATGTCGCGCACTGTCGCGCGACTGTCGCGCACGGCCTCTCCAAGGGTGGCCAGTCGGGCCTGTGTGTCTGAGCGGCCAGTTACGTGTTAGTGGCCGTGATACAAAAACAGTGAGCCCGAAAGACAGCCACGAATCGCTGAAGGAAAGGTCGGAATGGGCGAGAGCAGCGATACCGAGGTCCTTGCACAGGAGCTGGCCAGCATCGAAGCCAAGCTTCTCCACATGGAGTCCCGCCTGACGGACATTGAAGAGGTAATCGAGGGGCTTCAGGCGGCCGCTCTGAAGACCGCCAGAGCTCTGGAGGAAGTCTCTTCGCACTGGGACTCTGTCTACAGGGCGATGCGCCGGGCGGAGTAGTCGCAGCTCGGAGAATTAGTGCTGTAGTCGCCGCGTTTAGCGCTTAGCGGTGGGGTGGGACAACCAAAGGCGTTCCGTCCGCCGTGGCGCAAAAAGTATCGAACCGCTCATTGGTAAGGCGGATGAGCTCCTGGCAATCCTTCCGGCCGCATTCGCACAAGAACTCATTGTGGTCTGAGTTAACGTCCTCGCTGACGCGTCGGATCTCGAGATTTGTGGCTCTCAAAAGCTGCTGCCCCGCATTCACTCCCGCTCCTCCTCGCCCTCCCCACCCAGTGGCCGCAAGGTCAAGAGGTCAGGAGCTGGTGGTTCTTGAAGCTTGGCCATTCCAGGCTCCAAGGTAAAGCTGCTGGAGAGGCCGGGGTGGGCTTTGTCTCTCTCCCCTGGGTGATTGCCGTCAGTTCCAAGGAGCGCCACCCGGCCTCTCCCTGAGTAGACGCAGCGCGGGAGTCCAACTTGCCGTGTGCAAGAGGCAGGACAATCAGTGGCAGCTCTCTTCAAGAGGATGACCCTAGTACGGCAGTCAGGGAGAGACGCCTTGGCACTCCAAGCATTGAGGTATTACGTCAAGAGGTTCAAGAAAGCCAAAGAAGAAAGCCGAGAGGCCAGGCTTCTCTAAGTCCTTCCAGCCACGATGGGGTAAGAGGTAATGCAGATGCAGGAGTCGTTGGTTAGTCGTTGGCTAGCGAATGCAGGATGGGGCTCTACCAGGGACTTTGCGTTACCAGGTAG
>Ga0126308_10000825_pt1 | contig 11304 bp, 7 predicted proteins | sample Plot55_FD_92533 | JGI IMG/M metagenome (GOLD analysis project Ga0126308, IMG submission 92533) | Serpentine soil microbial communities from UC McLaughlin Reserve, CA, USA - Plot55 | ecosystem: Environmental > Terrestrial > Soil > Grasslands | place: USA: UC McLaughlin Reserve, Lake County... | reverse complement strand
TCGTACTCGAGCCGAACGGTGATAATCTCGTGCGTAAGGCTCTCGAATTTACCCCCACCTATCGAAATGCCGGCGAGGATAGCTTTCGTACCCGCGAGCTGAAAGGCATTTTTGAAAGCGCGGGATGGCAGATCGTGGTGCAACGCCGTCTGAACATCTTTTCAAATTTCACGCCGGTCTCGATCTACCGCCTGCTGGCGCCACTTGAGACGCGAATCGAAGCCAGTCGATTCTGGAATGGGCTCTGCACCGTCAACATGTTCGGCGTCACGCGCCGGTGATCTGGAGCGATCGTCAATCGCAATGTTGGTAACGAATTTCAAACTCAAATATGCGCTCTATAAGATCATCTGTGGTTTTTATCAGGCTGCCGATATCGGCCGCATTCATCCCATGCGAGAACGCTCATTGCGCGCCTTGCAGCGCAGCGTTGATTATATCGAGAACACCATGCCCGACGCGCTGGGCTTCGAAAGCCAGCGTGAGCTGACTGAGTTTGCGCTAGGCGCGGTTCGGATCGAAGGCCATTATCTAGAATTCGGAGTGTTCACCGGCGGCACGATCCGCTTCATTGCGAAGCGCATCGGCGGCCGCACTATCCACGGTTTCGATAGTTTCGAAGGCCTCCCCGAAGCGTGGTCGGGCTTTAGTCTCGGTCGCCGCGCCTTCGACGTCGGCGGTCGGCTGCCGCGGGTCCGCGCCAATGTGCGGCTCCATCGTGGCTGGTTTGAGGACACGTTACCCGAATGGGTGACGTCGAATCCCGGACCCATCGCATTCATCCACATCGATTGCGATCTCTACAGCTCGACGCAGACCATCCTGACGCTACTTGCCGACCGATGCGTGCCTGGAACGATCATTCTATTCGACGAGTACTTCAATTATCCAAATTGGGAAGTGCACGAGTATAAGGCTTTTCAGGAATTCGTGACGAAACATGCGGTCAAATACCGCTATCTTGCATTCGCCCGACAGCAGGTGGCGATTCGTATCGAGTCGATCGGCGGCGGCGCCTCCGCATGAACGAGCCGCAGCACCTTCCTGCTGAAGTGGTGATGACGCCGGCGGCAGCCAAAGTCCACACGATTGAAAGGGTGCTGGCACCCGCGCAACAGAGCGAGATCGACCTGACAATTTTCATTTCCTGCTACAAGGAGCAGGACTACATCATCACCACGATCGAGACTGTTCGTGCCGCGCTCGCGGAGGTTGGGAGGGTCAGCTACGAAATCATCGTCATCGATGACTGTTCAGGCGACCGCTCGGCCGATCTGGTCGAGGCTTATATTCGCACGCATCCCGATGAACGGGTCCTGCTGCGTCGAAACAAGGTTAACCGCGGATTGGCGCAGAATTATTTTGACGCCGCATTTATCGGCAAAGGAAAATATTATCGGCTGATCTGCGGCGACGATGCCGAGCCGAAAGATACGATGGTGGCGGTATTCCGTCACATCGGCGAGGCCGATATTTTGATTCCCTACTATGTCAGCAGCGAGGGCAGGAGCAGGTCCAGGATGTTGCTCTCAGGCGCATTTACGTTTTTGGTGAACAGTATCAGCGGTTTCCGCTTACACTACTACAACGGACTGGCGGTTCATTTGCGTTATAATGTCATGCGGTGGCATCCCAACACGCGCGGATTTGGATTTCAGGCCGATATCCTCTGTCTGTTGCTCGACCAAGGCTTCTCATACAAGGAGGTGCCGGTGCGAACCGTCGAGCGCAAGGGTGCGGAAAATTCACGGGCTCTGACGTTTCGGAACCTGTTGTCGGTCTCGCACACTCTGGTTGACCTTGTTTTTCGCCGCATTTCGAAATGGGTCTATAGACGCCCATGAAATGCCCACGTCGAACAGTCTGACGTCCCCACGCTCAAGCCCGTCCTGAGCGACGTGGCGGTTGCATTGTTTGTTTTTTGCTTTAGACGATGGCTCGCAATGGCTTGCATTCGCTTTGCTTTGGCTACAAGGGGGCATTTTGCAAGGCGGCGGGAAATAGGGATAAAACCATCTTGGTGGGGGCGATGAATTGGATCTAGTCACGGGCGGTGCGGGATTCATCGGCAGCCATCTCGCTGACCGTTTGGTGGCTGAAGGCCGGCGCGTGCGTGTGCTCGACAGCTTCGTGGTGGGCCGGCGCGCCAATCTCAAGCAGCACACCAGCAATCCGCAGGTGGAGGTCATTGAAGCCGATGTCGTCGACAAGGCGGCGGTCGATGCCGCGTGCGTCGGCATCGAGCGTATTTTTCATCTCGCGGCCCGGGCCGACATTGTGCCTTCGATTCAGGAGCCGGAAGCCTATTTCCGCGCCAATGTGGATGGAACTTTTTCTGTTCTGGAGGCGGCCCGCCGCCACGGCGTGAAACGCCTCGTGTACGTGGCGTCCTCCTCCTGCTACGGGATACCGTTGAGTTATCCTACGCCGGAAACCGCCCCCGCCGATTGCCGGTATCCTTATGCTCTGACCAAGTATCTCGGCGAGCAACTCGTCCTGCATTGGGCGCAAATCTACCGTCTACCGGCGGTTTCTGTCCGATTCTTCAATGTCTACGGGCCCCGCGCGCGCACCAGCGGAACTTATGGGGCGGTATTTGGCGTATTTCTCGCCCAGCTGCTGGCTGGCCAGCCATTAACTATCGTCGGTGACGGCGAGCAGACGCGCGACTTTACTTTTGTTAAGGATGTTGTAGATGCTCTGCTGACCGTCGCGGCGAGCGACCGGATGGGCGAGATTTACAACGTCGGAAGCGGCAGACCGGTCAGCGTCAACGAGCTCGTCCGTCTGTTGGGGTCTCCGCCCACCGTGCACATCCCAAAGCGTCCGGGGGAACCGGATTGCACTTGGGCCGATATCTCGAAGATTCGTCGCGATCTCGGCTGGGAACCGAAGGTGAGCTTTGCCGACGGCGTGCGCGTAATGCTAGAGAATATCGATTATTGGCGTGATGCGCCGGTGTGGACCGCCGCGCGTATCGCCGAAGCGACCAGTGATTGGTTCCGCTTCCTGGATGCGGAGCGAAGTGAGGGGAAGGTGGGGGCATGGAGTCGAGCGTCGCAAAACTGAACCGCCAACCGCAGGTGGCAGTGGCGAGCGGCCCGCGTGACAAGGTGCGGACCTTGGACGAGGTTGCCCAGATCGCGGAGCAGCTTCGGCATTTCGGTAAGACGGTCGTGCAGGCGCACGGAACATTCGATCTTATGCACCTCGGTCATGTCCGCCATCTGGAAGCGGCCCGCCGACTCGGGGACGTTCTGGTCGTCACGGTCACGGCCGACCGGTTTGTTAACAAGGGCCCCGGCCGCCCGGTCTTCAGTAGCGAATTGCGCGCCGAAATGCTCGCCACTCTGGAATATGTCGATTGGGTGGCGGTCAACGACGCCGCCGATGCCGTCAGCGCGATCGAGCGGATTCGGCCAAGCATCTATATCAAGGGGCAGGACTATCAGAACCCGCAAGGCGACATCACCGGCAAGATTTCGCTCGAGCGCGACGCGGTCGAGGCGCACGGCGGCCATATCCATTTCACCGATGAGGTGACGTTCAGCTCGACCGAGCTGATCAATCGCCACCTCAACGTTTTCGAGCCGCACATCCGCGAGCATCTCAACACCTTGCGGCAAGATGGCGGGCTCAATGAGTTGATCGAGCTGATCGAGAGCGTGCGTAATTATCGCGTGCTGCTGGTCGGCGATGCGATCATTGACGAATATCAGTACGTTTTGCCGATGGGTAAGACGCCGAAGGAGAACATGATCGCGACCCGCTATCAGGATCGCGAGCTTTTCGCGGGCGGCATATTCGCGGCCGCCAATCACGTCGCCTCGTTCTGCAAGGAAGTCGATATCATCACCTGTCTCGGCGACTCAGAAAGTTACGAGCAGCTTGCCCGCGACAGTCTGCGACCGAACGTGCGGATGAAGGCATTTCACCGCACCGGTGCCCCCACTACATTGAAGCGCCGCTTCGTCGATCCCTCCTACATGCGCAAGCTGTTCGAGGTCTATTTCATGAACGACGAGCCACTCACGGCCGACCTGCAGCAGGAGGTCGACGCTGCGGTCGCCGCAACGGCGGGCGATTACGATGTCGTTATCGTCACTGATTTCGGTCACGGCATGGTCGGACAGTCCTCGATCGACGCGCTAACGTCGACCGCTCGCTTCCTCGCCGTAAACACGCAGAGTAACAGCGCCAATCTCGGCTACAATCTGATCACGAAATATCCGCGCGCCGATTACGTCTGCATCGATGCGCCTGAGGCGCGGCTTGCTGTTAGCGACCGGGTATCAGGCGTGAGTGACATCGCGCGCCGGCTGATCGATGACCATGTCGATTGCTCGAAAATCATTGTCACGCAGGGCAAGCACGGCTGCGTCACCTATGAACGGGGCGGATTTGCCCATACTATCCCCGCCGTCGCCAAGAACATCGTGGATACCGTCGGTGCTGGGGACGCTTTTCTGGCAGTGACGGCGCCGCTGGTAGCGGTCGGGGGATCGATCCATCGGGTCGGCTTCATCGGTAATGTAGTCGGCGCGCTCAAGGTTGAGATCGTTGGTCATCGTCGCTCGATCGACAAGCCGGCTTTGATCAAGGGGCTTACCGGTTTGCTGAAGTAAGGAGACTTCGACGTGCTCGATAAAGTGAACAATGCGCTACGCGAAAAGCTCGATCGCTATTTTGCGACCCTCGAGGGGCTGCAGCGCGGCGCCGAAGTCACTGACCGGAGCGGACAAGCTATCCCGCTGGAGCAGGGCTGCGAGTGGGTGCGAAAAGCCGCGCATGCGACCCACGATGGCGACAACAAGATCATCTTTGTCGGTAATGGCGGCAGCGCCGGAATTGCCAGCCATCTTGCGATCGATTTTTCCAAGAATGGCGGTCTGCGCTCGATGGCGTTCAACGATCCGGCAGCGTTGACTTGCCTCGCCAACGATCTCGGCTATGAGAATGTTTTCGCCAAGCAGATCGATTTCCACGCCCGCACTGGAGATCTGCTAATCGCGATCAGCAGTTCTGGCCGATCGCCCAATATCCTTGCGGCTGTAAGCGCCGCACGCGCGCGTGGCTGCCGGATTGTGACCTATTCGGGCTTTACGGAAGACAACGAACTGCGCCGGACCGGCGACATGAATTTCTTCGTGCGCTCGCGCGAATATGGCTTTGTCGAGGTTTCGCATTTGGCCCTGTGCCATGCAGTGCTCGACATTGATATGGGTTGGGGCAAACAGGCCTGAAGGCTGTTGCCGTTTTTTGACTGGAAAACATGATGGCTAAACGGTTCAAGCGTGTCCTCGTTACTGGCGGCGCCGGTTATGTAGGATCGAACCTGGTCCCCAAGCTGCTAGGGGCTGGATACGAGGTCTCGGTCCTCGATCTTTACCTCTATGGCGAAGTCTTCGCCGATCTGAAGTCCAATCCAAGGCTGACGGAAGTCAAGGGCGACCTGCGCAACGCCCCCGATGTCCAGCGGGCCGTTGCCGGGTGCGATGCCGTCATTCATCTGGCCTGCATTTCCAACGATCCCTCCTTCGATCTCGATCCGACGCTTGGGCGCTCGATCAACTTCGATTGTTTTCGTCCGTTGGTGAAGGCCAGCAAGGATGCCGGCGTCCATCGCTTCATCTACGCGTCTTCCTCTTCGGTTTACGGCATCAAGACCGACATGGATGTGACGGAACAATTGCCGCTCGACCCGCTGACCGACTATTCCAAGTACAAGGCGATGTGTGAGGAAGTGCTCGAGCAGGAGCGCGAGCCAGGCTTCGTCTGCGTCACTTTGCGGCCGGCAACGGTTTGCGGTTATGCGCCACGTCTTCGTCTCGATCTTACGGTCAACATTCTTACCAATCACGCCATCAACAACGGGCGTATCACGGTGTTCGGGGGCGATCAGCTCCGCCCCAACATCCACGTCGAAGACATGACGGATCTTTATTTGAAGCTGCTGGAAGCACCGGACGAGGTGATCGATGGAAAGATTTGGAACGCCGGCTATCACAATCTGAAGGTCAGCGCGATTGCCGAGATGGTGAAGGCCGAGGTCGGGCCAGAGGTCGACATTGTCGTCACCCCCACAGATGACCACCGTTCATATCACGTTTCGTCTGAGAAGATTCGGAGAGAACTTGGATATTCTGCGCAGCGTTCAGTCAAGGATGCCATCGTCGACCTGAAGGCTGCGTTTAACGCGGGCAAAGTGCCCAACTCCATGACCGACGACCGTTACTACAATATAAAGCGCATGCAGGTTCTCAAATTGAGATGAAAATGGTTGACGTGCTATCGCGTGAGAAAGTCACAGCTGGGCCATTGGCGCCCGAGATGCTACAGCAGCGGCGTTCTGCTCCGACGGCTGTGAAGGTCCTGCTCCCGGTCTGGGGCTATCAATACGTGCGTCAATTTCTTGAATGCGGCCTGCCGACGCTGCTCGCGCCCGGCAATGTGCTGGGACTTGCCACAGAGCTCCCAACTGAATTCGTGATTCTGACAAGCTCGGACGACGAGGAATTCATTCGCGAGCATGCCGCATTCAAGCGTCTGAACGCGGAATGTTCGACGGACATCCGTCTGATTGATCACCTCATTACTGACGGCAATTACTCTACAACGATAACACTTGCCTATACTGAGGCAGTGCGCTCGGCCGGCGATGCAATGGTCGATACCTGCTTCTTCTTTCTCGTTTCCGATTACATCATGGCCGACGGGTCGCTTACGAATGCGTTGCGACGGATGCAGGCCGGTGTCAGCGCGATTCTCGTCGGGAACTTCCAGGTCTCGCGCGAGGACGCGATGCCTTGGCTCCTCGATAAGCTCAGCTCCGCTAAATTGTCGCTGTCGCTACCGCCTCGTCAGTTGATGCAGTGGGCACTAAATCATTTACATCCGACGACGCTCGCGAACATCGTGAATATTCCATTCAGTCATAATTCCCACACCAATCGCTTGTTTTGGCGCGTCGACGGCACCACCATTCTCGGGCGGTTTTATTTGATGCATATGCTTTGCGTGCGTCCCGAGACGACTGATTTCATCATTGGAGCCTCTTGTGATTATTCATTCGTGCCCGAAATGTGCCCATCTGGCAATGTGGAAGCGATCACCGATTCCGACGACTATCTGGTCATCGAGATGCAGCCGCGCGATCATGAGGCTGCGTTCCTCCGTCCGGGGCCACTCAAGCCGTCTGCATTAGCCAAGAGTCTCAGCGAATGGACGACCGCCTCGCATCGAGAGAACGCCAGGCATTCGTTGATATTTCACGCTGACGACATAACAGCTGACCTCGCAGCCAGTTCTGGCGAGGCGGATGCGTTCCTGGAGAAGGTGGCGCGCGCGATGCGGCGCAAGCCGCTTCCCCACCGCGGCCATCCATATTGGCGTGGCGCGATGGCCGCTTTTAACGACGCGACCGGACGAAAACTCACATTGCAGGAATGGCGTATGGCGCTTGGGCTGCCAACGTCATCGAACAGGATTGCCGACTGGCTTGTGTGGCGGGCTCAATACGCCCTGTTAGGCCAACCGCCGCATGTGTTCCCATGGCACCCATTATGGTCCGATTTCCGCTTGACGCTGAAGGAGCTTGAGCCATTCCTTTCGGATCCAAATCAGCGCATGCTGATGGTCTCAAATACGCCGACTGTGTTTACCGTGTCATTTGCAGACAGCGGAGAACGCGTGAACCGCGTGCGGTGCACCCCGTTCCTGCAGAGTCCGCCTGATCGGTACCAGCCCTTACTCGGATATTTCGACATATGCCTGCTGGAACTCAGCGAAGGCGAGATGGCGCAGGGCGACGAGCTCATCGATCGAATAGTCCCGCTGATGAAGACTAACGGGCGCCTGGTCGTCTTGGTTACCAACCGCCGATCTCTTATCAGCGCTAGGAATTTCGGGGGGGGCCTTACCTTTCATGGTGCACGATTTATCCGGTCCGGTGCGGTACCCACCGAGATAAATTTCGTGCCGGCCAGTCCGCTGCGCTGGCTGGCCCACCGGGCGATGTTGTATGTACGCAATATTGTCAATCGCTGGCCGGCGATTGGCTTCCCGGCTCTGCTAATAAGCGGCCTCCCCCTAGTTATGTTGTCGCTGTTGGGAAACCTCGATTCGCTGCGTCGCACCAGACAAGTGGCGCCCCGCGGCATCACTTCGAGCCTATTGATGCGGCTGCGAGTCGACGGCGGCAAAGCTAAGAACGTCCATTTGTATTCGCAGTTTGAAATTCATCGTAAGAATCTACTCAAGCTCCGCCTCCGAGAGACAAGTCGAAAGCCGAAAGACGCCGATACGTTCTGGGACGTGAGCGAGAGCACGCGGGAATCGCAATATTCCCGTTGTCTCGAATTGAAGGAGACGATCGGCCTCGCGACACTTGGTCTGATGACAAATCAGGTGTGGTACGACGATCCCAGGCGGCTCACGTTCCTACTTGCGCGCTACAAATTTGTGGCAAAGATGCTGAGCGGGCGACGCAATGTCGGCGAGGTCGGTTGCGGCGACGCTTTCGGCACCCGGATTGCCCTGCAAGAGGTCGGCAACATCACGGTTTACGATATCGATCCGCTCTTCATCGAAGACGTTCGCTCGCGCCAAGACGAGCGCTGGCCGTTGCAGGCGCTTGTCCACAACATTGTACAGGATCCACTGCCGCAGCTACATGATGGCCTCTTCAGCCTTGATGTCCTCGATCACATAGACTCGGAGGACGAGGACAAGTACGTTCTTAATTTGCGTGATTCATTGGCCAATGACGGAGTGCTCATTATCGGGACACCGTCCATTGAGTTACAGGCTCATGCCTCAACACCGAGCAAGGCGGGACGCATCAATTGCAAAAGCGGTCCCGAGCTGAAAGCCCTGCTCGGGCACTATTTTGAGAATGTCTTTTTGTTTTCGATGACCGACGAGGTCGTTCATACTGGTTTCTATCCAATGGCGCATTACCTGTTTGCGATCTGCACCAGCGCCAAGCTGTCGCCTGAGGCTAGGGGCAAGTTGCTGGCGCCATCGTCGACCTGAAGGCTGCCTTTAATGCCGGCAAAGTGCCCAATTCCATGACCGACGACCGTTACTACAATATAAAGCGCATGCAGGTTCTCAACTGAGATGAAAATGGTCGACGTTTTATCGGTGCGTGAGAGCTCGTCGTCACGGCCGCCCGTGATTGCCCCTTTGGTGCCACAGGAACGGCGCTCCGCTCCGAGTGCGGTTAAGCTGGTTCTGCCGGTTTGGGGCTATGAATACGTTCGGCAATTTCTTGAATATGGACTGCCGACATTGCTGGCGCCTGACAATGTGCCGGCATTGACGAAGGAGTTGCCTTGCGAATTCATCATTTTAACCAGCAGCGATGATGAGGAATTCCTTCGCGAACATGCAACTTTTAGACATCTGGCTGCGACCTGCGATACGGAAATTAGGCTGATCGACCATCTGATTACCGATAGTAATTATTCCACGACCATCACGCTTGCTTATACGGAAGTTGTGCGGTCGGTTGGCCCCGCGATGGTGGAAGCGTGTTTCTTTTTCTTGGTGTCAGACTACATCATGGCTAATGGTTCGCTTTTGAGCGCGCTTAAACGTATGCAAAGCGGCGCTAGTGCCGTGCTGGTAGGCAATTTTCAGGTCTCGCGTGACGAGGCCATGCCCTGGCTAGAAGACAAGCTGAGTGTCGCCAAGGGCTCACTGGCATTGCCGCCCCGCGAGATGATGCAATGGGCGCTGAACCATTTGCATCCCACAACGCTTGCCAACATGGTCAACATTCCTTTCAGTCACAATTGGCATACCAATCGTGTATTCTGGCGGGTCGATGGTGCCACCATTCTCGGCCGGTTTTATTTGATGCACATGCTTTGCGTGCGCCCCGAAACCACTGATTTCATCATCGGAGCCTCTTGCGACTATTCTTTCGTTCCCGAGATGTGTCCCTCCGGGAATGTTGATGTGCTCACCGACTCCGATGACTATCTAGTCATCGAGATGCAGCCGCGCGACCATGAGGCCCAATTTCTACGGCCCGGTCCGCTGAAGCCGCAGGCGCTGAGCAAGAGCCTCGTCGAATGGACAACGGCCGCGCATCGGGAGAACGCGCTTTATTCGATAGTTTTTCATGCCTCGGATGTGCCGTCGGAAATATCGGCGAGCATCGCCGAAGCGGATGCCTACATCGAGCAGGTTGCGCTCGCGATGAGACGCGAGCCTCTTCCGCATCGCGGTCATCCTTATTGGCGCGGCGCCATGGCCGCGTTCCACGATGCAACGGGAGGCAAGCTCACCCGCGATGAATGGAGGCTGGCGCTCGGCCTGCCGGTGTCCTCGAACTGGCTCGTCGATTGGCTCATGTGGCGAGCTCAGTATGCCCTGCTGGGTCAGCCACCCCATGTGCTCCCGTGGCATCCGCTGTGGTCCGACTACCGGCTGATTCTCGATGAACTCGCCCCCTTCATGGAGGATCCGAACCAGCGCCTTCTGATGGTGTCGAATGTCCCGACGGTTTTCACTGTGTCGCTGGCGGATAGTGGCGAGCGCGTTCACCGCGTACGCTGTACGCCGTTTCTGCAAAGCCCGCCCGAGCGTTACGAGCCTTTGCTCGGACACTTTGACATTTGCCTGTTGGAACTCAGCGAAGGCGAGATGGCCCACGGAGACGAGCTCATCGACCGCATCGTGCCGCTGATGAAAGAAGACGGGAAGGTTGTCGTCACCGTCTTGAATCGGCGCTCTGTCAGTACTGCGAAGGACTTCGGCAAAGGCGTCAGTTATCACGGTACGCGTTTCATACGGTCCGGAGCGGTGCCGACTGAGGTCCGTTTCGTGCCTGCAAACCCACTGCGCTGGGCCGCACATCGCGGAATGCTATTTCTGCGGAATGTGGTCAATAAGTCGCCTTGGGTTGGTATTCCGGGAATGGTTATAGGCGGCGCTTTGCTGATGGTGACGTCACTGCTGGGGAATCTCGATGCCCTACGCCGCACCAGGCGAACGGCTCAACGTGGCATCGCTTCGAGCTTTCTTATGCGACTGCGTGTCGACGCATGTAACGGTAAGGACGCGTATCGCTTCTCTCGGCTTGAAATCAGTCGCCAGCAGATCCTTAGGCGTCGACTCGCTCTGGCACATCGAAAACCGAAAGATGCCGGGGCAGCATGGGAAATAAGCGAGACCACGCGAGAGCCACAATATTCTCACGGTGTCGAATTGAAAAATACGATCGGCCTTACCTCGCTAGGACTGAGGACCAGCCAAATTTGGCACGACGATCCGCGCTCGCTGGCCTTTCTGCTT
>Ga0126308_10000824_pt1 | contig 11318 bp, 17 predicted proteins | sample Plot55_FD_92533 | JGI IMG/M metagenome (GOLD analysis project Ga0126308, IMG submission 92533) | Serpentine soil microbial communities from UC McLaughlin Reserve, CA, USA - Plot55 | ecosystem: Environmental > Terrestrial > Soil > Grasslands | place: USA: UC McLaughlin Reserve, Lake County... | reverse complement strand
TAATGAAAAAATATCCAACTGTTCGGCTTTTTACAACGCCTAATCAGCATTTACTCTTTTCAAATATAGACAATAGTGAAAAATGGCAATTTGAAAATGATCTAAAGTTTTTTGGTTATGGGGTACGCAAAAATATTATCAATCCGGCCAACGGTACAAAAGTAGTAGTTAGACCATATTCAAAATTAAGAATGTTATCTGGAGCGTGTGTTGGGAGAGATACGTGCAGATTAACTTATACTGACTCTGAAAAATTTGAACCTTATCTGATCGACGAATTGGAGAAGAAATGGGGAGATCTGAATGAATCAATCGGTATTACAGGTTGTGAAAAGCAGTGTTATAGACCAGCAACAAAGACTATTGGTTGGATAGGAACTGGTTTTAATCTTTATCAATTAACAATAATGGGAACAGAAGACGGAAGGCATCAAGCTGGGCCACTAATAGATCCGTATACAAAAGAACAATATCTTCACTTCGTACCGCGAAAAGATGTTGCAGCAGTTACAGATGTACTCTTTGAATATTATATAAAAAATAAGTCAAAACAAGAAGAGAGACCTGGTGGAATGGGATATTTCTTGAGAAGGGTTGAAAGAAAAGAAATAATTTCTTGTTTAAAGTCTAATCCAAAGACGGCAGAGTTAATGAAGAAAACCTTCATAGTTTGTCCAAGCAAGCAAACAAGCTATGATCTTACGATATTACCTTTAACGGGAATTATTGTTAACATTTGGCAGCTGATACTAACGGTGATTTTTTATTTTATTTTTTAGTTGTGGAGCAATAATAGAATAAATGATGACGATGACAAACTGATATCAAAATACATAGAACCCCATTATCCGATGCCCGATTATCATGCTGAAAGATAGCTGAAGAGATAGGTGTCTCTCCTCCTAGTTTTACTAAAATTATTCCTTAAGCCTCATCTTTCTTTACCCATCCATTTCCCTATTACATGTACTCTTTCTTCGCTGTTACCCAATGTTGGTTTGTATGTCTGTTCAGCACTTTGCCTCTTGATGAGAAAAAATCTATGTATTAAGGTGCAGCTGCTTATTCAAGTAATATAAAAAAATACAGTATTTTTTAGGCTTTATCTGAACCCTTGGTCATGTCACTCCTTGTAAGTCTTTCCTTAGATTCTTCAGGTGTTTCTGCAATACCTTCCTTCACAAATTTCTTCTGTTACTATTACTAACTGAGGTTTACTACTGATCAGTAATAAGAAATGAATCTCGTCTTCGCATTTTAAGTGCACTAGAGAATAAATCCTCTGTTGATATAATATCTGTAGATCAGATATGGCTTGGAGAGTTCGCTGAGAAAGGGTTTCTAACAGACCTCAGCAACTATACGCAACGATGGGGAAGAGCATCAGATTGGTATGAGTAGGCATTGCACCATTAAAGTAAGCGACTGGCTCCAGCAAACCTACTGTCGCTTCTGCTGGTAACTCCCGTGCAGGAGGTTGTTCTATATTAACCATATAACCTTCTCAATCCGCATGAAATAACAATGGCCATAAAAAATCTAAACACCACAAACTATTTAGAAATTCTTTTCCTACTTGGAATAAACTAGCATTTGTCGGCTAGCATTATTGTATCGAAAACAGCAGTTAATAGAGATATCCAGTTGTTGCGAGAAAAAGCCCAAGATATCAATTTAACCTAGTTACCCGGACACAACCTACACCACTATATTTTTTTAGAAATGATTGGCAAAACCTAAAGTTAATGTCACTGCAATCCTGCAGAAAATGGTTGTAGGCCAATCGCACTATTTGGTTGGTTATGATGTCTATGCACCAACACTAACTGGACTTGGTGCCAGTTCGCATGCTCTCTCACAGCAAATAAAGAATCCTTAAATAACTCTTCATAGTTCCAGACGCTGTAGTGTCATATCATGAAAACATTAGTTATAGTATGTTCTGTATTCTTTTTCCTATTTTATGGGGCAGCAGCTATGGCCATAGTTCATGCTCAATCAGACTTACAGATAACAAAATATAGAAATATGGTTATAGATTTAGGCAATGGTTTAAAGACTAATGCTAGGCTCAATCTTCCATCTAATGGGGACGGTCACTTCCCAGGTGTTCTTCTTGTACATGGTACTGGGCCTGTCGATATGAATGAAACTCTAGACTTAGTTCGTATCGATAACAAAACAGGATTGATTGCATACCCAACTGCTAGACCATTCTTTCAAATCGCTGAATATCTTTCAGAAAGAGGTTTTGCAGTATTACAGTATGACAAGAGAGGTGTAGGTGCGAATTTCACAATTTTGGATAGCAACGTTTATAGAAATACGACATTTGACGACCTAAAAAATGATGCAGAGAAGGCACTAGATCTCCTCATACAACAACCAGAAGTTGATGCTAACCATGTAACACTAGTTGGACATAGCGAGGGTACAATGATTGTTCCAAGGGTTGCAATCGACAATCCAGGAAAAGTAGATAACATTGTATTAATGGGATCGGTAGCACAAAACTTGCGTGACTTACTTTACTTCCAGACAGTGACGAAATGGGTCCTCTACGTTCAACAAGTTCTAGACCATGACCACAATGGATTGTTATCAATACAAGAAATGTCAGATAGTCCTTTTTTTAACTCTCTAGTCGGAAGTCTCACGCTGGCTCTTACTCAGAACATTCCCATTGCTGCTAATGGAACAGTACCAGCCCAATTACTGAATTCCCAATATAATACAAATAATGACACGTTAATAGCTATTAATGACGAACTCAAACCCATGTTAATAGACAATCTAAATACAATAGCAGCCGTCACACCAGAAGGCGAGTGTGGTTTACACACACTATGTCCTATGTGGACTACATCCCACTATGCTCTGAGACCCACATTGGATATCATAGGTAAAGTTCCTTCCGATACATCTATTTTAATACAACAAGGAAAGAATGATTCAGATACCCCCATACAGCAAGCATTTCTTTTACAGCAAGAACTGACAGAAGTAAAACATCCTGATCATACACTGATAACATATCCGGACCTCGGCCATAACTTCTATCCTTCTACTCAATGGTTTACCCAAAATGGACCAATGGAATCAAAGGTTCTGGAAGATCTGTTTGGCTGGCTTTCAGATCCGGTCAGAGACTTTAAGAAGTTAACGATTATTATAGAAGCCCAGTAATCCGTTCCATTATACTGAGGAACTTGGTGGAAAGGGTTGGACTCTATGTAAAGGATATTAAGTCCTATAACATGAACTTAGAGGAGTATGTTAATTACTATATTGAGGGAATAAAGAGACAAATCCGCAAACCATCAACCTTTATACTTAATGAGCTAGCTCCCAGCCATATTGCGGGAAGCAATGCCCACAAGCTAATATATCGGGTTAATTACTCAGGCTTAAATGATACCAAGACACTAGAATTTCTGATTTCAAAAGGTAGCAAAGTATATGTTATATCATATAACACGGAACCATCTAAATATGAGAGCGACTTGTCAAAGCTACAGAATATGGTTGATTCGTTTGAGATAGCACAATAGTCTTTTCTATGGTTCCAGTGGAAAATGTTCCCGTTCTCAGGCATCACTGGCCTAGTTGACTTTCATTTGCGAAACAAGCCACTGAGCATGGTATCGAGAGGATTATCTTGACCTGGTGAACTATTTCAGGCTAGGTCTGGAATTTCTTATAAAGATAACTGGAATATGAAACACAAACGAAGAAAGGTAAAGGATTGCGGAAACGAGAATCTCAAAAATTATTTCCTTACTGATTAATCAGCGTCAGTTGCTGACTCACATACTTCCCTTGAGTTATCTGCATCCATACATCCTTCTATAAATGCTCTCGTTCTTACATTATGACGTTCTAAATGTTGCACAATCCTCTAGCGGCGGCGTCGACGGTGCTGTATCCCAAAAATTTCACCAAGACTTCTAAAAGTGCCAGGTCACCACTGTTAAGAGCATCACAAAATCGCTCCTTTAGGCCACGCTGAGACCCTGAGGAGCCGCCATTACCATCTCTATCACTGCTTCCGCCACCACTGCCTCCACCTAAATAGATATGCTCAGGTGCTTTTTCCTCCCCATTTGTTCCCGTTTCACAACCATCATCATCACATACCTCAAAGCTGTCGCCTACTCCAACAGCTCCGGGACTAAACTCGAATTCCATTGTACCTCCACTTGCGGACCTACACCCAGCACTTTCGCCGCCCGATTCAACGCAAACTTGTCCTTGTCCCCCATGAACTAGTACTCTTAGTCCTTTTCCACCTGCAGTTACTTCTTGATTCATGAAAATGGGCACCAAGGACGTAGTTATTAGAAGCGATGATAATAGAACCAATAATCCCTTCCTTCCTGTTTTTGCACCTACCCGACACGCAGAGGTAGATTCTTTCATAACTATGTTGACTTATATATAAAAATTCTTGAAGATTATTCTGGATTTCCATAAAAATAAATGCCTCCGCTATCTGTGAGAAGGAGTTTTCGCGATATTTCCGACGAAACCGAATTAAATTAAATAGCTCAATTAGCGGCAGATAATCTGTAAATCTTTCCTTCCCCGTCTGATTCCTGGTCAAAAGTCAGTATATAAAGTAGACCATCGAGCCCAGTCTCAATGTCAGTTATTCCACCAAAACCCGTTGCTAGAGTTATGTCGTCTAGCTGTTCTTCATCATCAGCAACTAAATCATTCCGAAGCTCAGGATTATCAAATATGAGTCGAGTTCTACTCTGGTTTAGTTCAAAAAAATATAGATTGCCATTTGTTATATCCCCAACAAAAATATTGTTCGTGTATCTGGAGCCAAGTTTTGATGAGTCCAAAAATTCTATATCTGTAACTCCGAGAGAAGGGCTCCAGCTAAAGACCGGGTCTGAATAGTAGGAATTAGGAAAATTTACCAAGTCGTCCTTGGTCACCTCACTTTCAGCAATAGGTCCCATTAATTGCTTCCATCCGCTATTAAATCCCGGTCTTACAAGATTTATTTCATCATAATCTTCTTCTCCATTTTCAGCTTCCCATAAATAACCTGTTACAGGGTCTATTGCTAATCCAAAAGTGTTGCGTATACCATATGCATAGTATTTACTCATTTGATTTTGTCCCTCTTCTGCAATATTTAAGAATGGATTATCCTTTGCAGGAGAGCCATCTTTTGGATTTATCTTAAGTATAACAGAACTATCATTAGGCTCAGGACCATCTTGTATATTTTGCAATTGTCCCTCGTTATTAAGGTCTCCGATTACTGTGTAAAGGTAATGGTCTTTCCCTATGGCTATTTTGCCGCCTGGGTGATTTGGACCTGGGGTTGCTGGAAGGTCCAAAATAAGTTGCGGATTTACAAGAGTATGCTGTTGTTCGTCCCATTGATATTTGTAAAGTCTGTTTCTTACAGGCTGGTCATCTTTAGCGGCCTCTGATAAGTAAATAAATACATCCTTTCCCAAGGTCGCAACTCCCAAAAGCCCTCTGCAGCATGTCTGAGTGGTAGCATCGACGTCTAACTGGAATATCGGCTGTTCTTGTAAAATACCGTTTGAAACAAGGCGTACCTTTCCGCTATTCTTTTCTAGGACCAATATGTTGTTGTCATCAATAAATGCCATACTTGTAGGAGAAGACAATCCTTGTTCCACTATCAACTCCGCTTTTAAGGTGGAGTCTTTGAAAATTGGTTGAGCATACGAATTCAAAAGTCCTCCTGTTAGAAAGGAATAAAAAATCAGTGCAAACACAACGATTAAAGACAGCAGTGAGAGCATTAGTTACTCAATTCAAAGGTAACATATTTCTTAAATAAGACTTTCTGGTAGAGAATATAGTATGCCCTTCGGCCTTGGTGAAAGCAAGGAGGAGAAAGAAAAACTTCAGTCTAATACTCATCTAACCCACGGTGATGATTTAGAGGAAATAAGCAAAATAAGAGAAATGCTAAATCCCGATGAAAAAGTTCTCTTGATTGCAAGACAGTCAAGGATAAAACCTGGGGGTTCTTTACATACTCTTAACATTATCTATGCAACTGATAGGAGAATTATTATTCGAGACCCCTACATGCTTGGGATAAAAGAAAATGTTGTAGATATTCCGTATGATATAGTTACAAGGGGTTTTGAGTTGCGTTGTGTTTGATCTACTTGCTTTTGTAAAAGTATCAACGCTAGCACTTGGTGACGGAATGGATGGTGACGGAGAGGAAGTAGTACCTGTGCCGGTAACGTATAATGGCTCGAAGGGTTCCCGCTAAATAGCGAGAAGAACGGTATTTAGGATTGTCGGATGATTCAGAAGGTATGTCGTAGAGTTCCTAAGTTCTTAAGTATTTTTAGTTTGCTTATGCATACAAACATGACGCGGAATATGTGGACCTATACAAACAACCAGGACCACCTATAGTTGAATGACTCGGAGAACAATGTGTGCTTTGTTACATCCCTGGATAAAAGGATGTACTTGCCCTCCGAGTCAAGTGTCTAACAAATACGTAAAATATAAGTAAACCGCAGGAGACCCAGCATTTCTTGACAAGAAAAGAAACTACTTCAAGATATTAAAGAAGATGAAGCGGAAGCGGAACAGAAAGATATCGAACAAGAGAAAACCACCAACGAGATTTTTTAATCATCCAACTTATCCCCTTTTCTAGATAGGTCTACTCCGTACATATATGCATCATCTATCAACTTACGACATCCTTCTGCGGTGAACTGTGGTGGAACATTTTCTCCTTCCTTTTCATGAGTCACCCAGCCCAACCACGCGGCAATCAAAATCTCTAAAGCCAGTATTCGGGAAGGCGGCGCTTCAAATAGATTCAATAGATAGCCCTCAGGTGCGTTCTCACGGGGCGGTCTCCTAAATACGGTTCCAGTCTCTTTGTAGTTCATTGGCACACTCGATAGACATTTGGTTCAGTTCATTTATAACAGTATAAGACCATGAAACCTCATCGATTTTATCTGCAGCCTTTATTTCGCCAATCTTGAGCTCTATTCCTTTCATGTATTTTCTGTAATCCATTACTGACGGTTTAAACTGCTCACTAGATAAAGACTATGACCCATGTCTTCTGATAGACTTTAGCCACCGTTCAATTGTAATGCTTTTTCTGCTTTTTCTCTTTCCATTTGAAGAAAAGAAGCACCTTTCAGTTTGCATGAACCTGAACGCTTTATTCTTACACTTGGCATTCAAATTTGTGGACCGCTCCAGTCAAACGGAATATGCTTGCTTGATCTACCATTCCACTCCCATTTGAAACCCATTGCATCCACTTCATTAGTCACTGCTTTTCCCCACGTTGCAATAGTACCAGGTCCTGTTTCACTTCCAGGGGGATTTAGAGTTTGTACTCTTTTACCTGGGGGAGTCATGGGCCCAGATAGTGCTTCGGCCTTTGCAACTACCTTTCCTGGAATCTCAGCACTCCAGTAAGAAAGATCATCTGCTACTTCAAACCTGATTGGAGCAAACTCAGTTCCCCTTACTTCTACAATCTTTGCAAACTCAGCCTCTGACATAGTCTACAAAAGTATGGTATAGTACCAAATCTTTTAAGATTATGAGATAAATTGTACATCCTAGCTCGTACTATATCTATCTAAAACACTACCAAGGGCCCATATGGCTGATTTTGCATCAGCAAGCTTCGTTCTAACATCCTCATATTGACTCCGTACCCGATCATTGCGAATGTTAGGTTCAAGTTCTTCTAATATGCGCTGAAGCTCTGTAACCCGATCTAGTAGATCTTGAACTGGACTAACAGACTGGGAGTTAGATGACATATACCAACTATGATCTCATTAGTATTAATCTATATTCCAGGGGCTAGTTCCTGTGTAAACAGAAAATCAGTAAGAGTGGTGTTCCTGTTTGTGTTTCTTAAGTTTCCGCCGTCCACCTTTGACTAGCTTTCCACACTTATCGCAGGTGGATTGCCTATAATTTCCTCCCTTATGCCTGTGTCGTATGATGTTATAGGTAACTAAGAGATTTATTTATTAGATCTTCTCGTCCAAAATCTTTCAAGCAGCAGTTTCTGGCTTTAGAAAATCAGTAGGAGTGGTAACATCTATTATATGACAATACCTTTGCGTAAATAGACACCTTGTAGCATCTGCAGCTTTTTAGCCAGACGCATTTCTTCTACCTGCTTTTGAAAATGTTCGTCTTCTCTTTTTTGCCTCGCCTTTTCAGCTTGAGCTTTGTAATATTCTCTGTTACTGTCGTCTAAAATATAGGGATGTGTCGGCATTCTATTACTATAGGTGGCATCTGTGTGAAAATCAACCTGTACCGTATCACTTGGTGAACCGGCAGCAGAGTGTGTTTAGAAACTCGGAGAGCAATCAGGACTTGGTTATCCTATTCTTGGCCGAACAGATGACTACTCTCCAAGCTAGATATAATACGAAGATATAGGATTTAAGCAAGGAGGAAAGCGTAGCTGAGTGTAAAATAGTCTACAGAGTAAACATTATACCCTCATTGATACTGTCTATGAAAACTACAAAACTATGAGCATCAATAAACTCACTACATTCTTTGTTAACCTGCTCATAATATCTAGCAAAACTTGTATCTCCACCACTTTCCTGTCGAGTATTATATACTATTTTGCGCTGTGTGCTTTAGGCTATATTGGAATAGAGAATGGAAGTCTAGCCAGATATAACGTGAAAGTTATTACTACCCTAAGGAGAATGCAAAAATAATGATGTTGGCTGCTTTAGATGGTTCTATTTTGCTCTAGCGTCTATCTATTTCCGCTTACTCCGTCTAACAAATTCCTTGTCAAGTTCTTCTTGCTTAATTTCTTCACCCCTGCGACCAGGTGTTCTCATTCCCTGTTGGTTTACACCTCTTCTTTCATCCGCCAACTCATCATCTCCGCGGTAAGAGTTGCCGGCCTGCTGTTTTTTCTTCTGCAACTCCTGAGCATACCTTTCTCTAAATGATGCCTCTTCGTTTGTGTCATTATTTGACATGTTGACCTGTTTATATATCTCCTATTGCAGGTAAAAACTTTACATTAAAAATGTCTCTTAAATCAACTTAACTTATCTCTAAGCGCATGAATCAACCTAATGATCAGTTGAGACATCGCCTAGACTCCGGTCAAGGACGAACCCTCCTCCCCTCTATTGTGATTCGAACAATTGGAGTAGTAATAGAGGAATCAGACAGGGTCCGGAAAGATACTTGGCTCAACCCCAACAAATAGACATTATTGACATCATCAACATATCGAAATCAAACTGGGTAGAGTTCACCCCAGTAGTATTTTCTCCATGAATAAATCTAGGCGGAATATGGTTTTCAGATATCTGGGTGGCATATTCAAAAAGTTCTGGAAGCAGGCATCTATGGTCGACAATCCTTTGACTTGGCATATAATACTTTCCAAGTAGTCCTTCAACAAAACCTTTGAACTCATCACATTTTTCTTTGGTTATATTCATGTTTAATATCAATGACAGTTATCAGTTCCCCCACGGCATAAGGACCTGTGTATTCTTTTGTTATCATAATGATATTTTATAACGCTTGAAGTTAATCAATACAAGGAATAAGATATACCCGCAGTATCTAGATTATTCTTCTGTTATTATAAGGAGATCTTTTTTCATTAATAGATCTAATGTTTAAATCTATAATATTGCTAATATGGAACCAGTGCGATGATATAGTGAGGACAAATGAAGAAGCATCTAACTTTGCTGGTATTAGCTGTATCAGGTTTTACCATAATGCTATCATTTTTTGCAACAAGTTTAGCATTTGCTCAGGATACTCCATATGATGAGGAGTACATGGCACAGCATGATGGTGGAGACAGAGATGAATATCTACAAGAAATGGAACACAGCGATCCCAAGTTCTATGTACCACCTGTGGATGACACCAGTATCACACCTGCAACAAATAGCCTGACAACAGTAGATAACTAAAATCTTCTAAATTTTTTTATGCATATTCTGGCCTGTGTAAGGTCCTGAATATTTACTGTTATCTATCTATCTATCACCATACGATCTCATATCCATGTTCCTAGAAGCTATATTTGCAAGTCTCCCAGCCATCAACGTTCAGATCAACCTGTGTCCAAAACTGGGATCGGTATTAAAGTAATATCATAGGGAAACCCACAGGTTTATTAGGATTTGAATCTATCTTTACAAATTATCTTTGCAAAGTCCATAATCTGCTGTTTCGTAAAGTCTCCCATAATACCTGCACTTGATATCAATTGGGGAAGTGTTTGTATACATTGCCCCTGATTTTTGATATTTGCATCAGTTAGTAATCTTATAATCAATGCGAACTCACCAAGTGTCTGTGCTGATGCCACGTTCACCAAGTTTGCCGTTATAAGTGCTGCACAGGCGAAAATCCCATATATTGGTATAGCGATCGATATCATTGCCATTTTATGGTAAAAAATGTATTTAAGACTTTTATCATGAAAGATGAACGCCTTACTAAATCACGAAGGAGATCCTGACCATTTGAGCTCAAAGTTGACCTATGGAAAAGACCAGATAGAATGGCGCAGAGCCAGAGTATTAGAACTGGATAGCCAGGGATACAATCAGAATGAAATAGCAGTTAAGCTGCAGATTGCAAAAGGAACTGTAAACAGTGATTTAGCTTATCTTAGAAAGCAAGCCCAAGAAAACCTTCAAAAACATATCCATGAAGTAGTACCAGAAGAATATCAAAAATGCATGGTAGGAATGAAGCGAAACCTCAAGCAAACTCTTGAAATAGCAGAGACAACAGCAGATCCTAAAACAAAACTACAAGCTCGAGCTATAGCTAACGATTGCTACAAGTATATCATGGACCTAACTACAAATGGTGTTGTCATAACAGATGCTATCAAATACGTCCAGGGTAAAATGGACCATTTGAATACTCAAGAAAAGAAACTACTTCAAGGTATCAAACCCAAACGAGAAGAAGAAGAGAATGCAGAACCCAGTGAGGAACCTATGCAGGCTGAGACAACTACAAACGGAGTATTCTAAATAAGTATGCGGCTATTTAGTCGCCAAATTTACAGAATCAGATGCGTACTACACAGCTAAGACACGATATCGGCCTTTCTTTACCATAACTATTCAGGTTGAAATCTCATCATAGTTTTTTTATCTAACAATAATATTGGAACTTCGGGTAACCTCATCTGAGGAATCCCCAATATAGTATCAAAATAACATAGCTATTACGAAGTTAAAATGAACAACAACACAATTTTGGCAATCGCCTTCCTGTTGGCG
>Ga0126308_10000823_pt1 | contig 11318 bp, 6 predicted proteins | sample Plot55_FD_92533 | JGI IMG/M metagenome (GOLD analysis project Ga0126308, IMG submission 92533) | Serpentine soil microbial communities from UC McLaughlin Reserve, CA, USA - Plot55 | ecosystem: Environmental > Terrestrial > Soil > Grasslands | place: USA: UC McLaughlin Reserve, Lake County... | reverse complement strand
TGACCCTTGAACGCGGCGTGCATCGCCAGTGCCATCGCGAGGCCGATGATCAGCTCGAGGAACACGCTCGACGCGGTGAAGATGAGCGTGTGCGTCATCGCCGACCAGAACTCGCTCTCCTGGAGGGCGGTGGAGTAGTTGCGGAGCCCGAAGGGGCCGGCCCAGCGTGAGAGGCCGGCCTGCCGCACGCTGTACTCGTGCAGTGAGAGCCAGATCGCGTAGATGATCGGATAGGCCGCGACGAGTGCGATGAGCAGCATCGACGGCGCGACCATCCAGAACGCGAGCCCCTTCTCCGAGAGCCCCCGGGAGCGCCGCTTCTGCGGCGCTCCCGTCTGAGCGGTGGCTTCAGCCATGGCTTAGAACGTCGACAGGGCCTTCTCGATGTCCGCCTGCGCCTTCTTGGCCGCATCCTCCGCGGTCTGCTGACCCGCGAGCGCCGCGTTGACGTTCTTGTAGATCGCCTGCGAGATCTGCGGGTACACCGGCGACACCGGCCGGGCACGGGCGTTCGTGATGCCCTCGCGCAGCTGCTCGGCGAACGGGATCGCCTTCTGGACCTCCGGGTCGTCGTAGACCTCGGCCCGGACCGGGGCGAGGCTGAACTGCGCCGCGTACGCCTTCTGGATCTCCGGTGAGCCGATGAAGTCGAGGATCTTCAGCGCCCCGCCCGGGTTCTTCGAGTACACGGAGATGACGCTGTTGTGACCGCCGAGGATGCCGGCCTTCTCGCCGCCCTCGAACATCGGCTGCGCCGCGACCTCGAAGTTGTCCTTGACGCGCTTGGCCTTCGTGTTGAGCGCGTACGCGTACGGCCAGTTGCGCATGTACGCGTACTTGCCGGTCTGGAACGCCGCCAGGGACTCCGGCTCCATGTAGGTCGTCACGGCCTTGGGAGCCGAGCCGTCCTTGATGCCGTCGGCCATGAACTGCACGGTCTTCGTGAACGCGTCGCCCTCGGCGATCGTCGACTTGGTCCCGTCCTCGGAGAGCACCTCGCCGCCCGCGCCGTAGAACAGCTCGAGGAAGTCGCAGGTGAGGCCCTCGTACGGCGCGCCCTGGTAGACGATGCCGCCCTTGTCCTTGGCCTGGCTGTAGACCTCCTGCCAGGTCTCGGGCACGGACTCGACCTTGTCGGTGTTGTAGTACAGGAGCCCGGCGTCGCTGGACTCCGGCGAGCCCCAGATCTTGCCGTCGTAGGTGACGGTCTCGATCGGCGCCTCGATGAAGTCCGCCTTCTTGTCCTCCATGTAGGGCGAGAGGTCGTAGAGCCACTTCTGCGAGGCGAACTCCGCGGTCCAGATCACGTCGGAGGAGAAGACGTCGCAGTCGCCCGACTTCGCCTGCTGGCGCTGGATGAACTGGTTGCGCTGCTCGTCGGCGGACGCCGGGAACTCGACCAGCTTGGCCTTGAGGTCAGGACCGAACTTCTTGTTGAACTCGTCGATCATGTAGTGGGCGTTGCCGGAGGTGTCCTTGCCCTGGCAGTAGGTGACCTCGCCCTTGGCGCTGTCCATCGCAGCGGGGTCGATCGTCTTCGCGCCCTCCGTCTGGCCGGACTCGCTGCTCCCGGCGCTGCCGCCGCCGCCACCACCGCCGCCGCCGCCGCCGCCTTCGTCATCGCCGCATGCGGCGACGAAGACGCCGCACATCAGTGCGGCGCACAACATCAGGATCAAACGCTTCGTCACGACCATCCTCCTCGGTCCTACGTCATTGAAGACTGCGAGATCATGCCATTCGTGGCGGTGTCGGAGTCGCGATCCTCGCGGTCCGGTCCGTGCCCTCTCGGTGGTGCGGTCGTACCCCGCACCACCAGTTTCAACGGCAGATGCTGTCTGGTCTCCGGCACGCTCTCCCCATCAAGCGCCGCCAGCAGCAGCTCCGCCCCTCGCGTGCCGCTGTCCTCCAGCGGCTGGGCGACGGTCGTCAGATTGGCGTAGCGGGCCAGCTCGACGTCGTCGAAGCCCACCACCGAGACGTCCTCGGGCACCCGCACGCCGAGCGCTGCGAGCGCGTCGAGCATCGCCAGCGCCTGCAGGTCCGACGCCGCGAAGATCGCCGTGGGCGGCGCGGCGAGCTCGAGCAGGTCCGCGGCGATCGCCGCCGCCTCACGTCCGTGGGGGCGCAGCCTGACGAGATCCGGGCGCACGGACACTCCCGCGTCGCCGAGCGCGCGCTGATAGCCGACGCAGCGCCGGGAGCTCGCGGAGGCGCCGTGCACGCCGTCGACGGTGTCGCCCGCGAAGGCGATCCGGCGGTGGCCGAGCTCGAGCAGGTGGCAGGTGGCCATCCGCCCGCCCTCGACGTCGTCGACGGTGACGGTCGGCAGCGCGTCGTGCGACTGGTCGACGAGCACGACCGGGATCCCGGCCGCAGCGAGCCGGCGCTGGTCGGCCTTGGGCGGGGCGAGCGAGATCGAGAGCAGGCCGTCGACGCGACCGATGACGGAGCGGAACACTCCGGTGCGCTGGTCCGGGCGCTCCACGTCGAAGAGCACGAGCTGGTAGCCCGCGGCCGCGAGCATGGGAGCGACGCCGCGAAGGCGCTCGATCACCGAGGACCGCGTGAAGAAGGGCGCGATCACGCCGACGGAGCGGGTCCGCCCGGTCGACAGGGCGCGGGCCGTCGCGTTGGGCTCGTAGCCCAGCTCCGCGACGACGTCGAGCACGCGCCGGCGAGTGGCCTCGCTGACCGATGCAGAACCGTTGATGACGCGCGAGACCGTGCCCACGCCCACACCTGCCTCCTGCGCGACCCTCGCGATGGTTGTCACCCCTCCAGCTCCCCCTCGTGGAACCGCTTCCAATCCAATCACGGCGCGGCTGGCGGTGTCAACGGGCGCAGACGTCCCGGTGCGTATCCTGGCGCGCCATGGCACCAGCGAGATGGTGGCGCGACGGCGTCCTGTACCAGATCTATCCCCGCTCCTTCGGCGACGCGAACGGCGACGGGATCGGCGACCTGCGCGGCATCACGGCACGCCTGGACCACCTCGAGTGGCTCGGGATCGACGGGATCTGGCTCAACCCGACGTTCCCGTCGCCCAACGACGACTGGGGCTACGACGTCAGCGACTACAACGACGTGCACCCGGAGCTCGGGACGCTCGAGGACCTCGACGAGCTGATCGCCGAGGCGGGCCGCCGCGGCATCCGGGTGCTGCTGGACCTCGTCCCGAACCACACGAGCGACCGGCACGCCTGGTTCCAAGACGCGCTGAGCGGCCGCGAGGCCCGCTACCGCGACTACTACGTCTGGGCCGATCCGGCGCCGGGCGGCGGGCCCCCGAACAACTGGCTGTCGAACTTCAGCGGCTCGGCTTGGACGTTGCACGAGCCGACGGGCCAGTACTACCTCAACCAGTTCCTCCCCAGCCAGCCTGACCTCAACTGGTGGAACGAGGATCTGCGCGAGGCGATCGACGACGTGCTCGGGTTCTGGTTCGACCGCGGCGTGGCCGGCTTCCGGATCGACGTCTGCCACGCGATCGTCAAGGACAGCGAGCTGCGCGACGACCCGCCGGCCGGCCCGGACGAGCACCCCGAGATCGTCAAGCGCGGGCTCAAGCAGGTCTACTCCATGAACCGCCCGGAGCTCCACGACGTGCTGCGCCGCTGGCGCGCGCTCGCCGCCCGCCGCGACGGCGACGAGCCCGTGCTCGTGGGGGAGACCTACGTCCTCGATCTCGAGCAGCTCGTCCCGTTCTACGGGCTCGGCGAGGACGAGCTGCACCTCGCGTTCAACTTCCTGTTCTTCCACTGCGACCTCGACCCGGCGCAGATGCGCCCGATCGTCGAGGGCATGGAGAAGATGCTCCCCGAGGGCGCCTGGCCCGTCTGGACGGGCTCCAACCACGATGGCAAGCGGCTCGCGACGCGCTGGGGCGGCGGGGACCCCGCGCTCACGCGCGCCGCGCTGATGATGCTGCTGTGCCTGCGCGGCACGCCGTTCCTCTACTACGGGGACGAGATCGGCCTCCCCGACACGCCGCTGGACCCCTCGAAGGCGCTCGACCCGGTGACGCATCGCACGGGGGACCCGGAGGACAACCGCGACGTCTGCCGCACGCCCATGCAGTGGAGCGCCGAGCCCGGCGGCGGCTTCACGGAGAACGGCCCCCACCCGCCCACGCCGTGGCTGCCGTTCGGCGACCTGGAAGCGCACAACGTCGCCGCCCAGCGCGAGGACCCCGGCTCCGTGCTGCACCTCGTCCGCGACCTGATCGCGCTGCGGCGCGAGCGCCAGGACCTGCGCGGCGGCGCGTACGAGACGCTGCCCGCGCCCGAGGGCGCATGGGTGTGGCGGCGCGGGGAGGGGACGGCGATCGCGCTGAACCTCTCTGACGCCGAGGTCCACGTCGAGGGGGTCGAGGGCACGGTGCTGATCGGCACGGATCGCGCGCGCGACGGCGAGGCCGTCGCCGGCCCGCTGCGCCTGGCACCCGGCGAGGGCGTCGTCACGGGCCGCGCGTGAGCGTCGAGGACCTCGACGCGCTGCTCTCGGAGGAGGGCTGGCCCTACGCGTCCACGCCGCCCGTCGAGCCGGGCGACCCGGGCCGCTTCCACGCGCTGTTCGGCCGCGACTCGCTGATCTGCTCCCTCCAGGTGCTGCCGGCACGACCGGACGTCGCGCGCGCGACACTGCGCGCGCTGGCCCGCCGGCAGGGGCGCGAGGAGCACCCGGGCACGCTGGAGGAGCCGGGCAAGATCGGGCACGAGTTCCGGGCCGCGCCGCCCGAGGGCTTCGTCGCCACGGGCTGGCCCGAGCAGGGGCCCTTCGCGTACTACGGCACCGCGGACGCGACCTCCTGGTTCCTCGTCGTGCTCGCCGCCACGGGCGACGGCCCGCTCGGCGGCGAGCTCGAGGGGAGCTGGCGCGCGGCGGGCGCGTGGCTGGAGCGCGCGCTCGAGCGCGGAGGCGGCTACGTGCGCCACGCGCCCGGCACGTGGGGAGCGCTCAGCCAGCAGGGCTGGCGCGACGCGATCGACCCGGCGGGCCAGGAGGGCCAGGGCTCCGGGATCCTGCGGCCGGACGGCACGCAGCCCGCTGCTCCGCTCGCCGACGTCGACAGCCAGGCGGCCGCGCACGCGGCGCTGCGGGCGCTCGGGCGGCTGTCGGGCGAGGACCGCTGGGAGCGCCTCGCCGCCGATCTGCGCGAGCGCCTCGGGGCGCTCGGGGCCGAGGCCATGGCGGTCGAGCCCGACGGCAGGATCGTCCCGGGCGCGGGCTCCCAGCTGGGCTGGCTGCTGTGGGCGGACGCGCTCGAGGGCGACGCGCGCGACGCGGCCGCGGAGCGCCTGTGCGCGCCCGACGTGCTGACGGCGCGCGGCCTGCGCACCCTCTCGTCGGACTCGCCCGTCTTCGGGCCGCGCTTCTACCACCGCGGCTCCGTCTGGCCCTTCGACTCGTGGCTCGGGTGGGGCGGCCTGCGCGCCGCCGGCCGGGCCGAGGAGGCCGAGCGGGTGCGCGCCGGGGTGCTGGCCGCGCTCGAGCAGCTCGGCCGGGCGCCGGAGCTCTACGCCGTCGAGCGGGACGGGACGGTCGCCCCGGTGCCGCTCGCCAACCGCGTGCAGGCGTGGACCGCCGGAGCGCGCTGGGCGCTCCGGCGCTCCTGGGACGGGCGAGCCTAGAGGAGGGCCGTCACGACGAGCGTGTGGCGGCCGCGCTTCGTGCGCACGCGGATCTCCTCGCCGCGGTTGGTCTGGCGGCGGGTGAACTTCGCTCGCTTGCCGTCGAGCTTCACCGACGCGAGCCGGGAGCCGCGGGGCAGGGTGTGGCCGATCGAGAACCGCTTCACGGGAGCGCTGCCCGTGGCGACCGTGGTCGTGTAGCGGCGCCCGACGTGGGAGGCGCGCACGAGCTTCAGCGCACCCTTGCCGAGCCGGATCCGCCTGCCCGCGATCGGCGCCGCCGAGGGCAGCTGCGGGATCACGGCGAGATCGTCCCGGCCGAGGTCCGGCCGGATCCCGAGGTGCTGGTGCACCACGGCCCAGGCCGTGCCGTAGTTGCCCCAGGCCTGCATGAACATCGCCCGGCAGGTCCAGCAGCGGTCGATGTTCTTGTCCTGGGCGCCCTCCGCGTCGAAGTCCGGCGACGGCAGGATCTCCGGCATCGCGCCCGGCTGCTCGTCCGGCTCGCCGTCGGCGGCCGGCTCGCCGAACATCGGCTCGACGTTGGCGTCCGTGAAGCGGCGCTGCTGGGCGAGGCGGCCGTAGTTGCCCTCGCCGATCGACTGGATCGAGGTCGTGAGCGAGAAGATCTGCTGCTCGCCCTTGCCCGCGGGCCCGCCGCCGCAGCCCGTGTGGTAGAGCCCCTGGTTGTAGGGGAACTCGCCGCTGAAGCACGACGTCTCGCGCAGCGCGAGCGCCTGCGTGCCGTTGTCGAACGTGGTCAGGCCGGGCACCACGCGCCGGCCGATGGTCAGCTCGGCCTCCATCGGCGTCACGCCGATCCAGTGCTTCTGCTGCTGCTTGACGTCGCCGTTGACGGTGTTCTTGAGCGAGTCGGCGTGCTGGGGCACCTCGGGCATCCACCAGGCGCCCTCGAAGCGGTGCACCAGGTCGTCGGCCTTGGTGCGCGCCCAGAGCTCCGTCTCCCGGTCGGCCTTGGACCGCGCCAGGTCGGCGAGGTCGTAGAGGCCGCGGATCCAGTAGACGGTGTTGTCGAGCTTCTCCTCGCCCATCCCGCTGCGCTCGACGTTGCCCAGGCCCTCGGGCCAGCCGTCCTTGTCGCCATCGAGCATGGCGTCGACGTAGCGCAGGTTGCGCTTGGCGAAGTCGTACATGTCGTCGCGGAAGCGGTCGTCGCCGGTCCAGCGCCAGATCAGCGCCACGGTGCTCGGGAACTTGACGGTCTCGTCCGTGTTGCCGGGATCCCCGTTCTGGCCGAACCAGTTCGCGCCGTCGGCGGTGATCTCGTGCGTCACCTTGCCCGAGCGGTCGTTGACGGCGTCCGAGATGGCCTGCAGGAGGCGCATGTGGTCCTTGATGGGCCTGAACTGGCCCAGGGAGACGCTGGCGAAGGCCGTGTACTCGGCGTCCGTGGCGAAGATCCACGGGTAGTCCGGGAAGCCGGCGCCGACCCAGCGGCCCCTGCCAATCTCGCGCGAGGGCGCGATGGGATAGGCCTTGCCCTCCTTGACGTAGCGGATCTCCATGTCCTCCGCGACCTGCGTGAGGTCGGCGAGGTTCTGCTTGCCCCACTCGACGCCCTGCGCGAGCCGCTGGTCGCCGGGGAGCGAGAGCTTGGTCCACTTCGCGAGCTTGCGACGGGCGTTGATCTTGCGGACCAGTGCGGCGCCGGGCTTGCGCAGCGCGGCGGCGAGGTGGGCGCGCGCGGGCGCCTCGCCCTCATCGGAGCCGGCGACCGCGACCCAGATCGTGCGCGAGCGGTTCGCGGGCAGGGAGACCGTGTAGCGCAGCTGGCCGCCCGTGCCCTTGCCGAAGGGCCCGTCGTCGCACAGGCGCGGCATCGCCTTCGAGTCGCCGGGGCAGACGTTGCCGGGCTGCGGGCCGCGATGACCCGGCCCCGCCTCGCCGCCGGACGGCGCGCGGTCGGCCGCCACGACGGCGGCGTAGTCGTGCGGCACTCCGCCCGTCGAGCCCTGGTCGCGGAAGACCAGCGACCTGCCGTCGAACGCGCCCGAGTCGGGCGCCTGGTCCTTGGCGTTCGGGGAGGCGCCGTCGAAGCCCCACGGGTAGCTCGTCATGAGCTCGGAGTGGGCGTCGACCTTGACGGTCACGGTGCGGGCGGCGCCCGGGTTGGTCAGCTTGAGACGGAACAGGGCCGCGCGCCGGCCGTCGGGCGCGAAGTCGGTGCGCGCGACCTTCAAGCCGGCCGTGTCGGGCAGCCGGAAGCGGGTGTAGCCCTGGCCGCTCGTGAAGCGCGTGGCCTGCCCGACCCACTGGTCGTCGATCCCGAACCAGACGCCGTCGAGGAGCTTGAGCGGGGGCGTCCAGATGCCGCCCATCTCGCCCGTGATGTGCCAGCCGTTGGCGTAGAAGCGGCCGTCCTGGAAGCCCTCGATCTGGGCGCGCTCGGAGGCGGCGACGTAGCGGCGGTCCGGCAGGCGGTTCGAGGTCGACAGCTCAGGCGGCGCCGCTTGGGCGGCCGCAGGGCCGAGCAGGCACAACCCCGCCAGTGCCACGGTGGTGCAACGGATCATCGGCCCTTCTCCTCCTCGCGAAATCCTGCCGGGCGGCTCCCCGACGCCGAGCCGTCCGAAACCTCGCGAGACGCGAGATCCGCCACCTTGTCGTGGACCTGACCGTGCCAGCTACCGAGCGGTCACCACGACCGTGTGCCTGCCGGCGCCGGTCTTCGACGTGATCTCCAGTCCGCGGTTGGTCGCGCGCTGCTGCCAGCCGACCTTCGTGCCGTCGAGCATGACCGACTCCACCTTCGCGCCGTGCGGCAGCGTGTGACCCAGCGTGACCGAGTCGAGCTCCGCCGTTCCGGTGTCGACCGTCGTCGAGTAGGCCTTGCCGCTGCGCGACGCCTGCACCAGCTTCAGCGCATGGTCGCCGAGGCGGATGTTCGAGCCCGCGATCGGCGATGACGACGGGAGCTGGGGCACGATCGTGAGATCGCCCCGGCCGAGGTCCGGGCGCACGCCCAGCTGCTGGTGCACGACCGGCCACATGGTCCCGTACTGGTTCCACGCCTGCATGACCATCGAGCGGCAGCGCGTGCAGCGCTCCACGTTGGCGTCGCGCGGGCCCGCGCCGTCGAAGTCCGGCGACGGGAAGATCTCCGGGGAGGCGCCGGGCTGCTCGTCAGGCGTGCCGGGTGTGTGATGCACCTCGTCGCCACCCGTGTAGGGCTCGCCGAACATCGGCTCCACCTCGGCGTCCGTGTAGCGCTTCTGCTGAGTGGTGCCGAGCCGGCCGTAGTTGCCCTCCCCGACAGCCTGGATCGCGGTGTTGAGACCGAAGATCGTGCGCTCGCCCGCGCCCACTGGTCCGCCGCCGCAGCCCGTGTGGAAGAGGCCGCGGTTGTATGGCCGCTCGCCGGAGTAGCACGGGTCCTCGCGCCCGGCGAGCGCTGCGTCGCCGTGCTCGAGGGGCGCGACGCCCGGCCACGCCCGGCCGTCGATCGTCAGCTCCGCCTCCATCGGGGTCTGGCCGATCCAGTGCTTCTGGAAGACCTGGACGTCGCCCGGGTCGTCCAGCGAGTCGGCGTACTGGGCCTCCGGCGTGAACCACCAGGCCGCGTCGAAGCGGCTCAGCAGATCGCTCGCCCTGTCGCGCGCCCAGGTCACGGTCGCGACGTCGCCCTTGGCCTGCGCCATGTCGGCCAGGTCGTAGAGCCCGCGGATCGCGTAGACGGCGTTGTCGAGCTTCTCCTCGCCCATCCCGCTCCGCTCGACGTTGCCGAGGCCCTCCGGCCAGCCGTCACCGTCGCTGTCGAGCTGCTCCATGACGTAGTGCATGTTGCGCACGGCGAACGGATAGAGGTCGTCGCGGAAGCCGTCGTCCCCGTTCCATCGCCACAACAGCGCGACGAGGCTCGGGAACTTCGCGGTCTCGTCGGTGTTGCCGGCGTGCTTGAGGCTGCCGAAGTACACCGAGCCGTCGTCGACGATCTCGTGCGCCACCTTGCCGGTGGTGCCGTTGAGCTTCACCGAGACGTCGCGCAGCACGCGCGCGTGGTCCTCGATCGCTTCGAACTGCCCGACCGTCACGGCGGCGAAGGCCGTGTACTCGGCGTCCGTGGCGAAGATCCACGGGTAGTCGGGGTAGCCGGCGCCGATCCAGCGCGCATGATCCACGGTGCCGATCGCGGGCGGGTAGGCCCTGCCCTCGTCGACGTCGCGGATCTCCAGCCCGTCGGCGCGCAGCGTGAGGTCGCGCAGGTTCTGCTTGCCCCACTCGATGCCCTCGGCCAGTCGCTGATCGCCTGGGAGCGAGAGCTTCGTGTTGCTCGCGGAGAGCTCTCGCGAGGCCACCTTCTGGGCGAGCGCGGCGTCCGGGTCCGCGAGGGCGCCCTCGAGCTCGGTCCGCGCGGCGTCCCGTCCGGAGTCGGAGCCCGCGACCGCGATCCACAGCGTCCGCGCTCCGTCGGCGGGCACGGTCACCCGGTAGCGGAGCTGCCCGCCGGTCCCCTTGCCGAACGGGCCCTCGTCACAGAAGAACTGGCTCTCGGCCGTGCACGTCACCGGCGGGTCCTGAGGGCCCCAGTGCCCTGGGCCGACGTCGCCGCCGGTGGCCGCGGTGTTCGAGCCGACGAGCGCGACCCAGTCATGCGCGCCGGCGTTGGGGTGGGGGGTGCCGGTGTCGTGGAACTCGAGCCTGCCGCCGGCGAGGGCGCCGGTGTCGGCGAGGTTGAACTCTCCGGCGTTCGGCGTCGTCCACGCCCACGGGTAGTGCGACATCACCTCCGAGTGCGCGTCCACCATCACGTCGACGGTCTTGGACGCGCGGCGGCTGTTCTCCAACCGGAGGCCGAACAGCGCGGCGCGCCGGGCGTCGGGGGCGAAGTCGGTCCGGCTGACCTTCAGCCCGGACGTGTCGGGGAACTGCATGCGCGTGTAGCCCCAGCCGCTCGTGAACTTCGTGGCGGGGCCGAGCCACTTACCCCCGATGCCGAACCAGACACCGTCGACGAGCTTGATCGGCGGCGCCCAGACGCCGCCCATCTCGCCGGTGATGTGCCAGCCGCTCGCGTAGAAGCGACCGTCCTGGAAGCCGTTGACCTGGGCGCGCTCGCCCGCGGAGACGTAACGGCGGGTCTTCAGCTGGTCCGAGGTCGAGAGCTCGGGCGCCGCCACGGCCGCCGCGGGTGCGAGCAGGATCGCTCCTGCCACGAGTGCGATCACGACACGGAACACGGCGACGCCTCCTCCTCGGACAACTCCCCTGCGGGGCGGCTCCCCCGCTGGGAGCCGCCCGAAACCTCGAGGCCAGGTCGGCCTCGGGGTTGGTCACCTCGCGCGCCGCGCCGCGGCCCCGGCCCTCGCGGCCACCACGATCCGTCCGGCTGGGTCTCTATCGTCCTTGGGTCCAATGCCGCCCTTCAAGCTCGATTCCGTCTACTCGCCCACCGCGGACCAGCCGGCGGCGATCGAGGGCATCGCCGAGGCGGTCGAGGCGGGCGCGCGCGGGGTGACCCTGCTGGGCGCCACCGGCACCGGCAAGACTATGACGATGGCGGCGACCATCGAGAAGCTGCAGCGGCCGGCGCTCATCCTCGCGCACAACAAGACGCTCGCGGCGCAGCTCTGCAACGAGTTCCGGACGTACTTCCCGTCCAACGCCGTCGAGTACTTCGTCTCCTACTACGACTACTACCAGCCCGAGGCCTACGTCCCGAGCAAG
>Ga0126308_10000820_pt1 | contig 11335 bp, 9 predicted proteins | sample Plot55_FD_92533 | JGI IMG/M metagenome (GOLD analysis project Ga0126308, IMG submission 92533) | Serpentine soil microbial communities from UC McLaughlin Reserve, CA, USA - Plot55 | ecosystem: Environmental > Terrestrial > Soil > Grasslands | place: USA: UC McLaughlin Reserve, Lake County... | reverse complement strand
TCTGCTCTCGCGCTGCATGAGCCCGGGGTCCGGCGGATGAGAGCAGATCCTTCGCCGCGCTGCGGCTCGGGATGACGGTTCGCGCGAGTCGCGCCGTCGCTGCCTGCACCCGCACACAGCACGCAGCACGCAGCACGCAACATTCCACCGTCTCCGACCATGCGACTGCCTCTCTGCGCCCTCTTCCTCCTCGCCGCCTGCGACGGTCCCGCGCCGACGCGCCCGGCGGGGGGCGACGACGCGTGGCGGTCGCTGGCCGCGGCGGAGGGGGTGGCGGTGGAGTACCGCGACCGGGACGCGGCGCTCGCGCCCGCGATCGGCGAGCACGCGCTCGCCGGACGGTCGGCGGTGGCGGCGTTCTTCGGCGAGCCGCGGCTGGCGGACGTCGCGGTGCGGCTCTACCCGGACCGCGCCTCGCTCACCGCGTACTGGCGCGCGACCTGGGCCGGCCCGGCGTTCCAGCCGGATTGCTGGATGATCGGCAGCGCAACCGCGGCCGCGGTCGCGCTGCTCTCGCCGTCGGCGTGGCCTGACGAGGCGTGCGGGCACGACCCGCGCGACGCCGCGCACGTGCGCCGCGTGGTGACCCACGAGCTGGTGCACGTGCTGCACGCGCGCCTGGCCGGCGGCACCGGCACGGCCGGCGCGCAGCGCTGGCTCTACGAGGGGCTCGCGGTCCACGCCTCGGGCCAGCTCGACGCCGCGGCCCGCGCCCGGGTCCGCGCGCTCGTCGCCGGCGGGTTCGCCCCCGCCCGCTTCGCCGACCTGTGGGCGGGTCCCCTGCCTTACGAGTCGTCGGGCACGCTCGTCGCCTACGTCGACCGCACGCTCGGCCGCGACGCCCTGCGCCGCCTGCTGCGCGCGACAAGCGCGGCCGATGTGGCGGAGGTGCTCGGCGCGGCGGAGGGGGAGGTGCTGGCGGGGTGGGTGCGGGAGGAGCGGGAGTAGGGACTCGGTGCTCGGCGCTCGGCAGAGGAGCAGCCCGAGGCGGTGGTGGGCCCTTGATTCATCAAGGGCCCACCGCTGCTCCCGGGCTTCTACTTCAACGCCTTCTCCACCGCCTCGCGCGCCGCCTTCGGGGTGTCGTGCAGGCCGCCGGCGTGGCGCCAGAGGACGGTGCCGTCGGGGGCGATCAGGTAGCTCTCGGGGACGCCGACCGCTCGATAGGCGTCACGGACGGCGCCGGCCTCGTCGTGTGCACCCGCGCCGGGAGCGCCATCAGCGAGACGCCGGCGCAGTCCCCAGGCAGGTGCAGTGCTGGGCGGCGGCCGGCACGTCTTCCGACGCCGCATCCGACGCCGCATCCGACGCCACACTCGCGTGCGCGCCGTGGTGCCCGGCGGCCGCACTCGCGGCGGGGGCGTGGCCGCCGTCGGCCGCGTGCGTGCCGTGCATGGGGCACGAATGGAGCGCCGCAGGCTCGATCGTCACGAGGACGAACCAGACCGCCATCACTACCGCGAGCGCGCGCTCCACCCAGCTCCGAGACATGACATCAATGGTATGTCGAACGAGCCTGTCGGGGGATCAGAAATCGGCGAACACGATTGTGTGGGAACGCTCGACGGGCAAGGATTTCGTGACGAGAGGACGGATCGTGGCGGGAAACGGTTTCGGGGGCGGGACGGGGGATACATTGTCCCCCGATGCCCCACGACGTCATCGTCATTGGCGCCGGTGTCGCCGGCCTCTCCGCGGCGCGCGAGCTGCGGCGCGCCGGGGCGCGGGTCCTCGTGCTCGAGGCGCGCGACCGCGTTGGCGGGCGCATCCATACGCACCGCGACCCGGACCGGCTCGCGGTGCCGGTCGAGCTGGGGGCGGAGTTCATCCACGGCGGCGCGCCGGAGACGATGGCGCTGGCCGACGAGGCCGGGCTCGTGGCGTGCGACATCGCCGGCGAGCGCTTCCTCGTTCAGGGGCGGGGAAGCGCCCGCCGGCTGGAGCAGCTGGACGACGCCTTCTGGCAGCGCATCGGCCGCATCCTCGGCCGCCTCGACCCCGAGCGGGAGCCGGACCGCTCCTTCGCCGCGTTTCTCCGTGCCGAGGCGGGGGCGGAGCGGCTGGCCAAGGACCGCCGCCTGGCGCGCGACTTCGTCCAGGGCTTCCACGCCGCCGACGCGCGCCGGGTGAGCGAGCGCGCCCTCGCCGACGGCGGCAACCCGGCCGAGGACGAGGAGGAGCAGCGCATCGGGCGCTTCCTCGACGGCTACGACCGGGTCCCGGCGTGGCTCGCCCGCGACCTGGGACGCGGCGCGCTGCGGCTGGGGACTGTCGTCAGGCGCGTGGTCTGGCGGCGGGGCGAGGTCATGGTAGAGGCGCGTGGCCTCGCGGCGGGGTCGCGAACGCAGCGCTTCCGCGCCCGCGCGGCCGTCGTCACCCTGCCGCTCGGCGTGCTCCAGGCGCGGCCGCCGGCGGCGGGGGCGGTCGCCTTCGACCCGCCGCTCCCGGCCGCGACGCGTCAGGCCATCGCCGGGCTGGCGATGGGCCCCGTCGTGCGCGTCACGTTCGCCTTCCGCGAGCGCTTCTGGGAGGACGACTCGCTGCTCGGCCGCCGCGGCGAGGGCGGCCGGCTGGCGCGGATGAGCTTCCTGCACACGCACGACCGCGACCTGCCGGTGTGGTGGACCGCCTACCCCGCGCGGGCGCCGCTGCTCGTCGGCTGGGTCGGCGGCCCGGCCGCGGCGCGGCTCGCCCGCCTGGGCCGCCGGGCGCTGGAGGCGCGCGCGTTAGGCGCGCTCGCCCGCCAGCTCGGCGTCCGGCGCGCCCGGCTGGCCCCGCTGGTCGCCGGCTGCTGGACGCACGACTGGATGCGCGACCCGTACTCGCGCGGGGCCTACAGCTACGCGCTGGTCGGCGGCAGCGACGCCGCGGCCGAGCTGGCGCGCCCGGTGGAGCGGACGCTGTACTTCGCCGGCGAGGCCGCCGACCCCGAGGGGCGCACCGGCACGGTGGAGGGTGCGCTGGCGACGGGGAAGCGGGCGGCGGGGGAAACTCTGGAAGCTCTCAATCAGGGCTAGCAGCCTGTCTGGCCTGCGAGCCGAATTACGGACGTGCGCAGCGGCGAAGCGAGATGCATCTTTCGGCCCCCTTGCCAGCGCGCCTGCGAGATGCCGAAGCCGATCAGTCTCTTCTCGGGCTACAACCAAGCTGAGAACCGGACGACCAACTACTGCCTGCTCGTGCTGAAGTTGCTCTACGAGGAGAACCCCAAGTTCCTCGGGGAGGCGATCAGTGTTCTCACCGACGACAACATCGGCGAAGCGGTCGGCGTCGAATTCAACCAACAGGAGAAGCAGGCACACAGCACGCCCGATGCGGTGATCCGCCAGCAGGCGTTCACTGTCTTCATTGAGACGAAGAACTTCGACTGGTTCTACGATCGCCAGCTCGCGAAGCACCTCGACGCCCTGGCGAAGGCGAACGCGGGCCTTAGCGTGCTCCTGGCGTTGGGAAACTTCGAGGCGATCGAAGAGGGGCGCTTCGAGAGGATCAGCGAGCTGTGCGATACGAAGTATGAGAACCGTGTCACCTTCGCCTCGGCGTCGTTCGAGGACTTCCTTGCCGCGGTTCGCAGGCCGGAGCTGCCGAAGAACCTCGTGGACACGATCGCGGACTTCGAGGAATACCTGAACGGCCAGAACCTCCTCCCTCGTTGGAAGACCCGGCTCGATGTCGTCAATTGCGCGACCATGGCGAAGGAAGTGCTTCGCGGACAGGTCTACATATGTCCCGCGACCGGCGGAGCCTATAGTCATAAGCGGGCACGGTATTTCGGGATGTATCGCAATAAGCGTGTGGAGCAGATAACGGAAATCCTCGCCGTCGTGGATGTCGAATCCGAGACGTCGGCGAAGCTGAAGTGGAAGAACGTGGAGGAGGCCGACGCCTCCTTGGTGAAATGGGCACGGGAGAAACTCGAGGCATGGCGACCGGAGGACTATCCCAGCCGCGTCTTTCTCCTCGGCGAGTTGCATCCGACCGATTTCCAGAAGGGCACGAAGTACCCGATGCAAGGGAGCAAACAGTACTTCGACATCGGCTCTCTCGGAGATGACGGCGCCGCGGAGTTGGCGACGCGGCTTCACGGCAGGACCTGGCTGAATTACACCGATTCCATGTCGTGACGACGCCCATCGACCAGCTCGAGCGCTGGCTCAGGGTCCCCTCTGAGACCGAGCACCTCAAGTTCAAGGAGGCCAAGCAGCAGTTCGGCTTCGACAAGCTGCTCGATTACTGCGTGGCGCTGGCGAACGAGCGCGGCGGTCATCTCGTCCTCGGCGTCACGAACAAGCCGCCGCGGCACGTCGTTGGTTCGGCGGCGTTCCCGAACCTCCAAGACGCTCGAGAGAAGGTGTTCAATGCCCTGCACCTGCGCGTGGAGGCCGACGAGATCCGCCACGCGGACGGACGGGTGGTGGTGTTCCGCGTACCGGCGCGGCCGATCGGCATGCCAGTTGGACACGATGGACGTTATCTGATGCGCGTCGGCGAGAACGTCGTCGCGATGTCGAACGATCAGCTCCAGCGCATCTTCGCCGAGGCGCAACCGGACTACACCGCCACGCGGCTCCCTGACGTCGAGCTCTCGGTCCTCGACCGGGGAGCACTCGAGGAGTTCCGCGCGCGTTGGGTCCGCCGCTCCGGGAATCGCCGCCTCCAGTCGCTCACGCCGCCGCAACTCCTCGGCGACGCCGGACTTCTCGTAGACGGCGATCTCACTCTCGCCGCACTGATCCTGTTCGGCACCCCAGCCGCGCTCGACCGCCACCTCCCTGACGCTGAAGTGGTGTTCGAGTACCGCTCCTCCGAGGCCTCGATTCCTTACCAGCAGCGCGAGGAGCTGCGGCGGGGCTTCTTCGGCTTCTACGACCGGCTGTGGGAGCTGATCAACCTGAGGAACGACAGGCAGTCATATCAGGACGGCCTGTTTCGCTTGGACTTGCCGACGTTCGAGGAGACCGTGGTGCGCGAGGCGGTACTGAACGCCATCAGCCATCGTGATTACCGTGTGCCCGGCTCGGTGTTCGTCAGGCAGTACCCGCGCACGCTCCAGCTCGTGAGCCCGGGAGGGTTTCCGGACGGCATCAACACCGATAACGTGATCGATCGGCAGTCACCGCGGAACCGGAAGATCGCCGAGGCGTTCGCGCTGTGCGGGCTGGTGGAGCGCTCCGGCCAAGGCATGAACCGCATCTATGAGGAGTCCATCAAGCAGAGCAAACCGCTGCCGGACTTCACGGGCACAGACGCCTACCAGGTGAGCCTCACGCTACGCGGCGAGATGCGCAACCCGGCCTTCGTGCGTTTTCTGGAGAAGCTGGGTAGCGATCGGACAGAAACCTTCACCACGCGGGATTACCTCGCCCTGGATTACGTCCACCGTGGCGAGCCCCTGCCAGACGCGCTGAAGTCCCATGCTTCCCGCCTCGCGGAGTTGGGAGCGATCGAACGGATGGGGAAGTCCTTTCTCCTCTCGCGAGCCTTGTATGCACATATCGGGCAGCGTGGCGTCTACACTCGGCGCAGAGGACTCGATCGCGAGACGAACAAGGCGTTGCTTCTTCGTCATATCGAGGACAATTGCACCGAGGGCAGCCCGCTTGCCGATCTCGCTCAGGTTCTGCCGCACCTGTCCGAGCGGACGGTGCAGCGTCTGCTGAACGAACTCCGGGATGAGGCGCGCATCCGTCTTGAGGGGCAGCGCCGTTGGGCGCGGTGGTTTCCGGTTCAAGCGACCGGTGCGAGCCACCGGCCCTAAAGACCGTTTAAACGCCATGAGCCGTCGCGCTACTAACGGGTCTTGATTCGCAAGTTATTGCTATATAGCCACTTCTATACGCCGGCTAGCCGGGGTAACGTCTTTAGGCTCTGGTCTTTGGGGGATGGTTGACGGATTGTGCCAGCCCACAACGGGGCCGAGTCCGATTTCGTACTGAAGAACCGTACGCCGATCCCCATCACGCCTCCCCGCCTCTCGCTCGCCGTCCTACGTTTCGTCGCTCCCATGCCAACTGGAAAGCCCAGGCCAGCGTTTTACGTGGTGATGGTCTGCGTCATCCTTGGTCTCATCGCTTTCGGTGCGCGGCGCTTCGGCGGTTGGGCGAGTCGTGGTAGCAGTCGGAGCGGTACATCCGCGGTCCTCTCCACCGCACTTCAAGATTCCGCTCGCGCACTGGAGGAGCGACAGGTCGCCGAGATACGTCGGTGGTACGCGGTGATCGAGCAAGAAGTACCAACCTATCGCCAGGTGAGGCGGGACCTGAGCGGCTTCTCGGTTGAGGGAGGGAAACTGGATGCCTACTTCGATAACGCGAGCCTTCGCAAACTTGTCGCCATCGATAGTGCGGAGAGCGGGCGCAGAATGCGGCGCTTCTACTATCGGGCTGATAGTCTCGTCTTCGTTCACGAACTGACTGAGCCGTACGTGCACCCGCCCGATAGTGCCACGGTGCGCCGCAAGGAAGACCGGTATTACTTCGCGGGCGGCCGGCTGATTCGTTGGATTGATGACCGGGGCCGTGAGATCGTGCCAACAAGTACTGAAGCCCGGAAGGAGGAAGCAGAACTGTTCCGCCTCAGCGCGGCTATACAAAAGCTCCTCGGGTGAGGTGGGGTTGAGCAGTTCCGGTCCGCGACTGGTTCGGTGCGGGCTGACGCACCGAGCAGCTTGATCGCCACCAGCCGTTCGAGCGCGACGTCGCGGGCCAGGAAGACGACCCCAATCCCCCCGCAGCCGAACTCCCGGTCGAGGGAGTGGCGGCCGGCGAGGGCGCAGGGGGCGAGGTATGCCGCCTCGCCTCTACCGACAACTCACAACTTCAACTGACAACCGACAACTCGCCGTTGGCCCGCGCCATCCGGTGCCCACCTTACACCGAAGCCCACATGGACTTCTCGCTGGACGACGCCATCCCCGTCCTGGAGCGCACCCCCGCCACCCTGCGCGCCCTGCTCGACGGGCTGCCGGACGACTGGACGCGGCGGAACGAGGGGGAGGGGACGTGGAGCCCGTTCGACGTGGTGGGGCACCTGATCCACGGCGAGCGCACCGACTGGATCCCGCGCGCCCGCATCATCCTGGCGCCGGACGGCCCCGCCACCGCCGCCGCCGGCTCGCGCGCGTTCGTGCCGTTCGACCGCTTCGCCCAGATGCGCATGCCGGCCGACGAGCCGCTCGGCGCGCGCCTGGAGACGTTCGCGCGGCTCCGCGCCGAGGGCGTGGCGGCACTGCGCGGCTTCCACCTAACGCCGGCCGACCTGGAGCGCCGCGGCGTCCACCCCGAGTTCGGGCCGGTGACGCTGCGCCAGCTCCTGGCCACCTGGGTCGCCCACGACCTCGGCCACGTCTCGCAGGTCGTGCGCACGATGGCCCGCCAGTACACCGCCGAGGCGGGGCCGTGGGTGGCGTACTTGAAGATCCTGCAGAAATGAAGGCTGGTGCGTGCTGCGTGCTGCGTGCTGCGTGCGGTTGACAGGCGAGGAGAGCGTGCCGCGCCGTCCTTTGTCATCCCGAGCCGCGGAGCGGCGAAGGATCAACTCTCCACGCGCAGGGGCCGGGTCGAGGCGGATGACAGTAGATCCTTCGCCGCTCCGCGGCTCGGGATGACAATTCGCGCGAGATGCGCCGTCCCTGCTTGCAACCGCACGCAGCACGCAGCACGCAGCGCGCAGCGCGCAGCACTTACGGCTTCGGCACCCCGCCGTTCCAGGCCGTGTAGTGCGCCACCCCGGCGGCGGTCGCCGAGAACGGCGGCGGCGGCTCCTCGAGCACGCGGCGCACGCCGGCGAGGCGGGCCAGGTAGTAGTGGCCGCGCGCCGAGGCGAGGTCGTCGTAGCGCACGAAGCGGCGGCGGCGGGAGGCGGCGTGGACGATGCGGCCGTTGCCGGCGTAGATCGCGACGTGGTCGACGGCGCCGCGCTGCTTCAGGCGGAAGAGCAGCAGGTCGCCGGCGCGCAGCGCGCTCGTGTCGCGCGCGACCGGCACCCCGGCGCCCGCCATCTCGCGCGCGGTGCGCGGCAACCCCACGCCGTGGGCGGCGTAGACGTAGCGCACGAACCCCGAGCAGTCGAAGCCGCGCGTCGGGCTCTGGCCGCCGAACCGGTAGCGCGCGCCGACGAGCGAGTCCGCGGTCGCCAGCGCGGCCGCGGCGGCCGCGTCAGGCGCGCGGGCGGCGGCGGGGGCCGCGGGGGCCGGCGACGCCGGGGCCAGCGCGCCGGCGGCGGCGACCCGGACCAGCGTCCGGGCGGCCGCGGGGGCCGCCGCCTCGGAGTCCGGCGCCGGCGGCAGCTCCTGCGCGCCGAGCGCCGCCGCGAGCAGCAGCAGCGGCGCGGCGCCCGCGAGCAGCATCGTCGTCAGCGTGTTCTTCATCATCGGCATCCGGTCACGTTAGGCCGCGCCCACGGACCATCCCGCGCGCGCGCATCGTCCCTCCGACGCGCCGGCCGGGCTCGGCGTCACTTTCCGGGACTTTCTGACCGCGCCGCGCCGCCGGCGCACGCCGCCCCGGTGCGCCGCGTCACACGCGCGGCCAGGATCGCGTCGGCCGCGCGTTACCCGCGCCCGCGTGCCGCGTCCTTCGTGCGGGGGCGCCTCCCGGCGCCGATCTCGCCGGACTCACACTACCCTCGTATCATTCCCGCATGACGCGCAGCGAGTGGAACGGGGATGCGGGGAGGGGGGAGGCGGCGGCGCTGACCGCCGAGCGGCTCGCGCGGCTGCTCGACCGCGGCGCCTCGCCGCGCGACTCGTCAGGCGACGGCGACGTCCTGCTGCGGGCGCTGGTCGGGGCGTCGCCGCTGGCGGTCTGGGTGCTCGACCGCGCCGGCGCGGTGCTCCTCTGGAACGCGTCCGCCGAGCGCATCACCGGGTGGCGCGAGGAAGAGGTGCTCGGCCGCCCGCTCCCCACCGTGCCCGACGACGGCGCCGAGGAGCACGCCGCGCTGTTCGCGCGGGTGCTGCGGGGCGAGTCGCTCGTCAACGTGGAGGTGAGCCGGCGGCGCCGCGACGGCGAGCCGCTGGAGCTCGCGATCTCGGCGGCGCCGCTGGTGGCCCCCGACGGCGAAGTCATCGCCGTGCTCGGCATGGCGGCCGACGTCACCGCACGCAACGTGAGCATCGAGGCGGCGATGCGCGGCGCCGAGCGGCTGGCCGCCGAGCGCGCGACGCGCGAGGCGCTCGAGGCCAGCGAGCAGCGCTTCCGCTCCCTGGTCGAGGCCACCGCGCAGGTGGTGTGGCGGACCGACGCCGGCGGGCGCATCGTCTCGCCGGTGCCGTCGTGGACCGCGCTCACCGGGCAGTCCACGGAGCAGGCGCGGGGCTTCGGCACCCTCGACGCCGTGCACCCGGAGCACCGCGACGGCGTCGGGCGGCTCTGGCTGGAGGCGGTGGCCGCGCGGCGCCCGTTCGTCGCCACCTTCCTGCTCCGCGTCGCCGACGGCTCGTACCGCTGGTTCGCGGCGCGCGGGGTCCCGGTGCGCACCGCCGACGGCGTGGTCCGCGAGTGGATCGGCACGTCGAGCGACATCCACGACCGGATGGCCGCCGAGGTGGAGCTGCGCGCCCAGGCCGCGCGCACCGCCGCCCTGGCCCGCGTCTCGCGCGCCTTCGCCGAGTCGAGCCTCGACCTGCCGCGGCTGCTCGACACGGTCGTGCGCGCGGTGGCCGAGACGGTCGGGGACTCGTGCGTGCTGAGCCTGGTCTCGGACGACGGGGCGCGGCTCGACCGCGTGGCGCTCTACCACCCGGACCCGGCGGCGCTGGCGGCGATGCACGCGGCGTTCGCCGCCGCGCCGCAGCGCCCCGATGAGGGCTACCAGGGGCGCGTGCTGGCCTCCGGCGCCCCGCTCCGCCTAACGTTCGACACCCCGGCGGCGTTCGCCGCCGGCACCAAGCCCGAGTACCGCGCGCACGCCCGGGCGCTGGCGCTCACCGCGGTGCTCATCGTCCCCCTGCGGCGCGCCGGCGCCGTCGTCGGGACGCTCACCGCGACCCGCGCTGGCATCCCCGGCGGCACCCCCGGCGCCGCCGCCGCGCGCCCCCCGTACACCGCGGCCGACGAGGTGCTGCTGGTCGACATCGCCGAGCGCGCCGGGCTGGCGATCGAGGCGGCGCGGCTCTACAAGGCGGCGGTCGCCGCCAGCGCGGCGAAGTCGGACTTCCTCGCCGTCATGTCCCACGAGCTGCGCACGCCGCTCTCGGCCATCCTCGGCTACGAGGAGCTGCTCGCCGACCAGATCACCGGGCCGGTGAACCCGGCGCAGCTCCAGCAGCTCCGCCGCATCCGCGCCAGCGCGATGCACCTGCTCGGCCTGATCGACGAGGTGCTCACCTTCTCGCGGCTCGAGGCCGGGCGCGAGGAGGTGCGGTGGGAGCCGGTGGACGTCGCCGCCGCGGTCGAGGAGTCGTGCGAGCTGGCGCTGCCGCTGGCCCAGGCGAAGCGGATCGAGCTCGAGGTGCACCCGCCGCGCCCCACGTTCGCCACGCTCTCCGACCCGCAGAAGCTGCGGCAGGTGCTGCTCAACCTGCTCTCGAACGCGGTCAAGTTCACCGACGCCGGCGGCCGCGTGACCGTGCGCGCCCGCGCCGACGGCCCCGACGCCCTGCTGCTCGAGGTCGCCGACACCGGCATCGGCATCCCGGCCGACCAGCACGAGCGCATCTTCGAGCCCTTCACCCAGGTGGAGCAGGGCGCCACCCGCCGCGCCGGCGGCACGGGCCTCGGCCTCAGCGTCACCCGCCGCCTCACCCGCCTCCTCGGCGGCGACGTGTCCGTCGAGAGCGCGCCGGGGCGGGGGAGCGTATTCAGGGTCTGCTTGCCGAGGGAGAGCGTAGGGAGCTGAACGGCGAGTTGTGAGTTGTGAGTTGAAGTTGTCAGTCATGAGTGAACGGCGAACACTGGCAACTCGCAACTTCGACTGACAACCGACAACTCGCCGTTCAGCTCTCTTTCAGCAGGTCCAGCTTCAGCGCGAACTGCACGTAGTCCGGGCGGTGCGACAGCCCGAGCTTCTCCTGGATGCGCTGCTTGTAGGTGTCGACCGTCTTCGGGCTGATGAAGAGCTTCTCCCCGATCTCGGGGGCCGAGTAGCCCTGGGCCGTCAGGCGGAGGACGTCGCGCTCGCGCTCGGTCAGGCGCTCGTACCGCTCGCGCTCCGCCGCCAGCGGGTCCTTCTTCGTCAGGTTGCGGGCGAGGACGCGGGCCGCGCTGGGGCGCATGTAGACGTCGCCGCGGGCCACCGCGCGCACCGCGTCGACCAGCTCGCGGTCGGCCGCGCTCTTGACCAGGTAGCCCGCCGCGCCCGCCTCCAGCACCGGGATCAGGTAGTCCTCCTCGGC
>Ga0126308_10000819_pt1 | contig 11348 bp, 20 predicted proteins | sample Plot55_FD_92533 | JGI IMG/M metagenome (GOLD analysis project Ga0126308, IMG submission 92533) | Serpentine soil microbial communities from UC McLaughlin Reserve, CA, USA - Plot55 | ecosystem: Environmental > Terrestrial > Soil > Grasslands | place: USA: UC McLaughlin Reserve, Lake County... | reverse complement strand
CCCATCACAAGCTGCTGGAGTTATGACTTCCTGGAGAAGGACTGCGACGGCCCGGATCATTACAAAGCATTCATCGCCGACGGCAAAACTGCGGACTCCAGGATCGGCGCGTACAAGGGCGATCCTTGGCACGGCCACTCTCCGCCACGCGCTAAGGCGTGCGGTGTGAATGGGGGCCGCACCTACTGCGTATCAGATTATGTGGATGATGGGAAAGCCGTATGGCGAGAGACGGGACGCAACCTAGAGAGCCACACGCTGGCCGTGGGCTGCCCTGGTCCTCGCCATGAACTCCCTTGTAAGAGCAGCGATCAGTGAAGGTGTTGCTGATAGCCGCTGCAGTCCTCGTCGTCCATGCGGTCGTGTTCGCCGCTTACATCGTCGTAAAAAAGGCGATCAGACGGAGGAGCATGGCGATCATGTTGTGGCCGATTGGCGTGGTGTTCGTGGCGCTCCTTCTGTTCGCGTCGGTGAAGAGCGTATGCCATGAATGCCTAACCGCCCCGTCAGTAGCGCAGTGCGCACGTAGGGGACCTGGCGTCCCCGCAATCGACGTAGAACTTCACTCCACCCGGATCGGCGGGTACATCGTAGAGCGCCAGCTGGGGGGGTGTGACTTCTACTGGCACGAGAGCAATAGCGGGAGGGATTAGCGGGCCGCCCCGTCCCGATGCCCCTATTCACCCGAGTGCGTGGAAGACCTGTGTCAGCGGACACCACTCCGACGCTGTTCGAGGTACCTCGAACGGGCCGGGGCGAAGCGGACGCTGACCGGAATTTGCCCGCCTCCGTCCGGCCGGGACGTCCGCAGTGTCCGGAACTACGAATAAGAAGTGTTCTCGGAAGCTGAGGACAGCCGGACGCTGACCGGACGCTGTCCGAAGATGCGCCGCCGCTCTGGGGTGGCGCTCACTGGCGATTCTCGTGACTCTGAGGGGACTTGACGACAGGTTCCCGTAGAAGTTTTGAGACTTCCCTCCGGCGACGACGACGGGTCCACAGCTTCATTCGGTTGTTCCCGAGCGCGCCGCGGAATTCCTCCTCCAACGCGTCTCGTAGCTTGGGGGACTCCCCTTGGAAGCTCCGCCTAACATGCAGCCACTCCTCAGCCGTGTCTGTGCGCCCCACCTCTTCCTCCCTGAAGGGCCCGAAGGGGTTGACGTACTCTTGGTATCTTTCTAGGAGGCGGTCAACGTCCTGGGTGGTCGGACGCGACAGCCATATCGTGTTGCGCAAATGATACGCCTTCAGCTCATTGAGGCTCTTAACAGCGTTACTGTACTTCGTCTTTCTGTCCGGTTCCCCGGGTAACTCAATGGGCTCAACAAGCAAGTACACCTGCCTCTCCAAGTCCAGGTACCGCTGGAACAGTCCGGACAACGCCTTCGCCCGCTCTTCAATGATGCGTTGTTGCTCTGTCCGCCATTTCCCCAAGAAGTAGCTGAGCACCCCAGTTACGACCAGGACTAACAGAGTCTCTAGTAGGCCCACTCTCACCCCCCAAACATCTTTCGCCACCACGACCGTCTGGCATCCCTCAACTCTTCCTCTAGACGGTCTGCACGATCGCGTTCACGCTCTAGCTGTTCGCGCAGGGTCGAGAGCGTTATAGCCTCAAGCTCCCTAGCACCTTCTAAGCGTCCCAACTCCCTCTGTAGGTCCTCGACCCTATTCCGGTAGTTGCGGACGCTCTCAGAAACTTCTAGGGCGCTATCCGGCTCTTTTGGCGGGCGCGAAGGCATGGCCTCCGTCACCGAGGTGGCGGCCACCCTCCATCTCCCCGATATTGGATCGCGTGTGCCGTCGAGCTCCCCACGCTCCAGGCGCCGGCGGACGGTGCGTTCGGTGACGCGCAGGATCCTTGAGGCCTCCTGGACGGTGTAGTCGTCTCCCTCCACACGGGCAGCATACATTCCCTACGGTCAATTCACTGCGTTCATGAGCGAAGCGAATCGGGGTGGGGCAGAGCCCTAGAAGGGATCCTCGCGGCTCTGAGGGCCCGACGACGGACGGGCCCGCTCACTACCCTCTCTAAGCATAGTGACAACGGTGACGATGGGTGGCAAAATAGTGGCCATGGACACCAGGAGCGTGCCAGCCGAAAGGCCCACGAGGTTGCATGAGCCTCTTTCGCTCCTGACTCCCTCCTTTGACGGCGGAGGGCGCCATGATAAGACCCCGGCGAACAGTTCGACTGTCCTTCCGCCACTTTCGCTGTATTCCGAGCGGACATCGTCCGCTGCACGTCGTCCGAGGGCGCATGGGGCGGGCAATCCCGTGTCCGCCCTGCCCGAATCGAAGGGAGCACTAGGTGAGTAGAGAAGTAGGCGCGGCCCTGAACAGGGACATCGACGTCGAGAAGACCGAGCAGGTCGAGGGGGCGCTCGACGCCTTCATCGAGGTGCGCCACGCCAAGCGCGTCAAGGAAGAGGGCGATCGGCTCCAGGAGGAGTTGTGGCGTGAGAGCGAACGCCGCCACGCCCAGAAGAGGCGGTCGGAGATCCGAGAGGAGTGGTGCGCTCACCACACCGAGCAGGCTGCCCGTCTGAGGGCCGCCCTAGAAGATCTCGTCCGCCGCCACGAACTCGAAGCACAGAAGCTAGGAGGTTAGACGATGGCATCGATATCGATACTAAGGACGCCGGTTTGGGCCGACGGAAGCATCAACCACCGCGACGCGATCAGGACAGAGACCGTCCGCCTGACGACCGGCTCCGTGGGGGCCACATCCCAGGCGGAGGTTAGCGTAACCTTCGATAAGGCTTTCCTGGACACGAACTACACGCTGTTTGCGACGGTCGAAGAGGGTACCGCCGGAACGGACACCTTGCAGGTGCTAAAGATCGTCTCGAAGAGCACGACAGGCTGTGTGGTGCGCGTGCAGAACGTCAACGCCTCAGCGCGTACGGGTACGCTGCACGTCGTGGCGATCGGCGACTAGGCGATGGTAGCGCGGCGTAACCGGAGCATCGAGGATCTCGAACGCATCGGGAAGGGTGCGATGAGGGCTTCGAGTAAATTGCCCAGTGAACAGCGGCCGATGAGGATCACCGCAAGCGGCCTCCAGCAGGCTCGCCTGAATGCGAGCATGTCGGTCCAGGAGCTCGCGGTGGCTTCCAATTGCAGCCCGGGACTTATCGCCCAGATTGAGGCCGGCGCGCGTGTCCACCTGCTTTCCATAAGCAGGGCGAGCTCCGGGCTTCCGGCGCCGCACAACGATCTCCGCCAGATCCGAGACGAAGGGTAGGTAGCGAAGCTATGGAGCATCTGTTCAACCAGCACGTAGATGAGGGGCGCATGCACGAAGGCTACCGGCAGAGGGAGACGACCTTCCGCGAGGAGGCGGCCAAGCTGTGGACCGAGGAGGCCAAGGTTCGGGAGAGCCTCCGCGGAGCCCCCGACCTCTCGGCCGAGGAGAGGCAGGACGCCTACCGGGTACGCTACGGCGAGATCGAGACGAGGTTTGAGTCCCTCGCGGAGAAGTTCTCCGCCGACGTCAGCCGTGAGATCTCGGAGGCTCAGGAACTACTGAGCCAGGGCACAGGCTCGAAGTTCTCCGAGTACTTGACCTCGGTCTCCCAGATCAGGGACGAGAAGCTCCCCGAGATCATGGCGACCGCTCGTCGCTCCGGACAGTCAGACCTCGAACGCGCAATCGCCATCATCGCCTACGAGAGAGGCGTGCGTCCCGTGTGGTCCTCGTGGGCCGAGGCAAACCCCGAGAGGGCAGAGGCCGTCAAGCTCCTGCGCTCCACGCCCGGCGCCGAGCAGTTCGGCGTAAGGACGGGCACCATGCGCCCGCCTCGGGCCGAGGAAGTCGACCTCGAACCGACAGCCGCGGATCTGGAGGCGCAGGCGGAGACTTCCGAGAAAGCCGCAGCCGCGCGCAAGTCCTTCTTCGCCGCACGCTCGTCGATGCCCCGGCGCCAGGTCGGCGGCAGGATAGCGTAGGGGGAGGGCCCGGTACCTAATGGCTAAATGCTCTGCAATCGCCAAGTCTGGCAACCCGTGTGGCGGGGTCCCTATCGACGGCTCGCAGTGGTGCTATCACCACCACCCCGATAACCAGGGCAAGCTACACGCCCGCGGACGGAAGGGCGGCCAGCGGGGTGGCCGAGGGCGGCCACGGGTCGAACTGTCGAACGTCAAGGCGCAACTCCAGGACCTCGCCGACGGCGTGCTCGACGGCACCGTCGACCGTGCCGATGCCTCGGTCGTGGGGCAGCTCCTCAACATCATCTTGCGCGCCATCTCCGTCGATCTCGAAGCGCGAGAGCAGGAAGAGCTCGTCCAGAGACTGGAGGCGCTGGAGGAAGCCGCCGAGGTGCAGAAGACGCGAGGTATGTATGGCGAACTTCGCTAGGAGCCGGATGAGGCGCCTAGAGCGTGAGTCCTCCCTGGAGCGCCAGGATCTGGTGTGTCCGGTGTGCGGCTGGGAGATCACCGTCTTCGGTGACTGGTGGGTGGATCATATCGTCATGCAGTGGGAAGAGGGCTACCAGGGCGACCCTAGCGAAGACGAGCACTCCACCTTCTCACCACACGAGAACACGATCAAGTTCTACAACCACGAGCACCCTGCCGAAGACTTCGTACAGAAGCGCCGTGCGCCTTAGGGGCTGGATAAAGCGCCTGGAGCGAGGTGCCCGCGGTAATTTCGGGAGCTTCCTACTTGAGGACGGCACGCGCCACTACTTCGACCCCGAAGGCGGGGAGTGCTTCCTCCACGCGTGTGAGTGCATCCGCCGAGGGGCAAACGGCGAGCCCTTCCCAGAACCGCCCGAGACGATAAAGGCCCTCACACGGGCGCGCAACAGAGCCTCCGCCCTGGAGGCCTGCGGTGGGGGAGATACGGGGTTGTTCCCTTATGAGAGAGAAGCCCTCCTCCAGCGCGGGGAGCTCATACCCGCGGAGTGGGTCCACCACGCCGAGGACCTCAGCGAATAACGCGCAGTGTTGCGTTCTCCTTGAGGATGTTGATGATCTCCGGCTTGTGTTCGATGATGGCCTCTTCGATCTCTTCTGTCAGGTAGGTCGCCGGCTCGGCGAAGACATACCCCTCACGTGGACTCAGGGAGAGCTCGATGCCCTCCCCGTGCAGCCGCTCTAGCAAGTCCCCTGTCGTCAAGCTACAGCTCCTTTCGGTTCCCTTCGGTCACGCCCCCCTCCTCGGCGTCTGGCATTATTACATCCCGCGCCCAGTTTGCCGGCACCCCCGCGCGTGTGAGCTTCTCGATGAAGCCCTCGCGGTTGGGGCGCAGGTAGTAGTAGCGGGTCTCGAGATCCTCGTAGCGCGTTCCCTTACGGTCACGACCGGAGGGAGTCGGGTAGCGGCGGCCTGGGTGATTCGTCATCCGCATGGCGGCGCGGAACTGCTCATCCGTGACGTAGAAGCCTTCGGGGGATCTCTCGAAGATGTGCTTTAGTTCGTAGGAGTCGTGCCGGTAGCGCTCGGTTTTCTCCGGTGCGGACTCTAGGGTCTCCTCGATCCAATCCATGAGCTCGTTCTCTCGGTCATACCCTAGCTCACCGAGCGCGCCGAACTCGGCGCTAAGCATTGTCTGGATCGGGCCCCACTCACCGCCCTCGTCCAACTCAGCCTCAAATAGCTCGTCGATCTCCGGCTGACTCGCGAGGTGCGCGTCGCGCCTGGCGTTGCACTCCTCCTCACGCAGGAGCTCGTAGATCTCGTCCTTGTAGGACCTCAGCTCCGCCCTGGCGACGTCGGAGATGCGGGAGGCCGGCCGGAAGAGGACCTCCCCCTCCACAAGCCGGAATCCTATGCCCTGCTCCTCGAGCTCCTCGAGTAAATAGTGCGCCCTCTCGCAGCGAGCCTCCTGCTCCTCGAGGGACAGTTCGCGATGTCCGTTGTCGGTGCCCACTAGAGCCTCCATTCGTCGTCGTCGGGACTCTCTTCGGCGGCCTCCGGGGGGGCGCCGGTAGACGAAGTAGACGAAGTAGACCTTTCTCCGGATTCTCCCTTTCGCGAGGCTGTGTATGGACCAAGGTTGTGGAAAAAAGGTCTACCATCGTCTACCTTTCCGCCGCCCTCCGGCGAATCCCCTGCAAAACCGTCATTTGCTGGCGGTGGACCATCGTCTACCTTTTCGTCGTCGGGTGGGATTTTATCGTCTACTTTTGGGCCATTTTCACCTTCGTCGTCGTCGAAATCGTCATCGTCGTCGTCGTCATCGTCTACCCGGAGACCGATTCCGTACCAAACTTTCAGCCCCTTGTAGGGCGCTCGCGTGCCCTTCTCGCTGACGAATCCGCGCTCGCTGAGGCGCGTCCCGAACGCCTTCTGCGTCTCCGCCTTCTCCCCCGCCTTCTCACACCAAAATCGGTAGCGTTCGTAGAGGGTGGAGGCACCGACGCGCGCGTCCTCGCGGATCACGCAGCGGTCTTCGAAGAAGGCGGCCAGGGTATCCATCTCCTCGCGGTACTGCCGGGTCGCCTCGTCTACAGACCCCGGCTTTTGCAGGCCGTGCTCCTGCCATCCGAGGCACCCCTCGACCATCCAGGCGAGTACGCCCGAGAGCTCTTCCTTCAGCTTATGGGGTAGATCGGTATCCGCCCTCTCCCCCACGAAGCGCTCTGTGAAGGGGATGAGGGCGATCCGGTCCCATATAGCATCGTCCGTCCCGCGGATGATGGGCTTGTTGTTCGTCGAGAGCCACAGCTTGAACTCCGGCCTAAAGTCGAAGAACTCGCCGAAGAGGAATCGGGCGGTCACGGTGTCGCGTCCGGTGAGCTGCTTTACCTTCGACTCGGCCAGCTGCCTACCCTTCTCGACCTCGGCCGCCGAGACGAACCGCGCCCCCTTCAGGGCAGCCACGTCGTTGCCGACCCCGCCGTGCCTCTTGATCAGGAGCGTCTCGACGTCGGTATTCTGGGCATAGTCGCCCAGGACCGCGTGTAACAGTTCGACCAGGGTCGACTTTCCGTTCTTACCCAAACCCCAAAGCATCGCGAGGATTCTCTCCCGGGTATCACCGGTCAGCGTGTACCCTGCGAAGTTCTGCACAAACCGTATGACCTCCGCGTCCCCTGCGAACAGCTCCTCGAGGAACTGCCGAAACCGGGGTGCCTCGGCGTCCGGGTCGTATCGGACGGGGGCGAGGCGGGTTATCAGGTCGTCGGGGTCGTGGGGCCCGAGCTCGCCGGTCTTCAGGTCGATCGTTCCATTCTCCGCCGAGAAGAGCCACGGCTGGGAGTCGAAAGCGTCCGGCGCGGCCTCGACCCTCTCATCCCACCGCGCTAGGCTCATCATGGCCTGGAGCCGGTTTAGGTGCTGGCTCTGGATCGCCCACTTGTTGATAGCTTTCTGCGCGTCCGTGTCCGGGTTGTTTGCGGCGTCGGCGTGGATGGAGCGGGCGGTGGCCCGGACCATGCGCCAGATCTCGCTCTCGGCATCCTTCGACCAGCGCCGCCCGTCCCATACGAGCCACGACTTCCACGGCGCGCAGTAGCGGATGAGCCCGCCGTTGCGGTCGACGAAGCGCAGGGCGTTGCCGTCGTCGGTGTGGGCGTACTCCTTGCGCCCCTCGCGGGTGTCTGCACTCTCCCACCCGAGGGCCTTCGCCAGCCTGCCGGGGAGCTTCGGTACCATGCCCTCGAGCGTGGGCCCGCCCGTGTAGTTCTCGTTGCGATCCTTCTTCAGGGCGGTGGTATCGACGGTGTGGCGGATCTGCTCGAGGGTTTCGCTAGTGACCGGCTGCGGCTGCACCTCGCGGGCGTGCGTCATAAGGTTGACGACGTCCTCCTGCGACTCGCCGTTGCGCAGGAGGTAGCCTGCGAGAGCCAGTCCGAAGGTGTGCCGGCCGCCCGGCGGCGCGTAGTACATCGCTATAAGAGTGGCCGCCCCCAGCAGCCCGACCCTGCGGTCCAGCTCCTCCGAGGAGATGCGGCGGATCTTGGCCGGGTCGAACCCGCCGACCCAGCGGTACGGCCCCTTGGTCGCGTGCACGCTCGGCTCCACGACGAACTGGTGCCCGCGCCCGTCGTTCGTGGCCTTCAGATCTATGACATGCTTCGAGTCGACGTCCAAGATTCCGCGGAAGCCCATGCCCTCAGCAAAGTAGCAATAGTGCGAGGGCTCCTCCCCCTCCTTGCCACTCATGAGCGTCTCGGGCAGGTAGAGCGGTGCGAGCTTACGGGCTAGCGGGTGGTCGAGATCGACCGCGCACACCCAGCAGGAACACTCTCCAGTCTGTATGCCGACCCCGCCACCCCGCTCGAGGTTGCGCTCTACCTCCTTGCGTGGGATCTCACGCTTCGGCCAGTCGTTGCCCCGGGGCCGCTTGTTCTCCGGCTTCAGCGGAACGAGCCTCAGCCCCGCGGCGTAGTAGGCGTCTAGCAGCTCCTCATACGGTGGGGCCTCGCGGGTGTTTTCGTTACTGTCTTCGTTGTGGTAATCTTCCACTTACGGGCCAGCCTTTCAAGCCAATGGCTCGTTTGCTCTCCGGGGGTGGGACCCCGAGAGAGACTTTCAGCCCGGAAACCGGAGCCAGCTATGCAAGGCAACATCCGGGCTTGTCTGCAACAACTGCCGTGTATGGTTGCATACACGTTTTTCGAGACGCAAGTGGGTTATCGAGCCTAGCGACTCCCTCGCGCCAACTCAGATGCGCGCACCCCCAGAACGTCGCCCAGCTTCTTCAGGGTCGACGCGTGCGCTCCCCCGCCGCGCTCGATCTTCCACAAAGCCGTCTGCGAAATGCCGGCAAGCTGGGCCAACTGATTCTGGCTGAGGCCCTTATCTATCCGCAACTCTTGCAGCCTATCCACGTCTACCTCCATGTCGGTAATTCTAGAATCTTATTATAGGTAACAGGTTGTAGAAAGTAAAGAAGAGTAGTAACATGGAGGTAATGTAAAGGCCCCGGCGTAGAGCGAACTACCCGGAGCACGACACAAGGAGGCTAGTCCTTGAGTGAGTACAGTGTAGACCCCCGGACGCGCGTAGGCGAACCCCTAGTCGTCGAGTCGGCGACCCACTGCTGCAACGACGGATGGGTGGCGATGGGCCAGGTGGCCTACGACGAGGAGACCGGCGAAGAGTACATCGAGTATGCGCTCTACCTCTGCCGCCGGTGCGAGGAAGCGTAATGACCGACGAGCAGTTCGTGGCGCTCAGGCAGACACTCGCCGATATCCAGACAAGCGTGGACTCCGTTGACCTGAAGTTGGAGCGCTTGGCCGACCAGGAGCTCCAGGTCCCCGACTGGGTAGGCTCCGGCGCCTCGGCGCGAGTGTGGGACGAGATCCAGGGGCAACTTCACTGGCAGGAGTATCTGGCAGAAGAGCAGAACGCCGGCGTGCGGGTCGTCGGCCGCGTCGTCATCTCGACGATGATCATCGCCCTGGTGATCATCGGAGTGCTCGCCGCGTACCTGGCCAGTTAGCGAACGCTGGGGCGGCTCCCTCAAGCCGAACGACCAATCGTCCCCGGCCCTATTTACCCCGACCCGCCATTATTTCGGCGGGTCGGGGTCTTTTCCGAAAAGGAGCGTAACGGGTAGGGGGGTGTCCCGTAAACTAAAGTCAGATCAAACGCAAGCTCGAAAGGAGAGCAGATGAAAGGCGAAACAGGGTACACCGTACACGGCATGAGGATACGCACACGCCGTCAGCGGAAGGGGTGGAGGCAGGAAGATCTGGCGAAAGCGACGGGCCTACAGACGGGCACGATCTCCCGGATCGAAACCGGCTACCATCCGAACACGCAGCTGAGGACGATTGGAGCGATTGCAGGCGTCCTCGGGTGCTCGGTAGACGACCTTCTGACGTGGAACATACCGCTCGACTGGGAGGCGAGCTAGACCTCGATCCCCCATCCTTTAGCCCTCGGTCTTCGGATCGGGGGCTTTTCGCTGCCTTGCGCTTTGTCTGCGTCCGCGATAGTATCTGCCTACACAAAGACATGCGGAGGGGGTGAACATGATGAACCGAGACTACACAGTGAGGGCAGGCGTGATCAGGCTAGAGCGCACCCGTCAGAGGCTCTCACAGCAGAGGCTAGCCGATAGGGCGGGCCTCAGCATAGGGCAGATCTCCAGGATCGAGACCGGGAGTATCGAGACGCCGCACTTCGACACCATCGAGAAGTTGGCGTGGGCGCTGGAGCTCGACGCCGACGAACTCTACGACGTGCACCTGCCAACCCCCTAGTGATCCTCCGCTTCCCCCGCCTCCCACGGATGGGAGGCGGGGTTTTCGTGCTCTGCCCCGTCCCGATGCCCCTATTCACCCGAGTGCGTGGAAGGACTACCCGCCGCCTCCCCGGGGTTGCCCGGGCTCGCCGGCGGCCTTGATCGTCCTCAGCACCGTGATAGGTATGGTGCTCATCGGAGTGCTCGCCGCGTACATGGCCACCCACTAGAGAGGAGAGAGATGAACCAAGGCTTTGTACAGGCCGTCCGCGACTTCGAGGGGAGGGCGGGCCAGAAGCTCACCACGGGCGAGCGGGCATTCGCCCTGACCTTCTTTGAGGCGGGCCTTAGCTTCGCTGGGAGCTCCGCAGGAGCTGTCGTGGCGGAGCTAGAGCCCCAGGAAGCCGTCAACGGCCGGGGCTACAAGGTGCTCGGGGAGAAGATACGCCGCCTCCGCCAGCAGAAGATGTGGACCCAAGAGCAGTTGGCGAAGGCAGCCGACCTACCGGCCGGCTCCATAAGTAGGATCGAGACGGGGGTCCACCGTCCGCAGCTAGGGACGGTGGGCAAGATCGCCACGGCGCTGGGCGTAGACGCAGACGACCTTATCGAGTGGGACGGCTAGAGGAAGGAGGCGAAGGTGTATTTGACGGTGGACAGACACAAGGTGCGGGGCCTACGGACCGAACGCGGGCTCTCCCAACAGGAGCTGGCTGGCAGGGCGGGCGTCTATAAGAGGACTCTCCAGGACATAGAGAGCCCCTCGTCCTCGAGGCGTCAGATGCCGGAGACGGTGAACAAGATAGCGGCGGCCCTAGACGTCGACCCTCGTTCGCTAGCCACGGTAGCTAGCGAACGAGGGCTGAGATGGCAAAAAGGTTAATAGTGAAGACGACGATGGTAGCGATGATACTCCTTGTGGCTATTGGCTATGCAGCCAGAGACACCCACACCATGAAGCACTGGCATCCTATGTTCGTAGAGCCCGCCCTAGGCTACTTCGGGATCTCATTCTTTGGGCACCACCACGCCACACACGAGTACGCCGTCGAGGACGGCGCTTTCGTGCGTGCGCCCATCACAAGCTGCTGGAGTTATGACTTCCTGGAGAAGGACTGCGACGGCCCGGATCATTACAAAGCATTCATCGCCGACGGCAAAACTGCGGACTCCAGGATCGGCGCGTACAAGGGCGAT
>Ga0126308_10000818_pt1 | contig 11349 bp, 8 predicted proteins | sample Plot55_FD_92533 | JGI IMG/M metagenome (GOLD analysis project Ga0126308, IMG submission 92533) | Serpentine soil microbial communities from UC McLaughlin Reserve, CA, USA - Plot55 | ecosystem: Environmental > Terrestrial > Soil > Grasslands | place: USA: UC McLaughlin Reserve, Lake County... | reverse complement strand
CGGCGAGCCTGAAGGACCTGCTGATCGAGCATCCGAGCCTCGCGGGGCTCCGCGTGCTCGCCCTCCGCGAACAGGGGGCCGGCGAGTCGCTGGAGACGGCGTTGCGATGCCTGCCGGATCTGCTCGCGGCCGCGACCCGCGAAGCGGACGTCGTCATCGTGGACGCTCCCCCGCTCGGCGAGGTCAGCGACGCGCTCCGAGTTGCGACCGACGTCGACGACATCGTCGTGGTCGTGCGGCCGGGCCACACGAACCTGACCGCGTTTCGCACCATGCGCGATCTTCTCGAGCGCTCCCAGAGCCCGGCGACCGGCCTCGTGGTCATCGGCGACCTGGCGTACGAGTCCGGCTACCTATCGACGGTCCCCGCGGAGGTCGCACCCCCGCACGTCCGCGCGGGCTGATGCGTCTCGGACACGCGGCAACGCGCTTCGGCGTACCTCCGGTCGCCGCCGGTGCGGTCGGTGCGGCCGTCTTCACAGGGCTGCTCGTCGCGGTGCGGCCCGAGGCCGGGCTCGTGCTCGTGGTCGCCGGAGCGTTCGCGGCGCTCGCCATGCGCGATCTCCCGCTCGCCGTCGCGCTCTGGATCCCCACGATCTTCATCGAGGGCATCCCCGGCTCGCGCCTCGCACCCGAGGCGGTGGGGAGCTTGCTCGGCATCGCGTGGGTGGCCGCGCTCCGGCAGGGTCGCCTCGGACCCTCGCTGGATCGCTCGCGGCCCATCCTGCTCGCCATCGGCGCGATGCTGGTCTTCTTCACCTCGTCACTCGCCTGGGCCGAGGACACGGGTGCCGCCGCCGGCTACGTCTGGTACTTCTACGAGACGGCGGTGTTCCTGCTGTTCGTGGTGACCGCCGCCCAGCGCCCCGAAGACCTGCGCCGGCTCGTCGGCGCGTTCGTCGCGGGCGCGGTGCTCTCCGTCGTCATCGGTTTCGGCGCCGTGGCCGCAGGTCTGCCGGGGTTCGAGGAGGACGGACGCCTCATGGGCGGGGCCGGCGACGCGAACTACTTCGCCGCCGCGCTCGTCCCCGCCATCGCGCTCGCTGCCGGTCTGATGCTGACCAGCCCGGTGCGACGCAGCCGGCTGCTCTCGGGGTTGGCGATCCTCCCGCTCGTGGCCGGCGTGGCGGCAAGCCAGTCGCGAGGTGGCCTGCTCGCCTGCGGGGCGATGGCCGTGATCGCGTTCGTCGTGCTGCGTGATCTTCGACGGGCCGTCGTGGGCGCGGCGTTGACGATCCTGCTCATCGGCGGTCTGTACTACGCCGCCAACCCCGGCGCGATGGCCCGCGTCACGGAGGACAAGTACGGCGGCAGCGGGCGCGAGGACCTCTGGCGGATCGGTGTCAACGTGGCGGGGGACCATCCGCTGCTCGGTGTCGGCGCCGGCAATTTCGGAGTCGTCTCCGTCCGCTACACCCAGACATCGGGTCCGTTGTCGTACGGCAAGGGCATCCTCCGCGGCCAAGAGCCACACAACGTCTACCTCGGGCTGCTGGCCGAGCTGGGTGCGGTCGGGCTCCTGCTGTATCTGCTGGTGCCCCTCGTGTCGCTCTGGTCGTCGCTCACCGCCGCGCGCACGTTCGACCGACTGGGGCGCAAGGACCTCGCGACGATCGCCCGTACCTGCTTCGTGGCGCTGATCGGCGCCATGGCCACGTCGATCTTCCTCCCGAACGCGACCGACAAGCGGGCATGGGTGCTGATGGCGCTCGGCCCGGCGGTGTACTGCATAGCGCGCGAGATGACGACTTCGGCCTGGCGTCACGCCGCCCCCGCCCCCGCCCCCGCGCCCGCGGCGACGCGGCGGCGCGCCGGAAACCCGATCCCGCTGCCCAGCCGATGACCGCCGCGAGGGTGATCGTCCTGATCGCGCTGGCGGCGGTGTCCGCCACCTTCGTCGCGATCACGTTCGGGTCCAAGGGTGGCGGGGGAGACCAGGCGGGCGGCGCGCCGCCCGCCGATGCAGCCGCGCGCTGTCGGACCGATCGCCCGTTCGGCGTGAACCGCTGGCCGCCCGCGTGCTGGCGGCCCTATTCCGATCAGAGCCCGTTCAACCGGCGTGTGCCCTCGCGGCCCCGGGTGCATCACGATTCGGCGGCGATAGTGGCGCGGCTGACGTCGTGGGGTCCGCCCCAGAACCTGCTTGCCGGCCACTCCGGCACCGATGACGACTACTTCCACCCGCTCTACTGGGCGCAGCCGAATGACCCGGTATTCCGGATCCGCTGCGTCCGGTTCGGTCGCTGCCCGATCGAGGGGCACCGCATCCGGATCCCCGACGCGGCGAGTGCCGCGGCCGGCAGCGACGGCCACATGGCGGTGCTGAACCAGCGGACGGGATGGGAGTACGACTTCTGGCAGGTCCGGTCCAAGCCGGCCGGCGGAGGCGACCTGGTCGTGAGTCACGGCGGCCGCACGCGCCTGCGCGGCAGCGGGCTCGGCTCGAACGCGACGGCGGCCTGGTTCGGGCTCGCGGCCGGTGTGATCCGGCCGGCTGAGCTCACGGCGGGTCGCATCGGTCACGCGCTCTTCATGCACGTCCGCTGCAGCGCGGGCACGTCCGTCCGTCCCGCGCGACGCGGAGCCACGGCCGCGCCGTGCCGGTCCTTCGGGCTCGACAACGCCGGTGCCCCCCCGCTCGGAGCCAGGTTCTGGCTCGACTTGAGCTTCAAGGAGATCGCCGCTCTGCGCATACCGCAGTGGAAGAAGACCATCCTCGCGGCTATGCACCGCTACGGCATGCTCGTCGGCGACACGGCGGGCGGGAACGGTTCCTGGGGCATCCAGGGCGAGTCCGGCGCCTCCTATACGAGCTTCGGCCGGTTCGATCCATGGGCGGACGTAGCCGAGGAGTTCGACGTGCCGCGCTACGGGCAGGGCTATGTGTTCCCCCTGACCGGGGACGTGGACTGGGCTCGGCATCTTCGCGTGCTCGATCCGTGCGTCTCGCGAGGCAGCTGCCGATGAACGCTCCGACCGAGGCGCGAGCGATCCCGGCCGTTGCGCACCCGAACCGGGACGGCTGGATCTGGATGGCGCTGCCCGCGGGGTGCAGGCGGGTGGCTGCGCACGGCGGCACGCTCGCGATGACGCTCGCCGCGGCCGGCTTCGAGATCGTCGATGCCGCCGACGTCGACGTCGACGCCCTGCTGCTCGACGTGGGGCGCGACCCCGCCGCCGTGCGTACCGCCGCGCGTGATGCAAGTGGGACGGCGGCGGACGTCGTGCTGATCTCGGTCGGACGGACGCTGGGCACCGTGCGTGATCGCGTCCCGCGCTGGCGACGCGCCCTCCAGATGGCACGATCCCCCGCCACCTCCGCGCGCTCGGCCGTGGCCGCCGCCGGTGCCGGCCGGCAGCTTCGTGCGGGCGGGCGGGCCGTCGCGGCGACGCCGACGGGCGATCGCGCCGACAGCTACTCGGTGGGTCCGGGCTGGTGGCGACGGCCGCCGGCGGGCGCGATCGTCGCGGGGAGGCGGTCGGGAGCATCGCGCTCGACGCTGCTCGACGAGTGCCTGGAGGAGGCCGGTCGGACGATCGGCGAGCGCCTGACCGTGCGGGCGACCACGGTCGTCGAGAGCGGCAAGGTGCTCGCGCGCGTGGACGCCGAGCGCAGCGGTGCCTACATGCTGCGTCTCGGAGGAGGCTCCGCGGGCGTGCTGATCGACGCGGCGGTCTCGGCGTCACACGCGCTCAGCCGGCCGGAGTCCGCCGCGGAGGTCCGCAGCCGCATCGCGCCGCCGGTCGCTCATGGCGGGATCGGGCTCGTGCGGTACGCGCTCGAGCCATGGGTCGACGGCGAGCCGCCCGGCCACCCGATCGCGCCGGCCATGTGGGACGACTGCCTCGCCTTCCTGGCCGCGCTGCACTCGGCCCCGCGGGGCGACGCACCGGCCGGACGGCAGGATGAGCGGACGTTCGAGGGCCGGGTGGAGGCAGTCGCCGCACACGCCACGCCGGAGGGCCGGGCGACGCTGGAACGCATCGCCGCGACGCTCCCGGAACGGCTCGCGCTCGTGCCGCGCGGCTGGGGGCATGGCGACTTCTGGCGCGCGAACGTGCTCGCCCGCGGCGGCCGCCTCGCCTGGGTCCTCGATTGGGACACCGCGCGCAGCGACGACCTCGCCGGGTTCGACCTCTTGGACCTGCTCGACGCGAAGGGCGCTACGACGATCGGCGCCCGCCTGCACGCCGCCGTCCTGCCGGCCGTCAGCGGCCGGGTCGACGAGCGCGTGTTGCGCTACTGCGAGCTCACGGGCATGCCGGCCTCCGGCGACGTGCTGATGGCGACGGCGCTGGCGTGGTGGATCGACAGGGTCGGCCGTGACCTCGTGGAGTGCCCCGACCGTCAGTCGCGGCGGCAATGGCTCGTCGACAACGTGCACGATCCGCTGGCACGGCTCGAGCGTCCGTGACCGAGCTCGAGTCGGTCTCCCGGGCCGACCCGCCGCCGGCGCCGAACGCGGTGTCGGGTCACCTTCGCGGCAGCAGCCTGTTGCTCGGGGGGCGGCTGCTCGCCCTGGTGCTCGAGTTCGCCGCCCATGTCGTCGTGGTGCGGCACCTCACAAAGGCCGAGTACGGCGACTTCTCGTACGCGCTCGCGGTGGCCTCGCTGCTCTCGACGGTCGTCGTGATCGGGCTCCCCGAGACCCTCGCGCGCTACATCCCGATCTTCCAGGAGCAGCGGGAGCGCAGCCGCCTGATCGGCTCCGTCGTGTTCGCCGTCGGACTCGTGGTGGCCGGCGGCCTCGCATGCGTGGCCGTGGCGGTGGGCGGCCACGGGCTCGTCGGGCGCCTTCTCGACAGCGATGACGCCGCGACACTGCTGATGATCCTGATCCTGCTGGTCCCGACGGACGGCGTGAACCTGCTGCTGCAGTCGATCTTCGCCTCCCTCGGCCGAGTGCGGACGATCTTCGTACGCCAATACGTGCTCGTCCCGGTGATGCGGCTGGGCGTGGCGCTCGCACTCGTGACCGGCAACCTCGGCCCGGCCTTCCTCGCCGCGGGATGGGTCGCGACGAGCGTGGCCGGGCTGCTGCTCTACGGCTACCTGGGGTCCCGCATGCTGACGCGCCTGCGTGCCGGAGGCTGGCGACGGCTCGAGGTGCCGGCGCGCGAGCTCGTCACGTTCGCGCTGCCGGTGTTCCTGACCAACGTGTTCTGGATCGTGCTGCTGGCGTTCAGCACGATCATGCTCGGGCTCATGACGACCCCGGCCGAGGTCGCCGCGTTCCAGGCGGTGCAGCCGCCGGCCCGGCTGAACTACCTCGCAATGGCGATCTTCTCGATCCTGTTCATGCCGACGGTCGCCCGCCTCTACGCGCGCGGGCGCTCGGAGGAGCTGCGGGAGACCTACCTGGCCACGACGCTGTGGATCGTGGTCCTCACCTTCCCCGTGCTGGCGCTCACGACGGTCTTCGCCCCGGTGTTCGTGCCCGCCTTCTTCGGCGAGTCCTACGAGTCCTCGACGGCGATCCTGGTGCTCATGGCGGCGGGCTATTACCTGCATACGTCCTCCGGACCCAACAGCGCCACGCTGAAGGTGTTCCGCCAGCTGCGCTACACGGTCGTGATCGACATCGGCGCGCTGATCGGCGGCGTCGTCCTCAACCTGATCCTGATTCCGCTCGACGGGGCGCGCGGCGCCGCGCTGGCGTTCCTGCTCGCGTTGATCGGGCGCAATGCGCCCTACGTCTGGGCGCTCCGCCGGGTAGCCGGAATCACCCTGATCAGTCGCGACTGGCTCGCGGTCCAGGCGGTGGTCGTCGGCGCGCTTCTCGCCCTCGCCGCCGTGCAGGTGACCGTCTCGCCGCCGCTGTGGCTGGCGGTCGTGCTGTGTGGCATCGCGTCGATCGGGGTCCTCCTGGGGTGCCGCCGGAGGCTCCGGCTCGCGGACACCTTCCCGGAGCTGTTCGGCGGCCGCCTCGGCGCTGTGCTCCGCCTACGTTGAGCCGAGCTGCTCGTCGATGAACCGGACGATGCGGTCGTGCGAGTGCTCCATCGTCGAGCGGCGGGCGAGCTCGAGGCCGTGCTCGACGAGGCGCCGGCGCAGCGCCGGGTCGTCACGCAGCCGCTCCACCGCGCGGGCGGCCTGCTCGGCGTCGGCCGGTGGGACGAGCAGGCCGGCTGCCCCGTCGTCGAGCGCGGCCCGGACGCCGCCGACATCGGTGGCCACGATGGGCAGCGCCGCGGCGTGAGCCTCGAACAGCACCTGCGGGAGGCCCTCGGTGAACGAGACGTGCAAGAACCCGTGGCTCGCCCGGTAGAGCTCGTTCAGTCGCGGGCCGTTGGGCACGTGACCGAGGAGCCGCAGGTGCTCGCCGACGCCCAGCTCCGCCGCCCGTCGTCGGACGGCCTCGGACATCGGCCCGTTGCCGGCGACATCGAGCGTCCAGCGGCCGTCGCGCTCGCGCAGGCGCGCGAGGACGTCCGCGAGCAGCACCGGATTCTTCTCCGGATCCAGTCGGCCGACGGAGAGCAGCCGCAGCGGCCCGTCCCACGACCGCTCGGCCTCGTGCTCGATCGGGAGGATGTCCTCGGCGCCCGTGAGCGAGATGCCGATCGGCAGAACGGTTCGCCGCCGCCGCGCCCCGAAGCGCTCGGCGAGGTCGTCGCCGACCACCATGGTGGGGATCCAGCGCGCCAGCTCGCGATAGCAGCGATCGAGCGCGTGCGCCGCTCCCAGGGCCCACAGCCAGCGGCGGCTGGGGAGACGCATGCCGATATATGCCGGCAAGTCCTGACGGATGCCGTGGAAGACGGGCACGCCTTGCGCCCGGGCGATCGCCGTGAAGGCGAGCGAGAGCGGATGCGGGCCGAAGAGCCAGACGGCGTCCAGGCGACCGACTTCGGATGCGAAGACGCGGCAGGACCGTACGGCCGCGCGCAGGAGCGATGCGAGCGCCTTCACGCTGGGGTAGTGGGGCAGGGCGACGAAGCGCACGCCTGCCTCGGGCAGCGGGTAGGGCTCACGGCCCGGCTCGGGGTGCAGCCGGCCGAACAGCACGGCCTCGCCGACGCGCGGCCCGAGGGACGCCACGAAGCGGGCGACCGCATGCTCGCCGCTGACGCCGCGGTCGTCGGTCCGGTAGACGAAGTCGATGTAGATACCCAGGCGCATAGACTCACGCGGTGCTCAGACGCACGACGTGGACCGAGAGCCTAATCCGTCCTTCATCCGCAGGGTTGCGACCAGCGTGACCGGACCCCAGCCGGCGGGCGGCCTTGCGTCCGTGCTCGTCCCGATCCTGGACGAGATCGACCACATCGACGCGACGCTCGCCATCCTGCGTGACCAGCGCTACGACGGGGAGCTCGAGTTCCTTCTCATCGATGGCGGCTCGACTGACGGCACACGGCCGATCCTGGACCGCGTCGCCGCCGGCGATCCGCGTTTCAGGGTGATCGACAACCCGAGCCGGTACATCCCCGCTGCCCTGAACCTTGGTCTCCATCGTGCGCGCGGGGACTACGTGGTCCGGATGGACGCGCACACGCGGTATCCCGCCGACTATGTCGCGAAGGGGGTGGAGCGCCTGCGCTCCGGGGATGTGGCGTGGGCCAGCGGACCGGCCCTCCCGCACGGCACCGGGCGTTGGTCGCGGCGCGTGGAGCTCGCGCTCACCACGTGGCTCGGGGTGGGCAACGCCGCGTTCCGGCGGGCGCGCACCGAGGTGGAGAGCGACACGGGATTCACGGGCGTGCTCCGTCGCGAGACGCTGTTGGCGCTCGGCGGCTGGGACGAGGAGTCGCTGGTCAACGAGGACGGCGAGCTCGCGGCCCGGGTCCGCGCGTCGGGCGGGCGGATCGTGTGCATCCCTGAGATGGCCGCGGCGTACGTGCCGCGGGACGGCCTGCCGGCGCTCGCGCTCCAGTACTGGCGCTACGGGCAGTACCGCGCGCGCACGAGCCGGCTGCATCCCGAGAGCATGCGCCGCACGCAGCTGCTCCCGCCTGGCGTCGTGCTCGCCGCCGGCAGCGCGCTGCTTCCGGGTGTGGTCGGCCGGATCGCCCGTGCCGGCCTGGCGCTCTACGGCTTGGCCGTCGGCGCGGCCTGCGGCTCCGTGGTCCCGCGGGCGGCGGCGCGCGACGTCGCCGCGCTGCCGCTCGTGCTCCTCACGATGCACGGCAGCTGGGGAGCCGGCTTTCTGCGCGGCTGCATGCGCTTCGGCGCGCCCTTGGGCGCGATCCGGCGTGCCGTCACGCCCGGGCCCACGGCGGGCCCAGCACCGCCCCCGCCAGGCGGGAGCGCCGAGCGCGTACGCCGGTCCGCGACACCTTGAGCCACAAGCGTGCCCCCGTGTCCCGCTCGTAGAGGCCGACGCGCGGGCGCAGGTGCGGCTCGTCGATCGTCAGCGCGCTCGGGAGCGTGCACCCCGCGACGTACCCCGCGGCGGCCGCCGCGGCGGCAACCCGGCGATCGACCGCGCCGTACGGATAGGCGATCGACTCGCACCGCCCGAGTCGATCGGCGATCGCCTTCCGCGAGCCCTCCAGCTCGCGCGCGAGCGCGTCGTCGCCGAGCCTTGGCAGCAGTGGGTGCGAGACGGTGTGCGAGCCGACCTCCCAGCCGGCGGCCGCGAGCTCGGCGAGGTCGTCCCAGCCGAGCGGCTGCAGCTCATGGGCGTGCGGCGTGGCCCCCCAGTGCTCCGTCCCCGGCCAGGCCAGATCCGTGCCCGAGGCGGCGAAGGACGTGACGGCGAACACCGTGGCCGGCCAGCCGAGCCGGTCGAGGACGGGCCGGGCCTTCGCCGTGGACGCGTACCCGTCGTCGAACGTGACGACCACCGAGCGCCGGGGCAGCGTGCCGTCGGCGCGCCGCCGCTCGGCCTCGGCGAACGTGAAGCCTTGGTAGCCGCGGCGGTGCAGTCCTCCGAGCTGGGCTCCGAGCACCTCCTCGGATACCGCAAGCGGCGAGTCCCAGCCCGCGCTGACCGCGTGGTAGCAGACGATCAGCGGGGGCGGCACGGCCCGAAGCGTACGGGGTCCCGGAGGAGCCCGCCGCCTCGGGCCTGGCTGCGTCCCGCTAGGCCGCAGGCGGCCTGAGGACCTGCAGGCGCGACCAGGGGAAGGCCGACGAGAAGCCGGCGCTGCCCCCGGTGCCCAGTCCCGCGAAGGCCCACGAGGTGCCGCCGTTGATCGGGTTCTTGCCGTAGATGGACAGGGAGCCCGAGTTGTCGCGCAGGATCATGCCGTGCGCCTGGAGCGTCCGGGCGATCACCTTCTGCCAGGCCGGGATGGCCAGAGACTCCACGTCGAGCGCGGGATCGAGCCGCAGCCACGTGCCTTCGACCATGTGGTTCGTGCACGTGCTGCCGCAGGTCGGGGCGTTGTGCATCGCCGGATAGCGGAAGGTGCTGGTGCTCCCGCCGATCCTGGGCATGCCGAACTGCAGCGTCTCGCCGATCGTGCCGGCCAGGATGGCCTCCGGAGTCACCAAGCCGCGCTCGAGCGCGGTGTTGGCGGCGTTCCCGCCCCAGCCCGACGTGCGCTCGTTGATGCTGTCGAGCGGGAACTGGACCGCGGCGCTGGTCGATCTGATCCGTCCGGTGGTGGAGTCGTAGACGGCCTGCCAGAAGTCGGTCTCGACGCCGGCCGCGGGATCGCGCACGACGAGGTGCCCGTCCCCGACGGGGTCGGGCCGGGTGCCGAGCTTGATCCGCACGGTGATCGAGCCGCCCTGCTGCGTTCGCGGGATCGAGTAGCTCGGATCGCCGGATCCGGCCTCGGCGACCGCCACCGACCACTCGTTGGTGGCCAGGTTCGGGCGCACGACCGCGTCGCCGATGAACGCCTGCATGTACCCGGAGCTATTGGGATCAAGGGTCGCCGAGCGCGCGTCCCACTGCCATGGCCCGGCCGCGGGGGTCGGGCTCGGGGCCGGCGCCGGGGTCGGAGCCGGGGTCGGGGCCGGGGTCGGGGCCGGGGTGGGCTCGGGGATCGGCTCCGGCAGGGGCGCCGGGGCGTCCGCGGGCTGGGTCGGCGTGGCGCTGCCGACGTTCGAGGCGACGCTCAGGTTGCCGGCGCCGTCGACGGCCTTCGCGCGGAAGGCGTACGTCTTGCCGTTGGTGAGCCCGGTGACCGTGTACGCGCGCGCAGAGCCTCCGACGCTGGCGAAGGCGCTCTTGGGCCAGGTCCCGTCGGTGCGGCGACGATACAGCCGGTATCCGGTCACGCCGACGTTGTCGGTGCTTCCCAGCCAGGACACGCTGGCACGCGCGTCGCCGCCGGCGGCGGCGAAGGAGGGTGGCGTGGTCGGTGCCGTGCGATCGCGCGCCGCGGCGATCGAGGGGTGCGCCGCGCCTGCGGCGGCGCAGAGCGCAAGTACGGCGAACGGCATGCGGCGGCCAAGGCGTGGACGCGCTGTCATCAGATCATTGCTCCTATGAGGGCGAGCGGGGACCGTCCCGCCCTCGGGGATGCGTGGCGTCGCGGAGATGCGGGGACGCGCACGCCGGGCGAGACGACGGCCGCGCTGTTCGCGGCGTGCCGGTTGCTTCGGCAGGCTCCCCCGCCAACTCGGGGCGGGCGGCCGCGATTGGACGGACGTACTACTTCGGTTCCGAAGCCCGGCGCGGGCCGGTCCGCCCTAGCAGGTACCGGACGACACGCACGGGGCCACGACGCGCAGGCGGCTCCAGTCGACGTCGGAACCGACGTCGAACGAGTAGCCGCTCCCTGGCCTGCCGGGGACGCCCGAGGCCTGCGCGATGGCGATCCATGGATCGGCTGCGCCGAAGCTGGTGTAGCTGGAGCCGGATTCGCCCTGGAGCCCCCAGGACGAGTTGTTGTTCATGGTGTCGCCGACGATCAGACCGTAATGGGCGAGGGCCGTGAGGATGGTCTTCTTCCAGTCGGGGACGTCGAGCGCGTCGATCTCGGCGTCGGTCATGGCGAGCTGGATGCGGGCGCCGAGCGGGGGCGCGTCGGTGTTGGAGGTGCCGAAGTTCGAGCAAGGCGCCGCGGTTGTGCCGGCGCGGGCGGGGTAGACGGCATAGCCGCCGGAGCACTTGATCTGCGAGAAGAGGGCGTGGCGGATCTCGCCGGCCTGGAGCTCCGGGCCGCGCATGATGCCGGCGGCGAGGCCGAACCAGGCGGCGGTGGCGTTGGAGCCGAGGCCGTCCCCGTCGATGCGAGTGCGACCGCCATGGCTCACGCTCAGGATGCCCCCGCCCGCCGGCTTGTCGGCGACCTGCCAGAAGTCGTATTCCCAGCCGTCGGTCTGGTCGATGACGGTCATATGGCCGTCATCGCCGCCGGCCCCGCGAGCGGCGTCGGGGATGCGCAGCTGCACGCCTTCGACGGGGCAGTCGCGCGTCCAGCGGATGCAGTGAACGGTGAACAGCG
>Ga0126308_10000817_pt1 | contig 11349 bp, 10 predicted proteins | sample Plot55_FD_92533 | JGI IMG/M metagenome (GOLD analysis project Ga0126308, IMG submission 92533) | Serpentine soil microbial communities from UC McLaughlin Reserve, CA, USA - Plot55 | ecosystem: Environmental > Terrestrial > Soil > Grasslands | place: USA: UC McLaughlin Reserve, Lake County... | reverse complement strand
CGAGCGCCTCCTGCTGCCGGCCGCGGACGACGCGCATCGCGGCCTCGCCCAGCTCGGCGACCGCCTGCACCTTCCACGAGTCCCACGGCCGGCTGCGGCCGCGGAGGATCTGCCGCGCGGCGGCGAACGACGTCCGCGGCCCGATCCGTGCGGTCCCGTCCGCCCGGATGGTGATCGTCGTGTCGGTCGGGTCGCCGGCCCAGTCGACGGTGCGGTCGAACACGGACGCGTCGTCGCCGTCCATGCCGAAGACGAAGCTGCCGTTCACCATCACGCCGTGGTCGTGCAGCCGGCGGATGGCGGCGCCGTAGTCGCGGTGGAGGTTCTGGAGCTTCCCCTGCTCGCGCAGGTTGTCGGCGCTCAGCGTCTCGAAGCCGACGAACAGGCTGCGCAGCCCGCTCTCGGCGGCGCGCTCGAGGAGTCCGGGGCGCAGCACGGACTGCACCGTGCCGGCCGCCTGCCAGAGCCGCCGCATTCCGCGCATCCCATCGAACAGCGCGGTCGCGAAGCGCGCGTTGCCGAAGAGGTGGTCGTCCAGGAAGTAGAGGTGCCGGCCGGGGAGCCGCTCGATCTCCGCCAGCGCGTCGTCCACCGCTTGCGTGTAGAACCCGCGCCCGCCGGCGAAGAACGCCTCCTTGTAGCAGAAGTCGCAGGAGTGCGGGCAGCCGCGCGAGACGACGATCGAGTTAGGCACCAGGTAGAGGTGTCGGCGGATGAGGTCGCGCCGGATGCGCGGAACTCCGGCCAGCGTGCGCACGGTCGACTGGTAGCGGGACGCGGGGCGCCCGGCGCGGAAGTCTTCCAGGAACGCCGGCCACGTGTCTTCGCCGGGCCCGAGGAACACGGTGTCCGCGTGCGCCGCCGCCTCGTCCGGCAGCGAGGTGACGTGCAGCCCGCCGAGGGCGACGTGCGCGCCCCGCCGGCGGTAGTGGTCTGCGATCTCGTACGCGCGGTAGGCGGACGTGATGTACACCTGGATGACGACGAGGTCCGGGGTGACGGCGTCGTCCAGGTCGAGCCGCTCCACGTGCTCGTCGTGCAGCGTCACCGCGTCGTCCTCGCGCAGGTAGCCGGCGAGGGTGGCGAGGCCGAGGGGCGGGAAGAGCGAGTACTTGATCGGCCGGAAGAGCGGGCTGGTCGCTTCCGTGAGCGCCGGCAGGATCATCTTCACGCGCATCGCGCTGCCTTGGTCTGAGTTTGCAGAGAACTTTACAATGCAAAGCACAGCCGTGCAAGGACGCCGGAGGAATTGCCGGGGTGCGTGCTACCGCGCCTTCCGAGCCCGGACGTGGAGCGGCGTCGCGCGATGCTCGGCGGCGCGCAGGCGGTGGGCGTGCGCCGCCAGCAGGTCGCTGCGCGAGATGATGCCGACGACGCGGCGCGGGTCGTCGCGCCGCACCACGGGCAGCCGCCCCACCTGCTCGCGCACCATGTGGTCGGCGGCGTCGCGCAGGGAGTTGTCCTCGAACACGACGGCCGGCGGGCGCCGCAGCACGCGCTCCAGCGGCAGCGCGGGGTCGCACGCGGGCTCGAGCACGTCGCGCCGCGTGACGACGCCCGCCAGCCGGCCGGCGTCGTCCACGACCGGGAAGCCCTGGTGCGAGGTGCCGCCGGCGCCGCTCGCGAGCCACTCCCGCACCGCGCCCACGCTGTCCGACGCGCGCAGCGTGACCACCTCGCGCGCGGCCGCGTCGCGCACGGCGACCTGCGCCAGGAAGTCGGCCGCGTACTCGGTGCGCACGCGCGTGCCACGGCGCGCGAGCTTCTCGGTCATGATCGAGTGGCGGCTGAGCAGCAGCGACACCAGATACGCAGCGCTGCAGCCGCCCAGCAGCGGCAGCAGTCCCATCGGCTGGCGCGTGGTCTCGAACGCGAACACGACCGACGCGAGCAGCGCGTGCGACGCGCCCGCGAAGATGGCCGCCATGCCGACGAGGCCGGCCGCCGGCGCGGTGACGCCGAGCTCCGGAAACGCCGCGGCCGCCGCCGCGCCCAGCCACGCCCCGAGCCCGCCACCAATGGTGAAAAGCGGCGCCAGCGTGCCGCCCGACGTGCCGCTCCCCAGATACACTACCCACGAGACGAACTTGAGCGCGACCAGCACCAGCAGCGCGCGGCCCGCGACCGTCCCCGCGATGGCCCCCGTGATGTTGTCGTAGCCGACGCCGAGCGTGCGCGGCTCCACCACCCCCACGAGTCCGACCACGAGCGCCCCGACCGCCGGCCACCACATCCAGTGGAGCCGCAGCCGATGCCCAAGCGTCTCGAAGCCGTCTTCCAGCGCGTAGACGATCCGCGTCACCGCCACCGCGAGCAGGCCGATGAGCGCACCCAGCGCGACGTACGCGGCCAGCGCCGCGCCGCTCGGCTGCGCGAGCTCGGGCACGGCGAACACCGGGGCGCTCCCCTCGAACGCCATTCGTACGCCGGTCGCGACGGCCGACGCCAGCGCGACGGGAATGAGCGAGCGCGGGCGGTACTCGAACAGCAGCAGCTCCACCGCGAGCAGCACCGCCGAGACCGGGCTCCCGAAGGTCGCCGCCATGCCGGCCGCGGCGCCGGCGGCGAGCAGCGTCTTTCGCTCGTCGGCCGTCACGCGCATCACCTGCCCCACGAGGGAGCCCAGCGCGCCCCCGGTCGCGATGATCGGCCCCTCGGCGCCGAACGGTCCGCCGGTGCCGATCGCGACGGCCGCCGAGAGCGGCTTGAGGAACATCACGCGCGCCGGGATCCGGCTCTCGCCGAACAGCACGCGCTCCATCACTTCGGGAATGCCGTGCCCGCGGATCGCCGCCGCGCCGTAGCGCGCCATGAGCCCCACCACCAGCGCGCCGAGGACGGGCACCAGCACCACCACCACTGGCCCACGGTGGGCGGCGGCCGGCGAGACCAGCGCCGTGGAGAAGCGGCCGTAGAAGGCCAGGTTCGTGGCCAGCCCGATCAGCCGGAGCAGCAGCTGGGCGACCAGCCCCGCGCCCACCGCGAGCGCCGCCGCGACGCCGCAGATGACGATGGTGCGGGCGTCGGCCGGCGCGTCGTCGTCAGGCGCGCGCGGTCCGCCGAACGGGCCCTGGCCGTCGTCCTCCGCCGCCGCGATCGCCGGCGCCAGCTCCGGCGCGACCGGCAGCGGGCCGTCGTGGTCGCCGCTCACGAGGCGCCGCTCCGTCGCCGCGCGGGGCGCGGGCCGTTGCCGGCGGCCGCCTCCAGGAACATGGTCGCCGGCGTGCGGCCGAGGCCCGCGGCGGCGACCCACGCCTCGAGCGCGGCCGCGAGCGCCGAGCGCCGGGCCGGCGTCAGGCGGTCCAGCGCGGCGGCCAGGCGCTGCGGCACGCCGGGGCCGCCGGCGCGCGCCGCCGCCGCCCCGCGCGGGGTGACGGTGAGCTCCAGCCGCCGGCCGTCGGCGCGCGCCGCCGCCCGCCTGACGAGCCCGGCATCCACCAGTCGGCCGACAACCTCCGACAGCGTGCTCGGACGGGCGAGCGTCCGGGCGGCCAGCTCGGAGAGCGACAGCCCCGGCCGCTCGGCGAGCTGGCGGAGCACGAAGTGCTGCGCGCCGCTGACGCCGGGCCGCCCCGCCTTCCCGTGCCGCGACCGCGCCGCGCTCTGGAGCGCGCGGACGATGCGGCGCAGGGCGTTCATTGCCCTGGCGGCGTCGTCGCCCGCGGCGCGGTGACGGTTTCTTGGCATGTCTCGAAATTACTTCGGTAACGAACGATCGCGAAGGGCTGTTCCCGGCCCCCGGCGGCGCGCGGCGTCCAGCAGCCAGCGCGACTCGGTGCGCGCCGCGCGCCAGATCGTCAGCCCCAGCAGGCGGACGGGCGAGCAGCCGCCGAACGCCCCGGCGATCGCGTAGAGCGCGCGCGGGGAGAAGCGGCGCGCCCGCTCGATGGCGAACACCGGCTCCCAGCGCGTCGGACCGAACTTTGCCTTGAACGCCTCGAGCCCGTCGAAGTTGTAGAAGCGGCGGCCGTGGGCGCGCACCCAGGAGAGCGCGAGCCGCAGCCAGAACGGCTCGCCGGCCGGGCGCGCGCCGCCGTGCTGAGAGAGCGGCGCCAGCCCGAGCGTGACGTACCGCGCGCCGGCGGCGCCCACCGAGCGCACCGCCGCGTCGAGCAGCGTCTCGACGGTGCCGTTCGGCGCCGTGCGGCTCCGCACGAACTGTTCGACCAGCCACCCCGAGCGCGCCGGGACCGGCGAGAGCACCACGAACGCCACCACGCGCCCGGCGTGCTCGGCGACGTAGACGCGGCGGTCGTCGAGCCGCTCCAGCGTGTCCGGCTCGACGAGGAAGTGGAGCGGGGGGAGGCCGCGTCCGCCCAGCCAGTCCGCCAGCACGTCGCGCAGCGCCGTCGAGTCCGACGCGCGGGACGCGTCCCACTCCGCCACGCCCACGCCCTTGTTCCGCGCCCGGTTGAGCTGCGCCCGCAGCGAGGCGTGGCCGCGCACCGCGCCCGCCCACGCCGCGGGCTCCCACGCCGGCTGCGCGCCGAGCAGCGCGAGCGCGTGCCCCGGACTGTCGCGGTACGCGCGCTCCAGGCGGGCCTCGGCGCCGAAGTAGCAGACGCGGTCGCCCGCGCGGCGCGCGTCCGCCTCGAACTCTTCGGCCACCTCCGGCAGCCGGACGGCCGCGCACACCGGCGCTCCGGCCACCACGCGCGTCCCGGCGTGCCGGACGTAGCCCACCACGGCGTCGCCGCGCGCCGAGAACCAGTGCCCGATGCCCGGGTTGACGATCTGGTACGACGTCGCGTTCCAGCCGTGCGCGAGCACGAGCTCCCGCGCGCGCCTCACGTCAGGCGGCCAGCGGTCGGTCGTCATCCGGCGGTGGTCTCTCGAGGCTGGTGGGTAGTGGGTCAGTTTGAGGCAACGACAACTGCAACTGCAACGGCAACGGCAACGGCAACGGCAACGGCATTTTGACAGGATGCACAGGATGGTGGACAGGATGAGGGCCGCTCGGGAGGCCACGCGTCCCGAGCGGCCCTCATCCTGTTCACCATCCTGTGCATCCTGTCAAAATGCCGTTGCCGTTGCCGTTGCCGTTGCCGTCGCCGTCGCGGCGGCTGCCCTCGAACTGACCCACTGCCGGCTGGTGCATCCGCTGGCGCACGCTCCTCCGGGTCGCTAACTTTCCACATGCCCCGGGAGGCTCGCGCCTCGCCGGGGCTTGTCGTTGACGGAGCGCAGGGCATGCCAACGAACGCGGTGGAACTCGACGCACAGCTGCAGGAAACTGTCCGCCGGCGGCGGACCTTCGCCATCATCAGTCATCCGGACGCGGGCAAGACGACGCTGACGGAGAAGCTGCTGCTGTACGGCGGCGCCATCCACATGGCCGGGTCCGTCAAGGCACGGCGCGCGCAGCGGCACGCCACCTCCGACTGGATGAAGCTGGAGCAGGAGCGCGGCATCTCGGTGACGTCGAGCGTGATGCAGTTCGAGTACGACGGCTACCAGATCAACCTGCTCGACACGCCCGGCCACGAGGATTTCTCCGAGGACACGTACCGCACGCTCGTCGCCGCCGACAGCGCGGTGATGCTGCTCGACAACCGGAAGGGCGTCGAGGAGCGGACGCGCCAGCTGTTCGAGGTGTGCAAGCGGCGCCGCATGCCGATCTTCACCTTCGTGAACAAGTGCGACCGCGCCGGCGAGGACCCGCTCAAGCTGGTCAGCGACGTCGAGGCCGAGCTCGGGGTGCTCTGCCACCCGATCACCTGGCCCATCTTCCGCGACGGCGCCTTCGTCGGCGTGTACGACCGGCGGCGCGGGCAGATCCACCTGTTCGACCGCGGCGAGGACCACGGCGCCTCGCGCGTCGGCGTGCGCGTGGGCGCCGTGGACGCGCCGGAGGTGCGCGAGATGATCGGCGCCGAGGCGCACGAGCGGCTGGTGCACGACATCACGCTGCTGGACGTCGCCGGCCACCCGTTCGACCACGAGGCGGTGCTGGCCGGCGACATGTCGCCGGTGTTCTTCGGCAGCGCGCTCACGAACTTCGGCGTCGAGCCCTTCCTGCGGGAGTTCCTGGAGCTGGCGCCGCCGCCGGTGGCGCGCGAGTCCACGGCCGGTCCCGTCGAGCCGACCGACCCCGCGTTCACGGGCTTCGTGTTCAAGATCCAGGCGAACATGGACCCGCGGCATCGCGACCGCGTGGCGTTCGTGCGCGTCTGCTCGGGGCGGTTCGAGGCCGGGATGCAGGTGAAGCACGTGCGCTCGGGGAAGCTCGTCAGGCTGGCGGCGCCGCAGCAGTTCATGGCCCGCGAGCGAACCGCGATCGAGGAGGCGTGGCCGGGGGACGTGGTGGGCGTGGTGGACCGCGGCACGCTGCGCATCGGCGACACGCTGTCGGCGAACGGCGACCTCGAGTTCAGCGGGATCCCCCGCTTCGCGCCGGAGCACTTCGCGCGCATCATCTCGGCGGACCCCATGCGGCGGAAGCACCTGGACACGGGGCTCCGGCAGCTCACCGAGGAGGGCGCGGCGCAGGTGTTCTACACGTCGGGCAGCGACGTGTCGGGGCCCACGCCGATCGTCGGCGCGGTGGGGCTGCTCCAGTTCGACGTCATGCTGCACCGGCTGGAGCACGAGTACGGGGTGCCGTGCAAGCTCGAGAAGCTGGGCGGCCGCTTCCCGCGCTGGGTGGTGGGCCCCGAAGAGGAGATCGCCCGCGTGGCGCGCGACCGCGGGTGCATGCTGCTCTACGACGCGAAGGGGAACCCGCTGCTGCTGTTCCAGGACGCGTGGGCGCTGCGCTGGACGCTGGAGCGCGAGACGGCGCTCACCTTCCACGACGTGGCGCCGTAGCCGCGGTCGGTTTTCGGCGAGCGGCGCGGTGGTCGGCCTTCGTCTTGCGGCATGAGTGGTGTTTCACTCCGTGAGCCGCGCCGCTTCCCGCCGGTCTCGCACCCGGGTTGCGGACCGCGGGCCCGCGCTGATCCGACCACACGTCGTCGATGGTTCCGAAGAACATGCCGAGCAGACCGCGGGCGCCGTCGTTCGCGGCCGATGAGAGCGCTGAGCCGCTGGCCGACGCTCCCATTCCGATCGCCCGTTCGGCGTTCGGCGGCGGTGGCGCGTCCGTGGCCGCCGGCCAGCGCCGAAGCTACGTGGACCCGGCCGACGGCACGCGGTGGACGGTCGTGGAGCGCTCGCCGTCCGGCAGCGGAAACGACCCGGAGGGGCGGTCGCTCTATTTCGTGGGCGACGGCATCTTCCGCCGCGTCAGGTCCTACCCGCCCGGATGGCGCGACCTCGCCGACGCCGAGCTGGCCGCACTGAGCCGCTCGCGCTAGTCCACGCGTAGTCCCGAAGGACGGGGCATGTCGCACCGGACCTTTCGAGACGCCCGTGGCACGGAGTGGAACGTCTGGTCGGTGTACCCCGGCGGGGCCGAGCGGCGGCTCGTCGTCGACCGACGGCTCGGCCCCGACCCGGGCTGGCGAGGAGCGGAGCGGCGGTCCGGCCCGGACCGACGGCGCTCCGCCGAGCCGCGCGTGCGGGTGTCGCCCGGTCTGGAGGCCGGGTGGCTCGCGTTCGAGTGCAGCAGCGAGCGCCGCCGCCTGGCCCCGCCGCCCGCGGGCTGGGAAGCGTTCAGCGACGAGGAGCTCGCGCGCCTGTGCGAGACCGCGCGCCTCGTGAACCGACGACGGCGGCTGATCGAATAGCGCGCCCCGTATGGCGCTACTCGCGTCGGTCGGTGGCGCGCCGGCGCGGGCTCGCCGCCGGCTCCTGTGGGCGCGACGCGCGCTCGGCCGCGCGCTGGGCGGCTTCACGCTCCGCCGTCTGGCGGGCGCGCTCGTACAGCGCCACCAGCTCCGCCTTGGGCAGGCGCTCCCAGTCGTCGGGCCACTCCGGCAGGTCGAAGATGTGCTTGTCGTCCGCGCGGAAGCGCAGCACGCCGGTCGTGATGTCGCAGGTCGATGCGCCTCCCGCCGGAGCGGGTTCCGCGGAGGGGCGCTCGACGCCCGCGATCACCACGTGCCCGGCGGGGTCGGTGAAGATCCGGCGCCGGCCGGTGGGCGTGAGCTCGCGCGCCGGCGAGGCGGGCGGCGCCGCCGGCCGGGGCGCGGCAGCCGCGGGCGCGGGGCGCGGCTCCGACCGCGCCGGAGCGTTCGCCGTCTCCGGCTTGCCGAACGCCGGGTGCTGCCCGGAGTTCACGCCCGGCTGGCGGCGCACTGCCTGCTCGGCGCTCTCGAGCAGCCGCTCGAGCTCGGCCTCGGGCAGCTCGTCCCACCCGTGCGGTATGCGCGCGAGTCTGCGGCGCGAATGCTCGCACTCGAAGGTCAGCCACCCTTCCTGGTAGTCGCCGAGGTAGTCCTCGGCGGCGGTGGCCGGGTGCATGAAATCCGGCGTGACCGCCCACACGCGCCAGAGCGCGCCGCCCCGGTCCCTGAACTCCCGCAGTGCCATCTCGTCGCTCTCGCGGTCCCGGCCCATCACGTCAGGCGGCGACCGGACTCGCGGGCACCCCTGCTGGACTGTCTCGTCTGCTCGGCCAAGCGGTCCCATGCACGCGCGGTGCCAGCGAAACAGCTGTCGCGACGGCGGGTCGGCGGCGGGCCGCCGGCCCGTCCCCGGCGGCCCGCCGGCGGGCTGAGCCGTGGCGCGGGCGCGGCGTTGACGTTAGGCGCCGCGACTGGCTCGCAATCTGCACGTCGGCTTTCCGCTCGCGCCGGATGCGGGCCCACCGACGACGACCGCGACGACTGGAGATTCGAATGCGAACTGGACTGGTGCTCGTGCTCGCGTGCCTGAGCCTGGGATGCGTGCGGTTCCATCGCGACCCGGTCACGGGCAGGGTGGACACGGACGTCGAGAGTCCGCTGAAGAGGGGCGAGGACTGGAGCGCGAGCCTGACCGGGAAGGCGGCCTTCCCGAGCGTCTTCGCCACGGCGCGCGCGGCCGTGCTCGGCAACGAGACGAACGTGACGATCACGCTCACCGGCGGCACGGCCGGCGCCAGCTATCCCTGGTACGTCCACCAGGGCACCTGCGCCTCGGGCGGGCCCATCGTCGGCGACCAGAGCGCGTACCCCGCCCTGACCATCGGCAGCGAGGGGCGTGCGGAAGCGACGGCCAGGCTCTCGGTCAAGCTCAACGAGGCGTCCAGCTATCACGTGGCGGTGCACGCGTCGCCCAGCGACATGGGGACGATCGTCGCCTGCGGGAACCTGGAGGACTGACGTGGCGGCCGCGCTCGCCGGCGAGGTGCGGCGCGCCGCGCGGCCGCTGCGCACGGCCGCGGACCTGGACCCGCTGCTCGAGCGGGTGGGCGACGCGCGCTACGTGCTGCTCGGCGAGGCGACGCACGGCACGCACGAGTTCTACACGTGGCGGACCGAGATCTCGAAGCGGCTGATCCGCGAGAAGGGGTTCTCGTTCATCGCCGTCGAGGGCGACTGGCCGGACTGCTACCGCGTGAATCGCTTCGTGAAGGGGCTCGCGGATTCCGGGGCCGACGCCGAGGAGGTGCTGCACGCGTTCGCGCGCTGGCCGACGTGGATGTGGGCGAACCGCGAGGTCGTGGAGCTCGCGTCCTGGATGCGGCGCCACAACCGGCCGCTGCCGGCCGAGCAGCAGGTCGGCTTCTACGGACTGGACGTGTACTCGCTCTGGGAGTCGATGGCGGCGGTGCTGGAGTACCTGGAGCGGATGGACCCCGCGCTGGCGCGGGGCGCGCGTCAGGCATAACGCTGCTTCGAGCCCTTCGCCGAAGACGCGCAGGAGTACGCGCGGGCGACGGCGCTCGTGCCGACGTCGTGCGAGAACGAGGCGGTGGAGGTGCTGCGCGCGCTGCACTCGCGGGCCGCGCGGTACCGCGAGGACGGCCGGGACGCCTACTTCGACGCCGAGCAGAACGCGCTCGTCGCGCGCAACGCCGAGCTGTACTACCGGACGATGGTGCGCGGCGGTCCCGCGTCGTGGAACGTGCGGGACCATCACATGGTGGACACGCTCGACCGGCTGATGGCGCACCACGGCCCGCGCGCGAAGGCGATCGTCTGGGAGCACAACACCCACATCGGCGACGCGCGCTTCACGAACATGGCGCGCGCGGGGATGGTGAACGTGGGGCAGCTCGTGCGGGAGGCGCACGAGGGCGACGCCGGCGCCGTGCTGGTCGGCTTCGGCACGCACCGCGGGAGCGTGATCGCGGCCCGCGCGTGGGGCGAGCCCATGCAGCGCATGCGCGTCCCGCCCGCGCGGACGGACAGCGTCGAGCACGTGATGCACGAGGCCGGAGTGGGCGACGCGCTGCTGGTGTTCGACCCCTCGACTTCGCTCGGGGCAGGCTCGAATGATGGCGGCATCCCGGGCCTCGGCGAGCCGCGCGTCCATCGCGCGATCGGCGTCGTGTACGACCCGGACGCGGAGCGGTGGGGGAACTACGTGCCGACGGTTCTGCCGCGGCGGTACGACGCGTTCGTGTACGTGGACGAGACGCGCGCGCTCGACCCGCTGCACATGCCCGCGCAGGTCGAGCACGAGCTGCCGGAGACCTTTCCGAGCGGGATGTAGCGCGAGCGCGGGGTCGAAAAGTCGGGAGCGCGCGCGACGATGTGCGCACTCCTTGCACAGCGCCGTCCCCCCTACCGGGCGACGACGGCGTGCGGACGGGGTCGGTGAGCGAATGCACTGCACACCGGGTCCACGCGTACCAGAACACCACTGATTGGAGGACGCGACGATGGCCAATTACGACGACTACGGCCGCGGCAATTACGGCGGCGGTCAGGGCGGCTGGGGCGGTCAGGGCAATTATGGTGGCGGGCAGGGTGGCCAGAGCGGCTACGGCGGTCAGGGTGGGTACGGCGGTGGTAGCCAGGGCGGCTACGGCGGCAGGCAGGGCGGAAGCCAGGGTGGTGGCTACGGTGGAGGCGGATCGTACGGCGGCGGTCAGGGCGGGGGCTACGGCGGTGGGTACGGTGGCCAGGGTGGATACGGCGGTCAGGGTGGCTACGGTGGTGGCTCGCAGAGCGGCTACGGTGGCAGCTCGTACGGAGGCGGGCAGGGCGGATACGGCGGCAGCCAGGGCGGCTACGGCGGCCAGGGTGGCTATGGTGGAGGAGGGCAGGGGGGCTACGGCGGGAGTCAGGGCGGATACTCCGGCGGGGGCCAGTACGGCGGCAATCAGGGCGGCTACGGTGGGCAGAGCTATGGCGGTGGGCAGGGCGGCTACTCGGGCGGCCAGGGCGGCGGCTACGGTGGTCAGGGGTATGGCGGGAACCAGGGCGGCTACGGCGGTCAGGGCGGGTATGGCGGCGGGCGGGGCGGCTACGGCGGGGGGGGGGGCGGATACTCGGGCGGCGGGGCCTACGGGGGGCAGGGCGGCCACGGCGGGCCGGG
>Ga0126308_10000816_pt1 | contig 11351 bp, 9 predicted proteins | sample Plot55_FD_92533 | JGI IMG/M metagenome (GOLD analysis project Ga0126308, IMG submission 92533) | Serpentine soil microbial communities from UC McLaughlin Reserve, CA, USA - Plot55 | ecosystem: Environmental > Terrestrial > Soil > Grasslands | place: USA: UC McLaughlin Reserve, Lake County... | reverse complement strand
CCCGACGACGCGAACACCGTGATCGCCGTGATGTCCGGCTTCGGCACCGGCCACGTCTGGCGCGGAGTCGTGCCGTCGGGCGGCGGCGCGACGACGTGGACCAACGTCAGCGGCGCCGGCGGCGCCGGGCCGCTCCCGGACATCCCGGTCAACGCGCTGGCGATCGACCCCGCGTCGCCGAACACGTACTACGTCGGGACCGACGTCGGCGTCTTCCGCACCACCAACGCCGGCGCGACGTGGGCGCCGATGAGCCAGGGGCTCCCCAACTGCGCGGTGTTCGACCTGCGGCTGCACGCGCCGACGCGGCTGCTGCGCGCGGCCACGCACGGCCGCGGGCTCTGGGAGCGCCGGCTCGACGTGCCGTCGGTCTCGGCCGCCGACCTCTACGTCCGCGACCACCTGATGGCCACCGGGCGCGTGCTGCCCTCGCCGTCCGGCGTCGCCGCGGCGTTCGAGGACCCGCTCCAGCACCTGGCGTTAGGCGACCCGTGCTTCTGGTGGCAGTGCGCCGACATCAAGGTCGACGCGCTGGAGGGCGCGATCCCGACCTACGGCATCCCCGCCGTGGCCGACGTGGACTACGTCGCCTTCGAGAGCCGGCTCGAGCACCGCAACGCGCAGCGCGGGAGCGTGAACCGCGTCTACGTGCAGGTGCACAACCGCGGCTTCGCGGCGGCGGCCGGCGTCACCGTCAAGCTGCTGTACGCGGACGCGTCCGCCGGACTGCCGCCGCTCCCCGCGGACTTCTGGACGGCGTTCCCGGGCAACGCGGCCAGCACCGCGGTCTGGCACCCGATCGGCGCCGCGAAGGTAATTCCCACGCTCTCGGCCACCGAACCGGTGGTGCTGGAGTGGGACTGGTCCACGCCCCCGAGCGCGGCCGACCACAGCTGCCTGCTGGCGGTGATGGACTGCCCCGCCGACCCGATCCCATCCGCCTCCAAGGTGCTGGACGTGAACGCCCTGGTGCGCAACGAGAAGCGGGTCGGGCTCAAGAACCTGCACGTGGTGAACGCGCCGCCGGCGACGATCTTCTGGTCGCTGCTGCGCTTCTTCGCGTCGTCGCAGACGGCGTCGCAGGTCATTCGCTTCCTCCCGTCGGCGGCCCGCGGGTGGAGCGTCGGCGTGCTGCTCCCCGCGGGGGCGGCGCCGGCCGCCGGCGTCACGGGGCTCACGACGCAGAAGCCCACGGCGGCGCAGCTCAAGGCGTTCAAGACGCGCTTCGGCGAGCAGGCGGCCGCGTTCGACACCACGCGGCTCTACGTGCTGGGGGACTTGCGCCAGGGCGGGCAGCTCGCGCAGATCAAGGTCCCGAAGGCCGGGCTCACCGCCGCCCTCGTCTTCGTCGCCCCGGACGCCACGACCGCAACGACGGCGACGCTGACGGTGCTCCAGGAGGACGCAGCGAAGGTGGTGGTGGGCGGCAACACCTATGCGCTGCGGGTCACGAAACAGAAATAGCCAGGATGCCGAAGCTCCAGACGCTCCAGACGCTCCAGAAGCTCCAGAGCCGCACCACCGCGATCGTCGCCGCACTCTCCCTCACCGTGGCCGCGCTCGGCGTCATGCCGGCGCGGCCGCTCGCCGCCCAGGGCTCCGCCCAGGGCTCCACCCAGGGTCCCCCACCGGACTGGAACGCGCTGCGCGACGAGACGGTGCGGGTCCTCGCCGACTATCTGCGGATCGACACCAGCAACCCGCCGGGGAACGAGCTGGCCGGGGCGCGCTTCCTCCAGCGCATCCTGGAGCGCGAGGGGCTCGAGGTGCAGATCCTCGACAGCGCCGAGCTGGGCGCGGGGCGCGCGAACCTCTACGCGCGGCTCCGGGGGAACGGGTCGAAGCGCGCGCTGGCGCTCGTGCACCACGTCGACGTCGTCCCGGTCGACCGGCGCTACTGGTCGGTGGACCCGTTCTCGGGGGCGGTGAAGGACGGCTACGTGTGGGGGCGCGGCGCGCTCGACATGAAGGGCGAGGGGATCGTGCACCTCATGGCGCTGATCACGCTCAAGCGGAGCGGCGTCCCGCTCACGCGCGACATCGTCTACATCGCGAACGCCGACGAGGAGGCGGGCTCCACCGGCGCCAGCGTGTTCGCCCAGCGCCACGCCGACCTGCTGCGCGACGTAGAGTTCCTCATCACCGAGGGGGGCGAGAACCCAGTGCGCGGCGGGAAGCTCGAGTACTACGGCGTGGGCGCGGAGGAGAAGCGCACGTTCTGGCAGCGCATCACCGTGCGCGGGACGCCCTCGCACGGCTCGCGGCCGACGAAGCAGAACCCGGTGCCGCGCCTGGTCGCCGCGCTGGACAGGATCTCGCGCTACGAGACGCCGCTGCACGTCACGCCCGGCGTCGAGAAGTACTTCCGCGACGTCTCTCGCAACTACGCCGGACAGCAGGCCGCGTGGCTGCGGGACGTGCGGGCCGCGATCCGGAACCCGCAGGCGCGGGACTGGCTGCTGAGCGACGTGTACCGGAACGCGATCCTGCGCAACACGATCTCGCCGACGGTGCTCACGGGGTCGAACAAGACCAACGTCATCCCGGCCGAGGCGTCGGCGGAGATCGACATCCGGCTCCTTCCCGACCAGGACCCGGCCGCCGTGCTGGCCGAGCTCCAGCGGCTCGTGGGCGACACGGCGGTGCAGTGGACGCCGCTCGTCACGCCCAAGGCGGCGATGACCAACGCCATCGACACGGAGCTGTTCCGCGCGATCGAGCGCGCCGCGCACGACCGCGACCCGGGCGCGCTGGTCACGACGCCGATGCTCACCGGCGCCACCGACCGCCCCTACTACCGCGCCCTGGGCATCACCACCTACGGCCTCGACCCGTTCAAGGTCGACGTCGCCGACTCCCAGCGCGGCGTCCACGGCAACGACGAGCGGATCAGCGTCGAGAACGTGGGCTTCGGCGTGAGGCTCGTGTACGACATTCTGAGGTACGTGCAGTAGAGGGAAGGGGGATGGGGGATGGGGGATGAAGGGCCCCGGGAGAGCCTGTCCTGAGCGCGTTCATCCCCCATCCCCCATCCCCCATCCCGCCGACATCAATCCTCCTCCTGCAATGCCGTCGTATCTCAAGCTGATCGGCGTCGTCATCGTCGTCCTCGGACTCGCGCTCAGGCTGCGGCCGACGCTGGTCGTGCTGGCGGCGGGATTGGTGACGGGGCTCGTCGCCGGGATTCCATTGTATCTGCCGGAGAGCGCGGCGATCCCGGCGGGCGCGGTGCGCGCGCCCGAGGGCGTGCTCAACATGCTGGGGCGCGCGTTCGCCGAGAACCGGCTGATGACGCTGTTCATCATCACGCTGCCGGCGATCGGGCTGGCGGAGCGGCACGGGCTCCAGGAGCAGGCGGCGGCGCTCATCCGGCGGGTGCGCGCGGCCACCGTGGGGCGGCTGCAGCTCGTCTACCAGCTCTTCCGCGTCCTCGTCGGCGCGCTCGGCATCCGGCTCAACGGGCACCCGGCGTTCGTGCGCCCGCTCATCTTCCCGATGTCGCTCGGCGCCGCGGCGGCGGAGCGCGGGCTCGACAGCCCGGAGGCACTGCCGCCTGACGAGGTCGAAGAGATCAAGGCCGCCACCTCGGCGGCCGAGAACTACGGCAACTTCTACGGGCAGAACCTGTCGCCGGTGCAGCCCGGGATCCTGCTCGTCTACGGCGTGCTCGCCGGCCTGGGCTACAAGGTGGGGCTCTGGCGGCTGGTGCTGTTCGCGATCCCGGTCACCACGCTCTCGGTGCTGCTGGCGGGCGCGCAGTTCGCGCTCCTCGACCGCCGGGCGCGGCGGCGGCGGGGCCCGGCGGCGCGGTGATGGGGGCGCTCGTCAGGCAGGCGTTCGCGCTGGAGACGGTCTACGTCGCCACCGGGGTGGTGCTGGCGGTCTTCGCCGCGATCACGCTCGCCGACCGCGCGCACCCGCGGCGCCTGGGGAGCGCGCTCTTCTGGCTGCTGCTGGCGGTGGTCTTCGCCTTCGGCGGCGTGATGCCGCACTGGCTCACCGGCCTGCTGGTGCTGGCGATGGTCGCGCTCGACGGCGGGGGCCAGGTCCGCCCCGGCTCGCGCGCCGAGGCGCCGCGGGAGACGCAGCGCGCGGAGGCGCGGCGGCTCGGCGACCGGATCTTCCTGCCGGTGCTCGTGATCCCGGCGGTCACCTTCCTGTTCGCGGTCGCGTTCCGGCTGCTGAAGCTCGACGTGAGCCGCGGCGCGCTGGTGGGGCTCGGCTACGGCGGCGTGCTGGCGATGCTGGCGGCGGCCGCGCTCACCGGCGGCCCGGTGCGCACGGCGATGCACGAGGGGCGGCGGCTCAACGACGCGATGGGCGCGGTGAACATCCTCCCGCAGCTCCTGGCGTCGCTCGGCGTGGTCTTCGCGGCGGCGAAGGTCGGCGACCTGGTGGCGGGCGGGATCGCGCGCGTGGTGCCGCCGGGGAGCCTGTTCCTGCTGGCGCTGGCGAACTGCCTGAGCATGGCGCTGTTCACGATCCTGCTCGGCAACTCCTTCGCCGCCTTCCCGGTGATCGCGGCCGGCGTGACGGCGCCGCTGCTCCTGGCGCCCACCGGCGTCGACCCGGCGATGGTCGCCATCATCACGCTCACCGCCGGGTCGAGCGGCACCCTGATGACGCCGATGGCCGCGAACTTCAACGTCGTCCCCGCGGCGCTGCTCAACATGCGCGACCAGTACGGCGTGATCCGGTTCCAGCTCCCATACGCGCTCACCATCTGGGCGCTGCACGTGGTGCTGCTGTGGGGGATGATGCGGGCGATGGGGTGAGGCCGACTGCGAGCTGCAGTGAGCACTCCACGCTACGCATTACGCGTCGCGAGCCCCCGGTCTCGGACTGCGGCGTTTCCCCCGGGTTTCCCCGGCACCGCAGGTTGGAAGCGTCGACGAGCGCGCAATGCGTAACGTGGAGCGCGTCACCGGTAGAACGGGTCCCCGCCTAACGGGCTCACCGGGACCTTGATCGACGCCGCCCGCGCGAGGGCCAGCGTCTCGCTGGTGAAGGCGCTGCCCGTCCAGTAGCCGTGGGTGATCGAGACGTCGGCCAGCTCGAGGATGCCATAGGCCGTCTGGGTGGGCGCCTGGTAGCTCACGACCCGCAGCGAGCCGCTTCGCGAGAGGATGCTCTCCCGGGGGCCGGTGTGCCCGGCCGGGATCTCCGGATTGTCGCGGATGAAGCTGGCGAGGGTCGCGCGCGGCCACGGCGGGGATCCGCTGCCGAGGCTGTCCTCGAGCTGCGACGCGGGGAAGTCGCCGAAGCTCACCGTGCCCGCCGCGGGGTTCGGCAGCCACAGGTAGTAGTCGAACACCGACTCGGCGCCGATCACGTTCCGGTTGATCAGGGTGGGGCCGATGCGTACGGTCACGCCCCCCGAGCCGTCCCCCGCGGCCAGCGCCCGCGCGTTGATGCCGAAGGTGCCGGCGTGGCGCGCCGGGCCCGCGAGCGTGATCTGCCCGCCGGCGAGGAGCGTGTGGTAGATCGGCGTCGAGAACTCGGCGTAGATCGTCACCGTCGTGTCGGCGAGCGGCGTCAGCGTCTGCGTGCCGTTGTCGCCGAAGACGAGCTGGAAGCTCGCCGCCTCGAAGCTGATCGAGCCGGTGATGCGACCGGGCTCGTTCCCCGGCGCCGGCGGCAGCTCCAGCGACATGACCTCCAGCCGCGCCGGCTTGACCGCGATGTAGAGCTTCTCGCGCCGCTGGGCCTGCTCGTAGATCGTGAAGAAGACGCCGTTGCCGAGCGAGTCGGCGCGGATCGCGAGGTGCGACGTCATCTCGACCACCGGAGCGCCGACCTCCGAGACGCCGACCTCGGCCCGCTTCGGCAGCCAGATGTGGAGCACCGAGTCGCCGATCGCGAACACGTCGCGCGACGTGGCCGAGGCGTCCACGGTCCGGTTGTCGGCGAAGATGGCGGTGTTCTCGACGCCGTTGTTGACGCCGCGCATGAGGAGCGCAGCGCCGCCCAGCCGGACGGGCGTGTTCCCCGCGCCCGCCACCCGCACCGCGACGCCGTTCCCGGCGAGCTGCGCGAAGCGCACCGTGAGCTGCACCGAGTCGCGGGCGCGGCCGCTCTGCGCGACCACGTACGCGACCCCGGGCGCCACGCCGCGCACCACGCCCTCGCCGTCCACGGTCACAGTCGACCGGTCCCGGCTCTCCCACTGCACCGCGCTCCCCGACACGGGCTGCCCGCCGGCGCGCACGCGCAGCGCCAGCGTCTGCCCCTCGGTCAGTCGCGTAGCCGGTGCTTCGATGTTGATCACCGCCCCCGGGCCGATCCCGGCGTCGCGGTCACACCCGGCGAGGACCGCCGCGGTGGCCGCCACCGGAATGCCGATCCAGCGTATGCGCATTGCTCATCTCCGTCGCTGTTCGCACCGTTGTACTCGGCGTGGGGGAGCGCAGGTCACATCGAGGATCTGTGGGACGCGGGATGCGGGATGCGGGACGCATCCCGTCAGGAATTCCCGCATCGAATGCCAGGCATCCTCCGATTCCCTGGCCTCCGCCCCGCACGGATCGTGACCTCGCGTGCTAATGCAGTGGAGATGCGCCGGGTGACGCCTGACGGGGGAGAGATCATGGCTTCGGTGACCGCGGCTGCCCATCCCCGAGTTAGACAGGACATGGCTCCAACGGATGACGAGCTCGTCCGCCGGGCAACCGGCGGCGATACGGGGTCGTACGCCATCCTGGTGGAGCGCTACTACGAGCGGAGCCTGCGCTTCGGGCTGCGGATGCTCGGCAACCGCGCCGACGCGGAGGAGGCGGTGCAGAACGCGTTCGTCCGCGTGTACCGGGCGCTCGACCGCTACGACGCGCGGAGCCGGTTCGAGGCGTGGCTGTTCCAGATCGTCGCCAACCAGTGCCGGACGCTCGGCGCGAAGCGGCGGCGGCGCGAGCGGACTTTCGTCCCGATCGACGCGACGCACGACTTCGGCGAGCCGTCGGCCGCCGCCGAGATGCACCGCTCGATGGACGTGCAGAAGGCGCTGATGCAGCTCTCGTCGGACCACCGCGAGGCGTTGCTCATGTTCTACATGGAAGACCGGAGCTACGAGGACATCGCCGACGTCACCGGCCTCGGCGTGTCGGCGCTCAAGATGCGCGTGAAGCGCGCCCGCGAGCAGCTCCGCAGGGTCCTGGAGGAGGCGTACGATGGCTGACGAGCAGGAGTGGGACGAACTCGACGCGCACGTCCGACGCGAGCTGCACCGGCCGGCACGCGTGGACCCGACCGCGATCGGACGGATCATGGCCGAGGTGCGGACGTCGCCGCGGACGGCGATGTCGCCCGTGCGGGACGCGCTCGCCTGGCTGTTCCGGCCGCGCCCGTTCGCGCTCTCCCCGGCCGGCGCGCTCGCCGCGCTCTGCGTGGTGGCGGTGGTCGGCGGCGTCGCGGTGCGCACCATGACGCGGCGCGCGGCACCCGCTCCGACGGTCGCCGAGCTCGCGCCGCCGGCGGCGATCGCGCAGAACGTCGCGCGCGCCGGCGGGCAGCGGGCCACCCAGAACGTGCAGTTCGTCTTCGTGAACTCCGACGCGTCCACGGTGTCGGTGGTGGGCGACTTCAACGACTGGGACCTCGCCGCCACGCCGCTGCGGCGCACGGGCTCCGGCGGGATCTGGTCGGTCGTGGTGCCGCTGCCGGCCGGGGAGCATCATTACTCGTACGTGGTGGACGGGAAGACGTGGGTGCCCGACGCCTCGGCCCCGCAGGCGCCGGCGGGGGAGTTCGGCGGTACCAACTCGGTCCTGTTCGTCGGAGGGCGGTCATGAGGTGCGCGCGACTCGCACGGATGGCTGGATGGGCGATCGCCGCCCTGCTCGGCGGCGCGACCGCGGGCGCCCAGGCGCCCGACGCGCGGCTCGCCGAGCGCCTGGACCGCGAGACGTATCAGGCGGTGCTCGCCGTGCTGGACTCGGCGCGCGCCGACGGGCTGCCGGTGGGCGCGCTCGCGCAGAAGGCGCTCGAGGGGGCGAGCCGCGGCGCCACGGGGCCGCGCATCGCCACCGCGGTGGGCGCGCTCGGCGCCCGGATGCGCGTGGCGCGAACCGCGCTGGGCGCGCAGTCCAGCGAGGCGGAGCTGGTGGCCGGCGCCGGGGCGCTCTACCTGGGCGTGGCGCCGACGACGCTGACCAGGCTCCGGCGGTCGCAGCCGGAGGGCTCGGTCGCGCTGCCGCTCGTCGTGCTCTCGGACGTGATCGGCCACGGCGTGCAGCGGGACACCGCGGCGTCCGCTATCATCACACTGGCCGAGGCGAAGGTGCCGGCGGAAGCGTTCAGCCGGCTGCGGACGGCGGTGGCCGAGGACATCCGCGCCGGCGCCGCCCCCGCGGCCGCGGTGTCGATGCGGGTGCGCGGCATCCTCGTCGGCGCCGAGTCCGAGCCGACGACGCGCCGCGCCGCCAGTCCGCTGCCGCGGCCGGGGTCGCCGTAGAGGGGTCGCCCTAACGAGAGGGCCGAGGATGCACCCATGACGCCGGGCTCGCGCCGCCCGCTTGCCGCCGCCGCCTGCGCCGCCGCGCTCGCCGCCGTCTCCGCCCTGCCGGCGGGGGCGGCGGCGCAAGCGCTTTTTCCGGTGCGGCCGCCGGACCTGCTGCTCGGCACTCGGCGGGACCTCGGGACGCGGGAGATCCACGGCGCGGCGCCGAGCGCCGAGCGCCGAGCGCCGAGTCCCGGCTTCACCCTCCGACCCGCGCTCCAGTTAGGCGGCGGGACGCTGAGCTTCGGCGCGCCGGCCGGGGCCGCGATGACGGTGGGGGGCGACGTGCGGCTGGAGTCCGCGAGCGCCCGCTTCGCGCTCGTCGCGGACACGCGCCTGGCGCGCTTCGTGGACGCGGCGGGCAGCAGCTCGCGCTCCACGGTCTCGGCGCTCGCGCGCAGCGGCAGCGTCTTCGGCCTGCACGGCGAGCTGCTCGGCGCGGCATCGGCGCTCAGCCACCGCGGCTACGGCGCGACCCGCCGCTACGAGCTGCGCGGGGGCCCCGCCGCCGAGCGCGGCCCGTACTCGGCGGCGCTGCGGACTGGCGCGGCGCGCGTGTGGACGGGGCAGGCCTGGCGCTCGGTCACGGGCAGCGACCTCTATCTCCAGCGCGCGGTCGCGGCGACCGTCCTCTCCGTCTCGGCGGCGTACACGCTGTTCCGCGACAGCGCGAACGCGCGGCAGGACACGTCGTACGTCGTCGCCGGCTACACCTTCCGCGGGACGCAGGATCGGGTGGCGGTGCGGCGCCGCCGGTACACGGACGTGGAGACGGCGCTCCGCATCCCTGCCCGCCGCGTGGCGCTGGAGCTCGCGCTCGGCCTCCGGCGCGGCGACTCGGCGACCGAGGGCGAGCGCTGGGTGCGGCTGCGCGGCGTCGCGCCGCTCTCGTCGCAGCTCGCGCTGGTCGGCGAGCTGGGGCGCCAGCCCGCGGTCCCGGAGCAGCTCGTGCCCAGCGGGCGGTTCGCCGCCCTCGCAATGCGCCTGACGCCGGCGGCGCGGCGCGGGCGCGGGGCGCCGCCGCCGATCGGCCGCCCGTCCGGCATGGAGGGCGGTGCGCCCGTGGGCCCCACGCTGACGCTAGTCGCCGGCGCGCCTGGCGAGTGGCAGGTGCGCGTCACCGGCGTCGCCGCCAGTCGCGTCGAGATCATGGGCGACTTCACCGACTGGACGCCGGTCGCGCTCGAGCGCACCGGTCCCGACGCCTGGAGCTTCCCGCGCGCCGTCGCGGCCGGCGCCCACCGCCTGGTCCTGCGCGTCGACGGCGGCGTCTGGCAGCCGCCCCCCGGCCTCCCGACCGGCGCCGACGAGTTCGCGGGCGAGGTGGGCGTCCTGCTGATCGAGTAGCACGATTCGCCGTGACCTCCCGGTCGTTTCGTGGAGTTGAACGTGTGGCGTCGTGGATGTCCGTGGCGCCGAGACGTCCCCACGATCGAGGTCACGCTGATGCCTATCTCGTCGATGTCGCGGCACGCCGCCGCCGCCGCCGCCCTGGCGCTCTTCGCCGGGGCTACGCTCTCCGCGTGCGGCGGTGAGCGCACGCCGCTCGAGCCGAACACCACGCAGGTCGGCGCGCCCACGAGCGGCGGCCCGACCGGCACCACCACCACGCCGAGCAACGGAACGCCGACGGCCGCGCCGGCCGGCGGCGGCGGCGGCGCGCCGACGACCGGGATCGGCTTCCTGACGGGCTCCAGGTGGGGGACGGTGGGGACGCGCCTTCTCATCACGCCCGCGGTGCGCGTGCTGGACGACGCCGGGCGTCCGGTGGCGGGGGTGCGCGTGACCTTCGCCGCCGCGGCGGGGAGCGGCACGGTCGCCGGTACCGAGCAGACGACGGACGCGCGCGGCATCGCCGCGCCGGACCGCTGGACGCTCGGCACGGTTGCCGGCACGCAGACGCTCGTCACGTCCGCGGCCGGGTACGCGCAGCTGTCGTTCAGCGTGACCGCCGAGGCGGGGCCGGCCTCGCGCGTCGTGGTGGTCGAAGGCGACGGGCAGACGGCGACGGTCATGACGCCGGTGGCCGTCTCGCCGCTGGTGCGCGTGACCGACGAGTACGGGAACGGCATCCCGCGCATCGAGGTGCGCTTCACCGCCGACGGCGTGGATGGCGCGTTCGTGCAGTCGCCCTTCCTGCGCACCGACGCGACCGGCGCCGTGCGCGCCGGCCGCTGGAACGTGGGCAAGCGCCCCGGCCGCTACACGATGACCGCGACCGCGCTCCCGTTCTCCCCCGCCCCGTTCTCGGCGACGCTCTCGGCCACGGCGGTCGCCGGCGCGCCCGCGCGGCTGCGCGTCCTCGAGGGCGACTGGCAGACGGCGCCCGCCGGCACCACGCTCCCGATCGCGCCGGCGGTCTACGTGACCGACGGCTGGGGGAACCGCCTCGCCGCGCCGGGGATCCGCGTGGTCTTCCGCGCCTTCGGCGGCAGCGGCACGGTCACCGGCGCCGAGCAGATCACCGACGCCGACGGCGTGGCCCGCGTCGGCAGCTGGACCCTCGGCCCGCTCCAGACCTCGCTCGAGCCGACCCCGCAGCTCCTGCTCGTCGAGGCGCCGGCCTTCCAGCCTAACGTGAGCGGGGCGGCGTTCAGGGCGACGGCGCGGTAGCGGGACTCGGCGCTCGGCGCTCGGCACTCGGCCATCGGGACTCGGCAGAGGAGCCGCCTCGGGCGGTGGCGGGCCCTTGATGAATCAAGGGCCCGCCACCGCCCGGCGAATGACACGGGCTCGACTGTGGGCTATGATAGGAAGGTGTCCCGTGCGCCGCGCTCCTGGCGGCGCGCCTCACCGCCCACACCCGCAGCGACCGCGTATGCGTCTCTCCCCACGGCGGCTCACCGCCGCCATCGCGCTG
>Ga0126308_10000815_pt1 | contig 11357 bp, 7 predicted proteins | sample Plot55_FD_92533 | JGI IMG/M metagenome (GOLD analysis project Ga0126308, IMG submission 92533) | Serpentine soil microbial communities from UC McLaughlin Reserve, CA, USA - Plot55 | ecosystem: Environmental > Terrestrial > Soil > Grasslands | place: USA: UC McLaughlin Reserve, Lake County... | reverse complement strand
CCTTATGGCATGGGACGTCGGCAAAAGGACCTTGCCACCCATGTGGCCACACTTTTTCTCACTCGCGAGCTGGTCCTCGAAGTGAATACCCGCAGCACCTGCCTCGATGTAGGCTTTCGTGATCTCGAAGACGTTCAAAGCGCCGCCGAAACCGGCCTCAGCGTCGGCGACTATCGGGGCGAACCAGTAGGTGCCCCCGTCTCTGCCCTCAGAGTGGCTAATCTGGTCGGCCCTCTGCAAGGTCTGGTTGATCCTTTTGACCACGTGCGGCCCGCTGTTTGCCGGATATAAACTCTGGTCGGGGTACATCTGGCCTGCGAGGTTCGCGTCGGCAGCGACCTGCCAGCCGGAGAGATATATCGCCTCGAGCCCCGCCTTGACCTGCTGCATCGCCTGATTGCCCGTCAAAGCCCCGAGAGCCCGCACGAAAGGCTTCTCGTGCATCAGCTTCCAGAGCCGCTCAGCGCCCATCCGCGCCAAAGTGTGCTCGATGGTGACCGAGCCCTTGAGCCGCGCCACGTCCTCGGCCGTGTACGGGCGCGTGATCCCCTCCCAACGCGGAGATTCCCACTCCCGCTCTATCTCCGCCACCTGATTTCCGTTGAGCATCTTCCTTCTCCTTTTGCCAGACGTACTAACTACCCTATATACGTTATCAACATACGTGCGGTTTGCAGACAACCATTATATGTACCTTTTCAGATCGCGTCAAATGATACATATACGCGCAATCTGGAGGTGCGGGGCCGTGAGCCGGCGGTCGGTGGGCCGCACGGCTCGCTTTTTTGTCAGAGAGGGTCGGTATTTTTGCTCCTCTAGTCCAGGTACTTATAGCCGGGCAGGGTAAGGAACTCGACAAAGTTCTCGTCGGTGGAGATCTGGTCGAAGAGCGCGGCAGCCCTACCGTACTCGTCGGTCTTGTAGCGCTCTTCGCCAACGATCTCTTTGATCCTTTGAAGCTCCTCGGCGAGAAGCTCGCGGAACAGCTCCTCGGTGACTTTGGTCCCATCATTGAGAACACCCTTTGGGTGGTGGATCCACTGCCACACCTGAGAGCGTGAGATCTCCGCCGTCGCCGTGTCCTCCATGAGGTTGTAGATCGGCACGGCCCCCCGTCCCGCGAGCCACGCCCCGAGGTACTGCACGCCGACGCTGATGTTGTTGCGAAGGCCTGCTTCCGTAATAGTCCCCTCTGGCCTTTCGAGGAGCTCGGCGGCCGTAGGGTTCACGTCGGGGCGCTGCCGGTCGATCTGGTTGGGCTGCGGCATGATCTCGTCAAAGACCTCTTTCGCCAGTCCTACCATGCCCGGATGCGCCACCCACGTTCCATCATGCCCGTCGTTCGCCTCGCGCTCCTTATCGGCCTGGACCTTCGCAAAGGCCTCCTCGTTCGCCACCGGGTCGTCCTTCACCGGGATCTGGGCCGCCATCCCGCCGATGGCGTGTGCGCCCCTCCTGTGGCAAGTCTTGATAGCAAGGAGCGAGTACTTCCGCATAAACGGGACCGTCATCGTTACCTGTCCCCTATCCGGGAGAAGCAGGTCCTTGTTACGGAACTTCTTTATGTAAGAAAAGATGTAGTCCCACCGCCCGCAGTTAAGGCCCGCCGAGTGCTCGCGGAGCTCGTAGAGGATCTCATCCATCTCGAACGTCGCCAGGATCGTCTCGATTAGTACCGTAGCCTTGATGGTCCCCTGCGGGATACCCAGCTCGTCCTGCGCCCTGACGAAGACGTCGTTCCAGAGCCTCGCTTCGAGGTGGCTTTCCATTTTCGGTAGGTAGAAGTACGGACCAGTACCCCGATCTATAAGGGTTTGGGCATTGTGGAAGAAGTACAGGCCGAAATCAAAGATGCCCCCCGGGACCTCTTTGCCGTCCACGATCATGTGCTTCTCGGGGAGGTGCCAACCGCGAGGCCGGGCGATAAGCGTGGCCACCTCGTCGTCGAGTTCGTAGTGCCTGCCGGTCTTGGGCTCTTCGTAGGTGATGGTCCGGTTTATGGCGTCGCGGAGGTTGATCTGGCTTGCGATCATGTTCTGCCACGCAGGACAGTTGGCGTCCTCGAAATCGGTCATGTAGCAACTCGCACCAGAGTTTAGAGCGTTTATCGCCATCTTCCGGTCCGGGGGGCCCGTGATCTCCACCCGCCTGTCCTGCAAGTCATCTGGTATGGGCGCTATCTGCCAGTCACCCTCGCGAACGTCTCTGGTCTCGGGCAAAAAGTCCGGCATCTCGCCCGCATCTATGCGCTCCTGGCGCTCCGCCCTATGCCTGAGGATCTCATCTACCCTCCCCGCAAACTCCCTATGAAGCGTCGCCACGAACGCGACCGCCTCCGGCGTCATTATCTCGGCGAACCCGTCGACAACAGGGGCGTGTATCTCGATCCCCTCACCGAACCGCTGCTGTGTCTTCTCCATGCCCTCGCGTTACCTCTCTCTAGCTCCTACGACTCCTAAAGCCCGGCTACTTTAGCAAGCCGCAGGTATCAACACCCGCCAGACCGCCACGACTCCGCCGCTAACCGTACCTGAAGCGTATCAACTGCCTTGATATTATTCCAATCGTTTGATTGAATCTTTTTGATAAAAAATCTTGATATCGGGAGGCTGCGGTGCAGATCAGGCAGATGGAGTGCTTTCTGGCGGTAGCTCGTCTGGGGAATCTAAGTCGGGCCGCCGAGGAGATGCACCTGACGCAGCCGACCCTGACGGCACGGATAAAGGGCTTGGAGGACGAGCTCGGGGACCAGCTTTTTGTCAGGACGAGCCGGGGGATGCGTCTTACGGAGGCGGGTAAGGAGTTTGCGCCATACGCGGAGCGATGCGTGGCGAGCCTCGAGGAGGGCAAGCAGCGGCTAAAGGAGCTCAGGGGCGCCGCGGGCGGGCGGCTGTCTTTGGGGACCTCTCCAGGAGTTAGCACATATGCTTTGCCTGCGATCTTGGAGCGTTTTACTGCGGCACATCCGCGCGTTTCGGTCTCGGTCAGGACCGGGCACTCGGAGGAGGTTCTGGAGATGGTTCTAAAGGAGGGGGTACAGCTCGGGTTGGCGCGAGCGGTGAGCCACCCAGAGGTCGAGAGCATGCCGCTGTATGAAGATGAACTCGTGCTGGTGGTAGATCCGCAGCACCGCTTTACCGAGAAGGGATCCGCGGAGTTGGCGCAGATCGGGCGCGAGCAGCTCATACTCTTCGACCACGCATCGAGTTACTATGAGCTTACGCGGTCGCTGTTCAGAAATGCGGGGATAAGGGAGTTCAGAGCTATAGAGCTCGACAGTATCGAGGCAGCCAAGAGGATGGTCGAGCACCGCTTAGGGGTAGCGTTCTTGCCCAGGACGGCGGTGGTGCGCTCGGTGGCTTCGGGGCACCTCTGTTTAGTAGAAATCGAGGACGGCCCGGAGATACAGCGTCCGATAGTAGCCCTCAGGCGGCGAGACGTGCCACTCACGGGAGCCGTGCAAGCCTTTTTAGCGGTGGCGGGCAAGATGGGCGAGACCCCAAGCCGCGCCCAGCTCTCCCCCACCATGGCCGCCCAGTTCGAGAACCTCCAGCTTGTGGACCTGTTCACGTAAAGCAGTGGCTTGGTAGTCCCAGCTTCCGCCAGGCTCGTCTTCAACGCCCTGTTCGTAGCTTTGGCGACCGTGGTGCTGGCACTGATCGGGGGATGGTTGGGCGGCGCTTCACCGGGGTTGAGGCTCACGGAGACGCCGTTTTTGGAGACGTTCCAGGGATGAGGAGTTGCGGATGGATGGTTGCGCTCGTGGTCGTAGCGCCATTGCTACCGCTGCTGACGTTGGCGTTCTATTAAGCGTTATTCGAGCCTCCGTCGGTGCTACCACCGTATATGTTGGTCCTCGCCGCGCAGATCCTCACCGAGGTGCTGTTCATGCGCATGTTTGTCCCTAACATCGTCGTGATCACGGGCCCCGTCTACATAAGCTAGCGGCTCTGGCAACTTTGGTACTCGCGTAAATACGTCTTTGTGACGGAGAGGCTCACGAGTTTTGGGCAGAGTACCGTGCGTGGCCTGCTGTCGCTGGGGTTGGTCTTCTAGACGGCCAGCCCGCTGTTTCTGGCCCTGATCGCATTGCCGTGGGTGGTCGAACCTTGAACGATGCATCGGATCGGCTCAGAGATCGAAGATACCTCAACTTGGAGACGTACCGCAGAAATGGCGAAGGCGGGCGGACACCGCTGTGGTTTGTAGCGGAAGACGGCGTGCTCTACACCGAGACACTCTCGAAGACCGGCAAGGTCAAGCGGTTGCGGAGGGAACCGTGCCTCCAGCTACTTACCGCCTGACCGGCGCGGGGAGCCGAAGGGTGAGTGGATCGAGGGCGAGGCGTACCTCGTGTAGGGGAAGAAGCCAAATGAGTGCGGGAGCTTCTGAGCAGGAAGTACGGTCTCCAAACAGGCTCCAACAGGCTCGTTGAGGTGATGTACCGATTCATAAAGGGAGAGACGGTGATCATCTCGAGGCAGATCCGGAGCGTGAAGCCGGACATGTAGCGCTCACCTAGGACATAGGTCGTATACTGGTTAGAGAACGCGCGTCAACGACCGTTTTTCGAGGTGATGGAAGAGTGGAGCGCAAGACGATTATCGTCATGGAGGGCGACGAGACCGGGCAGGAGCTTTTGGAGGAGTCGTTGCGGGTCCTGGACCCTTCGGTGACCGGGCTGAACCTGGAGTTCAAAAGGTACAACCTCTCGTTAGAGAACAGGCGGGCTACCGACAACGGGGTCGTGTACGAAGCAGCCACGGCGACAAAAGAGACCGGGTTCGGGCTCAAGGCCGCGACTATAACCCCCGAGAGTACAGGCGACGTGGGGTCTCCAAACGCTATCTTGCGTAGAGTAATAGACGGGACGGTAATTTTGCGGACCGGGCGGCGTATTCCGGGGGTAAACCCGTTACCGGGCATCCACGCCCCCATCTCCGTCGTTCGCATGGCTGTGGACGACGCGTACGGGGCCAAGGAGTGGCGCGAGGGCGAAGGAATAGACGAAGTAGCCTACCGGACCGAAAAGATCTCGCGGAGGGTGTGCCGGGGTGTCGCCGAGTTCGCCTTTATTCAGGCCCGGAAGATGCGGGCGGAGGTCTTTGGCGGGCCGAAATATACCGTTTCTCCCGTCTACGAGGGCATGCTCAAAGAAGAGATGGACCGGGCGGCAGCCAAGAATAAAGATGTCCGCTATGATCCGCGTTTGATTGATGCGACCTTCGCCCTGCTCTTAACGGCCCATGGGGACGCGATGGTCATCCCCACCTTGAACCGCGACGGCGACCTCATGTCCGATATGGTGCTCCAGATGTTCGGTTCCATAGCCGGCGCCGAGTCGCTCCTCATTCAGCTAGACGACCAGTACAACCCATGCACGATCATGGCAGAGGCCCCGCATGGCACGGCGCCAAGCCTTTTTGGGAAGAACATCGCGAACCCTATGGCCATGATCCTCGCGGGCGCGGCGCTCCTGACTTTCTTCCACGAAGAGGATGCCCACCAGGTCTCGCGCGCGATCTACGAGGCGACCTTCGAATCGGTGCTCGAAGGGAACCGGACGTTAGACCTCGGAGGGCACACCGGGATGCGAGAGTTTACCGAAGAGGTGATCCGACACGTCAAAACCAAACTCGAGGTCTGGAGCGCCCTTGCGTAAGGCAAGGCGCGGTGAGAAGTTTGAGGTCTCCCCGGCGACTTTAAGCGTCATGGGCCTGGCTACCATAGCCGGACTCCGCTCGATGGCAGCCCCGGCTCTCCTGAGTCGCGCTATACAGCGCGGCGATATTGCAGAGTTGCAGTACACCCCTTTCGCTGCTTTAGGCTTTCCAAAGGTCTCGGTGGTCCTACAGCTGATGATGATCGGGGAGATGGTCGCGGACAAAACGCCCTTTGTACCAGCCCGCACCTCTTATTTAGCCCTCGCAGGGCGTGCCCTCTCCGGCGCCCTCGTGGGAGCCGCCCTGTTCGCCGCCCAGAAGCGCCGCCTAGCCCCCGGCACCGTTCTTGGGGCGCTCTCTGCTCTCCCCACGGCTTACGCCGGGGAGAAGCTTCGCGTGAAAGGGACAGAGAAGCTCGGGGTGCCGGGACAGCTCCTCGGCTTGCTGGAGGACGGCGTTGTCCTCTCTTTAGGCACACGCCTTCTGCGACAGTACCGGACATAAACTACCTATGCTAGAGTAGCAAGGGCTGGGACTCCGAAAGACCCGGCTCTACCTCAACAAGGGCAAAACGAAGTGGGCCTGGCAATCTAGCCGAGCCTCAAGAGGCGCAGTGGCAATTACACCGCGCTTCGCCTCCTTTTGATCTGGCTCCTTTGCCTGCTCGTTTGGCAGTTCATCCGCGAAGCGGAGAATCTATAGGCGAGCGGCGGCCAAAAAGAACCGAACCTTTGAGATAAGTCCGTTCGCTAGCACCCGTCGCTTATGCGCCTTCGGAAGAGCCTCCTATTGCGCTCCTCCATCTTGGCCGAAAGCTGCCAGATCTCCACGATCAACTCGACCGGAAAGGTAAGGTTTCTAGAGCAATCTTCTTGGCTCTTGGTTCTGACGACTATACACATTGTGGTCTACAGAACACACCTATTCCTCGCGAAGCTGGTTACGCGCGACCGGGGCACGTAGTTGTAGTTAAAGCCGAGCAAGGGTTGTAGTATTACTTAGAGGCTGGATAAACCGAATTACTAAAAACAGAAGTTGTCTAAGGAGAGCGCACTGTAGCAACAAGCCCACCCTCTGTGGTTGGAGTTTATGAGAGCCCCGGCTCCTTTGTTGCGGATATGAACATGGGCAGACACATACTCTTTGAAACAGGTATCAGGCGACTCGGTTCAAAGGAGAAGGGCTTTTTCTACCGCTACCCGGACTCCGAGGATACCGTGCGCGAGGAGAGGGTCCTCAAGCGTATAGAGAACCTGAAAGTGCCACCCGCCTGGGAGGAGGCGCGTATAGCCCGGAGCCCAGCGGCCAAGGTGCAGGCAGTCGGATACGACTCTGCGGGCCGGATGCAGTACCTCTACCACCCGCGCTACCGGGAGAGAAAAGAGCGCGAGAAGTTCGAGCGGATCCTGCGCTTCGCTGACCGGTTACCTAAGATGCGTCGCATCACAAGCGAGCACCTCAGGCACGAAAAACTCGACCGCGAGAAGGTTTTAGCGACAATGATACGTCTCATGAACTCCGCCTACTTCCGGGTCGGCGAGGAGCGCTACGCCAAGAAGAACAAGACCTACGGCATAGCTACCCTGAGACGTAAGCACCTGACCATCGAGGGCGACACGCTAATCTTCGAGTACCGGGGAAAATGGGGGCAGATGCAGCGCAAAGCGGTCACAGACCGGCGGCTGCGACAGGTGGTGGAGGAGTGCGCCGCTCTACCTGGGTACGAGATCTTCAAATACTACGACGAGTCCGGGGAGCTCAAGGACGTAAAATCCCGGGACCTGAACGCCTACGTAAAAGAGGTCATAGGAGAAGAATTTACCGCCAAGGACTTCCGCACCTGGGTGGGAACCCTGATCGCGGCGATCAAGCTCGCCGAGCTGGGGGCCACAGAGGAACCCAAACAGAGCCAGAAAAACGTCCTGGCGGCGGTGGACGCGGTGGCAGAGAGGCTCGGGAACACCCGCGACATCGCCCGCTCCTCGTACATAAGCCCTCGGGTAATAGAACACTACATAGAGGGGGCGGTGATTACCTACTACAGCGAGCGTATCGAGGAGGTCATCGCTGCCGAGCAAGGCGACCTCACACAGGAGGAACAAGCCCTACTAGAGCTGCTCAAGAGGAAGCTCCGCCGCGAGCTGGAGCAAGCAGCGTAAGGTAGCGGCTTATGTGCGGAGCCCAGCGAGGGCGGCGGCGATGATCCTCTCGTGATCGAAGGCCAACTCGACCTCCGAGAGATCGCGGAAGTAAACCTCGGTAGCGTCGGCTCCAGGCGAAGGATCTCCGCTCTCGGCAAGGGGCAAGGTAAGCACAGCTTATGTTGTGGCCCTGAGGGTCTCGGTCTGGCTCGGAGTAGGCGCCTACGAGGTGTGCATTACCTCCACCTTGAGCCCGGTTGCTTCCTCGGGCACCCGGGACGCGGCGGCCTCCAGCGTCGCCCCGACGTAAACGAAGCTCCCAGGGCGCTCGCTAAGATGGAAACCCCCCACAAGTAGCTTTGCTTTCGAACGGTACCTCGCGAACCCCGCGTCCCACCCGTACTCGGCCTATACGCGTAGGTTTCGTTCTCCTCCTTAAGCCATCGCCTCCCTTCTCTTAAGAGAGGATCCAAGGACACTAGCGTATAGGTTCTTACCCATCTCGCGTCCGGAACCTCTTCCGGAGGCGCGCTTTCAGGACGTGTAGTCTATGTGGGTGTGGTAACGGTTCCCGAGACGGCCACCCGTGAACCCGCCCAAGAGCGCTACCAGAAGGGCGCCGACTATAATCCCCGCGCCCGCGAGACCGAAATCTATCAGGCTGCGGATAGCGGGCAGTAAGCTATCGTTCACGAAATCCTGCAAGAGCTCGAAGAAGGTGCCGGGTAGTAAGCTGCCGAAGAATAAGAGGAGCACGCTCAAGAGGATGCCCCACAGAACCATCGCCGCCCCGTTGCGCCCACCGTCGAAGCGCGCGAGCCGCCCAGCCACGTAGCCCCCAAACAGACAAGATAGAAAGAGCAAGACGCCGACGACCACTAAGCCCATGATGATGAAGGCGTCGATTCCCCTCTCCTCGAGGTTGAGCGTGAAGCCCAAAGGGCCGAGCACGAGACCCGAGAGGGACAGCAAGACGGCGCCGCACAATACGGCGAAGACGCATCCGATAAAGCTCGCCAGCCAGTCCACCCCGCCGTAGACCTCCCGAAGGTGGGCCTCCCGTCTTTCGTCCGCCTCCAGGTAGTCCCCAGAAGGATACTGTGGTGCGGTCGTCTCCGCGGAAGCACCGGGAGCCGCTCCAGAGGTCCGGATCACACGCGTCTCCGGCTCCTCCTCGTCAGAGAGCCTGCGCGAAGCCTGCTGCTCGGGAGTAGGCTCCGCGCGGGTCGTGGCCTCGCGCTGCTCGTCGACGTCCTCTGGCGAGACTTGGCGCGTCGCCTCCTCTTCGCCCCGCGCTTCTTGCGGCACACGTCGGGTCTCCTCAGCGTCCTCCTCGTCCCCCAAGGGACCGCGCCTGCGACGGTCCTCGGGTCTGTCCTGAGGCCTGTCTTCCATTTTCCCCCTCTCTTCCTTTCTTCGGTGGTGAATCGGCCGATCTTCACCTAATTCTACCCCGCTTGCCCCCGCGGCTCACCTATCATGCTTTGGCAACCATATTTTCGGCGTCTGTTTTATACAAAGGGCCGAAAATATGAGTTTTTTCGGAGGGCTGGCTTGTACGCCGGGCCGTATCCAAGCAACATCGGCGTCCATATCATAGCCTATGTGCCGCGACAAAGTATCCGCGGATATGGATGGCATCCCAGTAAGAAGAGAGAGAAACAGGAGGTACGTTTGGAAACGGCGAGCAAGCAAGACGTCTTAGAACAGGCAAAAAACAACGACGTTAAGTTCATCCGGCTCTGGTTTACGGATATCTTGGGGACGCTGAAGAGCTTCTCGATCACGGTGGGCGAGCTCGAGGACGCGCTAGACGGCGGAATGGGGTTCGACGGGTCCTCGATCACGGGCTACCAGGACATCGAGGAGTCGGACATGATCGCCTTGCCCGACCCTTCGACCTTTAAGGTCTTCCCCTGGAGCCCTGAGGAGAACCGCACGGCCCGGATGTTCTGCGACGTCATGACCCCGGAGGGCGATCCCTACGTCGGTGACCCGCGCCACGTTTTGAGGCTGGCGCTGGAGCGGGCCAACGAGATGGGCTTCGACAACTTCTTCTGCGGTCCGGAGCTTGAGTTCTTCTACTTCAAAAACGACTCGTCCCCGGAGCCGCTCGACTACGGTGGGTACTTCGACCTGACCACGCTGGATGCGGCGACATCTTTAAGGCGCGAGACGGTTCTGGCTTTGGAGACCTTTGGCATCGACGTCGAGTACTCCCACCACGAGGTCGGCATCTCCCAGCATGAGATCGACCTTAGGTTCGACAGCGCTTTAGATATGGCCGACAAGGTCATGACCTACAAGAACGTCGTCAAGGAGATTGCGACCCGCCACGGGGTCTACGCCACCTTTATGCCCAAGCCGATTCGCGACCAGAACGGTTCAGGGATGCACACCCACCAGAGCCTCTTCTCCGGCGACAGCAACGCCTTCTTCGACGCGGAAGACGAGTTCTACCTCTCAGACACGGCCAGGTCGTTTATCGCGGGTCAGCTAAGGCACGCGCGCGAGATCAGCCTCGTCTTCGCCCAGAGCATAAACTCGTACAAGCGGCTGGTCCCCGGCTACGAGGCCCCGGTCTACATAGCGTGGAGCCGTCGCAACCGCTCGGCGTTGGTACGCGTCCCGCTCTACCACCCGGGCAAGGAGAAGGCGACGCGCATGGAGCTACGGTGTCCGGACCCCGCGGCTAACATCTACCTGTGCTTTGCGGCGCTCTTGCATGCCGGCCTCGAGGGTATCGAGAAGGGCTACGAGCTCCCCGAGCCGATGGAGCGCAACCTCTACCACCTCTCCCACGACGAGCGGGAGAAGATGGGTATAAAAAGCCTCCCCGCCGACCTCGGCGAGGCGATCCGGGAAGCCGAAGACTCCGAGCTTTTGCAAAAGGCTTTGGGCGAGCACGTCTTCCACCGCCTGTTGAATGTCAAGCGCGAGGAGTGGGAGGACTACCGCGTGCAGGTCACGCCGTACGAGCTCCAGAAGTACCTGCCAATTTTGTAGCAGTTAGCTTTCAGTATCGCCCGTCGGCTTTTGGGGCGCAGACTATAATCCGCGCCCCTTTTGTGCTTATAGGAACTTCTAAGACGCTTTTCCTTCGGGTGGCTGACCAGTGGAGTAAAACGGCATAGCCTAACTACACTCCAGGTAGGGGACGTCGTGCGACATCCAGATGTGCGCTTGTGAACCGGCGTCGGGGTTTTCGTCGAGCGTGGCGACGCGAAGAACCACGTGGGCCTGGGCATCCTGGCTCGCGACCAGATGAGAGCCGCAAACTGAGCAAAAGTACCGCCGCTTTCCGGGCGACGACTCGTAAAAGGATACCTTCTCTTCCCCTTCGAGCCTGCGGAAATGCTCCCGCTCGGCACCGGCAGTCGAAGCGAAAGCCGCGGCGTGTGCTTTACGGCAAGTTGTGAAATGGCAATGGAGGATTGGAGCGTTCAAGCGGTCAGCTGATACACGATGGCTCCGCACAAGCAGCTACCCCTCACCGCCTCCCCAATCGTGCGTATTATTGGTCGCATTCACAAGCACATTCTACAGTGGCAAT
>Ga0126308_10000814_pt1 | contig 11359 bp, 8 predicted proteins | sample Plot55_FD_92533 | JGI IMG/M metagenome (GOLD analysis project Ga0126308, IMG submission 92533) | Serpentine soil microbial communities from UC McLaughlin Reserve, CA, USA - Plot55 | ecosystem: Environmental > Terrestrial > Soil > Grasslands | place: USA: UC McLaughlin Reserve, Lake County... | reverse complement strand
TCCACCGCGAGCGTGACGGGCTCGAAGGCGGCGACCGCGTTGACGACCCCTGCGTGCTCGGCCTTGGCGGCCTCGAAGCGCTCGCCCCGCATCGTCTCGCGGGCCGGCCAGCAGACGATGGTGCGCTCGTGCGGCGCCCACTCCGCCGGCATCCGCGCGCCGGCGCTCACTTCGCGCGCAGCTTGCGCGTGCGGGAGCGCTCCTCTTGGCGCTCGATCACGCTCTGGATCAGCTTGAGGATCTCGACGGGCCCGGTCGCCTTGACGTGGCCCGACTCGAACGCCTCGCGCCAGTGGCGGATCTTGCCCTCCTTCGCGAGCTCGTTGAAGTGCGAGCGCGGGACGGACAGGCGGACCTTCGCGTCGGAGGCGATGTCGCGCGTGATCTTCGGCCCGGGGACCTGGACGCGGAAGAGCTGGATGTCGCCGCGGCCGCGCAGCTCGAGCTCGACGACGAGCTTGAGCTTCTGGAGCGCCGGGACCTCCTTCTGGATCGAGGCCACCGCCTCCTCGATGAGCGCCTTCGTGTCAGCGGTCGACATCGCGAGCGATCTTAGCCGCCGCGGATCCGCTCGCCCGCGGGATCGAACAGGGGCTCGGCGGCGACCTCCGCATCGATCCAGTCGCCGAACACCTCGACGGCGACCGACGTGCCCGGCTCGGCGTGCTCGGCCGGCAGATAGGCGTAGGCGATGGAGCGCCCGACCGTGTAGCCGTAGCCCCCGGTCGTCACGCGCCCGGCCACGCGACCGCCGGCTCGGACGGGCTCGTTGCCGAGCGCGACGGCGCGCGGGTCGGCGAGCAGCAGGCAGCACAGGCGCCGGTCCGGCCGGCCGTCGCCCAGCGCCTCGCGCCCGAGGAACGCCTTGTCGCGCTTGACGCAGAAGCCGAGGCCGGCCTCGTAGGGGTCGTCGTCGGGCGTCACGTCGGCGCCCCACACGCGGTAGCCCTTCTCCAGGCGCAGCGAGTCGATGGCCCGGTAGCCGCCCGCGACGAGGCCGTGCGGCCGCCCGGCCTCCCACAGCGTCCGCCACAGCGCAGCGCCGTACTCCATGGGGCAGTACAGCTCCCAGCCCAGCTCGCCGACGTAGGTGACGCGCAGCGCCCGCACCGGCACGTCGCCGACGGCGAGCTCGCGGAGGCGCATGTAGCCGAAGCCGAGGTCCTCCGTGCAGGCGGCGGCGAGCACGTCGCGCGCGCGGGGACCCCAGAGCCCCGCACACGCCCAGCGCGAGGTGACGTCCTCGATGCGCACGCCGTCGCGCGCGTGCCGGGAGATCCAGGCGAGGTCGTGGCGCCCGAAGGCGGTGCCCGTGACGATCGAGAAGCGCTCCTCCTCCAGGCGCGCGACCGTGAAGTCGCATTCCACGCCGCCGCGCGAGTTGAGCATCTGCGTGTAGGTGATCTGCCCGATCTCGCGGGCCACGTGGTTGTCGCACAGGCGCTCGAGCAGCTCCGCGGCGCCCGGACCGCTCACCTCGAGCTTCGCGAAGGACGTCTCGTCGAAGAGCGCCGCGGCCTCCCGGCAGGCGCGGTGCTCCGCCCCGATCGCCGGCGACCAGTGGCGCCCGGCCCAGCCGCGCGGGCGCAGCGCGCCGTCGCCCGCGGCCTCGTTGGCGGCGTACCAGTTGACCCGCTCCCACCCTGACTTCTCGCCGAACGCGGCGCCGTGGCCGCGGTGCCACTCGTAGGCGGGCGACAGGCGCAGCGGCCGGCCCGCCCTGCGCTCGTGGTGGGGGTACTTGATGTCGTAGTAGGTCTCGTAGACCTCGCGCACCCGCGCGAGCGTGTGGCGCGGCGAGCGGTGATGGGCGCCGAACCGCCGGACGTCCATGTGCCAGAGGTCCAGCGGCGGCTCGCCTCCGGCGATCCACTCGGCCATCGCCTTGCCGACCCCGCCGGCGCCGGCGAGCCCGTGCGCGCAGAACCCGGCGGCGACGAACAGCCCGCGCACCTCCGTCTCGCCGAGGCAGAACTCGCCGTCGGGCGTGAAGGCCTCGGGCCCGTTGATCAGCCGCACGATGCGCGCGTCCTCCATCGCCGGGACGCGCATCCGCGAGTTCGCCACGATCTCGTCGAGGCGGTCCCAGTCCTCCTCGAGCAGGCGGCCGTTGAAGTCCGGCGGGATCGCGTCGAGACCGCGGTCGACGGCCCACGGAGCGCTGGAGCGCTCGTAGCCGCCCATCACCAGGCCGCCGCCCTCCTCGCGGAAGTAGATGAGGTGGTCCGGGTCGCGCAGCGTGGGCAGGTGCTCGCCGCCGCGGTCGCGGAACGGCTGGGTGACGAGGTACTCGTGGGCCATCGGCACCACCGGGACCCGCACCCCGGCGAGCCGGCCGATCTCGGCGGCGTACATGCCGCCCGCGTTCACGACGACCTCGCACTCGACGTCACCTCGGTCCGTCCGCACGCCGCGCACGGCGCCGTCGCGCACGTCGATCCCCGTGACGCGCGTGCGCGTGTGGATCCGGCAGCCGCCGCGCCGGGCGCCGTCGGCGAGCGCGTACGTGAGCCGGCTCGGGTCGAGATAGCCGTCCGTCGGCAGCCACGAGGCGCCGATCACCCCGTCGGCGGACATCAGCGGGAAGCGCTCGCGCGCCTCCTCCGCCGAGATGAGCTCGAGCGGGAGCCCGAACGTCTTGGCCCAGCCGGCCTGCCGGCGGGTCTCCTCCCAGCGCTCCGGGGTGCAGGCGAGCCGGATGCCGCCGCACTCGACCCAGCCCGGGTCGTGCTCCGTGCCCGCCAGGCGGCGGTAGAGCTCGACGGATTCCATCATCATCCGCGTGAGCGACACGGAGCCGCGGAGCTGGCCGACGAGCCCGGCCGAGTGGAACGTCGAGCCGCTCGTCAGCTCCGCTCGGTCGACGAGCACCACGTCGCGCTGGCCGAGCTCGGCCAGGTGATAGGCGATCGAGGTGCCGGCGACGCCGCCCCCGACGATGACGCAGCGCGCCCGCGAGGGAAGCTCAGCCCCGGGCGGCATCCAGCCATCCCGCGACGCGCGGGTCCGCGAGCGCCGCACGGGCCCGGCCGAGGTGCTCGTCCGCGTATCCCGCGAAGTCGAAGTCGAGCTCCGAGACCGCGGACTGGACCACGCCCCACATCCCCTCGCGCAGGTCGGACATCACGCGCATCAGCCGCAGCCCCGCGAAGCGCGCCTCGGTCGCCGTACCGAAGTACGAGGCCAGCAGGGTGCGGTCCTCCGCCTCCGCGAAGCCGTTGTTGACGGCGAGGTTGGCGAGATCGAAGTACGGGTCGCCCATGCCCGCGTACTCCCAGTCGACGATCCGCAGGTGCTCCCCGTCGTCGAGCAGGTTCGCGGTCAGCAGGTCGTTGTGGCAGGGCACCGGCGCGTGCTCGGGCCCGGCGAGCGCCGCGCGGATCTCGCGCACCGCCGGCGCGAGCTCCGCGACGGCGGGCGGGATCGCTCCGCCGCGACGGGCGGCGATGCGCCCGTAGTCCTCGACGATCGCGAACGGGTCGAACACGGACGGCAGCGGCGCGCCCGCGTGGATCGCGCGCAGCGCCGCGGCCAGCTCGGGTATCCGGCCGCGGAGCTCCTCGGCCGTGACCGGCCTCCCCTCGATGAACGCCGTGACCAGGCAGCCGAGCCGCGGCTCGAAGGCGACCGGCTCGGGCCCCACTCCCGCCGCGGCCGCCGCCGTCGTCGCCGCCCACTCCGCACGGCGGTCGATCCCGAGCAGCGCGGTGTCCTTGCCAGGGAGCCGCAGCACGCAGTCGCGGCCGCCCCAGCGCAGCCGGTAGTTGCGGTTCGTGATCCCGCCGTCGAGCGGGACGGCCGGCCCCTCGGGCTCCCCGAGCTGCGACGCCAGCGCATGCTGCGCGTCAGCGAGCACGTGCGGCCACCCCGCCCGGCAGTGCCTCGTGCGGGCGCGCGACCGCCGGCTCGGGGCGGAGTGGCCAGCGGGGCCCGAGGCCCGGATGGCGCACGCCTCACCCGCTCGACGGCTGCGGCGCGGCCTCCTCGCCCACCACCGGCGACGGGATCCGCGAGTGGGCCACGCCGTAGACGATGGCGCCGAGGAGCAGCACGCCGCCGAGCACGGACCACTGGATCGGGATCTTGTTGAGGAAGTCGATGCCGAAGTCCAGCAGCCCGTCGGTCTCCTCCGGCTTGGGGTTCGTCGCCACGCGGTGCCACATGAAGTTGACCAGCATCGCGCCGCCCCACACGAGGGCGAGCACGTTGACCAGCATCCCCCAGCGGCCCAGCGAGAAGCCCATGTTCTTGTCGAAGTAACCGCGCCGCCGCGCCTGCAGGATCGCCACGTTGGCGAGGATGTATGAGATGTAGATCATCCCGCTGGCCGCGATCGCGATGAACGCGACGCCCGCGTACTTGAGCAGGAACAGGCCGGCCATCAGCGCGACGAGCACGCACGCGGCCGCCGGCGACCCGGTCCGCGGATGCACGGCGCTCAGCAGCTTCGAGCCGGGGAGTTGGCGGTCGCGCGACATGGAGTACGCGAGGCGGATCGTCGACGCCTGGATCGCGAGGCAGCACACGAAGATCGCGAACGAGACGACGAACAGATAGCCCGTGGCGAGCGCGTTGGAGAGGTTCGCCTGGATGATCTCCGCGGGCGAGATGCCGCCGGCCGCGACGACGTCGGACATCTTGCCCGGAACCGCCATCAGCATCGCCCACAGGAAGACGAAGCCGATGACGAACGCGGCGGCGATCGAGCCGAGCACGGCGCGCGGCGCCGCGCGCCGCGGGTCGTTGGTCTCCTCCGAGAGCGTCGACGCGGTGTCGAAGCCGTAGATCACGAAGAGGCCCATGAACATCGCGACGAGGAAGTTCGCCGCGTTGAAGTCCGGACCGCCCGTGTGGAAGACGACCCCGACGCCCTGGTTGTCGTTGAACAGCGCGAGGATGATCGCGAACACGAACAGTCCGAGCAGCTCGAACAGCACGCCCGTGTTGTTGATCAGCGCGACGACGCGCACGCCGAAGATGTTCAGCAGCGTGATCACCAGCAGCGTCACCGCAGCCACCCACTTCTGGTTGGTCAGGCTGTCGGCGCTGATGTCGATGCCCATGTCGTTGAGCATCGGGAGCAGCGTCAGGGGCAGCGTCGCGACGACGGCCGCGACGGTCAGCGCCCCGGCCCACAGGTAGATCCAGCCCGAGAACCAGGCGTAGCGCTTGGAGCGGCTGAGGTGCTTCGTCCACTGGAAGACCGAGCCGGCGACCGGGAAGTGGCTGGACACCTCGGCGAACACGAGCGCGACGATGAACTGGCCCGCGGCGACGACCGGGAACGTCCAGATGAACGCGCCTCCGAGCGTCCCGATGCCGAGGATGAAGAGCGTGAATATCCCGGTCGCGGGCGAGATGTAGCTGAACGCGGCCGCGAACGAGCTGAAGAAGTGCAGCCGCCGATGCAGCGACTGGGTGTACCCGAAGCTCGCGAGATCCTCGGAGTCCGCGTCGTGCGCGGAGCCTGCGTCGTGAGCAGAACCGGCCGGAACCCTTGTGGCCATGCGACTCTCCTGAGGTCGGGTGTGACACGCCCCGGCGCGAACGTACTGGGCGCGCGGTGATCAAGTCAATTGGACACTCCGGCACGGCACCTTGCCGGAAAAGGTCCGCTCCGGATACCGTTCGGCCAATGGACGCGGCGAGGGCCCTCGAGCTCGACGACCTGCGGGCGGCGGCGCAGTCGGGCGAGATCGACACCGTGCTGCTCGCCCTCACGGACATGCAGGGCCGGCTCCAGGGCAAGCGGCTGACCGCGACGCACTTCCTCGACGCCGTCGCCGAGCACGGCGCCGAGGCCTGCAACTACCTGCTGGCGGTCGACGTCGAGATGAACACGGTGGCGGGCTACGCCATGTCCTCCTGGGAGCACGGCTACGGCGACTTCGAGATGACGCCGGACCTGTCGACGCTGCGGCGGATCCCATGGCACGAGGGGACGGCGCTGTGCCTGGCCGATCTGCACTGGGGCGACCACTCGCCCGTCGTGGCCTCCCCCCGCCAGATCCTGCGCAGGCAGCTCGAGCGGCTCGCCGAGCGCGGCATGGAGGCCTTCGCGGCCACGGAGCTCGAGTTCATCGTCTTCCGGGACACCTACGAGCAGGCCTGGCACAAGGCCTACCGCGACCTCGAGCCGGCCAACCTCTACAACGTCGACTACTCCCTGCTCGGCACCGCCCGCGTGGAGCCGCTGATCCGCCGGATCCGCAACGCGATGGCCGGCGCCGGCCTGCGGGTGGAGAACTCCAAGGGCGAGTGCAACCTCGGCCAGCACGAGATCAACTTCCTCTACGGGCCGGCGCTCCGAGCCGCCGATGAGCATGCGATCTACAAGAACGGCGCCAAGGAGATCGCCGCCCAGGAGGGCATGGCGATCACCTTCATGGCCAAGTTCGACCAGCGCGAGGGCAGTTCGTGCCACATCCACCTCTCGCTGCGCCGCGAGGACGGGAGCGCCCTGTTCGTGGACGAGCCCGGGATGTTCGAGCGCTTCCTGGCCGGACAGCTCGCCTGCCTGCGCGAGCTGACGCTGCTGCACGCGCCGAACGTGAACTCCTACAAGCGCTTCGCCAGCGAGTCGTTCGCGCCGACCGCGGTCGCGTGGGGGCGCGACAACCGGACCTGCTCGCTGCGCGTCGTCGGCGACGGCGGGCCGGCCAAGCGCGTGGAGCTGCGGCTCCCAGGCGCCGACGTCAACCCGTACCTGGCGCTGAGCGCGATGATCGCCGCCGGGCTGCACGGGATCGACGAGGGGCTCGAGCTCGAGCCCCCCGTGGAGGGCAACGCCTACGCGGCCGACAGGCCGCGCGTGCCCGGGACGCTGCGCGAGGCGCACGACCTCTTGGAGGGCAGTGCGGTCGCGCGCGAGGCGTTCGGCCAGGAGGTCGTCGACCACTACCTCAACAACGCCCGGGTCGAGCTCGCGGACTACGAGGCGGCCGTGACGGACTGGGAGCGCTTCCGGGGCTTCGAGCGGCTATGAGCGTCGCCGGCGACGCGATAGACGCGGCCGTCTTCGCCCCCGTCCGCTCGCAGACGGCGTTCGAGGAGACCCTCGAGCGGCTCGGCAACGCGATCCGGCTCGGCCTGCTCCTCCCGGGCACGCGCCTGCCCGCCGAGCGCGAGCTGTGCGCGCAGCTCGAGATCGCCCGCTCGACGCTGCGCCAGGCGCTGATCGCGCTCGTCGAGAGCGGGCACCTCGTCGCGGTCCGCGGGCGCGGCGGCGGCACGTTCGTGGCCGACGCTCCGCCCGTCCACGAGCGCCCGACCCCCGAAGTGCTCGCGGGCTGGCGCGACGCGTGCGACGCGCGGATGGCGGTCGAGCTCGGCGTCGCCGTGCTGGCCGCGGAGCGGGCGCCCGCTTCATCGATCGCCCCGCTCGAGGAGCTGGTGGCGGCGATGGACGCCAGGCTGGGCGACTTCCCCGCCTACCGCCAGGCCGACGTGCGCTTCCACGTCGGCCTCGCGGAGGCGACGGGCAGCACCCGGCTCGTGGCGGCGATGACGGAAGCGCAGGCGGCGATGACGGACCTGATCCACTACATCGCCCACCCGCGCGAGGTGCTCGCGTGGTCCAACGCGCAGCATGCGCGCCTCGTCGTGTGCCTCGAGCGCCGCGATCCGGCGACGGCCATGGCGGTGATGGTCGAGCACCTGCACGGCACGGAGCACGTGCTTGCAGGCCTGCTCCCGGCCCCTTGACGGGCGCCGCCTAGAGCCATACGCTCGCGCGCCAGAAGGACGGGGAAGTAGACCTTTTCGTCTCAAGGGGAGCGGATGGCCACAACCGAGAAGCCGGTCGAAGCGCACGACGACGACGACTCACGCCGGCTCGCCGAGCTCGGGTACAAGCAGGACCTCCAGCGGGGCTGGAGCTCGTTCTCGAACTTCGCGATCTCGTTCACGATCATCTCGGTGCTGGCCGGCTGCTTCACCACCTACGGCCAAGCGTGGAACAACGGTGGCCCGATCGCCATCTCGTGGGGTTGGCCCATCATCTGCGGCCTCATCCTGCTCGTGGCCTTCTCGATGTCCGAGCTCGCGTCGAAGTTCCCCACGGCCGGCGGCATCTACTACTGGGCGTCGACGCTCGGCGGCCCCCGGTGGGGCTGGTTCACGGGCTGGTTCAACCTCGTCGGGCTGGTGGGCGTCGTGGCCTCGGTCGACTACGCCGCGGCCACGTTCCTCTACGCGACGTTCAACCTGTTCGGCGTCGATCTCGGGATCATCGACTTCTCGGACTCCAGCGGCATCCTCGGCGAGACGTTCCTGCTGTTCGCTGCGATCCTCCTCCTGCACGCCCTGATCAACATCTTCTCTTCGCCGCTCGTCGCGCTGTTCAACAACATCTCCGTCGGCTGGCACGTGCTCGGCGTCGCCGTGATCATCGGGATCCTGGTGCTCGTCCCCGACCAGCACCAGAGCGCCGACTTCGTCTTCACCGAGACGATCAACAACTCCGGCTTCGGCGACGGGATGTTCTGGTTCTACGTGCTGCCGCTCGGCTTCCTGCTGACGATGTACACGCAGACCGGCTACGACGCGTCGGCACATCTCTCCGAGGAGACCAAGGGCGCGTCGATCAGCGCGGCCAAGGGCATCTGGCGCTCCGTGTTCTGGGCGGGCCTGATCGGGTGGTTCGTGCTGCTCGCGATCACGTTCGCCGCCAGCGACGTGGACGCCGTGAACGAGGGCGCCGGCTCCTCCCTCGCCGTGTTCTCGAGCGCGCTGACCCCGGCCGCCAACAAGGCGGTGGTCCTGATCGCCACGATCGGCCAGCTGTTCTGCGGCATGGCCTGCGTGACGAGCTGCTCACGCATGATGTACGCCTTCTCGCGCGACCGGGCCGTCCCGGGCCACCAGCTGTGGACCCGGCTCAACCACCACCGGGTGCCGGCCTACGCCGTGCTCGGCTCCTGCGCGGCGGCGCTGATCATCACCTTGCCGGCGCTCGAGGGCGACGACGCGGCGTTCCCGTACGCCTTCTTCGCCGTGGTCTCGATCTGCGTGATCGGGCTCTACATCGCCTACGTGATCCCGACCTTCCTGCGCTGGCGCATGGGCGACTCCTTCGAGCCCGGGCCGTGGACGCTCGGCAAGAAGTACAAGTGGGTCAACCCGGCGGCGATCCTGTGGGTCGGGTTCTGCGTGATCGTGTTCTGCCTGCCGTTCACGCCCGCCGGAGTCCCGGGCCGCGAGGAGTTCGACTGGAAGTACGTCAACTACGCCCCGATCACCGTCGGCATCGTGCTGCTCGTCGTCGGCGTCTGGTGGGCGGTCAAGGCCAAGCACACGTTCACCGGCCCGGTCCGGAACATCTCCTTCGACGACGCCGCCGGGGTCGTCGAGGAGAAGCCCGCGAACACGTGAGCAGGCCGGTCATCGGCATCTGCGCGTCCGTCGAGCGGGCGCGCTGGACCTACTGGGACGAGGAGGCCGCGGTCCTCTCGATGAACTACATCCGCCAGGTGCAGGCGGCGGGCGGCATCGCGGTCCTGCTCGCGCCCGACCCGGCGCCCGAGGAGCTGCTGCCGCTGCTCGACGGCGTGCTGCTCACGGGCGGCGCGGACATCGGCGACGCGCCCGAGCGGGATACGTTCGAGCTGGCGCTGGCGGCCGCGGCGCTGGAGGCCGACGTGCCCGTGCTCGGCGTCTGCCGCGGGATGCAGGTCATGAACGTCGCTCGCGGCGGCACCCTGATCGAGCACCTGCCGGACGCGGTCGGCCACGAGGACCACCGCTTGACGCCCGGCTCCTTCGGCGACCACGACGTGCGGCTCGCGGACGGCTCGCTCGCCCAGCGGGTCGCGCGCGAGCCCCTGCACCCGACGAAGTCCCACCACCACCAGGGCGTGGACGCGGTGGGAGCGGGGCTCGAGGTCACCGGCTGGGCGACCGTCGACGATCTCCCGGAGGCGATCGAGGATCCCTCCAAGCGCTTCGCGCTCGGGGTGCAGTGGCACCCGGAGGCCGACGAGGGCTCGCCGATGATCGCCGCGCTCGTCGAGGCTGCGCGATGACCCTGACGGTGCTCGAGCCGGCCACGGAATCGGTGCTCGCGCAGATCCCGCGCGCGGGCGCCGAGGAGGCCGACGCGGCGGTGGCCCGCGCGAAGGCGGCCTTCCCCGCCTGGCGGGCGGTGGCGCCGGCCGACCGCGCCAAGCTGCTCTACGGGCTCGCGAATGCGCTCGAGGCCGCGAAGGAGGACCTGGCGCAGCTCGAGGCGCGCAACGCCGGCAAGCCGATCGGCGACGCCCGCGGCGAGATGGGCATGGTCGTCGACACCTTCCGCTTCTACGCGGGCGCGCCGGAGCGCACGCTCGGCGACACGATCCCCGTCTCCGGCGGCGTGGCCATGACGTTCCGGGAGCCGGTCGGCGTCGTCGCGCTCATCACGCCGTGGAACTTCCCGCTGACGATCGCCTCCTGGAAGCTCGCCCCCGCGCTCGCCGCGGGCAACACCGTCGTGCTCAAGCCCGCCGAGCTGACGCCGCTGACGGCGCTGCAGTTCGAGCGGATCGCGCTCGAGGCCGGGCTCCCGGAGGGCGTGGTCAACGTCGTCGTCGGCCCGGGCGCGACGGCCGGCGCCCGGCTCGTCGAGCATCCCGACGTGGCCAAGGTCGCCTTCACGGGCTCCACGGAGGTCGGGCGCTCGATCGCGGCGACCGCCGCGCAGACCATCAAGCGCGTCACGCTCGAGCTCGGGGGCAAGTCGGCCAACGTGGTCTTCGCCGACGCCGACATCGCCGCGGCCGCCGCGGCCGCCTCGCCCGCCGTGTTCGGCAATGCCGGCCAGGACTGCTGCGCGCGCTCGCGGATCCTCGTCGAGCGCCCGGCGCTCGACGCCTTCATGGACGCCCTCGAGGAGCACGTGGAGGCGATCCGCGTCGGGGACCCGCTCGACGAGGCGACGGAGATGGGTCCGCTGATCTCCGCCGGCCAGCGGGACGCCGTCGCCTCCTTCGTGCCCGCCGACGCGCCCGTCGCCATCCAGGGAACCGTGCCCGAAGGCCCGGGCTACTGGTTCCCGCCGACCGTCCTCTGTCCCGTCGACCCGGGCGACCGGGCGGTGCGCGAAGAGATCTTCGGCCCGGTGGCGGTGGTGGTCCCGTTCCGCACCGAGGCCGAGGCGGTCGAGCTCGCCAACGACACGATCTACGGGCTGTCGGGCTCGATCTGGACCCGCGACGGCGCCAAGGCGCTGCGCGTGGCGCGCGCCGTGGAGACCGGCGTTCTCTCGATCAACTCGAACACCTCCGTGCGCGTCTCCACCCCGTTCGGCGGCTTCAAGCAGTCGGGCTACGGCCGCGAGCTGGGCCCGCACGCGCTGGACGCCTACACCGAGCTCAAGACCGTC
>Ga0126308_10000813_pt1 | contig 11359 bp, 8 predicted proteins | sample Plot55_FD_92533 | JGI IMG/M metagenome (GOLD analysis project Ga0126308, IMG submission 92533) | Serpentine soil microbial communities from UC McLaughlin Reserve, CA, USA - Plot55 | ecosystem: Environmental > Terrestrial > Soil > Grasslands | place: USA: UC McLaughlin Reserve, Lake County... | reverse complement strand
AGGGTCTCCTGCGCCCCGCGCTTCGGGGAGTTGATCGGCGGTCTCATGAGCTCAGGTCCGCTAACTCGAACGGTAAGAGACGCCGCGGGAGTCCTAGATATGCTCCCGGGCTACGTGACCGGCGACCCCTACTGGACACCTGACCCCGAGCGAACGTTCGTAGAGGAGGTGGGCCGCGAGCCCGGCCGCCTCAGGGTGGGAATAGTCACGGGTTCTCCTTTGGGCGGAGTACATGCAGACTGCGTGGCGGCGGCCGAGGACGCGGCGGCTTTGCTCGAGGAGCTGGGTCATTTTGTCTCGCCAACCGAACTGGCGCTCACGGAAGATGACGTACGAGACTTTCAGACGATATGGTTCGCCTCGCTGGCGGCTACTCAGGTTCCGGACTGGGGTGAGACGGAACGTAAGACCCAAGAGCAGACCGAACTCTCGCGCGAGATGCAGGCTCCCGATTACCTGCGAGCAATACCGGCGCTGCAGCGCTTCTCGCTCCGCCTTGTCTCTTTGTGGGAAGATCACGACCTGCTGCTTACGCCCACGCTAGCCAAGCCTCCGTTCCGTATCGGCACCCCCGAGGGCTTCCCCGCGGCCCAGATGGTCGAAGAGCGCTTCAAATTCTCCCCCTTCACTCCCGTCTTCAACGTGACGGGACAGCCGGCCGTCTCGCTTCCCCTCTGGTGGAACGGCGAAAGGCTGCCAATCGGGGTGCAGCTGGCGGGACCACCTGCGGGTGAGGCGGTCCTCATCCGCGTCTCGTCCCAGCTTGAGCAAGTCCGCTCCTGGCAGACCCGCCGTCCTCCCCTTGCCGCGACCTCCTAAAGCCGTAGTCAATGAAGTTGGACCATCTCCTATGATGTTTGCTTTCAAGCATAGCGCGGGGGTTGCCCGATGTTGCAGATCCGGCTTGTGTAAGCCTATTTTATTTGCTGGTGGTTGCCCACTGTTTCTGGGTGTTGCGCACTGAGTGGTGTCAAGGTGGTGTCAGCACCCTTATCTGTGCCATGCCCCTAAAGGGGTGTCGCCCCGCACCTCAGCTCGTTGTCTGCGAGGCTATGACCTCACGTAGCGCAGTGCGGCAGTTCACTCTAGGCGCCTCCTCGCTACTCGGTTGCTCTTGTTCCGCGTGGGCACACTAATACCGGCCCCCTGGCGGCCCTCAAGACCTTGGTCGAGACGCTGCCCAACCTCAGGCGTTTGGCCAAGCCCAGGCCCCTACTCCCCACGGCTATCAGAGCCGACTCCTCGTCGTCCTGGCGAGGCGACAAGGTCGGGACAACCCTGCTCGCCGCCGGCCACGGGGGTGTGGCGCAGCTCCGTGCTCATGACCGCCTAGCAGAACGCCAACCTGTGCTCGATGGTGCGCTCAAACTCTCCTATAGGCAAGTCCTTGCCGCGTGCCACGCCGTGCAGGTCGGGGTAGAGCACCCGCACGGACGATACGGAGTCGTCGGACAGCTCGGGCGGCCAGGCCACGAGTTCCTCCTTTTGAACGACGATTAATCCTTCTCGCCGGCGTCGCCGGCTGATTCTCTAACGCCTTCCTCCACGGCGCCGTCTAGGAACGTGTCGAAGAGGCGGAAGGCGGCCGCCTTTGCCGCAGCCTTACGCTCGGGCGACGCGGCGAGCAGCGCCGTCCCAACCTCGATGTCGAGGTCCGCCAGGCGCTGGGCGTCCATGCGCGCCCAGTGGGAGATGATGTCCACCGTGGCTTCTGGGTGGAACTGGACCCCGAGGTGCGGCCCGAACCTGAACGCCTGCACGGCATCGGCCGTGCGCGCCAGCTCGACGGCGCCGGGCGGCGTTGTGAAGCGCTCGTAGTGCCACTCGAGCCACGGACCTGCCGGGACCGCGACCGGATCGTCGGTCTGAATCTCGCGCCAGCCGAGCTCGGGTACGCGCGCGCGCTCCACGCGGCCACCGAGCACGGCCGACAGCACCTCGCCGCCGAAGCACAACCCCAGCACGGGGAGCTCGCTCTCCACGGCAGCCTCGATCAGCTTCAGTTCCTCCACGACAGCCGTCTCGTGCGTGTCGTTTGGCCCATACGGGGAACCCAGCGAGGCCACGAACGAATAGCTCGTAAGGTCGGGGGCCGTCCCAAGCCAGGATGGATGGACCTTGAACGGGATGCCGCGCTCGCGCAGCCAGTCAACCAACAGGCCGGGCGGCGTCATCTCCTCGTGCTGGCGGATCAGGATGGGCTTCACGCCGTTAGTCCTCGACGCGGATCGCTTGCATCGGACAGGCGTCTGCCACCACCGCCAAGAGCCCCGCGCATAAGCTGGAGTATTTCTCATTGCCTAAAGCGTCTGCCAAACGATACTTCCCCTAGTGCGGCAATTTATCTCCAACAAGTATGGTGCTCGCATTCATCATACAAGGTACCAACACTCCGCTCCAAGACTTAACCGCGGGTTGTGCCCGAAGCGCCCCTGGGCACCTACTCCCACCTCTTGAAGGACATAGGAGAAGACGCCGTCAGTGGACTCGATGAGGCTTTCGAAGGGAGCGGAACCACCGGAGTGGTGTCAATGTGGTGTCAACAGGCCCCGGTGCTCGTACCGGGGCTCATTCCTTTTCCGCGTTTTAGGCTTACCTATGCGGGAGTTAGGAGGGTGACCGACGGGGCTCCAACCCGCGACCTTCTCTCTTGAGCCACAATCCGATGGCGCCCTTTACAGTGCGTCCCACTGTGTCCGGTTATTTGGCTCATTTACGGGGTTTTCGGCGATTTCGCAGAACACGCTTGTCCGCTGCGTACGGCTGCGTACTACTCCGGTGGCAGTAAACGCACTCCCACCGGGTACCGCACGTGGGTCCTAATCACGTACGATAAAGGTGGTCGAAGTGCAGGATGGTCGCTTGGGTCTCCCCCGTTCCAGGTCCTTTGGCGAGGTGCGAGTCCACCACCCGAACCGTCCGCATACGAAGCTAGTCCGCGGACCACGCGCTGTCCGAACGCCTCGGCGGCTTTCAGGTTCTTGGCACACGAGCGGTCGTCGGCTTGTGGGAGGTCGACCGCGCTCCCACCCCCGGCCACCGCTTCGACGAAGGCCAGCTCGTCTAGATCAAGCCGGGGGTATACGGTCGGCTAGATCTCTCCTTCGGCTTCGGACTAGGTCAACCGCCGCTGCCACGTCCTCATGCGCTGCTCGGAGGGCCTCAGGGTCAGGACGAGAGAGGAAGGACAACGTTGAAGACGGGGTCCGATGGCGATGGTCGAGGTGATTACGATCATCAGGGCGTAGGCGGCTATCAGGCTGCTGTTCGTCGCCATCTCGATCGAGCCAGCACGCACCTTTGACGCCGAGGCGACCAACGTTGGCACTTAAGCCTTAGTTACCAGCTCTTTTGGAGTGAAGCTCTGCGTTGCTCTTCTGATAAGAGAGTCATACCGAACTTGCGGAAAGTGAAGCCACTATAATAATGGGTTAGTACTCAAGCCAAAAATAAGTTAGTACTCGAACCCAAAAATGATCGGGGCTTCAATGGCTAACAGACTTTGGGGAACTCCTTGAGAAAGTTAACTATTTCGCATCCTGAGCGGAATGGCAATCGGTTATCGGCCACAATCACGCTTAGTAGTCGGGGGCTTGGCGACCGAGCACGTGTGGTGTACTTCGAGACATCCGAGAGCATGGGGGGGGAAGAGGACTTTCTTTTGCCCCTCACTCTACCTCCCGCAATGATCACTGATTCTCGCCTGAAGCTGCCGGGGAGAATCTCTCCACGACTCTTCTTAACCTTACCACTGCTTCAAGATACGTTTCACGTTTGGGGCACCCACAACTGGGGCGCGAATTTCCAGCACGTACCGGTAGATGTTGAGGCACAAAGTAAAGGTGCTAAGCCTGCTTCAGGCGTCGCTTGCTTTTTCAGTGGAGGACTAGACTCGTTTTATACTCTCCTTAAGAACAGAAATAAGATCACCCACTTGATCTTTGTGCACGGCTTTGATGTCACCCTCGCAAATCGGTCGCTTCGCGCCAAGGCCTCTCACGCAGCACGCGAGGTGGCAAGGGAACTGGGCAAGAACCTGATTGAGGTCGAAACGAACCTTCGCGCCTTTTCGGATTCGCTAGTTAACTGGGACCAATACCACGGTGCGGCATTAGCCACTGTCGGGCTTCTTTTCCAGCATCTGTTTCGCGAGATCCTAATCCCTTCTGGTGCCAGTTATGCCGAGCTCTACCCATGGGGCTCCCATCCCTTACTCGATCCGCTATGGAGTACAGACCTAACTCGTTTCGAGCATTACGGGTGCGAGGCGACACGGGTCGACAAAGCTGTCTATATCTCGAACTCCGAACCTGCCATGAGGTGGCTGCGCGTTTGCTGGGTAAACCCGAGTAGCGCCTACAACTGCGGGAGCTGCGAGAAGTGTCGGCTGACCATGATGGATCTGCATGCGGCTGGGGCACTAGGACGATGCAAAACCCTACCAACGACTCTAGACTTCGCTGTTAATAACAGCCCTGCAAACGATCTTAAGGGTAGAACCCCCAAAATACCACCCCCCATGGGCAGACTAGTACAGCGGGAGAAACCGAGGGTCGAGCTTAGGGAGGTTTTCGAGCCAGAGGAGTGGGATGCCGCCGTTAAAGCTTTGGGCGGGAGTATCACGCAATCTTGGGGATGGGGTTTAGCTAAGCAAGCCGAGGGCTGGAAACCCCTGAGGCTATTGGACAAGGAGGGCCGGGGAGCGGTTCAGTTGCTTTTCAACTACGACGTGCCCGCAGGCTTTTCCACCGCTTATGCTCCCTATGGCCCGTTGGCCGCCGATACTTCGGATCTGGCCGAGGTTTTGGCATTTGCAGCTCGTTGCGCTCGTCAGCGCGGGGCGCATTTGCTCACAATAGAGCCAAGATGGGGCATTGAAGCAAACCGAGAAATACCGGGGCCCGGGACCTGGGTGCAGGCGAAGAAGCGGCTGCCTGGTTGCACTGTGATCGTCGACCTCCCTGAAGACCCCGAGGAACATTTCAGATCTCTGCCGGAGGACACCCGCTACGGCGTGCGTCGAGCTCACCGGGAGGGAGTGGAGATAGTGACGCTCTATAGGGGTGCCATGAATGTGGGGAGTGGTATAGGGGAGTTCTATGAACTTCTGAAGGATACATCCAGACGCCAGGGGTTGTATGTCGAACCTCGAGCCTTCTATCAGCACCTTATGATAGATTTTGCAGCGTATCTACTTCTCGCCCGCTACGAAGGAACGGCGGTAGCCGGCGCTATGATCACCACTTTTGGGGATGAAGCGTACTGCTTGCACGGGGCCTCCACTGACGAGAAAGGGAATCTGTACGCCCCATACCTAATACAGTGGGAGGCGATGGATGTTGCACGTCGAGCGGGCTGTTCCCGTTACGATATGTGGTGTATTCCGCGCCCGTCGTACAGCGAGTCACTGGGGTTTGACCGGTTCAAAAAGAAGTTTGGAGGCAGCACTGTAGAGTACGCTGAGGCTTCTACCCGGATACTGAGCCATCTTACGTGTTGGGAGCAATGTGCCATCATGCTCGGAACCAAAGGTCACCACGCTCTACGGAAACTGCGCAGCAGAATTGCGGCTTCTGGGATTCTGCGCTCTTGACAACCAATGTGCCACGGACCCCAGTTGTCTGTCTGCTCCCGGCCCGCAACGCGGCGGCGGACTTGCCAGGCTACTTCGAGTCCGCGGCACGCTTCTGCGATGCCGTAGTCGCACTTGATGACGGAAGCACCGACGAGACCCGCGAGTTGCTGGAGGTGTGCACGCTCGTCGAGGTACTCCTTGCGAACCCACGTCGGGAGAGCTATAAGGGCTGGGACGACGCCGCCAACCGAGTTCGCCTGCTGGATGCAGCTGCTAGATTGAACCCGGAGTGGATCATCTCGATCGACGCCGACGAGCGGATCGATTCGAGCGATGCGGCAGCGTTGCGTGACTTCCTCCGGTGGGACGCCCTGCCTGGATGCGCCTACGGGTTCCGGGTCTTTCGTATGAAGCAAGACCTTGAGCACTACGCGCCGCAGCACTACTTGTGGGTGTATCGTCTGTTCGCCTACGAACCCGGCCAGTCGTTCCCCGACCAGCGCCTCCACTTCGTGCCTGTGCCGACGAGTATCCCGCGCGTTGCCTGGGTCAACACGACGCTCCGTATTCAACACCTCGGCGGCGTAACCGCGGCGCGGCGACGCGCACGCTTCGAAAAATACCGGCAAGCGGACCCTAACAATGACTACCAAGCGGACTATACAAATGTTTTGCGGGATCTCTCAGGTGACCTGCTTCGTTGGGAGCCGCGCCCACCCGGTCTTCATGTCCTTCTCGCTGCGGCGAAGCTGATCGACAAACCGCCAACCGCAGGGACGAAGGTTTACGGTACCGAGCTCTACTATCCGATGGCCCATGGTACTGAGCTCTACTACCCTTACAATGGCTACCAATCGAACTGTACTCTTTACGCCCTGCCCACCGTGGCGGAGCTGATCGACAAACCGCCAACCGCAGGAACGACCGATTGGCCCGGGCTCTCCGCAATCGTGATCTCACGCAACGACGAGGCTCGCATTGCGCGCACGGTAGCGTCCGTCGTGAATCAGAGCTGTCCTGAGCCGGTTGAGGTCATCGTGGTGGCGAGCGGGACGGATCGCACCGCCGAGGTCGTACGCCAGCAGTTCCCTGAAGTTACCCTAATCGAGCTGCCGCGTCCCGCCCTCCCTGGCGAGGCGCGTAACGCCGGTCTTCGGGTAGCGCGCGGCGCCTGTGTTAGCTTTCCCGGTTCACATGTCGAGCTGCCTCCTGGTAGCCTCGCCGCGCGGCTGCGGGCGCACCGGCTCGGCTACCCGATGGTCACCGGCGCGGTTCTCAACGGGACGCCTACCTGGGCGGGTTGGGCGTCCTACTTTTTAGATCATGCTGCGAACTTGCCGGATCAGCCCGCCACCGTGCTGAATGGCCCGCCTGCGCACTGCTCTTATGCTCTTGAGCCTCTACTTGAGTTGGGTGGCTTTCCGAAAGATTTGCGGGTGGGTGAAGACACAACCGTCAACACGGCTCTCTTCCGCAGGGGCTACGTCGCCTACCGCGACCCTCGGATTCAGCTAACACACCACAGCCCATGCCGCAATCCGTGGCGGCTAGTGCGCCATCATTTTGTGCGCGGTCGGGGTTTTGGCAGAATCACGTTGCAGAACACCGCCAAAGGCAGCTCCCTCTTCAACCGCCGGTTCCTCAGCGTGCACTTGCTGCGGTACCTCCCGCGCCGGTTGAGCTGGACTTCGCGCCAGGTTTGGCGGTGGGGGTCGTCGGAGTACCGCCGCCGATATGTGCTGGTCCTTCCGCTTGTCGCAGCCGGGTCGGTAGCAGCTTGGCTGGGAATGTGGTACGAGATCTTGCGTCCTGCCCAGGGCAAATTGCACATCCTACTGGGTGAGTCGAGCAGAAATAAATTACTGTGAATGTAACCAAGCTCGATGCTAGGAACCTCGGCTGGTATCCGGCAAGCCCTATGAATTACGTCCTTGCCTACCGTCCGAGTTCCAATCCTATAGCCGTAGTAATTATCCACGTTGCGCAGGGCTCATTTACGAGCGTCATCGACTGGTTCCAGGATCCCTCAGCCAAGGTTTCTACGCACTACACCGTCCGGTCCTCCGACGGCTTCATAGCTCAGTTGGTGCGCGATAAAGACATCGCACACCATGCTGGCAACCCGACCTACAATCAGACCAGCATAGGCATAGAGCATGAGGGTTACGTGGACGACGCAACTTCCTTTTCAGACGCTATGTACCGCTCCTCCGCAAAGTTGACAGCTCACTTGGCACATAAGTATGGTATCCCCGTAGACCGTCGGCACATAATCGGTCACGACGAGGTTCCAAACCCGCGCAAACCGGGCTGGTATGGAGGCGTAAACGGCCACAGAGATCCCGGTCCCCATTTCGATTGGGAAAGGTACATGAGTTACATCTACGCCTTCCTAGATGGGCCGCCACGTAGCCCCTAAGTCCCTCAGCCAAGTAGCGGTAGCTGGGATAGACAGAGCCGCCAATGGGGCGTTCTGCGCTCATGGCTCAGGGCCTGGTACCCGGCCGCGATAAAGGCACAAAAAAGTTTGAGGCCCATCTGCATGTCCGAGCCGGCACGCCGAAACGTCTCATTAACGAGCGTGCCGGTGCGCTCATAGAGTGCGGCACGAGAGAACGAAAGTCCGAGATCGGCAAACGTATACCTTTGGAGGGCGACGATCCCGCCGAGGCGCACGCGGCCGGTGGCGCGGCGAAGAGTCTCGGCCGGATCGGCTAGATACATCAATACGAGTCGGCCGACCGCAGCATCGAATGGCTCGTCGAAGGCGAGATCACGTAGACCGATGCTCGCATCCACAGACGACCGCTCGGTGAAGCCTCCGGAAAGGCAGGCTTGCCCAATCAGACGTTGCCACGCTCATTCGTAGTAGCCTGATGCATAGATCGCATCATCTTCGTGCTGAGTGCTCACTTTAGATCCTCCAACCCTAGACTTCCGCACGACTCACCTTGCGCTACCCACGCTGGGGAGGGGTACGATCTATGGCCTACCATGAGTGCTGACGTTCCCCACTGTGCTTATCCTGTGAGGAGTTTGCAGGTGCGCTCTAGACTATAGGCGTCCATCGGGTTAAAGTTGATTACACCAACCGAGGGCACTGAACGGGGATAACTGCGTATCTGAGATCCGGTCCGTGGTTTCGTAGTGACCACGAAGCCTCTCTGAGTCCTACCGGCGATAGACAGGGCTACCGACATCAAGGTGTACGGCTCAGGCTATGGACATGGGGTCGGCTTATCTCAGTTCGGGTCCCACGGACGGGCCCTTGCTGGGCAGGGCTACGTCCAAATATTACAGGCCTACTATCAGAATGTATTCCTCCAGCGGTACCCAGACGATCCGACCGTGCGGGTGTTGCTAGGGGAGCGGGATCTGAACGGTTACCAAGATGTAGCCGTGCGCTCAGGGACTAAGGTGCTTATGCGAAATCTTGCGACTGACGGCACAGTGATTCTCGGCCCCGGAGCCTACCGAGTGCAGTATCTAGCGAACAGAAACCTCTATAGGTTAACGGATCTCTCTGAGAGGAGGGCCGTGGGAAGCTACCGGGGGCCGATCCGATTCGTGCCGATCTCCGGAGGGCTGTTAGGCTTTGGTTATCTATACTATCGGGGGTTCCTCACCGTACGAACCTTGAACTCAAGAGTCTGTGTTATTAACCAACTGCCAATGGAGCTATACATCCAAGGCGTAGTGGCTAACGAAATGTTTCCTTCCTGGCCCCTCGAAGCCCTCAAGAGTCAGGCCATTGCCGCCCGCTCCTACGCTCGGGCTACGCAAAGGGGTGAGTACTTTGACATCTACCCTGACTGTCGCGACCAGGTCTACGGAGGGGCCTCATCTGAGACCTCCGTCACAAACGAGGCTGTAGCAGCCACAGCACGGATCTGCGCCGTCTACAACGGGAGCCCGATAATAGCTGCGTTCCATTCTGCCAGCGGTGGTTGCACAGAAGATACCTCGTTCGTTTTCAAAACCTCGTATGCGTTAGGTACCGCGCCCTACCTTAAGGCGTTAAGAGATGTAGATTCGGAGGGTCGCTCGTTCGAGGGACCGGCCTATGCTAACGCTCCCTGGACTAGCTGGTCCGGTGCGCTAGATGCGAACGGGTCTCCCCGATTGGAAGTCGGTGCTATAGTCGCTGTCACAGTGCTTGGGCGTTCCCCTTCGGGACGAGCCACGAGGATCAAAGTAACTGGTACGCAAGGTGAGAAAATCATCTCCGGCGAGTACGATATTCGCCGTAGCCTGAAGACCACCGGTCTGCGGCTCGCCGATGGCTCGGTCTACCCCGCAAGCGTTCTGCCCAGCGCCCGGGTATACTTCTTCGGTGCCGCATGTGCCCAATCCTGACAGAGGGTTCCCGTTAAGTGTTTGTTGTACCGACCATTTCAGGTCGACAAGCAAAACTTCTAGCAGCTACCACAATCGTGTTTTGCTCGGTACCGCTGGCGGGCGCGTCGTCGGGAGGATCAACCTGCCATTCCCTCTATGACGGCCGCGAACGCAGGCAATCCAAAGGGGCGCGATCGTTGAGATCGGTCTGAGCTGGGTGAAGCGCTGGAAGGTAGAGAGAACCTTAGAATCTTCTTGGCTGGTAACTTCCGGTAGCTCTCGGTTCGCTACGACCGTTATCCCTGTATCTCGAGCTCTCAAATGGCGTGTTTCTGAGGAGGGTGACCGACGGGGCTCGAACCCGCGACCTACTCTTGAGCCACAATCCGAATAATCCCTAGCTAGGATAGCTCATTACTAAGCCAAAAAATATACATTTGCAGGGGCTTTGTGGACATAGTCGCTTCGTCGCGTACCGTGGGATACCACCCGATATCGTCCCTATTGCTGCCACTACTGCTGCCAAGCCGCGGGCGACGGGGAGTCTAGGGTTTCCGCTTCTTGGGACTCGTGCTGACCAAGAGAGCCAATGAGCGGACTCGAACCGCCCACCTGCTCATTACGAGTGCGCGGTCAGTGGTTGCCGTGAGTTGCACGGGTTTGCGAATGCCGCATAAGTAGGCATCTTTTTGTTGCGTCGGTTGCCTGGAGTTGTAGGGCCTTGCATCCGGGTTAGGGTCAAACTAGGGTCAGCTTTTCCCTACGCCCGGTCAAAGAGCTGGGAATCCTTCGTGGTCCATCGTGGATTAAGTAACCAGCGAGCGCTTGTTCGGTAGACGAGGTCCCGAGGTAAGTTTGACTTCCTACGGTGACAGCATTAACTCGCTAAGATGTCGTCAAGCAGGGAATATGAAGGGAGACCCAACCCGGTCTGTTCCAGGACATCCCATATATTGGGTCGCGGGCAGCATGGGGCCGCACACCACCAGGACGTGCAGTACGCTTCGGCAAGCACCCCGATAGAGTGATTTCACGGGTGAACTATGGCAAGGCTTGCCGTGGCGGCGCTGGTGCTGCTCTGGATGACCGATGCCGCGAGCACCAGCGCTTTCTTCTTCGTGCCTCTCCTACCGTCGTAGCCTTCGAGTAGACTACTGGGTCGGCGGCGATGGCGCGGGCTTGCCCAGCGCCTCGGCGAGCGCTTCGAAGATTCGGTCTGCTGGTAAGTCGCAGGAGATGCCCGCGGCCATTCGTTCATGGTCGGCGTGGTCTTTGGGCATTTGCCGGAGGGGATATCGCTATTGACCTCCACCGCCACCACGGCGTCGAGTTCCGGATGATAGAAGAGGTAGGTGTTGTAACCGGGTATCTCGCCGTTGTGCCCGACCCACCCGTGGTCCTTGCCAAGCCCGATGCCGTAGGCCAGGTCGCCTTTCAGCGGGGGCT
>Ga0126308_10000812_pt1 | contig 11360 bp, 11 predicted proteins | sample Plot55_FD_92533 | JGI IMG/M metagenome (GOLD analysis project Ga0126308, IMG submission 92533) | Serpentine soil microbial communities from UC McLaughlin Reserve, CA, USA - Plot55 | ecosystem: Environmental > Terrestrial > Soil > Grasslands | place: USA: UC McLaughlin Reserve, Lake County... | reverse complement strand
GTCGTTAGCCTTAATTTTCCCCGTTTCAACCCTCCCTACAGGAACTGTGCCTACACCAGTGATTGAATAAACGTCCTGAATTGGAATTCTTAGTGGCTTACCAACTGGCTTCTCAGGAGCTTCAAACATATCCAGAGCTTCAGCCAGCGTCGGACCCTTGTACCACGGCATATTTTCTGACTTTTTGAGCAAGTTATCTCCTTTCCAACCTGAGACAGGGATGAAATTTACCTTAGAAGTGTTGTAGCCAACTAGCTTCAGCATTTTTTCGACGGTTTCCTTTACTGCTTTATAACGGGACTCGGAATAACTGGCATCATCCAGTTTATTTAGAGCAACAACCATTTGTCCAACTCCTAAAGTCCTAGCAAGAAATGCGTGTTCCCTGGCTTGACCTCCAGGATCTGTTGCCGCTTCAGTCTCACCGGGTTTAACTGAGACCACAAGGACGGCGACATCTGCTTCAGAGGCACCGGTTATCATGTTTTTTATAAAGTCTCTGTGACCAGGCGCATCAATTAAGGTGTAAAAGAACTTGGAAGTTTCAAACTTTTGAAAAGCGAGATCGATAGTTATACCTCTGTCTCGTTCATCTTTGATACTATCTAAGACCCAGGCGTACTTGAAGGTATCGCCTTTTCCAGTAGCCTCTGATTCTTTTGCGAACGAGTCAATAGTTCTCTGGTCAATTACGCCCAAATCTACCATTAAGTGACCCACGATAGTTGATTTACCATTATCTACATGACCTACAACCACCAAATTCATATGTGGCTTTTTGCTTGCGCTCATACACGGGTAGAACGTTAAGAGGGCTTTATTTGTATTTCGAATAGCATTGGAAAATGTCAAGATGCTTTCAGGCTTTTGACAAAATCAGTTTTTCGGCTACCTCCTGATAATATCTGTATGTTCTCAGAATTCGTCTAGGTATCCAGACAAGGAATCTTTTATAACATGTGGGGAGAAGACGTTTTCCTATTGTAATCGTCCTCTAGTCGAACTATATCGTTTTCATCGAATTCACCATAAGATATTTCGAGGATTATACATTTGGTTTCTTTGGTCTTTAGTCTATGTCTTGCCCTGTTTGGGATTTCTATGGTCTGACCCTCTTCAAGAATAAAAAATTGGTCGTCAAGTTCTATGTGTGCTATGCCGTTAACTATTTTCCAGAATTCAGACCTTTTTTCGTGATATTGGAGGCTCAGGCGAGAATTTGGATTAACATAGATCAATTTAACTGTGCAAAATTTATTCTCATGAAATTTTTCAAACTTTCCCCATGGCCTGACTTCAGAATATACATCCATATCAAGAGGTGTGCCTTCGGACTAAATTTATTATTTGCCCTAAAATATAATCCAGATTTATGGCATTTTTGATTCTAGCCTATAGAACAGTATGAGAGGCTCTTCTGTTCTTATTTGAATTTTGCATTTAATATAGGAATCTTCATTTTAAAATAAATGAATACTATTGGCTTTTGATCTTTGTTTCCATGTACCATTGCCATTTTAGATTGGGACGAAACACATAGTGTATGATACCAAACTACTATTGGATGAGTCTTCACAGACAACCTACAGCCTTGCCCTCATTCACCACAATCTAGCTTGAGGCTAACAGTACATTTTCTATCTACACTCTGGAAAGATTCTTAGCCAATACATTTTTATTCTTTTAAGACAATTTATTATTGCAAGTTCAATATTAGGGGTTTTGAGATTTAGGCAAGAGAAAAGTGCTCAATGAATCATATCTGAAGGAACTAGTAATGCCTCAGAGCGGAGAGTTGTTTGGTAGAGTTATCAAGTTGGTGGGCGGCGACAATATAATAGTAAAGAGTTCAGACGGAAAAATCAGAACATGCAGAATTAGGGGCAAAATCAAAAGGAAAATGTGGATTAGAGATAATGATCTGGTTCTCATTGCTCCTTGGGACTTTCAGTCAGATAAGGCGGACATTATATGGCGCTATATTTCGGCCCACGCAGATAAATTAGAGCAAGACGGCCACTTGCAAGGTCTTAGGTGAGCACAACAGTAAAAAAGCCCATAATAACATCTTTTAGAAGACTGTATTTCTTCTAGTAAATAATTTCATATGCATTGTTGGCAATATATTGTACAACATAAGATACCGTGAGCTACTGCTATTGACTTTCCGAGAATACTGCTATACTAGATTCAATTTGATCATCTTCCGCGGATAACGGAAATCATGAAAAGTCGCCAATGCTCTAATATGCAATTTCTTATAGTTGTTCCGATCTATTACGGATCTCTTCGTATCCTTCCGCCAATTCATCATGGGCTAGTTTCAGGAATTTTGTAAATTTGCCGTCTTTTGAAAGAATACCTTTCATATCATTTTCGAGTTCATATAGAGCAACTTTTGCGTTGTCTTTTGTCATTCCTGCAGTAGAACGAAGGATATTCGCTTCACTATACATCATAGCCAGCTTCAAGACGAGAATTTTTGCCAGCCAAATCAAGTCTAACTCTAGATCTCTAATACGTTCGTTTAACTGATCCTCTGTCTTGGAATTCTTTATTCCTTCTATTCTTGAAATAGTTCTGGTGGAACATTCCTTCAAGTATCTAGTAATTTCCAAATACAAGCTTGCTGTACAACGCTTGATTGTCTGAACTTCAAAAAACTGGTAAATCAATGTTTCCAATACATTACTATCTGAGTATTTTATGAGCAGAGCTGGAGGGTATTCTTCTAGTTTCGATAGAACATAAAATATTCCCTTTTCAGTCAATTTGTAGTTGGCTGAACCAGCAAATAATCCCCCTTCGTTACTTTGTATGATCCCAATCTCTTGAAGTCTCCTGGCAGTTAACTGATCACTCTTAGAGGCGTCCGATTGACGTTTAAGCCTAAGATACGAACTAATTTTCGGAACCGATCCACTACTGATGAGTCTAACTAGAAATGGAATGTCATTTCCCGAGATAGATGGGAATTCAAAGTCCAATATTTGAGTGGCGTAGCGCTTGTAGTCCACGGGTTCGAGGTATATTTAGCTGCTTAGACCGTTTTTAAGCTTTAGAAAAAATTGAGAAAAACATCTATAAAACATTGCACAGAGAGATGATAACAAAGCATTAGCAAATGTTTGAGAACTATTCGAATGAAATTATCTAATGGAATTCATCTAAATAACCGATACAGAGCTGAGATTGGCCAGCAATGCCACAATGTCTGTCCAATCCTGATCTGCTGGTACTAAATATGCTAAACTTAGGAAAAAGCAATGTCGCACTATTATTATGCTCAACAATAAGACAAACCAAAACGAAATAAAAAATTAGAATTAGGTCTTAATTCAGATGCAGTTGGCTTTTAAGATCCTTGAATCTATTTCTGATTGTTACCTCTGTTACCCCTGAAGCATCAGCAATGTTCATTTGAGAGATGGGTTCGCCTGTATTTAAGCATGATAGATACAGAACAGAGGCGGCAAGTCCCATTGGATCTTTTCCAGCAGAGACCCCGCTTTTGGTAATCTTGTTCATAATGGTAATCGCTTGACGTTTAGTTCTTTCGCTGAGACTGGCCTTGTTTGCGACCTTTGCTATGCACTTCATGGGATCGACCATCGGTATCTTTAGATCCAATTCAAAAACGAGCAGCCTATAAGTTCTGGCTAGCTCTTTGCGTTTAATGTTGCTGACGCTAGCTATGTCAGACAAGGTTCTAGATATCCCGGTTTCTCTACATGCAATATAGGCTGCCGCTGCCAATACTCCTGAGATTGTTCTTCCACGAACCATTCCTCTTTCTTGGGCTTTCCTGTAAATATATGCTGTTTTCTCCGTGGCTGCGTCAGGAAGGCCTAGCTTATCCTTTAGTATATCCAGTTGACTAAATGCATGTCTGAGGTTTCTATCAGTAGGAGTGTGAGCCTGCGTTCTGAAGTCCCAAGTCCTGAGCCTCTCCATCGTAGCTCGCATGGCTGTATCTAAGCCTCGGCCGCTAGCGTCCTTGTCGCTCTTGCCAATAACAGTCGACAAACCCATATCGTGTCTTGCCAGTGATATAGGGATTCCAGTTCGTGTTCTGTTGTTGGATTCTTCCTGGTTAAATGCTCGCCATTCTGCACGAGTCTCTTGTGCTTTGTCAGAAATAACTAATCCGCAACTGCTACAAATAATCTCACCGGATTCAAGGTCGGTGACCATATCATCTTTTTGACATATAGAACATAAAATTTTTGAATTTTGCATTTTTCTAGGCCAATTTTATTGGCAGTACAACTATTTAAATAACGATGGCTTAAAATTTACAAATAATCAACTACTAACGACCATATCTTGCCATATTTGGCCAGCATATTGTGCATTTCTCACAATAATCCGGCGTGGTTTCTTAATCCTTTTTCTACTCCAAACTTTATCAATAAAATCGCATAATCTCTATATAAATTATTCTCCAGCATCGTGACATCTACTGACACATGTACTGCTAGTCAATATCATACCTCATGGAAACCTCATGTTTTCGAAAGCCAGCTTTCTCATAAAATGCAACATTATCTAAGGAGCAGTCCAAAATTACCTTGTAACATTTTTCTTCTTTCGCGGCCTCAATGCACTTTTGAACCAATGCAGAGCCAATTCCTTTTCTGCTATATTCTTTTCTTGTTACTACATCTTCTATGTGTCCAATTTTGCCCGCATTATGGATAAACTTTTGCTCTATAAGCAATGTAATTGAACCTATTATCTGCCTATTGTTATCTACTGCGACATAGATTTTAGAGAATTTGTTTTCTTCGATACTTTCTAGGATCTTTGTAGCTTCTTCTATATTTTGACTAATCTGTCCTACATAGCTTAGATTTGAGAGCGTTTCAAAAAAGCCATTTCTAAAATCCGATTTTCCAAGTTCCCTGATTTCAAAATTTAATGTCGGCTTATGGCATGACACATCTACGATTAGTCCTTCTTATATTTAGCGATAATACCTATATTTTGAGGGTATTGATAAAAATTGGCTGCGGACCAGTTTTTTGGTAAAAATTCAGTTTCTTATTCTACGCTTACTTTTTCAGTGTTATTTTGCTGTCCTTCCAATTTCTTGAGCTCGCTGATTAGGAATTCCCGGTACTTGTTCTTCTCTTGAACAGTCATTCTATCGAGGTTTGAACTAAGCGTAGATCCTATGGTCGCAACCTTGTCTATAAGATCCAAAGCCATAAATCTACCCACATTGCCGACTCTTAGCATTACATCTAGTTGTTTCTGTATTATATGCCGAACCGATTCTATATCTGACGCAATATCTAAGCCTTTTCCTGTGATAGTATATTTTCCTGTATCTGTCTCTGTTATTAGTCCCTCTTCAAGGAGTCTTCCAAGCATAGGATAAATCAGTCCTGGAGACGGTCGCCATTTGCCATCGCTCTGGAGGACAGCCTTATCGATTATTTCCTTTCCTGACATGGGCTGTTCCTTAAGCAGACCAAGGATGTAATGTCTTGAAAACCCTCTTGGTATTACGCTTCCAACTCTGGCTAACCAATTAGATAACATATCACTAGTAATATCACTAGTGACTTATTAATGTTTTCATGCTAAATTACTTAGAAGTAAGCCACGTACCAGATGCATTTACAAATGTATTTTGAGGTGCATACAATTCAAACTCTATGCGTTACCTACTATTTTTACTTGTTTCTGCTTGTTTTATTACGATAGGATAATGGATATCAAGATGATTTGTCATCTGAATTGGAGTGCTCAACAGACCAGCTGAACGAGTATCAAAATGCTGTCTCTGTGAGTATGAATGAATATATTTGCGATCTCACCTTGAATAGGTATGACTATGAACTGTCCTTTCTGCGGCAAGTTAATGGTGTGGCTAAACGGATCAATTAGCCATGAAGTTTCAACAAAGTTTTATACCTGTAGGATTTGCAAAATAAACATAACAAAATATCCTGACGGCTCTGAGGAATTGGAACAATTGGAAGTCAAGACATAGGAAGCAATCGAAATACGGAGCCAACGCTAAGGACTAAGGTGCGATCATTAGAACCATAGTTGCAGGGCCAAAAACAAGACGTTGGTAAACATTAATTCCGTGTTGTGCTGTCGAAAGACTAATGTCGAGAAAAAGGAAAAAAAGCCACTCCTTAAGATCTCTATTGGACAACAAGAAAGAATTTTTGACTCTGCCTGGTGTTTTTGATGCCCTAAGCGCAAGAATTGCAGAAAAAATCGGCTATTCTGCAATCTTTCAGACCGGGTATGGCTCAGCTGCGGCGCTACTTGGAATGCCTGATTTTGGTCTACTAAACGCAGGAGAAACGATTGATAATGCAAGACGGATAATTAAATCCGTAAGCATTCCCGTGATAGTTGATATAGATACCGGTTACGGAAATCCATTAAATGTACGGCGTATGGTACAAGATCTGGAAGATATCGGTGCAGGCGGAGTCTTTTTGGAAGACCAAGTGTGGCCAAAAAGATGTGGACACATGACAGGCAAAGATGTGATTCCTACAAAAGAATACATATCTAAGCTCAGAGCAGCAACTGACGCCCGAAGGAGCAAAGAATTTGTCATAGTAGCTAGAACAGATGCACGTGCAACCCTTGGACTGTCTGAAGCTATTCAGAGAGGAATAGAATACTATAGGTCCGGTGCTGATGTCATTTTTGTCGAGGCTCCACTAACGCTGAAGGAGCTCAGGGAAGTTCCATCTAAGATTGATGCCCCCCTAGTGGCAAATATGATAGAACAGGGTATTACCCCTAACTTGTCATCTCATGAGCTTAAGAAGATGGGTTACAAAATTGCCGTATTTCCTCTATCAGGTCTTTATTCCGCGACGTTCGCATTGCGTTATGTTTTTACAGAGCTGATGCAAACTGGGTCAACCAAAAGGTCGCAACGGAGGATGATAACTTTTGATGACTTCAATAGATTAGTTGGGTTATCCAAATATATGGGCTTAGCAAAAAAATATGCCTAGCTAGTTATATCTGGCTGATTGAATTTAAGACTCTACCAGCTCCACTGATTACGGAATATAATACTCCAGTAATATCCAGCTTTATGTGCACTTCTTGTAGGCCTCCATGATATTCTTTTCATTTTTTTCCCAAATTAAGTTATCTCGGGCATAGCCAAATATTTGTAACCTTTTATTATACAATTCATCCAAGTTTTCTTTAAAGTATATTAACTTTGAAGCCATGTCTGCATAGTCTTCAAATATAACGCAGTGCTCTTTTAAGATTTCCTTGATAACACTAAACGAATATGTACAAGCAACTACAAGTCCTGCATGAGCGTACTCATAGGCCTTATTTGGACTTATGAAATTATGCGACCAGTGTTGTTTCCAGGGAATTAGACCAATGGAATGATTGAACATCTCATGAAACATATCTTGTCTTGGGAGAAAACCAGTATAACTTATCTTATTAGAGGAGGATGTACCATTCCAACCGATAATTACTAAATTGCCTATATCTTTCTGAAGAAAGGTATTGTCGAGATCGTCAATATTTCTATTTGGATATTTGTCTATATTGTGTCCATCACCACCTGCATACACAGAAGATAAACTATTGTGAAATCGTGGCTTTTCAAAATCTTTTACTTCCAAGTACATTGGAAAGTTTGGTACCACAAAAACATTATTAGTATGATAGCTTATTCTCATCTCTGCAGCAATTTGTTCTGATACTGTGATAGTAGGATGGGATGAAACAATTTCTTTTTCCCAACTTGTCCATAATCTAATAGCATATGCGTTTATTGCCATCCTGCGAACACTGGTCATTTGACTAAACATATTTTCTACTGATTTGTCTTCTGATGTTCTCCTCTTTAGGACCATCTCCCTCAGCAGCATCGAGAGTCTTGACCAGTACTCATGATCATCATAAACAAAGGGAATTTTGAATTCAGAAACCATCTTCGCAGAAAAAATATTGTGAGCGTGTATAACATCAGGTTTTGTTTCATTTAGCACTCTTTTGAGTTGTTTTTTGACTGAATGCCAGTAAAATGGCAGTCCAAGCCTTGCCTTGGCAGTCCAACCTATCTTGTATATCTTTGAAAAGGTGTTTCTCGAGTAAGGGTTTGAAACTCTCCCAGCAAAAAATACCTTATTATCTGAATTAGCTGCTGAAATAGCTGACTTTTCTATCCTCCAATCAGGCAGCGACTCATGCGAAACATGTAATATTCTCATGTATGATAACTTTAAAGATTATATATTGTTTAATAATAATCCTAATTACCAACTAATGGACGTACAAGACCAGAAGATATTTCTAGCGACAATAAATATTCGACATCCTTGATATAACTGATGATGGACTGTGCTCTGATGGAAGTCCACGTAGATATTTGAGACGGTAGTCAACAACTTCGAGTCCACTTGCTAATGATTCCAAAGCACTCTTGCTGAGGTTTTGAAGAACATGTCCACTCACATATCTAATGTCTACATAAACGTCGTAACGCTTTAAAAATTCAGGCATATCCTGATACATTATAGGTCTTTGAGTTCTATCGTAAACTTCGATATCCAAATTCATGCCATTCTTTTTGCAGTAATTCAGGGCCCATCGAATATCCGTCACGTCAGATTCTATCGTAACAGCTTTTTTTCCATCTTTTTTTGGATTTTCTTTAACCCTGAAATGTTCTGTATCTACTGGATTTGGAATATAGGTTGCTCCGTCAAGTAGATTCAGTAGATCAGGTGTTGAAACAAGCACAGCATCTGCAATTGCTTGTGCCTTTTTATGTCTTAGATAACGCACACTTCTTCTGCGAAGCAATCTTTTCAATAACAATTTTGATAGAGGGATGACTTGCGAAAATTTCCCAATATCTCGACGCAATATGTAAGAATCCAGGCCCCTTATATCCGTCCCATGATAATGAAGGATAATCTTTTTCGACTTACCAAACCTTTGACGTAAAGGTAATAATACATCGATTCTGCTATGTACGTGAATCAGCTGAGCGGCTGCGGCTTCCTTTAGGCTTCTTTGAATAAAATCTTCCTGAGAGCAATAAATGACATATTGGTCATAGAACTTATTTATGCCATATTTGTCTTGATCTTTTACTCGTAGAACAGAGCACGAGTATCCTTGGCGAGACTGATACTTGGCAAGAATATGTGCAACACCTGCTTGGTCCCAAATGTGAAGTATTCTCATATTATTTAGTGTTCTACGATTGAAATTGACTGCACTTACTTATTTTGATGTCACTTTAGAATTGACAAGCTCGTGTTAGTCCTGGTTTTCTGATTGGGATTAATAAGGACAGAGCTCAGTCCTCCTTTCATATCGTAAGTGCTCCCTATTTCGTAAACCGTGAATAATTTGTTCTGATATACTTGTTCGGTTTGTACTTTTTTATTCATATAACGCAATGATTCTGATAAATGAGTCACAATATAACAATAGTTTAAGTGACAATCTTGCATAGATTTCAAGGTGTCGTATTGATTGGAGCCATACATAAACAACCTGTCACCTTGTAATTCTATATCCATCCATCCTCTCCAATGTTTTTCTCCAAACACCATCGCATTATTTGGTGTATTTTTATTTATCCAATATATTGTTTTAATCAGTTCACTGGTGTCATTTACGGGAATGGAATTGAATTGCATGGTCGCTGGTCCAAATGGCTCGATACTCCAACCTAGCATAACCTCTGAAAATGACTCAAATTGATATGGCATTATCTCATATATAAGCCCCACGGCCACAGACAATCCCAATATAACACTTAACATACAGGTCCGATATCCTGTATGAACTCTAGTCTGTGAATACTCAACAATGCCATAGCCCGCGAAGATAGATAGAAAAATCCCAAACAAAAAGATCCATCTATCTGCAGCTAAAGATTGTCTATCTGGAAAGATTAACCAAGAAAAAGATCCGATAGCCGTAATCACTACGGCAATTCTAAGTAATTGATTGTCAGATCGCATAAAACCAAACCCAGCGGGGACCAGTAGCGGACCGTTGACCACTATTAACAGAATTAGAAGATTCTTTGGATTATATAGCTCCTGTTGCAGATCCAACTGATTGAATGCTGTGCTATCGGGCAATATCTGAAGAGAACGCCGTACACTACCATATTCTGACGTTATTATAGCGACAAAAAGACCTGCTATTAATAGAGATAGTAAAGTTATGTGCTTAGTTCTGACTACAAAGCCATAAATCATTAATGAGGCCACAAATAAAGCTCCAACCATTTTATCTAAAGACACAGCAAACGAAGCAATAATAGATGAACCGATTATGCTGTACTTTCTAATCTTTGCTCCCAGTGGATACATAAGAGATACTGAGATTAATAATAAGGTCAGGGAAAATACGTCTTTGTGTAGATCCCAAGCAGTTCTCAAAACTGGTAGCTGAAATATTATGAAGAGCGTTAGATACAAACTGTGGACTTCGTGTAGCCCTAGAAGCCTACGAGACATTAAGAACAAAGAAATTGAAAATAATCCGTACAAGATGATCCCCGACACACTAACAAGAGTCTGAGGCTGCAGATTAGTTCCTGTGTGAAACAAGTAGAGTATTAGAATATAGAGTGGAAATTGTTCAGAGACATGCGACCAATACTCTTGAAAATTTGTAATCACGGGAATATAATAATTAATTACATCATACCCTATTGGATAAGGGTAAGCTACCATATCAGGAATTGAACGAACCATACATCCTATAGAGAATACAAATATAATCGGATGCTTGCGAAAATTCGTGGAAACTGAATCCACAATTATATTGTTAGTATGAACTACAATTACACCAAATAATATCCTCATAGAATATAAAGTGTTAGGATTGTCACTACTAAATAATGAATCAGTATGAACCACGGATTCTCACAAGAATTTGTTTTGATCCTGCACGCTCTCTCAAATCAGAACAGAGTATTCGTTGTATATTGACAATAACAAGCCTTTAAAACCAGTGGAGACGGTCAATGTTAACAGAACATTTAAACCTAATTAAACCAGTCCTCTAACATGTCTTAGAGTTCTTCGATTTGAAGGTCTTACATTTGTCAGATATGCATCTGCCTGATTGGAGAATAGAAAAGTCAGCGCTTACGGATTTAAATCTTGGTCACGAGGTGGTTTTTGGAGGAATGAAATCCAGACATACAGGGAATGTTTTTTCCAAGGTTTTTCAAATTCAATGGACTCCGAGGGCCAGGAGGGCGGTGCCATTTTACTGGCATTCAGTCAAAAAACAACTCAAAAGAGTGCTAAATGAAACAAAACCTGATGTTATACACGCTCACAATATTTTTTCTGCGAAGATGGTTT
>Ga0126308_10000811_pt1 | contig 11360 bp, 14 predicted proteins | sample Plot55_FD_92533 | JGI IMG/M metagenome (GOLD analysis project Ga0126308, IMG submission 92533) | Serpentine soil microbial communities from UC McLaughlin Reserve, CA, USA - Plot55 | ecosystem: Environmental > Terrestrial > Soil > Grasslands | place: USA: UC McLaughlin Reserve, Lake County... | reverse complement strand
CACACTATTATTCTCATTTACCCGGCTGGCACCCCCTCCTACACATGACCCAGAGATAAGCCCAGCCGGGTTCTCTTTTTCTATTTTTGCGCGAGGAGCGCCTAGGCGCAACCCCACAACAGTGCTCTTTTTGGTTTAGTACTTACAGCCAAGGGCTGCCATTGTCGCTATTCACTAGAATGCCGAGAAGGGGTGTTCTCGGCCCTCGGCGGGGGCCATCACCCTCGAAAGGAGCCTGCAAGAAGGTTTCCTCAAAGATCTTGAGGTTACGCAAGAGGAAACGGATCGGACAACAAGGTCCCCACCACCCTCGCCTACACCAGCTGCTTTGGTAAGATGGCCTCTTTAAACGACTATCCGGAGATCTTGGGAGCGGTGTTGCCATGCTACTGGATCTACGGGGGGGTAGGAAAGCCCTCCTCGAACGCAGTTCCCCGCACCCCCTGTGCCAAAGGTGGATAGAGACCTACGGCGGAGAAGAGTTCGGCGCTAGCGTCGAGGCTATCCCCGCCCTTACCGACCGGGTATGCTAGGATCTCCACTCCGCTCAAAAGGCCCACGTCACGAAAGCCTTTTTCACTACCAGCAGCTACGAGTGGGTGTTTTGGGACGCGGTCTGGACGCTCGAGGAGTGGCCCGTAAGATATAGGCGAGTCTTCAACCTCGTCCCTACTCTAGTCCTCCTCTTTCTCGACCCACTCCCCGCTCTTTTCGTCTTTCTTGTACTTCTGCTTGACGGCGCTCCAGGCGACCCGGTGTGCGCGCTCCTCTTCGTCGTACTGCTCCTCGGCGGAGTTGAACGCCGCTTGGTAAATCTCCTGGGCGTGGTTGGGGAGGTTGTACCTTACGTTATCCGGCAGGTCGGTTAGCTTCTCGTATGGCACTGACCCGGCCTCCTTTTCTAGGATCTCTTATCTCTCCGTACTCCGTACCTACGTACACACCTTAAATGCCTCTTAAGCGCTGGCGAAGTGGTCCCAGCCCGAGAGGTCTTCCACCGGCTCGCCATCGCGCACAAAGACCACGGTCTCCCCCATCGTCTCGCCGATCACCGTGACCGGCACCTCCGACTCCGACGCTAAAGACTCCACAACCCCCTCTGGGGCAGCTACGAGGAGCTCGTAGTCCTCACCGCCAGTCGCCGCGAGGATCTGCAGATCCTGGCCTACGGACAAGGCGTACTCCCTGGTGTCGCCAGCGACGGGTAGGAGGCCAAGATCTATACGGCAACCGATGTTACTCTTCGCACAAAGGTGACGCGCATCGGAGGCGAGGCCATCGGAGAGGTCGATCATAGCGCGTACCCCGAGCTGGGCCGCCACGTGGCCAAAGTTCACCCTCGGCTCGGGCCTCAGGTGCTTGCGCACCAGACGCTCCGGGTCTGCTTGCCCATTGTCCAGGGCGAGAAGGCCCGCCGCGGATGCCCCGAGTTCGCCAGTTACGGCCAGAATGTCGCCGGGGCGGGCTCCGGAGCGTAGCACGGGCGCATGAGCGAGCTGTCCGAGAATCGAAACGTCTACCGTAAGCCCCGCGGCGCGAGTGGTGTCGCCACCCAAGAGGTACACCCCGAACTCCTCGCACGCCTCCATAACACCCTCCATGCAGCGCAGAGTGGTCTCCGCCTGCACCGCGCCGCCGGAGGCGAGCACGAAGCGCGAGGTTCCGCCCATCGCCGCAACGTCCGAGACGTTGACCGCGACGGCTTTATAGCCAATGTCTTCGGGAGCAGCCCATCCTCTGAAGTGACGCCCCTCGACGAGCATATCGGCGGCGGCGACCCAGAGGGCATCCCCGAAGCGCAGCACGGCGCAGTCATCGCCTATGGGAACTAGTACCTCCGGGGGTGGGGCGGGGAGGCGAGCAGAGAGGCGGCGTATTACCTCAAACTCGTTCAGTACCGCCTCTTATCTAGCCAGTAGCGGGGGTCGAAGAACCGGCGGTATCGGCGAACCACTGCCCGCCCGAGAAAGAGCGTAGCCACCCAAAAGATCGCCTCCTCGACCACCAAGAGGACCGTCACCGCGCCGACCGTCCAACCTGTAGATAGGGGGAGGAAAATTACCACCGGCACTGCCACGAAGAGCACGACCGAGATCGCAAAGAGGATTACCCCCAGAGCTTGTATCCAGCCGAACCTTTGTGACGCCGAGGCCGCAGGTTCTTTTTTCGAGTCCTTCCCCGGGCGTCGAGGCTCATCCCGCTCGCGAAGCGATCCTACTCCGCTCAAGACTTCATCTCCCTCGCGGAGTCCCACAAGATGTTCGATTCTTCTTCGGTATACCAGGTGTTCAGGCCGCGCCACTCTTTCTCGGTAGCCCATATGTAGGCGTCGTGTGCGGAGGTTTCGAGCTGGATCTCGCCCCCCCGATACTGAGGGAGAAAGCCGACGCCCGCGTAGAATTCGGGGTCGTCGGGCGCGCGCCAGGGCTCGACCCGGGCCCACCAGACAATCTCGGGCTCAACGTCAAGACCGGTCTCTTCGAGGGTCTCGCGCCGCGCGCAGACGGCAAAATTCTCGCCGGGCTCGAGCATGCCGCCCGGGTTCTCCCATAGCTCCCTAGGTGGCTTACGGCGCCTCAACAGGAGTGCCCGAGGTTGTCCACCGCTCCACAAGTCCACCACGACAGTACCTGCGCCAAGGTTGGCTCTGACGACGCCGGGGCGGGGTGGGGTAGGCAGCGGGGGCTTGGGGAGAGACTCTGCGGGAAGAGCGCTTAAGGGACCCTCAACGCGCAATATGTTCTCGCCACTCCACCAGCTAGGGAGCGCAAGCCATTCGTCGAGAGTGGCCCACCTATATTCGAGGTGCTCCTTGGAGAGCTTGATCTTACCGTTGGGAAAGATACGGCTTATATACGTGGCGCTGGCGAGGATGTCCCCGCCAAACCTCTCTCCGACCCAGGTGGCGAGGAGGCGTTGCGGAGCGACGAGAAGGCCAGTCTCTTCGTAGACCTCGCGGACGGCACCCATCTCGAAGCTCTCGCCGGGGGCGAGGCGTCCCGCCGGTGGCTCCCAAGTGCCGGTGGGACGCTGGAGCAGGAGCATCCGACCATCCGGGCGAACCGGCAAGATACCGGAGACTAGATCCGCTTTGACGGTCAAGCCGGCGTTCGCTCTGGCGAGGCGTCCGCCAGGAACGAGCGGAGCTCGCGGGCGGCGGCTTCGGGTTCTTTCGCGTCGAGCACGGCTCGCACTACCGCGAAGCCCGGGGCGCCCGCATCAGCTACCTCCCGGGCGGTCTCGATCGTTACCCCGCCAATGGCGAACCAGGGGATGGGTGGCGCGATGCGGGCGACCTCCCGAAGTAGGGCAGGACCCCTCACCTCGGCGTCGGGTTTGGTTGGTGTAGCATATACGGTCCCGACGCCGAGATAGTCCGCGCCCTCCCAAACGGCCTCGAGAGCCTCTTCCACGGTACCGACCGATCGGCCGACGATGGCATCCGGGCTGAGTATCTCCCTGGCGCGCGCTACAGGCTCGTCTTTCTGGCCCAAGTGGACCCCGTGAGCGCCAGAGAATCGTGCAAGCTCGACATCATCGTTCACAGTAAAAAGGGCGTTCGTCTGCTCGCAAATTCCTTTAAGCTCCGCGGCTAGCGAGAGCATATCCTCCCGCGAGGAGCGCTTTTCCCTAAACTGAACGATATCCACGCCCCCGCGAACAGCCGCGGCTACCCTAAAGGTCAGATCCGGCCGGGGGTCTGTGACGAGCAGTAGGCAGGCATTTTGGAGACGGTCTCGGGGTTTCATGCGTTTATGGGCCTGGGTGGCCAGGCGACGACGTCGAGGCAGCGAGCGTAGTGCAAGAGGGGCTCCGTCTCCGGCAGCGTCACACCAATTTGGGAGGTGATCTCTAGATCCTCCACCTGTGCCTCGGCCTCCTGCAAAGGCCAGGGCCGATGATGTATGTCGCCGCGCCAGACGCGAGCCTTTGTGTCCGCGCTGTACAAACAGTAACGCTCGGTGAGAAAACTCTCCAACGTCCCGGGGTAGGACTCGAAGGGTTTTCCCACAGGGCGGTAGGAGGCCTTGAGCCTGGCGGGCGGCGCGTCCTTGTGGGTACGCGCGCTCGTGTATCGTACTTTGTCCTTACAGACTTGGCAGGACATATCTGCGTCGAAGTAGGGCAACGAGAAAGTGGCACGCGCGAGGCGGACGGCTATAGGGTTGGCAGCGTCGAGGCTAAAGAACCAGATGCCGGGCTTGCGTTCGGCAGTGACATAGGTGCGGACGTTGAGCTCCGGGAAGCTCGACAGCCACGGGACCGCTGGCAGAAACCTGGGCCGCGTGCGCTCCATGCTAAACGGCGTCACGCCCAGCCACGCCGCCCCGTTGAAGGTGTCGAGCTCCAGTACCGACGGTATCAACGGGCGTAACAAGCTCTCCGGCACGGACCAGTGCATAAAGAGCAGGTCACGCCAGCGCATGCGGACGACCCATGGCCCCTTAGGGAGCGGGTAGGGGCGGTGTTCAGTATCGTTCAGGGCTTCCTTAAGCTCGGATGAGGTCATGATCTCGAACCATACTACCACTTGCGTCCCACAGTTCGGGAAGCGCCTCGATCAACACGGGCACAAGGAAGCGAAGGGTTCAGAGAAGGATGCTTTCAGCCGGTTACGTCCTTCACCTGCAACGTATCGTCAAGCCCGCTCGAGTCCCGCGCAAGCTCGGCAAGGGCGTCGAGAAACCTGGGTTCGAAGGTGCCACCTTCCTCCACTCCCTCGGCTGCGACCTCTCCAGCCCGGCCGAAGTAGGCAAGGGCGTGTGCGACGGTCTCGGTCTCCGCTTTACCAACGGCGGCGAAGCATCCGAGGACCGCGGTAGAGGCGCAACCGCTCCCAACAACGCTACTCATTAGGGGGTGTCCATTTGAGACGGCCAGAGTGCGCTTGCCATTGCTCACGTAGTCGGTCTCGCCGGTGGCGGCGACGGGAATACCGAGCGTAACGGCAGCTTTTGTGGCTGCCTCGCGAGGATCCCCGGCAAGACTCTCGACGCCGCGCACCTCGGCGGCGAGGCCTGCAAGGGTAGCTATCTCGCCGGCGTTACCGCAGACGGCGGCGATTCTGAGTTGGGAGAGGAGGCGCTCGGCCGTCGTTGTGCGAAAAGATGTTGCCCCGGCGCCTACCGGATCCAGGACCACGGGTATGCCTCGCTCGTTGGCCCTCTTGCCAGCGAGCAGCCCGGCCTCTATAAAGTATGGATCGAGGGTGCCGATGTTCACTACGAGGGCGGAGGCAAGCCCGACCATCTCCTCGACCTCCTCATGAGCATGAGCCATGACCGGGAGCGCCCCCGTCAAAAGGGTTGTGTTAGCGACAAGGTTGACCGTCACGTAGTTGGTCAAGTGGTGGACGAGCGGACGCTCTTCAGCGATCTTTCGCAGCGCTTCTTCGGCTCTCATTATCCGACTCCTTTTAGGACGGAGCCGAGAGCATGTACCGGTCCCGCTCCCTCCCCAATCTCGTCGAGGCCGCACTCGACGGCCTCCGTAGCGATCGCATGCGCCCGACGCGCGGCTTCTTCGAGACCGTAGCCTAAAGCCAGGAAACTCGCCAAAGCCGAGGAGTGGGTGCAACCAGCCCCGTGGGTGTTGTACGAGGGGTGGACTGGGCCTTCGATCCTGACGAACCTCTTCCCATCGTAGAGGAGGTCTGCTCCGGAGGTGGTATGGCCGCCGGTAATAATGACGGCTTTGGGGCCCAAAGCGTGGAGCGTCACGGCGCAATCCTCTACCCGGTCCTCATCCGGCTCCTCGCCCAGCAAGGCGAACGCCTCGTTTATGTTCGGGGTTATAGCCGTGGCGAGCGGGAAGAGTTCGTTCTTGTAGGTCTCCACGGCCTCAGGCTCAAGGAGTACCGCCCCGCTCTCGGCGACCATTACCGGGTCCACGACCACCTGCGGAAGGCGCAACCGATCTATGGCTTCGGTAACAGCTGAGATGATGGCAGCGTTAAAGAGCATCCCAGTCTTTACGGCGTCGGCCCCGATGTCCGAGACTACTGCCTCTATCTGCTCGATAGTGACCCAGGGTGGGAAGGCATAAATGTCTGTGACCCCGATGGTGTTTTGGGCGGTGGTGGCGACGATTGCGGTCGTTCCATAGACGCCACAGCGCAAAAAGGCTTTGAGGTCGGCCTGGATACCGGCTCCGCCGCCGGAATCGCTGGTGGCGATGCTCATGACGCGTTTCAAGGGACCTTCTCTAGCTCTCTGCCGGAAGCTTCTCGGCGGCTCTCTTCAAAGCGCTCCAGTTCACCTCGCGGAAGTTGTGCATCGGGCAGAACCTCGGGCCGCACATCGAGCAGAACTCGGCCATCTTAAAGTAGTCGTCAGGCAGTGTCTCGTCGTGCATGGTCTGCGCGGTCTCTGGGTCGAGAGCGAGCTCGAACGGCTTCCTCCAGTCAAAAGCATAACGCGCTCGCGAGAGCTCGTCGTCCCAGTCACGTGCGCCAGGCCGTCCGCGTGCGATGTCCGCAGCGTGCGCGGCGATGCGGTAGGCCATGAGCCCTTGCTTCACATCCTCGACGTTCGGCAGGCCTAAGTGCTCCTTGGGCGTCACATAGCAGAGCATGCTGGTGCCATGCCAGCCTATAACGGCTCCGCCGATAGCACTGGTTATATGGTCGTAGCCAGGAGCGATGTCCGTTACTAGAGGGCCAAGGGTGTAGAAAGGTGCCTCATGGCAGATCTCCTGCTGCATCTTCACGTTCATCTCTAGCTGGTCGAGCGGGACGTGGCCGGGTCCTTCTATCATGATCTGCACGTCCTTCTCCCAGGCGCGTTCAGTAAGCTTACCTAAGCTCCTGAGCTCAGCGAACTGGGCGGCGTCTGAGGCATCAACAACGCTCCCTGGACGGAGCCCGTCACCCAAAGAGAGTGAAACGTCGTAGCGACGACAGATTTCGAGGATTTCATTAAAGCGCTCGTAGAGCGGATTCTGCTTCATGTGGTAAACCATCCACCGGGCCAGGAGGCCCCCGCCGCGGGAAACGATGCCAGTAATTCGACTCTGTACCAGGTGGAGATGCTGGAACAGGATTCCGGCGTGAATGGTTATGTAATCGACCCCCTGCTCGGCCTGCTCCTCTATAACCTCGAGAAAGAGGTCTCCGTTCATGTCCTCCACGCTCGTGGTCCTACTTATAACCTCGTAGATCGGGACTGTCCCAATTGGAACCGGGCTGGCCTCGATTATCGACCGGCGTATCTTCGGGATGTCCCCACCAGAGGAGAGGTCCATTACCGTATCGGCGCCGTATTTTATGGATGTCTTGAGCTTCTCAAGCTCGGCCTCGATCTCGGAGGTAGTTTGAGAGTTGCCGATGTTGGCGTTTATCTTGATGCGAGCGGCCTTCCCGATGCACATCGGCTCTAGAGAGGCATGGTTCACGTTGGCCGGGACGATCATGCGCCCCCGTGCGACCTCTTGCCGAATCTTCTCCGGCTCTATGTTTTCTCGGCTCGCCGCATAACGCATCTCTTCGGTTACGGTACCCTCTCGGCGGTAGCGAAGCTGGGCTATGGCCTCACCAGGATCTCCTGGGCTCCGGTACTTACGGGCTTGCAGCACTTCTGACCTCCTCCGTCTGGGACCCGGAACCGGAAGAGGCGAAGGACGCATTGGACCGTGACTCCGAGCGCCCTTTTTGTAGAAGCTGATCTCCATGTTCCTTCCTCCGCCGGCATTACCCGGATCAGGTTCCTCGGGTCGGCGCGGCTTTAGCGCCCTCTCAGCCCCTTCGCCAGGAGCTCCCCGGTTGCTTACTGAGCTTAATGTAACTTAGACACGCCTTACGCACAACCGTCTGCCACCTCACCGGACTCCATCAATAGCCCAAGCACGGTTGTAGCGGCCGTGCTCTCACCCCCTAGAGCCTTCCTCACCGCCTACGCGAGCGGTAGCTCCACCACCTGGACGAACTCTGTCGGCTCTGGCCGTGGCCCCGAAAGGTCCTGCACGGCCTTGCAGCGAAACAGGTGACACACCTCTGTCGAGCGCCCGGGGCTCGTGTGCGTCGAGACCAAGTGCGAGAGCTCCTCGGCTCGGTACCCGGTCTCTTCCAATAGCTCCCTCCGGACAGCCTCGCGGGGGTCCTCCCCCCTCTCCACGCCCCCACCCGGCAGTTCCAAAGCAAAAGAACCAACCGGCTGGCGCCACTGGCGCACGAGCACCACGCCGCCCCTCTGCGTTACGGGCACCACCGCCGCGAACCCCGCGCTCTCAAGAACCCCGTACTCGATCCTCGCCCCGTCCGGTAGCCTTACCCTATCCAACCTGAAAGAGCACCACGGACTCTCGTACAGGTACTCCACTCCGAGCGTACGCCAACAATCACCCTCCGCAGAATGTGCCATAAGAGGTAATTATAAAGGCTTATTAAAGCTAGTAATTTCTGTAAGTTAGTGTACGATCCTAGCGTGACCGTACAAAATTAAACAAAACGAGTACGGGGGTCATAGGGGCGAGCTTCTTCGTGTCCTCGTCTACGGCCTAGAAGCTCTACGAAACTGGGCTCGAGGTACAGGATTTCCCTAAATGGGCGCCTAACGTCCGGCGCGTCGAGGTGGTCAAAGGTGAAGGCAAGCCCGGCATGGTCTCGGACTGGCAGGTCTCCTTTCTCGGGCTGAAGAAGAAGATTTTAAGTGTCTTGGAGGAGGCCTAGTCCCCGTCCACTTTTACGCTGGACCTACGAGGGCCCCGCTGCGGCTGGGGCCAGTGTGAAATAAGCGATTGGAGCGACGTCGCCCTCGCCAAGTTCAGGACAGAGTCGTTTCTCAAGGAACCAGTTCTGAAAAGGTTAATGCGGACACTCCTCGTTGGTAACGCCGCCTCCAGCCACTTCAAGCGCTACCTTACCCGTATCGGCCTACTTATCTCAAGGAACGGCGCTCAAGTTCGCGTTGAACCGTTAGAGACGTCTGGGCAAGGAGATCCCGATTCTACCTCGAGAGGTGTATTAAAAGGAAACGGAGGAGGAACCGGAGCCCCTCCCCCCATCCGCCACGCTATTCGATGAGCTTTGTTCTACTCGAAGTAGTTGGCAGCCTTAGCGATGTACTGCTCCTGATCCTCGGGGACCTCGTCCTCGGGGTAGATTGCCTCAACTGGGCACTCGGGCTCACAAGCCCCACAGTCAATACACTCTTCGGGGTTGATCAGGAACTGGTCCCCCGCATCGTAGATACAGTCGACCGGACATACCTCAACACAGCTCTGATCCTTCGTGCCGATGCACGGCTCGGTTATAACGTAGGTCACTGCTCTGTTCCTCCTCTCGGAACCTTGCTGTTTTAAGCTTTATATCAACCCGCCTCCAAACCAACTACCTACCGTTGACTGCCGTCATCGGGGGCCATGACCAGGGTCATAAGCGAGTGTGATCTAGATCAAATAGCGTTCTCGAAGGTTCTCAGCTAGGTACGGGCGCGGAGTTCGGCTGGTTTAAGGATAATGATGGTCTTGCCACCCTTCAGGTCTAGGATACCCTCCTGGGCGAGCCTGCTCAAAGCGCGGGAGAGCGCCTCGCGCGAGATTCCGGTCGCCTCTGCCATCTCTTGACGGCTCAAAGAGGGTTCAAAGACTACGCCCTTTTTGGTGACGCGGCCTTCCTCAGTCGCAAGGTTAAGAAGCATACGAGCCACTCTTTGCGGGGCACTGCGGAAGACGAGATCTCCCACCAGGTCCTCGAGCTCGCGGTTGCGGGCCGAAAGAGCTCGGGCGAGACGAAGCGAAGCTTCAGGTTGCGCGGCCATAAGGTTTACGAGGTCGTCGCGGAAAACGGCGTAGAGGATACAATCGGTAAGGGCAGCCGCACCCTGGCTCTGTGGCTTACCTTCCAGAGCAGAGGCGAAGCCGAGCACCGAGCCGTCGCCGACCACCCCCAGGATCTGGTCGCGCACCTTCTTCCCACCCGAGGAGCGGTAGAGCTTTACCCTCCCCTCGCGCATAAAGTAGACCGCTCCTGAAGGCTCCCCCTCCCTGTACAGAGTACTCCCTGCTCCGATCTCCAGTACCGCGGAGGCAATTGCCAGAGCCTGAAAGAAACTCTCCTCCAGCCCGGTAAGAATCTCGAACTCCTGCAACCCCTCGAGCTTAGTCAAATGCTCGACGGCCCTACAACGAGCACCCGGCAACCGCGCCCACGACGGCGGCGCGCTATCACCGTACACCGCTCGCTACTCCTTCCGATACCCGATTAACCACGACTCCTTTATACGCTAATCGAGGCTAGCTGTCAGCTAAAAGGCTAACAGCCGGTCAGATCTCAGTTGGTCCGCTCTTCAGCCCACACTAAGCTACGACCCGCTATAAACTATCAAGAGCGGCTATCTAGGAGACGTCCGAGAGCCGACAGAGAAGAATGATCAAAGAAATTAATCCTGTCTAGCTAACCTGTTGGCTAGTAGCAGGTTAATAAATAAGGAGCGTTCATGTTGCGAGACAAGGCCATTGTGATCACCGGCGCCAGCCGAGGGCTTGGTAAGGCCCTCGCGCTCGCCTGCGCGCAAGAAGGCGCGAGCCTCGTCATAAGCTCTCGCGACGCGGGCTCGTTAGATCCAGTCGCCGAGGAGGTCGAAGGCGTAGGAGTAGCCGAGGTCCTCGCGATCCCGGCGGACATATCGCGACGCACACACGTTGAGACGCTGGTGAGGGCGACGGTCGAGCAGTTCGGTCAGATAGACGTGCTCATTAACAATGCTGGCCTTTTAGGACCCCGGGTACCGATAGAGGAGTATCCTGAGGATGAGTGGCGCAAAGTGCTGGAGGCGAACCTCACCGGTCCGTTTTTACTCACCAAATCCACCATACCGCACATGCCGGAGGGAGGTTCGATCATCAACGTAACTAGTGGCGTGAGCATCGAGGGCCGTGCCCGTTGGGGCGCATACTCGGTCAGCAAGTTCGGTATAGAGAGCTTGACCCAGATCCTGGCCGCCGAGCTAGAGGAGCGCAGCATACGCGTAAACTCCGTCGACCCCGGCAGTATGCGCACGGAGATGCGCGCCGCCGCCTACCCCGACGAAGACCCGGACACCCTCATAACGCCAGAGGAGAACACCGAAGTCTTTTTGTACCTGGCCTCTGACGAGTCCAAAGATGTGACCGGAGAGCGTTTTAGGGCGCAGGAGTTTCAGAGAGCACCGTAGCAAGAGCATGGTATTGAAACAGGCTTAGGTGGGGACCGAAAAAACGCCGCGTGGGGAGAATACGGTGGTTACTAAAGCTTGGCCTAGTAATGGCGGAACGGCTACTATACAGGCGCTTGTTCGTGGTGAGCGGGCTAGGGCGGCGACGCTGCGTCCGTCAGCATCTCGCGCAGGCTAACCTGGCAGACATAAGGCAAGGGAGGCGTTGTG
>Ga0126308_10000810_pt1 | contig 11365 bp, 10 predicted proteins | sample Plot55_FD_92533 | JGI IMG/M metagenome (GOLD analysis project Ga0126308, IMG submission 92533) | Serpentine soil microbial communities from UC McLaughlin Reserve, CA, USA - Plot55 | ecosystem: Environmental > Terrestrial > Soil > Grasslands | place: USA: UC McLaughlin Reserve, Lake County... | reverse complement strand
TTGATTGGCTTCTCCACTTTGTGTTTTGTTGCCCATAGATAAACTACCTTTCCAAACACCTGAAACTATCCATGTAGGATTACCATTTTCATCATTTTGTAAACTTGCAATGGTTCCAAATGCGTATAGACCTGGCTGCATCATCATCTTGCCATGATGAGAATACCCTCCTTGGTTTTGTTGTGGATATGGGTATGCCATGGCGCTACTTTGTATTGCTCCTAATACCAGTATGGCTGCAGATACAATAGATAATGCTAATAGTTTTGTTTGCATCATTGTAGGTGGCTGCTAGCCGAACTTCATTATTAAGCTTTCATTCCCTATGTTATTGTAGTATATAAAAACGATATATATTAATAGTTGATGGCTCAGTTAGTCAAGGAAAATATCGTCTTGCTGGGTTAAACCTTTTTGTAAAGCGGAGATACCTGCTACTTTTCTGTCTACTATTCCTCTATCGCCCTCAAAAGTTCCTGCATATTTCCTGGATGGATGACATTCACATTGACAGTTAGGATATTCGTGATCATCGGGTTGTTGGATAGGGTTAGCCCTGGACTCAACTAAGTATACTGGCCCCATCTTCTATACATCAGTTGAGTCTCCTGCGGTCCTAACTTGGGAACTCTAAGTCCTTAACCTTGTTAAACATGTTTTTAATATGAGTGCTTTATTATTTTAATGCACTGAGCCTATGACATGCAGGATAAATTCAACCGAACTGGCATATTTTGGTTGAGTCTCCTGCGGTTATAGTAGTAAGTAGTAATAGAGGAATCAGAACAGTACTGCACTAGCTCGGGGCACTAACTGTGGTATGCTTTTGTCCTTTCTCCTATGAGCCAGACTTATCACATACTTCTATCCTCTATTACTATCATATTTTACAGCATTGCATTATATGAATATGATGTGATATAATACAAAAAGTGTGCCAAATATAGTAAAAAAGCAAAATAATACATGTTTTAAATGTGTCATAATAAGTGACCGTTTACTCACAACACTCTTTTAGTTTTTAGATAAGAACTTAGTAGTAGTATCAGAAATACTTTCCCTAGACCAGATCTTTATTGTCATCTTCTAAATGCAATTATGCAGAACTCCATTAATGCGGTGACAACAAAAGCTAGTCTTAGAAAACAGCATTGGAAATAACAAAAACTGTATTATCGTTGATGTTAGTAGTAATAACAATTTTGACAACCCTAACAACTATAGCATCGTACGCGGCACCCTTCACGGCGGCAGTTGTCCTACTCCGTAGATTGTAAGCAAGACTACTCTTAACCTCGAAAAAATTCCCATTGGAATAGCAATGAAATGGGATCACCTAACTTTTCTTTATTTTTCTTTATTTCTATTCGTTAGGTTTAACAGCCTTGATGTTTTATCCCACTCCGTATTTATCCTAGTATCTTCCCTTGCCTGTTGATACATATTCTGTAGCTTTCGAACGCTCGACGGACGCAATATGACATTTTCTCCATATCTAAGGGTTATTCTCTTTGTACGAAGTAAGACGTAAAACCTTTTTTCTGTATCTCTGCAAACGATCCCTTCGGTGTGAGTTCGTGGCGGATACTAACTCTATCAGTATCCCTAATGTATAATCCACAGATGTTATAGCTGGGATTATATCATGAACGTCGGCGGGAATTTCGAATGGCACACTTTTCTTAACGTCATCTATTTCTGGTGAATAATAACACATACATTTACTGCACCATAACATATTATCATCATCACCTTTGATATGTCCTAGCTGGAACCCACATTTATCGCAAATATAACTTTCATTCTCATTCTCCTCTTTACTAATAACTAAGTTATCTTCCAAGTCCAAGTTGTTCCACCGCGGCGGATCTCTAGTCTTTAGTTTCTTCTTAAGCTCACCGGGTGTATCTCTTGTACTAAAGGTTACCATGTCCTAATATTATGTTTGTGTAGACTGATTTAAATTCCAATTTATCTTGGTGGTTATAGTCAAAGGACGTTTACAAGAATAGCAAAATACGCCAATGGGTGGATATGCACAATAGACAATTCACTAGATCAAGTTAGGTCAAATATAGGTAAAATAAAGGAGGGATGTTATAAAGTGAACAGACATCCCGAAGATATCAATATTGCCGCAATATTATATCCTAATATCTCAAATTCAGGTGATACAACTAATAAACAAGAAAAGGAAAATCAACAGAAATCCAGACATCTATTAAATGGAGATATTGACCAAGTAGGAAATGATTTGCGAGAGATCAACGATCTGGGAGTAAATCGTGCAATACTTAACTATAATCGATCACCAATAAGTAATGATATTGACAGTATAATTGACATATCAAAAAGGCTTTGGACATTTGTAAGGTGAAATATAGGAACATTTTAGAAATAATACTAAAGAAGTAGTAATTATCTCACATCAGAGATTGTCATAATCGATTTTTGGATAAATATTGTTCTTGGTCCGCTCCGCTCCGCTAGTACCAATATTCTCTTTGCTAGACAGAAATTATCACAAGGATTAGATCTCTGTACATATTGATTTTAATAGTAGATGTTAGCTGACATCAAAGAATACCCCTTATGCTAAATGAAGTCATTAAAAGCAAGAGCAAATAGCCTAAGTTTACCTATACTCGTCACCACAATCTCCAATAACCTCAAACAAGTTATTTGACTTTGTACATACAGCATCTATATCGTCACAATCTGATTTATCCAAACTAAAGTTAAATACCTGTGCATTACTGTTTCTGTGATCAACAATTCCAAGTCTAACACCTATAATAACGCCTGCTACTATAGACTTGGCAAGAATATAGCGGGTTGCCACATTTGCAATATCTACATTGTGCTTTTGTGCAATTCTCTTCAAAGTCAATAAAAGTTCCTGGAACAAATTCCATCCGCCCCATGCATCGATCATCTTCTTGTATTTTCGCAAGCTTGCCGTATTTAACTCAGTAATGGATGGCTGCGTTCTTCCTAGAAAAAGTTCCGACATCAGTCCTCCACAGACGCTTCCATAGGCAAGAAGACTAATGTTATGCTTCAAGCAAAATGGTATCATCTTTACTTCTGGCCTGCGATCTATAATTGAATATTGAATTTGGTTAGACACAATTGGTAGATCTGAATCTATCATAGTCTGTACGCGTTCAGTATCAAAATTTGTAAGACCTATATGCTTGATTATTCCTTTATCCTGAAGGTCAGATAGATACCTAAGGGCATCCATATAATATGGATTGTTGTAATCCCACCAGTGGAACTGAAGCAAATCCAGCGAGCTAACACTCATTCTGCGAAGCGACCTTTCGATACTTTCATTAACGATAGAGCGTGTAATTCTTCCTGGCTGTGGTACCCATTTTGTTAATGCCTGAATTCTGTCAAGCTGTTCTTTTCCTTTTAGTGTAGATAATCTAGACCTGAACTGACCAATAAAATCTTCTGCTGGACCATAAATATCTGCCAAGTCCCAGGTCGTAAAGCCAGCATCATGATATTTCATCATGTCTGCGATTGCCAATTCATGCTCGATATATCCATGTCCACCTGCAACCTGCCACATGCCATTTACTATTTGACATATTGTCAAATCAGGAGCTAATTGGTAGTATTTTTTAATCATGTCATTTATTCTATGATTTATCTACATTTTTATGTCATTAGTATAGCATTTGCCTTTTGTCGGACACTTCGTATTTATACAGAATTTCCAATAACGTCTTGTCCGCTGAGCGTAGATAGCTTCAAGTATCGGCCACTGGCATATAGAACAGATTTTACCTGTAGTTTTTATTGATGGTTTCTGTGGCAGAGGAGCAGTGGCTTTACATTTATTAGATGCATAATTAGAACATCCCACAAATCTTTTTTTTGTTGTACCTGACCTTATGATTTTCAAGTCCCCGCTGCCACAAACAGGACAGGAGCCTAATACGATCTCTTGTTTTTTCCTAGTAATATCTACTGCTTGAGTTATTTGATTGCCTATCTCAACCTCCCTTTCTTTGAAAGGAGTAATTGCTTCTTTTAATTTTGCTATTGCATACTCTATTACAAACTCCCTTATAGCTTTACCTGATTCAATTTCTTCTAGCTGCTCTTCCATGGATCTAGTAAGGTCTATAGATACTATACTTGGGATATACTTGCGCATTGTTTGTAAGATTTCAAAACCAATATCTGTAGCCTCAATTCCTTCTCCTCCTAATCCATTCTTTTGTTCCAAGTAAGGAATGGTTATAGTATTACTAATGTAATTTCGCTTAAATAGCGTGCTAATAATATCTGACCTTGTGGCCTTGGTACCAATTTTTGCCTTTTCCATTTTTTCGAGCAGGCTGGCTTGATTAAATCTAGGGCTAGGTTTGGTGAACCTCTCGACCATCATTACGCTAATGTTCTTCAATATATCGCCATCATATATTGCTAGTAAATGAAACTGAGTTCCTAGTCCGCTTCTGACAATGTATGGTTTGTAAAAACGCATCCATCCCTCAAAAATCATCTTTTTTCCGTCTGCGATGAAAATGTGGTCGCCTTTGACTAGAATTGTCACAGTCGTATCCTGACTTATCGCTGGTTCACCAAAAGTTGCTAAAAACCTTCTAATTATGAGATCAAGTAATTTTAGCTGTCCAATATCAAGCCCACCTTTTGGTTTCTCTCCTGTTGGATAGATTGCAGGATGTGCTGGATCTGTTTTGCTTCCTTCATTTGGAGAAAGATAATTTTTTGATAGTAAGTTTTCTGCTAGATTCGTATAAGAAGGGCTGCTACTTACATTGCTACTGAAACTGCCATGTTTATCATTGCTGCCTAAGAGAACAGGACCGATCTGGGCAATTCCTGAAATAATTTTTCTGTAGTTGATTGAAGATGGTAGCTTTTGGCTGGAGGTTCTTGGATAAGAAATTAATGCCTTGAGATATAGTTTCTCAGCAATTGTTAGCGTGTAGCTGGGGGAGAATTTGAATACTCTATACGCTTCTTTTTGAAGATCACCCAAGTTAAAAGGATTTGGAGCTTTAATTGCTACCTTCTTATACTTAACTTCTGTAACTTTACCATCTTGATTTGTACAAGTATCAACTATCGAAGTAGCTTTAGATAATGTATGTATTTTTTGTTGGTAATACTGTGCCTTAATTATATGTCCATCTTTCTCAAACTCTGCAGATATGGTCCAGTAAGGCACTGGAACGTGTTTTCTAATATCTATCTCTCTATCCACGACAAAAGCAAGAGATGGTCCTTGTACTCTCCCCATTGACAAATTGTAATATCTTTTTCCTTCATTACTGGCTTTGAAAGACTCTGTAAGGCCCCTAGAGAGGTTAATCCCATAAATAAAATCAATCATATGACGAGATCTCCCGGCTTCGGCTAATCTTCTGCTAGGCTGTAATAAATTATCAAACGAATTTCTTATTTCCTCGTCGGTGAGAGTTGAAAACTTAGCCCTAAGTGACTTTTCATACTTGTTATTACATGCATATTCTAGAATATTGTAACCAATTACTTCTCCTTCCTGATCATAGTCACAAGCGTGAATAAAGCTTGTAGCTTTTTGCGAAAGCAACGAAATTGTATTTATAACTAGTTCAGATTTTATGGCCGTCTTTTGAGCTGCCTTATCTTTCTTTTTTGTAACTGGTATCCATTTAGCACTAAATACTGGATACATACTTCGGTTTCCATTGGCATCGACTAGTCCATATAGGTGACCGATTGCAGAACATAGAACAAAGCGAAGGCCATTTTTGGCAGTTGCAGAAAAAACTGGCGGAAGTAGTAGACGTCGTCCTCCTCCCCTTTGCATTTCTGTGTTGAACCAGAATATTTTTTCTAAGCTTGAGGTTCCTAAAGCCTGCCCTATTCTTAGAGCAGCAGCAGGTTTTTCGCAAATTACAAGTGCGTAGGGCGGTTCAGGAATCCTGCTTAAAATCAAGCCTATTGTTTCTTGTAATATAGATAATATAACTTCTAAAGCACATTGCTCCTTGCCGTTACCAAGTTCAGCCTAGGCCTGTATGCATATACTAACAAAGACTTATTGAGACAATATTAAAACTTTGTTTAAAAGCATTATTCCAGATACTATTACGATTACAAGACCAATAGATATAGCCAACTTCCTGGTCATTATTTGCAAACCACTATTCTATTGTAATCCACTAGATATTTCTCTCCATATATTGCAATATTGTATATACTGCATATACTATAATCCATTATCATAACTAAAACTATTGTAAATAAACATATTTTAATATTCGTCACATTGGTATTACTAACATAGTTAGTCCATACCAGATATCATACTGTTTTTATTATTGCTTGAATTGGAAAGTGGTCGCTATATCCGCTATTGGGTTCTTTCCCTCTTCTTATCTCTAGTGGTTTGCCATGTTTATCTTTTTTTACCCATTCAAATGACATAGGTCGGCCATCAGGTTCTTTAATCGTTGTATGATTATGTCCGTAAGGAGTATTAGTTGCCTCCTTAAAGATCTTCACTTCATTAAGGTCCATTATTAACTTATTTTCTCCGTGATATAATCCTCTGGATATAATAAATTGATCAAGCAAATTCATAGGGTTCATTAATTTGTCATTATAATTTGTACCATCTGGTATTAGTCGCCACATACAATTATACAAATAAGTGGCCTGTTGTAAATAATTCTCCTTATCGCTTAGCCTCTCTCTGGTCATAAAATCGCCTTTCAGAAATTCGAATATGTATCTCCACTCCCTCATGGGTTCTGGATCTGGTATTGCTCTCAAATGACTAATAATGCTTTTATCAAATGGTTGATCATTAAAGTCACCCATTATGATTATATTTTTATTCCATCTCTGATTTAGACTAGTAATACATTCATCGGTTTGGAGGTTATCTGGCATAGTTTTAAGCTCATTTAAAGGAAATTTTAGGATGTTATCAACAACTCTTGCACAACCTTCTGCAGCTGTAATCCTAAGGGCTTCTGTCTCACATTGGCCTTTAACTCTAGCTGGCCAATGATTTACAATTACATCTAACTCTGCATTATTATCAATTACCTGCAGATGTATGTGAAATATATCGCGGGTAGGATATCTCAAATATACATTACGGCTAGTTGCAGTAACAAATCTGAATACTTTTGTAGAGTATATTAAAGAGGTATCTATTCCGCGAATGTCAGGACCATCGATATACTGGGCTATTCGATAGTCGCTCCTGCCAATCTTATCTAGTAACTTTTGAGTAACCTTTTCATTTTCCACCTCGCAGACTCCAAATAAATCAGGACCTTGGCCATTGTTCAATAACTTAATTACCTCAGCCAAGTTCTCAATTTTTTTATCTAAAACTTCTTGAGTCCAGCCTCTGTCTGGCGTAAATTCATGGATGAGTGCAGTTTCAGAAGAGGTAAGATCAAATAGATTTTCTAAATTCCAAAAAGCAACTTGTATATCTGTCATGTTATCCGTATACTTAACTACAAAGTGTGACAAGTAGTAATAAGCATTTAACTAACTGATTCTAGAAATGTATCACATTATTTATCATCCTCTACTTCTTTTTCTTTTCTATTAGACTAAAATACAATAAATAAAACATTAGTTTACCCATATAACCGTAGGTTTAGCCAACTTTAGCAGTGTGAAAGTTGAAGCATTTCCATAGCATCACATCGATACAATGCGAGGCTTGGATAATGTCAAGTTTATTTTCAGTGACAAAACTGATTACTATCCATCATTTCAACAAACATAGAGGGAAATAACCATATTGGGCTCTGAACTGCAAGCAAAAACTCTCTTCATTATTGGTTTAGGTGCCACTGGCATAGAAGTAGCAAAAAGAGCTAAATCATTTGGTATGCATATTATTGCCATTACCAAGGATCCTTTTTCAAAAAAACCAGATATTGATAGAACTTACTTTGTTGATGAAATAGGAGGACCTGAGATGCTCTCTAAATGGCTTGTTCGTGCTGACTACGTTTCACTACACATACCACTCACAGAAGAAACAGCAGGACTAATAGGAGAGAATGAATTAAATTCAATGAAAAATTCTGCCTTTTTGATAAATGTTGCTCGTGCTCCAATAGTTGATAGAGAAGCATTATTTAGAGGGCTAACAAATAAACAAATTGCAGGAGCTGCTTTTGATGTGTTTTGGAAAGAACCCCCTGATGCAAATGATAAATTACTACATCTTGATAATTTTCTTCTTACCCCTCATGTTGCAGGATGGACTTCTGAATCAGTTGATACAATAACAAACATTATTTTAACAAATATTGTCAGAATTTCACATGGAGGAGTTCCATTAACCATTGTAAATCGTGAACTGATTAACTAATTAATCATTCAGTCAGCAGGAATACTGACGAAAGTAAAAGTAAACGGAAAAAATCTACAGCCAAAAATACCAACAGCAAGAAAAGAACAAAGACAAGAAATAGAATTAAATGAAGAAGATATCTAAAAACTGATGTATTCTTCTTTATTATTGTGAGGTAGCTCCATCTAACGTAGTACCGCCGTGCCTTGTTAGTATCTAATGGGTTTTCAACTGCATGACAAACTTTGACTTGATATCGGGTTGACATGTATAGAGTTAGACGAGAACAAGCTTTGAAAGCCAGGATTCTATCTTTCAATCTCCCGCTTCATTCTGGCAAGAAGTTCAATTGTTTCTAGAGCATATCCACAGATCCAGCGATCATGAAGTTCTTTAATTGGAAGTGGATTGATGTAATTCCAGCGATGTCGACCCTTGCGCTTCACTATAATCAAATCCGCCTTTTCAAGAACACGCAAGTGTTGCATCACCGTACAACGATCTGATTTCTTGAAGTGATTGCATAATTCTCCTGTCGTTCGAGGCTTAACCCTGAGTAAGTCAAGGATTTCACGTCTTCGAGCATTTCCGAGAGCTTTGAGGGTTAAATCATGCGTGCGATCTCTAGACATGTTATATTTATATAACATATCAGTTTTAAATGTTCATGGAATTAAAGTTTGAGGTATATGCCAAGATCAGAAAACCAATCGCCGAGGCGTTTGATGCCATCTACAATCCAAAGAAGCTCAGCGGATATTTTACGACTGGTGGAGCTAGTGGCCCTCTAGATGAGGGCAAATCAGTCACGTGGGAGTTTGCAGATCACCCTGGGGCCCTTCCGGTTTTCATCAAACACGTTATCAAGAATCAGAAGATTGTTCTTGAATGGGATAACACTGAAGGCTCCAATAATCGAGTAGAAATAAGCTTTGAAGCCCTTGATAAGAACTCTACGCTCGTCAAGATAAAGGAATCTGGTTGGAAGAAAGAAGATCAAAAATCTCTGGATGCATCCTACGGTAATTGCATGGGTTGGATGCAAATGCTTTGCTGTCTCAAGGTTTACGTCGAGTATGGTAAAAACCTGAGTTCATGTTCTGACTCAATATATTCTGTTTGTATATACTTGGGTAGAAACTAAACCAGCTAAGATATAGTTAACACTTTATTTTATAATTAATTGCATCGCATTGCAGATGGGTAGTAGTTACGAGTTCATCCCACTCCTTTCTCAAACTTACCGCACCTGCACTGATCTTTAATACAGAATTTATCAGCATCTATTAAAAATTTGAGATATATCTAGCATTAATAACAGTAGCTTGCAGTATTGTTCTTTTCAAATACCTGCGGAAGCGATATACCTTCAACCTATTCCAAACAAATGAATAAGGTTATCAAAAATGCAACAATTGAAAGTGTCCAAACAGGAAAACTATTAAGTGTTCATTTTCTATTAAATGTAATCTCCAATATTCCATTTTTATATGTCGATCTAGCAGTCTCGATGTCAATATTATACGGTATAACCGAAGTGCGATAATGTCGTTTTCCTCCAGTACTCAGATGGGAGATTGTGACGGAATTATCATTATAGGCAACGACCTTGATATCTTTCCTTCTATTATTAACAGGCAATTGTGACACAACTTTGATGTTTTTATCAGTTACAATTATATCCTCTAAAGAGTCGCTTTCTTCTTTTTCAATTCTAGGTAAGGGAACAGAGATGTTGTCATCATCTACAAGATTGTAGTTATGCGAATTAAGATGATTATGCCTTTGTACAGCTACAGGTTTGATATTCCTTCTTGTTTTTCTTGCTTTTATATTATTATTTGGTCTTAGGTTTACAGGATAAGAACTATATGGTATAACATCAATCTCTTCTCCTAAAGTGTCACTTTTAACTCCTACATACGACTCCGAAAACTCCAACTCATTCAGACTAGCATTAAAAATTCTGTCAAATTCCCTTGTTAATTTATCAAATTCTCTAAATAACTCCTCTTCCATTATGTCAAACTCATCATCTGCAAATGCCGTGTATGATACACTGAACCATTCCTCCGCATATCTATTCATGTCGTTCATATATCTGAAAAGTGTAATAAGTGAGTCCAAAATAAAAGCTTCGATTTGATTTGATTAGACTAGATTAGACTGACTAATTAATACCAGTAGGAATTTCAACAGGGTAAGTATAGCAGCAATTCCAAGATTCGATATGTATGTCACTAAATCCTGATCCCATTAAAGCATCTTTTACTATATTGGCATTAGCAAGATTGAATGATCTGAGGATTTAGCATAATGACCAGGATAAGATGTGATACCAAGCTATTGTGTTATTCCATTTGGGATTTTTATAAATCGAGTTTCACTATTATATCTACTGAAACACTCTGAACAAATATGTGCCTGCAGAATTAAATATCTCAATGTGTGAAGTTATATCCTTGTCAGAGGCACAGCTTCTATTTCAGTCCAGCTGGCTGCGGTGGCCCTGGGACTCTTATAACGGTATGAGAGCGGTATGTGTCGAAAATTTTGTCTAAGGCGAATCTTGTTAGTTCTGAGACTGATGGAGTCTTGATCTTTTCGCTAATGTAGTAGACTCGAGCTATCTTCTGGCAAAGCTCATAATCCTCAGCGGTAAGCTTTGTAGACACTGCTTTAGACAATTTTTTGTCTCCTGCCCCTTTCCGTAAAATCTAACAAGTCAAGGGGTCTATTTATCGTTTACTGGTCTGACAGTATCCCAAGATACCAGTCTTATATTTGACCGGTAAACCAATAGCTTAGAATTATCTGAGACCGCCAGTGCACCTGCGCAGTAGTGGATTTCTTAATATAATGGCGTTCCAATGAAATAAAATTAGGTGGCTTCTTAGAGTTCTGCGAGATTAATACCAAACAATCTACCTATGCTATCTTAAGTCGAAATGCCACACAGTGTGGCACCAGAGTGGAACTTTTACTTGCACTACAACACCCTGT
>Ga0126308_10000807_pt1 | contig 11375 bp, 11 predicted proteins | sample Plot55_FD_92533 | JGI IMG/M metagenome (GOLD analysis project Ga0126308, IMG submission 92533) | Serpentine soil microbial communities from UC McLaughlin Reserve, CA, USA - Plot55 | ecosystem: Environmental > Terrestrial > Soil > Grasslands | place: USA: UC McLaughlin Reserve, Lake County... | reverse complement strand
TGCGTGTGCAGCTTCAGCCACGGCACCGCGCCGAGGTCGAGCGTGAACCGCATGGCGCTGTCGAACGTGCGGATGCCGCGCTCGCACAGGATCACGCGCTCGTTGCCCTCCTTGAGAATGTAGTCGGCGGCCTGGAGCAGCTCGTCCAGGGTCGAGGAGAGGCCGCGCTTGAGCAGCACGGGCTTGCCGAGCTTGCCGACGATCTCCAGCAGGCCATAGTTCTGCATGTTCCGAGCGCCCACCTGGATCACGTCGACCGACTCCGCGAAGTCCTCCGCGAGCTCGGAGGAGGTCATCTCACTGACGATCGGCAGCCCGGTCTCTTCGCGAGCAGCACGCAAGATCTCAAGTCCTTCAGTGCCCAGCCCCTGAAAGGCGAAGGGGGACGTTCGCGGCTTGAAAGCCCCGCCACGGAGCATGGAAGCGCCAGCCGCCGCGACTGCCCGCGCGACGCCCAGAGTCTGGTCCCTCGACTCCACCGTGCATGGGCCGGCGATCAGGCAAAAGGTGTCAGGGGCGCCGATGTGATGGTCGTGGATGTGGAACGTTGTCGGTTCATGGTGTGAGAGTTCGCTGGACGCCAGCTTGTAGGGCCGCGAGATCGGGATGACGCGGTCCACGCCGGGCAGGCCCTCCAGGCCCATCTCGAGCACACCCTCCGGGTCGCCGATTGCGCCGATCGCCGTGGTCAGCTCACCCGGCATCACCTTGGCGTGCACGCCGCCGGCCTGGAGTCGCCCAACGACGGCATCGATCTGCGCCGGGGTCGCTTCCGGCGTCATCACCACCATCATGTCCTGGCCGCCGCCTTTCGCGAGCGCACCATCGTCACGACTAGAAGGGCGATGACGGCGACGGGGAACGGCGCGAGCACAGCGATCGGGATATCGAGTCCCGCCTTGATCAGCAGGGCGAGGCCTGCGCCGATCAGGACCACGGCCAGCGTCGTTCGCAGCACGGCGGGCTCCACGCGCACGGACCAGTGGCTGCCGAGCCACACCCCCGGCACCGACCCGAGCAGGATCGTGCCCGCCAGGCCGAAGTCCACGTTACCCGCGGTAACGTGCGCAAGTCCCGCCGCCCAGAGCAGGATCGCGGCGTGGAAGACGTCGGTGCCCACCACGCGGGTGGGCGCGAGCCTGAACAGAAGGATCAGCCCGACGGCGATCAACGCGCCGCTCCCGGCGGAGGTCACGCCCAGCACGAACCCGACCGTCAGCCCGAGCACCACCGCAGCGACCTTATGGCGGCGCTCCATCGCGATCGTCTCGCGCTCGCGCTCGTGCATGCGCTTCAGGAACGCCCGCACCAGCGTGGCGGCACCGGTAAACAGCAGCGCGCCGGCCAGGATCGCGATCACAGCGTCCTCGAAGTCGCGCCCGAGCCAGTCCTCGAGCAGCCCGAGCACGTACACGCCGCAGATTGCCGCGGGCACCGAGCCGATGGACATCCAGCTCGACAGCTGGATGTCCACCGTCTTCTGGCGCAGGTGCTTGTAGCCGCCGACGGTTTTCGTGACGGCGGCGTAGGCGAGGTCGGTGCCGATCGCCATGACCGGCGTGACGCCGAACACCAGGATCAGCATCGGGGTCATCAGCGAGCCCCCGCCGATGCCGGTCATTCCGACGAGGATGCCGACGCCCAGGCCGAACGCTACGAGGGCGAAGTCCACGCGCGGAGCCTAGAGCCTGGTCAGAGCACCATCCCGGCGCCGACGGTGTCGTTGGTCGACTCGTCGATGAGGATGAAGCTGCCCGTCATGCGGTTGCGGCGGTACTCGTCGACGAAGAGCGGCGACGAGAGACGGAGGCGCAGCTTGCCGATCTCGTTCAGCTGCAGGGCGTCGGCCTGCTGCTCGCGGTGGAGCGAGTTCACGTCGATCCGGTAGATCACCTGATCCACCTTCGCGAGGGCGGTGCGGCTCGTGTGCTTGATCCGGTATCGGCCGGTCGGCGAGAGCGGGCGCTCGGACATCCAGCACACCATCGCGTCGATGTCCTTCGCCTCGACGGGGCGGTTCTGCGGCCGGCAGATCATGTCGCCGCGCGAGACGTCGATGTCGTCCTCGAGGCGCAGGGTCACCGACAGCGGCGGGTACGCCTCGTCCAGCGCGCCGTCGTAGGTGTCGATGCCGGCGATACGCGTGCCCCGGCCCGAGGGGAGCACCACCACCTCGTCGCCGGTGCGGAACACGCCCGACGCCACCTCGCCCGCGTAGCCGCGGTAGTCGTGCAGCTCGTCCGACATCGGGCGCGTGACCCACTGCACCGGGAAACGCGCGTCCTGGAGGTTGCGGTCGGACGCCACGTGGACGTGCTCGAGGTGGTAGAGCAGCGACGGCCCGTCGTACCAGGCCATCCGCTCCGAGCGCTCGACCACGTTGTCGCCGTGGAGCGCCGAGATCGGGATGAAGGTCATGTCGTGAATGTCGAGCTTCGCTGCCCAGCCGGTGAACTCGGAGCGAATGCGCTCGAAGACCTCCTCGTCGAACTCCACCAGGTCCATCTTGTTCACGCATACCACCAGGTGCGGGATGCGCAGCAGCGAGGCGATGAACGCGTGCCGGCGCGACTGCTCGAGCACGCCCTTGCGCGCGTCGACCAGGATCAGCGCGAGGTCGGCCGTCGAGGCGCCCGTGACCATGTTGCGCGTGTACTGCTCGTGGCCGGGCGTGTCCGCGATGATGAACTTGCGCCGCGGCGTGTGGAAGTAGCGGTAGGCCACGTCGATCGTGATCCCCTGCTCGCGCTCGGCGCGCAGCCCGTCGGTGAGCAGGGCAAGGTTCACGTAGCCGTCGCCGCGCCGCTTGGAGGTCTCCTCCACGTGCTCGAGCTGGTCCTCGAATATCGACTTGGTGTCGAAGAGCAGCCGGCCGATCAGCGTGGACTTGCCGTCGTCGACCGACCCCGCGGTGGCGAAGCGAACGAGTTCCGAGGTACGGGCCGGGCGTGGCCGCCCGTTCGTGGCCGCTCCCGTGGCCATCGCTAGAAGTAACCCTCTTTCTTGCGGTCTTCCATGGCCGCCTCCGAGATGCGGTCGTCGGCGCGAGTCTCGCCGCGTTCGGTGATGCGGGTCGCCGCGATCTCGGCGACGACATCTTGCAGGGTGGTGGCTGTCGAGGCGACCGCCCCCGTGCAGCTCATGTCGCCGACCGTGCGGAAGCGGACGGACTCCTCGAACGGCTCCTCCTCGGGCAGCAGCTCGACGTACTCCGACACCGCGTAGAGCATGCCGTCGCGCCTGAAGACCTTGCGCTCGTGCGCGAAGTAGATCGGCGGCAGGTCGATCGTCTCCTCGGCGATGTACTGCCACACGTCGAGCTCGGTCCAGTTCGACAGGGGGAACACACGTACGTGCTCGCCCGGCTTCACGAAGCCGTTGTAGATGTTCCAGAGCTCGGGACGCTGCCCCTTCGGGTCCCACTGGCCGAAGTCATCCCGGAAGGAGAAGATGCGCTCCTTGGCCCGGGCGCGCTCCTCGTCGCGCCGCGCGCCTCCGAAAGCGGCCCTGAAGCCGTGCTCCTCGATTGCGTCGAGGAGCGTGACGGACTGGAGCCGGTTGCGCGAGGCGCGCGGCCCCTTCTCCTCGACCACCCGGCCGCTGTCGATCGAGTCCTGCACGGAGGCCACGATCAGGCGAGCGCCGAGCTCCTCGACCATGCGGTCGCGGTACTTGATCACCTCGGGGAAGTTGTGGCCGGTGTCCACGTGCATCACGGCGAACGGGAGCGCGCCTGGGTGAAACGCCTTGCGGGCGAGGTGCAGCAGCACGGCGCTGTCCTTGCCGCCCGAGAACAGCAGCACGGCGCGCTCGAGCTCCGCCGCCACCTCGCGGATCACGTGAATCGCCTCGGACTCGAGGGCCCGCAGATGTGAGATCTCGTAGCTCAAGTCTTCGTCGCGCCGCAGAATAGGGGGCGCGGGGCTGATCGTCATATGCGCGGTGTCATACGTGCAGACCGCACTCGGTCTTGTCCTGCCCCGCCCAACGGCCGTCGCGGCCGTTGCCGGGCAGGGTGCAGGGGGCACAGCCAATCGACTCGTAGCCCCGGTCGTGCAGCTGATGGTACGGAAGATCGTGCTCGTGCACGTAGGTCCACACGTCGCGGTCGCTCCACTCTGCGAGCGGGTTGAACTTCCAGACGCCGCGTGCCTCGTCCCATTCGACCGGCTGGGAGTCCGCCCGCGTCGGCGACTGCTCGCGCCGGATCCCCGTGACCCACGCGTCCGCACCGGCGAGCGCGCGCTCGAGCGCATCCACCTTGCGCCTGCCGCAGCAGTTCGACGCGCTCCACGGCGTGCCGTTCGGCGGCGTGGCGTCCACCACCTCGACCCTCAGGTCGTAGCGGTCCTCGACCTTGCGCCATACCTCGTAGGTCTCCGGAAACAGCACCCCGGTGTCGATCGTGAAGACGCGGGCGTTGGGCTCGATGCGCATCAGCATGTCGATGAGCACCGACTCCTCCTTCTGGAAGGAGCAGGCCATTACGAGGCTGGGATGGTGGCGCTCGATCGCGAGCCGGAGCGTGTCCTCGGCCGCCGTTGTGGGGAGGCCACCGGCTCGGCCGGCGGCGCCCCGATCCTGTCCGTCTACACGGCGCATTCGCCCTCACCCCGGATCACCTGGAAGGGCTCCTTGCGCTGCCAGTCGATGAAGTGAGCCATGTTCTCGAGGCTGAACTCCACCGGCATCGATAGATCGCGGACCTCGTCCTCGAAGCGCGTCTGCCCGACGCGTTCGGCGAAGTCGTTGAAGGCTTCGCCGTCCTCGCGGTCGGCCTCGTACATGCGGATCCAGCGCTCGACCGCGTCCGGCACGCGCCTGGCCGGCAGGCGGACCTTGAGCCGGGTGCCGTAGAGCACCTCACCGCCCTCGTAATTGCCGCCGATGTGGGCCACGTACGCCGGGATGGTGTGCTCGCCGACCTTGATCGACGCCCCGTAGAAACCGATGTTCGCGATGTGGTGCTGGCTGCAGCCGTTCGGGCAGCCGGACATCTTGATGTGGATGCGCTTGGTGAGCGGGTCGTCGATGCCCATCGACTCAATGCGCTCGCGCACCGCGTGGTTCAGACCCATCGAGCTCGTGATGCCGAGCTTGCACGAGTCGGTGCCGGGGCAGCTCACGACGTCGTTGATCTCGTCCGCGCCGGCGTCGCCAAGCCCCAGCTCGGCAAGGGCGCGCCAGACCTCATAGACGGTCTCGTCACGGACCCAGCGCAGCACCAGATTCTGGTGCACGGTGGTGCGGCAGTAACCGCCCGAATAGTCGCGCATGGTCTGAGCCAGGCCGCGGAACTGCTCGGGCGTGAGATCGCCGCGGATCACCTTGATCTGCACCGTCGAGAAGCCGGCCTGGCGCTGTGGCCGCACGCTCGTGGCGCGCCAGCGCTCGAACTCGCTGCCGTCGCCGTTCGGGCTTGCGTAGGCCGAAGGGGTGCGTGGTGCGCCGGCCTCCTCGTCGTCGATGAAGAGCAGCGGGCCGGGGTCGAAGTCGCGTTCGGCGACCCAGTCGCCCTCGAGCTCGTCGTCGACCTGGCGCGCGAGCTCCTCGATGCCGTACTTGTCGACGAATACCTTGATGCGCGCGCGGGCGCGGTTCTTGCGCAGCCACTCCTGGCGGTCGAAGATGCGGAACACCGCCTCGGCGACCTTCAGGTACTCGCCGTCGTCCGCCGTCACGAATTCGCGCAGCGTCGGCGCGACACGCGGCATGATCGACGTGCCGCCGCCCACGCGCATCTCGAAGCCCTTCACGCCGTCGCGGATGCGCGGGATGTAGGCGATGTCGTGGATGCCGGTGATCGCCCGGTCCTCGTCCGTCGCTGTGAAGGCGGTCTTCACCTTGCGCGGCATCAGCTGTGTGGTCGGGTGGCGGACGAAGTAGCGGACGTATGCGCCCACGTATGGGGTCGGGTCGAAGAGCTCGCCCTCGCAGACGCCGGCCCACGGGTCGCCCGTCACGTTGCGGACGGTGTTCCCGCAGCCCTCACGGCTCGACAGGCCGGAGTCAGAGAGCTCGCGAATCGCCTTGGCGGCGTCGGTCAGGGGGATGTGGTGGAGCTGGATGTTCTGGCGCGTGGTGATGTGGCCCTTGTTGAGCGGTGCGTACTTCTCCACCACGTCGGCGAAGGCCTCCATCTGCTCGGGCGTGATGCCGCCGAAGGGCAGCTTCACCCGAATCATCTGGACGTCCGCCTGGCGCTGCCCGTAGACGCCCTGCCTGAGGCGAAAGCCGATGAACTGGTCCTCGGCGGTGTCACCCGCGAGGAACTTGGCGGCCTCGTTGTCGAAGTCGTCGAACTCGCGCTCGAGGATCGGGATGATGTGCCCCGGGACGTCCTCGCGGACCTCCGGATTGTCCAGTGAGCCCTGCTTGCCCTGACGCTTGGGCGCCGAGACGGGTTCCATCTGTAGGTCCTCCGTCAGAAGATTCGAGGCTGGCCGAACTGTCAAAGTACCAAAACCCGACCGGGTTTCCAGTCTTTTGTCGGACGATGGGTGCTGCGGGCTGACCGCGCGCCGGTGGTTGTAGACGGAAGGAGGTCCAGATCCACGAAGATCCGGGCCATGCGCCGCTTCAGCCTTTCGGATCCAAAATTCAGCTACGACCCCGACGACCCCGCGGGATACCGCGCCGGAATGTTCAGGATGGGCCCGGACGCGGGCGCCGAGGACACCGGCACGACCCTGTACGAGCTCCCGCCGGGACAGGCCCTCTGCCCCTACCACTACGAGCACGGCGAGGAGGAGTGGCTGCTCGTGCTCGAGGGGCGGCCGCACCTGCGGACGCCCGAGGGCACGGAGCAGCTGGGCGACCTCGACGTGGCGTTCTTCCCGACCGGCCCGGAGGGCGCCCACGGGATCTGGAACGAGACCGACACACCGGTACGAGTGCTGATGTGGTCATCGGCCGTCTTTCCTACCGTGACCACCTATCCAGACAGCGACAAGGTCGGAGTCTGGACCCGCGACAAGGCGGAGGACCTGATGGTGAGGCGATCCAGCGGGGTCGAGTACTACGACGGCGAGCTGCCCAGAAAAGGCCGCGCGTGACACCGACGAAGCGTCGCGACGAGATACAGCGGCAGGCCGCCCGGCGGACGGCCCTCCGCTCCCGCGATGAGCACACCGGTGGGTACGGCGACCCGACCTACGGGCCATGAAGCTGTCCTGCCCGCCGGCGGGCGGTCGCCCGGCCGGCCTCGGGCAGTAGCTAGGCGCCGCCCCAGGGCTCACCGTCGCCCCATGGGGACGGCTCGGCGGCGCCGCGTCTGGCGCCTTCGAACAGCCCGGCTCGTAGCCACGGGCTGATCGACTGGCCGGTGGCTGCCGGCGGCGGCGCCGTGTCACGCATGAATTGCTCGATGGCTGCGGCGATCGCCGCCGCCTCCTCGGGGGAGGCCGACTGCAGCACCTCGATGCGCGGGCGAGCGGGGCTCTGCTTTCCGTTGCGGCCCATCGGGCGGATAGCGTAAAGCTGCATGGCTGAGGTGCTCGTCTTCCCGCAGGAGGCCGTCCTCCAAACGATCCAGCCGGATGAGGCGATCGAGCGCGTGCGCGACGGCTTCGTCGAGTACGCCGGCAACGAGTGGCAGATGCCGCCGAAGACCTACCTCGATGCCTCGCCCAACGGTGACTTCCGCGCGATGCCGGCGAAGGGCGCGGGGCTTGCGATCCTCAAGTGGGTCACGTCGTTTCCCGGCAACCCCGAGGCGGGGTTGCCGGTGGTGATGGGGGTGATCTGCGTCTCGTCGGTGTCGGACGGCGAGCCCCTCGCGCTCGTCGACGTGCGCTCGATCACGGCCCTGCGCACCGGCGCGGTGGCTGCCGTTGCCGCGCAGGAGCTCGCGCGCGAGGATGCCTCGAGCGCGGGGATCATCGGCTGCGGCCTGCACGGGACCTCGGCGGCGCGTTGCCTCGCCGCGGCGGAGTACGGCCCGGGCGTCTGTTTCGACCCAGACCCCGAGGCGGCCGGGCAGCTCGCGGGCGAGCTGGGCTGGGAGGTGGGCAGCCGCGAGGACGCCCTCGCGTGCGACATCGTCACCTGCGTGACGCCCGGCAACGAGCCCGTGGTACGCGCGGGGGACCTGCGGCCCGGCCTCCATCTCAACATGCTCGGCGCCGACGGGCCGGGCAAGGCCGAGGCCGAGCGAGAGGCCGTGGCCCAGGCCGAGCTCTTCTGCGACGAATGGGAACAGGCGAGCCACGGCGGCGAGCTGACCGGAGCGGTGGAGGCGGGGCTCGTGATGCGCGAACAGGTCACCGAGCTGGGCGAGGTGCTCACGGGCGCCCACCGGGGGCGTTCCGCGCCGGATGGGGTTACGCTGTTCGACTCCACGGGTCTGGCGATCCAGGACCTCGCGCTTTGTCTCGCGCTCCTCGAAGCGCACCGTGCCGGGCGCGTGCGTGCGGACACCGTCCGGCTGTAGCCCGTCGACCGGCTTCCGATAAAGAGGCGATGCGCAAACTCATCCTCACACTCGCTGTCATCTCCATCGCGGCCCTCGTCGCCATGGGCTGCGGGAAGGAAGACGAGGCGGTCTCCGGAGCGGCGGAGCTCGCACCGGCCGGTTCCGTGATGTACGGCGAGGCCACGCTCAAGCCCGAGGGGGACCAGACGGAGGCGATCGACGCCATCCTCGCCAAGTTCCCGGGTGGAGGGCAGGACGGCGACAAGCTGAAGGACCTGATCGAGAAGGGCCTGCGTGAATCCGGCGCGCCGATCAGCTTCAAGGAGGACATCGAGCCGTGGCTCGGCGACGAGGCGGCGTTCTTCGTGTCGAGCATCGGCAAGAGCGGGGACGCCCGGAGCGCTGCCGGACTGATCGCGACCGAGGACGAGGACAAGGCTCGCGACGCGCTCGAGAAGTCGGCTGAGGGCGAGGTCACGAAGAGGAGCTACCAGGATGTCGAGTACCTCACGGACGGGAGCGAGGAAGCGGGCGCCGTGTTCGACGGGTTCCTGGTAATCGGCTCGGAGGCCGGGGTGAAGGCGGCCATCGACACGAGCAAGGGCGGCGACCCGCTGTCGGACGACGAGCGATACGGGAACGCACTCGACGACGCCGCCGACGATCGCCTGGGGCTGTTCTACATGAACTCGCCCGAGCTGCTGCGAGCAGTCCGGGAGAGCGGGACGCCGTTGCCTGATTCGTTCAAGAGGTTCTTCGACGAGCCCGTCGTCGCGACGCTGGACGCGGACGAGGACGGGGTCGTCTTCGAGGGGACGGTGCCGGAGGATCTGGGCCGGGCTTCGTTCTTCGGACAGGCGAGCGACATCGTCACGGAGCTGCCGGGCGAGTCGTGGCTCGCGCTCGGACAGAGCGACTTCGGCCAGCTGCTCGACTTCTACGTCGACGCCCTCGCCGGTGTGGCGGGCGGGCGCGACGCCATCGAACAGCAGTTCAAGGTGGCCACCGGCCTCGACCTGCGGCGGGACGTGATCGACTGGATGGGCGATTTCGGCATCTTCGTGCGCGGCACTAGCGTGCCCGAGCTCGACGGAGCGCTGGTGATCGAGAGCGAGGATGAGGCGGCATCCGGCCGCGTGATCGCCACGCTTGAACGGGTCGCGAAGAGCGAGGGGCAGGGTGAAGTGCAAATCGGCCGGCTCACGGCCCCCGGCGGTGGCGATGGATTCACCGCGCGAGCCGCCGCGATCCCGAAGCCAATCCACGTGTTCCAGCGAGACGGCCGAGTGGTGTTCGCCTACGGTGACGCAGCGGCCGCCGACGCGGTCGGCGCCGGCGACAGGCTCGGCGACTCGCCCGACTACCGAGCCGCGACGGAGTCGCTCGGCGACTACGACGTGTCCTTCTACCTGTTGATGCAGCCGATCTTCGACCTGGTCGAGTCGACCGACGCCGCCAGCGATGCGGACTGGCAGCACGCGAAGCCCTACCTCGAGCCGCTCAGCGCATTGGTTGGTGGGACGTCGGGTGACGGCGACAGCCTGCGCACGGCAGTGAAGCTCATCGTGAAGTAGCGTCGCCGTGTGAGCCTCGAGGAGAGGGCCTTCAGGAAGGCCACCCGCCGGCTGATCCCGTTCCTCTTCCTGATCTACGTGGTCGCGTACCTCGACCGCGTGAACGTGAGCTTCGCGCAGCTCCAGCTAGAGGACGACCTCAATTTCAGCGACACGATCTTCGGGATCGGGGCGGGCATCTTCTCGCTTGGCTACGTGGTGTTCGGGGTGCCGAGCAACCTCGCACTGGAGCGCTTCGGCGCCCGCCGCTGGCTGGCGGGCATCATGATCGTCTGGGGCCTGATCTCGGCGTCGATGATGTTCATCGGCGGCGCCACGAGCTTCTACGTGCTGCGCTTCCTGCTCGGCGCGGCCGAGGCCGGCTTCTTCCCGGGGATCATCCTGTTCCTCACCTGGTGGTTCCCGGAGCGCGAGCGCACGCGAACGGTCGCGCTCTTCCTCACCGCGGTGTCCGCCGCGTACGTGGCGGGCGGCCCGCTGTCCGGCGGCCTGCTCGAGCTGGACGGAGTCGCCGGGCTCGAGGGTTGGCAGTGGCTGTTCCTGGCCGAGGGCATCCCGGCAATCGCGCTTGGCTTCGTGACGCTGCGCTACCTGGACGAGCGGCCGGTCGACGCCGACTGGCTCGAGCCCGAGGAGCGCGCGTTCCTCACGGCGGAGGTCGAGCGTGAGCGCGAGCTTCGGGAGGCGCTGGGAGGGCAGCGCCTGCGCGACGCCCTCGGGAGCGGGCGCGTGTGGCTGCTCGGGCTCATCTACTTCATCCTGCTGGCGGCCGGCTTCGGGCTCACCTTCTTCGTGCCCGACCTGGTGCAGGAGCGGACCGGCTACACCGACTTCGAGGTGGGGGTGCTGTCCGCCGTTCCGTATGGGTTCGCCACGGCGGCGATGGTGATCGTGGCGCGCCGCGGCGGCGGGCTCGTGGCACCGGCGCTGGTCGGCGCGGCGGGGACGGTCCTCACCGCGTACGCCCAGTCGCCGCTGCTGCTCATCGTCGGCGTTACGCTCGCTGCCGTGGGCATCCTCTCGGCGCTTCCGGTCTTCTGGGCACTGCCCACCGCTTTCCTCAGCGGCACGGCTGCGGCGGCGGGAATCGCGCTGATCGCCGCCGTCGGCAACCTCGGCGGCTTTGTCGGCCCGGCGTTCACCGGGATTGCCGAGGACCAGACCGGCAGCTTCAAGATGCCGCTGGTGGTGCTCGCCGGGCTGCTCGTGGTGGGCAGCCTGCTGGTGCTCCTGCTGCGCGAGGAACGACCCGCGGTCACGGCGGTGACGTCGTGAACGCGTCCGCGCTGGCAGTCCAGGCCGAACAGCTCCGCGGGCTGCACGTGCCCGGCTCGCCGCTTCTGCTCGTGAACGCCTGGGATCCGCCAAGCGCCAGGCGCCTCGCGCGA
>Ga0126308_10000805_pt1 | contig 11391 bp, 10 predicted proteins | sample Plot55_FD_92533 | JGI IMG/M metagenome (GOLD analysis project Ga0126308, IMG submission 92533) | Serpentine soil microbial communities from UC McLaughlin Reserve, CA, USA - Plot55 | ecosystem: Environmental > Terrestrial > Soil > Grasslands | place: USA: UC McLaughlin Reserve, Lake County... | reverse complement strand
CAATAATTTCAAATTCCTCTTTTCTATCGAATTCAGAGGATCATGAGCTCCAACAATCTCCTAGGGCTACAAAGTCGGCGGTATTACCGGCAGCCTCATCAACGCAAACAACAGAATCTCCATCGCCTTTTTCATCATCGACTCCTCTTAACAAGGCAAACATCACGATCACGTCGACATCAGCAAAGGTAGGAGAGCAAGCAAAACAAAAAGAAGGAGAAGGAGGAGAAGGAGAAGGAGAGCGTCAAAGATATTCTCTGAAGAAGAAAATTATGCGTTTCATATCTGAAAGCCAGAGTTTGCGGCCAGAAGAGAAACAGCTCTTAGAATTTTTGGCTAATAAACAAGGTGTGGCATTTGAAAGTGAATTAAGAAACAAGCTCTTGCTACCCGAGACATCGGTATGGATGCTGATAAGGCGCCCTGAGCGAGAAGAGATACTGGAAGTTATAAGACTTGGTAGTCAGAACCTCATAAAAATAAAGCTAAAAAGCACAGATAGCTATAACAGAAACCTATACTGTTTAGCTAATTGGTCAGTAACAAAATCTTTATATCTAAATGACCTTGCCAATAGCTTCTTATCATTTGCAGTTTTGATATGGTAATATAATAGTAAAGTTAGTAAATGAACAGAGTGTCCCAGAGAAGTCATTAAAGAATCATGTTAATGAAAATGCAAGTTCCTCGGACTCGGAGATAAAAAATGTTGGCTATTTTCTTCCTCTTCTTCTTCTTCTAGTTCTTCTTCTTTGTCTTCTATTAATTCCATCATCCTGTGATAATGGCTCAGATATTCTCTACCTTTTTGTGTTGTTCTATACACGCCGGAGACGTCATCAGACAAGTCTTGAATGATAAGACCCTTTCTCAAAAGCACGTCAATATAATGCTGACCTTGTCTGCCACTAAGGTGTGATTTGTATATAATATGTGTCTTTTTCTTCTGTGCCATGGTACATATCTCTATAATACTTGCCAGGATCTGCATTTTCCCTCTAGCGTTTCTTTTTGCGTAACGACTAAGGTTCATAGAACACATGTATTGAACAGCATTCAATATTTCGTCTACTAGATAAGGAGAACCCTGAAAAGGATCTGGAAGTTGTTCCACATTCTGATATGATATCCTATCCATTGTAGAAGTGCTTCAGCTGAAGAAAAAGATGAGGTAGATGTGTACCTATTCAATGTTATGGCCAAATGTTCCTATATATGTTCCTATAAATTAATCTGATTTCCAGATAGAACTCTTTTTAAATACATTCTCATGATTATTGCACTTGAATGTAAATGCTAGAAGAAAATGTTAAGAAAAACATTAAATTCAGGTTATATAAGCGACAACTATTACAAGCAACTACGTGCACAGTTTTGGGATTATTGCTTCTCTCTTCTACTGTACTAGTTGCAACAATGCCTCAACAACAATCAGCGCTAGCACAACCACAAGCTCCACAACAGGCCCCTACACAGGGCGGCCTCCCAATTCCTCCTACACAGGGCGGCCTTCCATTAACTCCCAACGCGCAGCCTCCTCCAGAGGCAACAGGAGGGATAACGAGTATCCCACAGATACAAGAAAGATCAGTAGCTAATCTTCCCAAGATTCCACCTGCCACAGCACCCGGAGGCCAACTAATAGAGGGTCAGTACATAGCACTACTGAAGGCGCCGGCACCACCTACTACTCCACAACAAGCACAGCAAGCTCTTTCAACTCTCGCACAGGAGGCTGAGAATATAGCTACTCCTCTTGAAGCTGCAGGCGCAAATGTGACAGAACTTCCTAATATTGGCGCAGTTATTATTAGGACTGAAGGTGGTGGTAATCAAACAGGTCAGGCAGCTGGACTACAAGCAGGTGAGCTTGCTGCAGGAACAAACGTTACAGGGGCTGCACCACAAGAGCAACAATTGGTTCAGCAGCTTGAAGCAAATCCTAACGTTGTAGATGTTTTTCAGGACAGAATTGTTACAATAGATGCTCAGACGCTGCCGACAGGAATAGGCAGAATTGACGCAGATTGGACTCCTAGACCAGGCAGAGCTGGAGACAGTCGAGACAATGTTGATGCAGATATAGCTATTATAGACACAGGTGTCCAACCAAACCATCCAGATCTCAATGTGGTTCGTTGTGTAGGGTTCGGATTTCCAAATTGTAATGACGGAAATGGTCACGGTACTCATGTAGCAGGAACCGCAGCAGCAAGGGATAATAATATCGGTGTAGTAGGAGTAGCAGCTGGAGCAAGGATATGGGCGATAAAGGTTCTCTCTGATGGGGGTTCAGGTACATTTGCGAATATCTTGGCTGGAATTAATTATGTCTTTGCAAACAGAGCTCAAATAGAATCTGTCAACTTAAGCCTTGGATGCCATGGTACTCCAAACGCTCCATGTACTTTTCCGCCAGTAGAACAGGCACTAAGACAGCTTGCGCTTTTCGGGGTAACGGTAGCAGTTTCAGCAGGAAACAATGGTCAGGACGCACAATTCAATACACCTGCTAGAGCAGGAATTGCCTTCCCCGGTGTGATAACAGTCTCTGCTGCAGGCGATTCAGATGGCAGATGCGGCGGTTTTGGTCCAAATATGGTTTTGTCGAGTGAGACTGTCCCTGACGATCAGTATCCTCGTTTCAGTGCTTTCAACAACGATAATACGGCAGCACCTGGAGTAAACATATTATCAACATTTAGGAATGGCGGATACGCTGTATTGAGTGGAACAAGCATGGCATCTCCTCACGTGGCAGGAGTAGCCGCATACTACAAATCGCTGTTTCCAGCAATGACACCAGCACAGATCGAAGCGGCCCTTAAAACCACAGATACTAAACGTCCGCCCACTGGCAATGTATTATTCCCATGTGATGGTCATGGACGCGGGTATATTAGAGAATCAGCTATTCCACACAATCACAGAGAACCATTGCTTTACATGGGATTGACAGGTGTCTATAGAAACAATGACGGCGGATTGTATTACTTCAGACAAAATGGTCCTGTGACATTATATTGGGCGGGGTTAAGCCAAAATGGGCTAGGAGCAGCTTTCACAAATGTATACAGGGGAACAATAAATCCTGATATTATCTTTACGCGTACTAACCAGCCAATTATTGGCCCATCACCGTGGTGCGACGTACCCAGAGGCTTTTGGATGAGTTGCGGCACTTTGACGATAAGAATGACAAGCATTACAACATTCGCGAGGACAGCTGACGGTGGCTATCCTGGTAGCTTCGGAGGAACGACGTGGACTAAGCTTCCATAGCACATCAAAACCAGATCAGACAAAAATACCCTCGAGGCGGCATAAAAAAGAAGAAAAATAAATAGAAAAGAAAACCCAACATTTTTTTATTTTTATAGTTCTCTGAATATCTTGTTATACTATCATCTTAATAGGAAAAATAGCAAGAGTCCTTGTGGTAAAGCTTCTGAGGATGTAAAAGCAATCAAAAACATTCAAAAACAAATTAATGCATATAACGTATCTTCCAAGCAGCGCTTGTTTGTCTATTTTATGGTAAGTAAAATTTTTCTTCATCTGTACGATCATCATCATCTCTTGCCGGTTAAATTATACATGTCATAAAACTATACACATCTGTGGAATGTAGGACAGAGAGGTAGGCAAGCTTAATATTAGAAATAAAGAATATGTATTAGTTAGATAGGTTTTGACTCTGTCATCCTCAGCAATATTGTCGTTGCTGTTAGTGAGTGTATTTGCGCTCTTGGTAACAGCGGTTGTTACTTTTAACCGTCCTCATTCATCAATGGCACAGGATAACAGTAATATATCATTGAGCATAAACCCAACTGGTATTAACATGTCTAACTTTACTAATGCAAATGTCAGCTCTGCTGAGACTAATATGACCAATATAACGAAAATCCCTGGAGTAGTTAATGCTACGTCAGGTCAGGTAATACCACTTCAGAAAATAGTAACATTAAAAGACAATGCATCAGATTCTGAATTGCAAGGTTTAATTAGTAGCGTTAAAGCAAAAGGCGCAGAGGTGCTTTTTACCTATAATATCCCCAAGGGATTTTCTTTCAGAGCTCCTAACGATCAAGTACTAAATGAGATTGTCTCTAATATCCAACAAAATCCATCAGTTATATCTATTGTTTCAGATGTAACTGTAGGTATAATGCCGCAATAGAAATTTTTTATCTATTCTCTTTATTTTGGATGATGTTGTCAAGGGATAATGAAATAAGAACTCTGCCTGTTTATTAGTAGTATGTATGTAAATTTATAAAAAAGGAATTTCTGAAAAAAATTTTCTTTCAACTGAGCCTTTCAGCTTTGGGACAATTAAGATAGCACCAAATTAATGGCATAAAAGATAAAGAAGTTGATAATTTTCCTGTGATACCGCAATAAGGTTACACAAAGAGGATATAGGAGTTAATTGTACAAAGCTAGCATATAAAATATTATTGTATATTTATCCTATAGAATCATAATATCCTAGTGATAACCCTCTACCACAGCGTTTTTAACCTTTTTGGTGTAGCCGGAGTCTATGATAATTGAACATCGCTATCATTTTTCTGACCAGTCTCGATGATATCATCGCTTACAAGTACAGGTACCATTAATCTAGAGAAAAAGAGGAAAAAACTCATGACTGCCTAGTTCTTCAAAACCTTATAGGTAAAGAAATCCTTTGGTTTTACGATAGAGAATCAACAGCAGCTAATGATATTGTGTGCATCTTTTGCTGCTACTGATACAGCCGCTGCTGGATTTACGACAATTCTTTGGTCAACATTATGGTTTTCATTGAAACAGTTACCCTTTTTGATTTATCTATGGGATAAAATGTTATATGACGAAATCCTAGTAGCATAGTGATTACTTCGCCTGCAAATACTGTAGAGACAATAAAACAACAACGTAATGGGACCATGGTTGTTTTCAATATCGCTAGTCCCAATGTAATGTTTATAGGTAATGTAAAACTATGGATCCATTCATATTGGTATTGTTAGGCTAAAGTTATCTTGACCATAATTATTATTCCTATAATTATTATTATTATTATTTTCTTATTTGAAACTCTGTGCCTGCACTGATGTTGGAAAAGCGCTCACTAGGAGCAGTTGTTACAGCTGCATTAAACGAACCTTCTGTTACTTGATTTCCAATATTTCCCTTCTGATCCCACTCTATCTTTTGTGATTGACCTGGCTCAACTGTTGTTAGGACTTGCGCAGCCATCAACCCAAAGCGTTCTCCAGTATCGAGGTTTTCTATCTTCAAGCCTAAAGTAGCATCAGGAAAAGATAAAGGTTGTTTACCATTATTCCTGACTGTAATAGTAATTATTTCTCCAGGTTTGTAGGTTTTCTTATCTGTAGTAATTTCTAAGCCCGACGATGTTTCATTTGAAGTGGCCATTGCAATGTTAGAAGTGTTATTATTATTGTTTTTAGTACTATCATTATTGCTATTAATAGCAGTATTATCGACATTTAAAATTCTTGGAAACGGCATCTCTGATGCCAACCCATATACAGAACCAAGAGTGTTATTAGTAAAATTAGGCGTTGTCATAACAATAATTAAAATAATAATAACAATTGAATCTAGCAAGGTTCTAATAAGAATCTGATTCTTGCCATGACAGCACTTTATAAGACACTTATCTACGCTCATTTGACAATCTATCTGAACATATCTTTTCAACAAGTATATAATATTACGATCATAGACTACTTTAACCGTAATCATCAAATATGGCGTTATAAGTCAGAGAAGTTACTCAAACTATTCAATATACTTCTGTTCTTTACTTTTACTTTTTTTGAAGCATTATTGATCAAGTCGGTGACTCTTTACGATCTTTCAAAGGATCTGTAGCAACTTTATACGTATCAATAATTTAGCCATTAGTATTTTTGTTCACCACGCACAACACCGCAAAAAAAGGGAAATTATTATTACTATTATTTTTATTATATCGAGAAGGATTAGCTGTCCTTTAGTTGCAGAACCGACGACGATCATTTTACCATTGCGATAGAAAAAAATAAAAATATTGATGATCGTACGACAGATTCTTGCATTAGTAGTCAGGGACTGTAATCTGGACATAACATTTGTGTCGACATCAGTTATAATCTGGGCTAATGTATTGTCATCAGATTCGGGATCCGGTTCAGATGCGGCTTGTGTATGGATGTCACAGTCCTCGATGCTTGCAGTTAAAGTTACATTCATCATCATCAATTACATCATCACTACTAGTTTGTGCTTGAGCAGAATTAACAGTTATAGTATCTACTGCTACAAATACAAATGCCAATGCTAGCATAAAATATAGGAATTTCATTTTATTTATTACGACTACTGTATCTATACTATAACAAAGTCTAGATAAAATACAGAATATATATCTATGAATGTAAAGAAAACAAGAGGCCTGGAGGTACTGGGTTCTTCTTTCTGTTGTCAATATTCTGGATGATTTTATCAAAATCTTTTATGGCAAAGCTGAATGCCTAATATGTTGTTAGGGTTCTAGGTCCAAAAGAAGACTTGTTGCAAAGGAGCCGATAAAGGGCTCCAAAGAATTTTAAAGTAGCAGGGATCCAAGGCAATAGACTAAACAAGGAATATATATTGTATCGTATTTGATAGTCTAACTAACAAACATATTTCAATTACTTCTAAATTCATAGTGTATATTATGCCTGTAGAAAGGTTTTACTGCATCAAAAATATTTTTTATAAAGGCATTTTTGTCTACATCTTTAAATATGCCGTCTTTATTTAGAGCTGATACGAAGGAAGGATAGGACAATTACGATAGAAAAAGAAAACTCCTCATTTTTATCATCCTTTTCTTTGCTAGCAGTAGCCGTTATGATTGGTACTATCATTGTTACAAGTGGCGCATCAGTTAGTTATGCTCCTGTGGTTGAGGATGACAATGCAGGTCCTTCAACTGCAGAGGGTGGTTCGATTACTCCTGCACCCGTTCCTTCTCCTTCTCTTCCTCCTCCTCCTCTTAGTCCCACAAATTTAACAACAACAAATGCAAATGCATCCATTTTTCTTATGGAATGGGGCGGCTCATGCTTAAAGGCTGCAGGAACAAACTGTCTGGATAAAGATGGGCCTACAGGTAACTTGTCTTTAGGAGATGGTCAGTTCTGGGGCATATGGGGGCTTGCTGCAAATTCCTCCAATGTATTTGTGACAGATGTTCTTAACAGCAGAATACAAAAGTTCGACTTAAATGGCACTTTTATTAAAAGCTGGGGTAGCTTCTGTGACCTTTCCACCCAGCAGGGATGTGTAAGTACAGATACGGCTATAGATAGTAACCTAACAGTGGGAGCTGGTCAATTCAATAAACCTTCAGGAATTGCTGTTGATTCTAGATACGTCTTTGTAGTGGATCACAATAATAGGACACAAAAATTTGATTACAATGGAAATTTTGTAAAGAGCTGGGGGTCTATGGGAAATGGTACCGCCCAATTCAAAAGTCCTGAGGGCATAGCAGTAGATCAAAATTCTTCTGACGTTTACGTCGCAGATTCCGGAAATAATAGGATTCAGAAATTTAATAATGATGGCCGGCACCTTGCAACTTGGGGTTCGTTTTGTGAAATTGCAACTTTCAAGGGATGTGTAGATCCAGATGGTCATATTGGGAGTTCAACCCTTGGAGATGGACAATTCAAATACCCGCAAGGTATTTTTGTCAGTAGCGAATCAGGCAATGTCTATGTTGCAGACAGCGGAAATAACCGTATACAAGAATTTGATAGCAACGGTACTTTCATAAAAAGATGGGGATCTGTAGGTAACAGTCTTGGCGAATTTAGGCGCCCAGCAGATCTAGCTATTGACTCAGGTATTGTTTACGTAGTAGACTCCGACAATAACCGTATACAAGAATTTGATAGCAACGGCACTTTCATAAGACAATGGGGATCTGAGTGCCTAAGACGCTATGACCGTCCTTTTTCTCCAAGCTGTGCAGATCCTGATGGTCCAAGTGGTAATTTGGAGTTAGGCCAGGGGCAATTCAGTTCCCCGTCAGGTATAACCATCGAAGCCGGCAAGATTTTCGTAGCAGATAACTCTAATGATCTGATTCAAGTCTTTAATGCATCCACAGCAAATAATACTCAAGGTAACATTTCGGCGTCGATAAATTTGGAATAAGAATGCTTTATCCTACTAAACAGGGCGGTGAAGAATGGTTTATTGATATACGGAGGATCCAACTGCTGATGGAAGATTTGACCCAAAAGCAGCTATAACAAGGAATCCTGATGGTTCTTGGAAGATGCCAGAGGATAAGGTGAGGATGAATGTGTTTACATCTACAGGCTACGACCAGAGTAAAATTCCTAGTACTAACCATGCTGAGCTAGCCAGCAAGGGATATATGCTATCGCCTAACGATTGGAAGGATAGATAGAAATTACAGGATATGTGAAAGTAAATTCTGTTAATGCAGATGATAATTTTGCCTGGTATGGACGTGGCGGAAAACATGGCAATTCTGATGGATGTGAAGGGAGTTAGCTACAAAGGCGATCTTTTTTACAGTGGCAAAGCACAGGTTGCTAAGGAACAATACCATGTTAGCTACGATAAAAAACTGAGGAAAAGCCAGCGATTGATTCATTACAAGTAGGTGGGTAGGTTATAAATTTGTAATATACAACATCCAGCAGAATGGTCAGACAGGCGTAAAAATGGAGAACTAGGTAGATCAGAACAATGATGGCAATTGGGTAAAAGTGTTTGAAACTGTCGATGCAGGTGGATGGGGTCGCGAGGATACTGGTTGCGAGGGACAAGCAGATCAGATCAAATCATAACATGAGGTGGACCTATAGCCACCTTCAGATGGGATTCTGCAACAGATGTAGATTTTAAGAATCTTAGCATAAGAGAAATAAATGCTCAAGGAGGGCCCGCTGCCTCAGGTACAGTGGCTGGAGCTTTTACCTCTGGCGGGGACGGCGAGCAACTTATGACTACAGAGCAAAAGAAAAAGAGGAAGCAATAGACAGGAACCAAAAGATAGCTACATCTGGAGACTATGTCTATGTAGTATGAGCAGATCCTCCTCCTACTGAGAAAGACGATATATTCTTCAAAAGGAGTCCAGACAAAGGTTCCCACTTTGATCCTGAAATTAAGCTGACAAGCAGCGCTGCCAGCTCATCACAGCCAGATATAAGTGCGTCTGGAAGTAACGTGTATTTCGTATGGCATGAAGGTGATAGAGACAAAACAGACATAGTGATGAGAAATAGTACATATTTTGGAGCTACCTTTGGAAGTACCATTAACTTGAGTAATAATTCCGCATTATCTTCTTCTGATCCAGATATTGCTACTTTATCAAAGACTGGTCAACTGGCGGTAGTTTGGAGTGAGGGAGTCAACGCTAGTGATACAGCTAACGTTGACGATGACGACGCAGAAGATACCTCTAAAATAAGGTATTTGGCAAGTTCAAATTCTGGAGAAACATTTAGCAGGTCGGGTAAAGTCAGCAGCAATCCTGCTTCATCTAGTGCAGTACAGCCACAGATAGCCCTGTCTCAAGATAGAAGCGCATACGTAGCATGGAGTAATGGAATGGAGGATAAAAGAGAGATAGATACTTTTATCAAAATTGGAAGCAAATAGTAATAATTTAGCGAAGCGGTCAGTCTAAGCAAAAATATTCCTGATTCTTCTTCTCTAGATCCAAAAATAGACATAGTTGAAAATGGCGAAGTCAATGTTGTATGGAATAACGAAAAGATCAGTGATGCTGCTTCTACTGCGGCCATTGATCGTATTAAGGAACAAAATATCACTGCTGCAGACAGTACTATTACCAACCTCCAACCCACCATAGCCTTTAAAAAAATTGCAACAGGCACAAATGTTACATACACCACAGCGCTGCTAGCAGTAAGTCCAACACCTACTCCAACTACAAGTACAACTCCAACACCTACCCAAATCCAAAATCAAGCTGACACAGATACTGAGGATACTAGTCCTGAAATTGATTACAATGGTGAAAGTAATGATGACGATATTGAACAATAAACATAGGATGATGCCTCTATTGAAACAATTTTTAGAATAGAAACGATAGTACATCTATAATGTTAGATAAATCCTTTTGTAATTTCGTTCCTACATGCATTTGTTAAATAGACTATCATCAATCGAAGAAGCTCAGATGGAGCAGGTCTTTTAATCTGCCCGTCTTGGTATGCAAGCTTGGTAAGTATAGCAAACTCGTTATAATCTTCTATAGATAGCTTTGTACATAATACCTTGACTAACTTCTTTTTATTCTTTTTATAACTTTTCTTTTCTGTATTATTTGTGTCTTCAGGTATAACTGTCATCGTCGTAGCTGTATAGTATAAACGTAGCATACTCTTTCCTTTAAATGCATTTAACAGATATCTCATTATGGTAAGAAGGTCTACCATTTCAGTTTTGTAGGTCTACCATCTACCATTTTGCTGTGTTTTGTCCTATCTTACGGCGTAAAATTGGTTTTTCTCGTGATTCAGATATGAAATACCCATGTCGATATTGTACAAAAGTGGATTTCATGGGGTTTTAGTCACTTAAACACCTCATAGTATTTCTTAGAATTAAAATATTTTTTCAAAAAAATTTTTCTTGACTTGTTTTTCCTCAAGAGTCTCTAGAATCATACAGATTTCGTATTGGTCTAGAAGCGAAGAGTTAGCATGATAAGACTAAGCCATCGAACATGGAGATGCAGCCTATCTCTTTGTCTCTATCATAACTTTGTACGTCCTACAATTAAGAAAGCACCAGGATTCCTACCTTTGATAAAGATAGTATTTGATGTAAGGAATAGATTGTAGCCCATATAGCAGAGAATTATTGCCAATTTTCCTACCAGCAGCGTAATTTTTGCAATATTACAAATCGGGTGAGTACGTACTTCGTTAAAGCCTTATATGTATGCCTTATTTGTGTCTTACTTATAAATTGTCATCAAACATTAGACCATGGATTAATCAAAAACAATTGAAAACCTTTTTTATAATATCAAACATTGTACTCTCTCTTTGGGCAATTGGGCCCTATATAATCTCTATCCAATCAGCCCAAGCACAGGATCCTATTTTTAATATATTACCTGCGACTTCTGCTAACTCAACAACGCCCGGTGGTACAGCTGACAATACTACTACAACCCCAATAACACCACCAGGTGGAGACATGGACGCTACTTTTATGACCAATGATACAACTGTGCCGCCTTTTATGACCAATGATACAACTGTGCCGCCTTTTATGACCAATGATACAACTGTGCCGCCTTTTATGACCAATGATACAACT
>Ga0126308_10000801_pt1 | contig 11408 bp, 10 predicted proteins | sample Plot55_FD_92533 | JGI IMG/M metagenome (GOLD analysis project Ga0126308, IMG submission 92533) | Serpentine soil microbial communities from UC McLaughlin Reserve, CA, USA - Plot55 | ecosystem: Environmental > Terrestrial > Soil > Grasslands | place: USA: UC McLaughlin Reserve, Lake County... | reverse complement strand
TCAACAAGATGTTTTGAGGCTGATTGCTGGGATATGCTGATATTCTTACCTAGTTGTGCAGTTGTAAGCTCAATATAATTGCGGTATGCACCCAGCAATAGCAAATGAACCATCGTCAGTATTTGCTGAAGCTTAATATCCATTACGTCATCTACATGATAACACCCATGTCACGAAAAGTACGTACTTTGATGTCTGATGTTTTCCTTAGCTCTCCAGTTCTGTGCCCGACAATGTACTCAATTCCGATCTTGTTAGCTGCCTCTACAAGTCTCTGGGTAATTATACCATCCAAGACTAGGATGCTAGCCCCTTCTGTTCCATTAAGCTTTTTTATGAGATCGGAGACAGGTAGCTTGAGAATCGTTCTCATTGAACTGTCAAGTATTACAGCCTCCAGAGTCTCATTGATCTGTGGGTATAGACCCTTTACTGCGGATAAAACTTCAGGAGTATCCTCGGTGATTTCTGCTATCATGGCTTGACTTTCTCTTTTCTCTCCTCTGCGTTGTAATCTGGACTCCGGACCTTCAAGCTGTTCCTCAGCTATTTGTACTTGGCGAGGAATAGTTGTGCCTTGTTTACTCTCGATGGGCGTAGTTGGCGATATTATCTCTTTGAGAATCTCAGTTATCTCAAGAGGAGTTAGTTCTTCAACTTCTCTTCCTGCTGGCGCTCTCAGCACTTTATGTATTGATACCAGACCTTGTAATTCTTTAAGTATCAAGTCTCCTGCTCTGTCGCCGTCAATAAATGCCACTACTTTCTTACCTTCTGTAAGTTTGGTTATCGTCTCGTCAATCTTTGCACCCTCGATAGCAATGGAATTATCAAAACCTGCCCTAAGTAAGTTGATGACATCTGCTCGTCCTTCCACCAAAATTATCCAGTCAGAGTCAAATACACCGGTTCCACAAGCAAGCTGTGCTTTTCCAAATGCGGTGAGCCGACCCGGCTTGCTTGCATCATAAACATCTTTTAGCATCTCCTCTCCCTCACTGATAGTCTTTGTAGCCCATTCTTGAACTATCTTTTTGGCACGGTCGACAATAATTCTTTTCTTGATAGCGCGAATATCATCTATACCCACAAGCAAAAACTTGGCTTGAAACGGACCAACTTTATCGATACTCTCAATTGCCGCGGCTATAAGAGCCGCCGTGGAAATATCTGTACTCATTGGTATTAACGCGTCGCCTTTGGCCATATTCGACCGAGAGTCTACATTCACCTCTATTCTACCAACCTTGGATACCTTTTGCAATTCATTCAAGTTCATTTCCGGACCAAGAAGGCCTTCCGTCTGACCAAATATCGCACCTATAATATCGGCTTTTTCAACGAGGCCGTCGACTTCGAATTTAAGTTTAACATGATATTTAACAATACCTGTATTAGGCAATTTCATAACCTCATATTACTATTAGTAAAAGTACAAACTTTTTGCTAGAATATAAGTGCTTGGACTTTCTTAAGTGAAGTGGGTCCCCAGCCTTTCATTCCTTTTTTCAAATATACATATACAGGTCCTTCCTTGACCCCATAAATCCCATTACGTGTGGAGCATATGAAACCAAATCTTCAATGTGCCTAATTTTACCATTTGATATCCTGGCCAAAGTTTTTTTGTAAAATAGACTAACGTTTCGGCCCCTGGACTGTAATTGCTTCAGCAGTTTGCTTGTAAGATATTTGCCAGTTCTGTCCATGTCAAGGAGCAAAATTATTTTTTTATCCACGTCGTAATGACTGTCAACAAACTTGTTTACTCCTTTATAGTGATTTAGCACCGTGACTTGACCGGTGACTCCAATCCGAGTTAAGGCTTCTAGGTCTCGCTTACCTTCTACAACAATAACAGAACCTCTTTCTGACTCGATATTAAGCCTATCGACAAAGATTCGTAAACGAGCTATAGTAGTCGCATCCATAGGTCGATATCCCATGATTTAAACGTTATTTGACACACCTAAATGTAATTTATCCTTTCGTTTTTTTTGAATTATTACTCTGCGTGAACCTGCGAAAAAGAAAGTGCTATATTAGATACTATGTAACAACCAACATGAACGACCAAGGTGAACCCGGACTTGACTATAGCGATCCTAACTTGAACCCCTTAATCTGTGACTTGTGCAAAAAGACGTTTCGTAGTTTGGATGAGTTAGGAGAACATCAGAAGCAGGAACACGATATGTAAACGACTTAATAAGAAAACTTAAAATTTTCTTTACTGCAACTGATTCTGTAACAATGGAACTCGGCATGCTCTTGATGAATATTGGAGCATCTGAATGGGGAATTATTATCCTGCTAGTAGTGCTACTTGTTATAGGATCCAATAGATTCGCCGGCTTAGCAAGACTTCTTGGGCAGGCCGTTGGAGAATATAATAAAGCTAGGGAAATGATTCAAAACGAGAGGGAAAATTCCCAGTCTAAGGACTCGATTTTTCCATCTTCTTCTATTTTGCCACAAATCACCGGTCCAGTCAGTTCTGAGAGGGAGAAACTAAAGACTATTGCAAAGTCGCTAAATATAGAAGAAAGTGAACTAACCGATGACCAGTTACGCTATCTAATTTTACGAAAAATACAAAAAGCATGAAGTACAAATGTTATTTATCCCTCTATCAAGATGAAGACCTACTTTGCTAGTGAGTCTAAGAGATATCAACTATTTACTCGCCCCATTCAACACTTAAATACGCCAGATTTTTTCCTGATAATTAATGTCACAATCTATCAGCAATAATACTATAAACCCTTTTAGCGTTGCTCTAAAACAACTAGAAGAGGCGGCCAAATTAGTCGGAATAGATAAGGGAATGCATGACATTCTGGCCCACCCAAAGCGTGTTCTTATTGTATCCCTTCCGACACGAATGGATAACGGTGAGATCCATGTTTTTACGGGATTTAGATCACAACACAACGATGCTCGGGGCCCTTTTAAGGGCGGAATAAGATATCATCCTCAGGTAACCTTAGAGGAAGTAAAGGCTCTTTCTATGTGGATGACTTGGAAATGTGCGATTGCGGACATTCCTTATGGAGGGGGAAAAGGAGGAATAATTTGTGACCCTAAGCGTATGTCCACTGGCGAACTTGAGCGAATGACCCGCCGCTATGCATACGCAATAGCGGATATTATAGGCCCTCTTACCGATATTCCCGCCCCCGATGTGTATACAGGCGGTAAAGAAATGTCATGGATTATGGATACATACTCTGCCCTAAAGGGCAATTTTGTTCAGCCTGAAGTTATAACAGGAAAGCCACTTTCAATAGGTGGATCATTAGGAAGAAATGAGGCAACTGGGAGAGGTTTATCATTTACTGTCAGAGAAGCTGTAAAAAAACTAGGGATTAACTTGCAAGCTTCAACCGTTGCAGTACAAGGTTTTGGAAATGCAGGCCAATACGCCTCACTATTGCTTGAGGAGATGGGTGCAAAGGTTGTTGCTGTTTCGGATTCTCAAGGAGGAATTCACAATAAAAACGGAATACATGTTAGCTCATTACGAAAACACAAAGAAAAGATGGGTTCAGTTGTAGGATTTCCGGATTCCAAATCAATTTCCAACGAAGAGATACTTGAGACTGAGTGCACGATCCTAGTACCTGCTGCCCTTGAAAACCAGATAACCAAGAAAAACGCATCACAAGTTACTGCAAGGTTAGTCGCCGAAGCGGCGAATGGTCCGACAACCCCAGAGGCTGACGAAACACTATACAAAAATAAGACGTTGGTTATTCCAGATGTGCTTGCAAACTCAGGAGGGGTTACTGTTTCATATTTTGAATGGCTACAAAACTTGCGACGGGAATACTGGACCGAAGAACAGGTTAATAGTATACTCGATAAAAAGATGACTAGGGCGTTTTCAGACGTATATGAAACTCATGAAAAATACCAAGTCAACATGCGAAAGGCAAGCACAGCTTTGGCCGTCGGTAGAGTAACTGAGGCAATAAAAACGAGAGGATTATGGCCTTAGCCCAGCTTCAAGGAAAATTTTGTCTTTCAGCCGACTTGCAGATCTAACAAAAAATTATTGCTAGTCCGTGGAAAACGAATGTCCACATGAGCAACTCTTGGTTACGTTAGGATTATTTATCTTGAAACCTGAACCCATTAAACTGTCAATGTAGTCTATGTTGGCCCCGTTTAAGTATTTTTGACTGTAGCTATCTAACAACACCTTAACTCCATTTTGCTCAAGTATATAGTCGTCCTCATCGGAGTTCTCTTCAAATCCCATCCCATATGATAGACCGGAACATCCTCCGCCAGATACATAGACGCGTAGAAACAGACTGTCTTTACCCTCTTGCTTCATGAATTCAGACACTTTTTCGGCAGCCTTTGGTGTTATGGTTATAATTTGGCTTTGTGTAGCACTTTCCATTAAGATTAATTTTACAAATAAATATAATAAGCTTTCCACACACTATAGTATAGGACCACCATATTGTTATCTTCTAGCGAGATGGTTGCAATGTCTTATCGCCAGATATCTCAGACCATTTGGCAAGAGCTCCTGCGGAAGTTACCCATGTAGTAACAGAATGATATACCGGTACGTTTGTATCCTCTATGCGTTTTGAGATCTTTTGCGTGAAGGGACCTCCCATTGCTCCCACAATAATCGGTTTGCGTAGTTGCTTTTGAAAGTTCTCAAGAACTTCCACTATGTTCTCTTCTAGAGGATCATCTTGAAATACAAACCATGGCATTATTATATCTACATTAGGATCATCCATGAATGCCTGAATTGCAAACCTATAGTCGTCCGCAGTAGCCGAGCCCGTGATATCGCATGGATTACCAATAACATACGTAGGGGGGTAATGCTCCTTCAGGTCCTTGATAGTTTTATCACTAATTTCTGCAACGGCAAGTCCAAGCCTTTCAAAGTTATCTATTGCTGCAATAACTGGCCCGGCTCCATTAGTTATCATAGCAACCCTGTTCCCTTTAGGTACAGGTTGCCATGCAAGTGCCTTCAAAGATCCAGTTAGCTCCTCGTAGCTGTCAAGCGAGATTATCTTTGCCTGTTCGAGGGCTCCTCTTACAACATGATACGATCCTCCAAGAGACCCTGTATGAGAAGCAGCTTGTTTTGCTCCTCGTATAGTTCTGCCGTTCTTGAATATTAGTATCGGTTTGTTTTTCTCAGATATCACCTTTTTGGCTGTGTGCATAAACTTTCTTCCATCTCCTAATCCCTCGACGTATAGTCCAATTACCTTAGTATTTGGATCTTCACCTAGGTACAATATCATATCTGCCTCATCAACATCCGATCTATTTCCGTATGAGATCATTTTGCTCATTCCAAAGGCATCAGAAGTTTCCATGAATGCTATGCCAACAGTTCCACTTTGGGAAAGAAATGCGACTTCACCTCTTTTCGGCCTAAGCATTCTCTCATGACCTTGAAATGCGCAATCTAGCCTATTATCTGCATTGAACATTCCAATACAATTAGGTCCTATGATTCTCACTTTTAATTCTGCGGAAAGTTTTTTTATTTCATTTTCAATTGCTGCGCGCTCCCCTCCCAGCTCTTTACCTCCGCCGGATATGATTACCATATTGTGGATATTTTTTTCCCCACAGCTTCTAAGTAGATCAGGAACAAATTTCAAGTCAACTGTGACTACTACAACGTCAACTGTCTCTTCAATTTCATCTAGGCTTTTGAATGCCTTGATGCCCATAATTTCCTTGTATCCCTTCGCATTCACCGGAAATACCTTTCCTTTGTAATCATATTTTGCTAGGCTTTGTAAGACCGAATTTCCGACTTTTCCTGCTTCAGGTGATGCTCCTATGAGTGCAATGGACTTGGCATTGAAAAATAGATCCATATGACTTGAATCAGGTTGAGCCTTTGATATTACCCCAAAGTCTGGTTTTTCTCTTAAGAGTATCTTGGCGTCTACCACAAAGTAGTCATTTGGATAAAGTATTATGGGATTAAAGTCAACAGATTCATAGTAAGGCGCGGCGTCTAATCCTAACTGGCCTATCTTTACTAGCATATCAGATAGCATAGAAGTATCAATGGGTTGAGAGCCTCTAAAGCCTTTGAGCATACTTTTTCCTTTGAGATCCTCGATCATCTCCTTATCATCTTCTGGTGTTATGGGGAGAATCCGAAATGACACGTCCTTGAATATTTCAGTATATATTCCACGTAGCCCAAACATAATGACCGGCCCAAACTGGGGGTCGTTTTGTAAGCCGACGATAACTTCTAACCCTGGGTCAACCATTTTTTCTAAGATAACCCCCTTAGTGTGATATTTAGATGACAGCCTCTCATGCATATCGCTAACCGCTTCAAGTACTTCCTCCTCTGTTTTCAGTCCGATTCTAACTCCTTTGACGTCAGTCTTGTGTAAAATGTCTGGCGATACGATCTTTGCAACTATTGGAAAGCCCAATTGTTTGGCTTTATTCTGTGCCTCCTGGGCATTTCTGACTAGAGTGTATGGAGGAACTTTGATTCCATATTCGGTCAGAATTGCCTTTGCAGATTCTTCAGTTATGACATTAGTATTATTTTTCTTAGCCTCATCATACATCTTTCCGACTTTACCTGTTTGAGCCATAATGGTATCAAAAAAGTTTGTTTGCCTTCTAATTAACTTTACGTAGTAGTTTTTGTCTGTGAAAATGAAAAATAATATCGAATTTAGCATTCATTAATTAATTATTTGCTCCAGACTTAATTTATCCCGATGAGAATTTTCCCGTTAAGTGAAATGATAACCTTCAGTTCCTGCTATCAAACTACAAGTTGTGGCCAAAAATTACCAAAAGAAGCACATTACCTAGCTCCCCTATGGCAAAGCCGAAAAGATTGCAATGTCCGATTACATTGATGGGTATTAGGTTGTAGGCCTACCGAAGCTAGCCACATGTACTTCCTATTTATACGCAACGATAATTACTGCGGCACCCATCAATCCCATTTTAAACTTGACTTTTGAAAATCGTTTGCTTAGCAATGAATGTAGCTCAGAATTTCTAGGCCATTTCCTGTATGTGCCATGTATGGTCTTAAATTTCAACCCGCCCTGACCTGCTATAAAAAAAGCTATAATGGTCAGGACATACTTCAAATAAAAGGAAACAAAGGATCTCAGAAATTTGTTGTCAGGTTTTCCTAGGTCAACAACAACTAATAATCCTCCTTTTTTAAGCACACGATATATCTCTGCTATTGCCGATTCAAGTTCTATCGCATCACGTAATGAGTAACCACACAATACTACATCAAATATTTGCTCCCTGAAAGGCATATACTCAAAAACCCCCGACGACAAATACTGGTTTGACAAATATGACAAGAAATTTCTAGTTCCTGAAAGCATCATCAAAAGTGGATCGTATAGAACAATCTCTAAGTGCTGGTCTGTCAGCTCAGAGGCAATTCTCGACATATTTCCAAAACCAGAGCCGGCATCAAGTATTTTGTTTCCTGGATGAACGTGCCCTTTAATTCCCTCCCATCGATATTTATCAGCCTTTCCCATAGAGATTGCCATATTCACTCTGTCATAAACAGGAATAACAGAACGAAGAACTCCGGCCACCTCCTTCCAATATTGATATCCCAAGCCGAACAAACTGGCTAAATCACTAATATTTAGCGGAATCTATTATGGGTTTCCTACTCATGTATATTCTTACTCTATTTAGTAATGAACTTTGCTGGTGCAATACGCGTGCGACTTCTCATAGCAGAATCTGTGTTCCCATATATTCTTCTTGTCTTATACTCTTTATATTCCACTAAACAGATTTTTAATACAAGGTTCGGTTTTGCTAGAGCCCCGGCAAGACCGAAGTTGTGAAATTCGTAATAAGCCCCTCCACGGACCTGGCAGATGGCAAATATATCATGATGTTAGCCTTCGATGGGGGAAGAAAATAATCGATTAGCATGATATCCTTTTCCAATAGCTAGAATTTCTTTTTTTATTTTGAGATCACCTTTGCTCTAGTACATTTATCCCTGGCATTTCGTCACCTGCTAGGAATCTTAGCGCTGCTCCCCCTCCGGTGGAGACATGGCTTACCTCGCTCTCTGTAACCCCAGCTCGTTTTATTGCTTCTAGTGTATCTCCTCCTCCGATTAAAGTTTTAGAACCACGCCAAAACGCTAAAGCCATACTCTTGGCCACGTTTATTGTTCCATTTGAGAATGCTCCAGTCTCAAAAAGGCCCATAGGGCCATTCCAAAAAACTGTTCCACCTCCATTTCCACCTATCTCAAGAGAGTAGCGGTGTGCTGTCTCATTGCCTATATCGAATCCGGCCATCCCATCGGGTATATCATTTTTTACCATTGTCGTAAAATTATCATCTTTCGAAGATGCGATTAAGTGATCTGTGGGTAGCACGATTTTGGGACCAAATTCTGAAAGTGCTTTTGTTACCCAAGGTAGATGATCATAATCTACAACAGAGTTTCCAACTTTTACTCCTTTTGCCTTCAGAAAAGTATATGCGGCTCCACCACCGATCAGCAGCTTGTCGGCTTTAGGAAGTAAATTTTCAAGGGCCGCTATCTTGTCTTTAATTTTTATTCCTCCTATTACTAAGGAAAAGGGTTTGGTTGGTTTTTCTTTTATCATGGAAAGGTACTCAATTTCTTTGCTTAAGTTTAAACCTGCAAGCCTGGTCTCGAATAATCGCGCTGCTCCGTAGGTTGAAGAGTGTTTTCTGTGAGAGGTACTGAAAGCGTCGTTGACATAAATATCTGCCAGTGAGGCCAAGGATTTGCAGAAGTGCTGTTCGTTAGTTTCCTCTTCTTTATAGAACCTAAGATTTTCAAGTAACAAAACATCTCCTGGTTGCATCTCTGATGTAGCATTCTCCACCCTGTCTCCAATACAGTCCTCTACGAATCTGACTTTTGACCTGGCTAGTATTTCAGACAATCTGTTGGTCACGGGGGCCAGAGAATATTGGGGTGCGGGTGCACTCGGCCTGCCGAGGTGCGAGGCGAGCAACACTTTGGCTCCTCGCTTAATCAAATATTCGATAGTGGGAATTGTCATGCGGATTCGGTAATCTTCGCCTACCGAGCCATTTTCTATTTTCACATTGAAATCAACTCGGACAAAAGCTCTTTTGTTCTTAAATTTAGAGTCCTCAAGATCAGAAATTACTCGGAGCGCCATAATTTTTTCTCTTCATACGGTTATGTTCTTTTATCGAATAAATCTTATGATATTAATGGTAGGGCTTTAAAGACGCATGATTTTATTTTATTTGTTGTGGGTCAAATAATGGCTGGACATTGCGGTGTCTCAATAATCGTGTTCTACATCCTCATCCTTCCTGGGCCGTTGCCACTAATTAATCCTCTTGTTTTTGATCTGTATGCTTCAGAGGAGTTATTCGCACCCACATAGGACAACCAACTTTGCTAGAAGCTACTTTAAGAGCCTCCTTTCCAAGAGATAGGTTGGAGGCAGTAACATACGCCTCATATATGACCTGGTCAGGTTCTATCCTGGCTGCTAATCCTGTAGACTTACCAAATGCTCTCCTCATGCCCTCTTGCAATCGGTCAGCGCCTGCTGTTGCTATCATTTTATTCTCCCTCAGAAGCACATGAGGATAAACTCTCAGAGATGAAAAGAAACTTGCCTCACCGGCTCTTGACATAGTCTTGTTAGCGGCTAGTCTCGCCGACTCAAGTGCATTGTGTCTTATTTGAATCCTTTCAGTTGTGAGAAGCTCTAGTTTATAGTCGTAATAATTATCCTTATACTGGCCGGAAGAAAATCTCGCAATCTTCATTTGAGGCTTTCCTTTAATATATTCCCTCCTGACATAAGGCATACCCCTAGGCTCTCGATAGTTAACTCCTCTCATCTAAATACACTCTGGCTGAATGCTTAAATGGGATCCGGCAGTGATTTATTTGTTTGTTATGCCAGAATTTAGTGATTCTTCTCTTCCAAATAGTGCTCTTGACATTTACGGTGAATTCCAACAGTCTATTAATGCTAGACTAGACCAAAAACAACAAACGTTTGTTGTTGATGACGAAAGGCATCGTGATCAGCTGAGGAATAGAGGTTTTGGCGAAAAGGAAGATAACGATTACCTTCTTAAATCATACGAGGCACTCTATTTGAGTTATACTAAAAGACTCATAGTAAAAGGCAACGACCACATACTGGGCTTTGACGACCTTGTGAGGATTCTTATCAGACGAGACAAAAACATTCTTACACGATTTATGGTTTATCGCGACTTGAGGAGTAGAGGCTATATCCCAAAGGAAGGATTTGGATTTGGCGTAGATTTTAGGGTGTACGAAAGAGGAGAATTCGAAAAGAAGCCCGCTAAGTATGTTGTCTTTGGGATCAGCGAAGGAACAAAAATTAAGGCAGACAAATTAGCCAAAACAATCAATCAGATCGCAAGAATGGGTAAGGATGCCGTTATTGCTGTAATAGAAAGACGCGGCGAGGTCATCTATTACAAGATTTCTAAAGCAAGCTTTCCTATAATGTAACTATCAAAAATTATGACGTTAGTTCTAGGCTTCGATAAGCTTAGAAATTTTGTGGTGTGGCAACTCGGGGAAAGCCAACGAATGAGGTTTTCAAGAGGGGTGAAGCTATATTAGACCAGTATAAAGAGCAGTGCCTCTATCTTGTCAACAATCAGCAAGCTAAGCGAGAATTGAGACCATGGGCAATATATGATATACATAATGTGAGATTAAGAGCATAATTCTATTCATGTGGACGGTAAAGAGGGCAAAAATCCAATGTAACCTTTTTTTTGGGACTATATAACAAATTTCAGAAATAACATACTCAAATTAGTGGATTATGGGAAATGAGTATCCTAAATGGCTCGCACTTGTGACATCCAGTCTCTATGCGGATCTGAAAGGCTGCTTCTTAAATTGTTAAATGAAGAGCCCCTAAATCATAGGAAAGTTTTTACCCATTTGAAGTATTGATAAATTAGGCTACAGGATGATGACGAATGTGATAGTCCCCCTATTATTCCGATAAATTATGTGGTCGGAAAAAGATGAAGATAACGTGCCGGACTGCTGAATCCGGTAGCATTTGCAAGTTGCTCCGGCCGGGATTTGAACCCGGGATCGTCGCCTTGAGAGGGCGAAATGCTTAACCGGACTACACCACCGGAGCCGGATTAATTGTGACCTATTATCTTCATATAAAACTTGTGACGTTTTGAGAGGAAATAGAATCATGTTGTTAATTATTTAGTACAATGTTATTTTTAATGCTCAAGTATGTGTCTTACCTATGGCATCTGTCCCGTCATCAGTAGTGAAATATATCACTGATAACAGTCCTTATCCTGCAGGTGTTATAGGGTGTCGCGCTGCT
>Ga0126308_10000799_pt1 | contig 11417 bp, 10 predicted proteins | sample Plot55_FD_92533 | JGI IMG/M metagenome (GOLD analysis project Ga0126308, IMG submission 92533) | Serpentine soil microbial communities from UC McLaughlin Reserve, CA, USA - Plot55 | ecosystem: Environmental > Terrestrial > Soil > Grasslands | place: USA: UC McLaughlin Reserve, Lake County... | reverse complement strand
TCCCGCTGGTGGCGGCGGTCTGGGGCTGGATCGCCGCCTCCCTCCGCCGCCCGGTGCTCCTCGCCGCCGCGGCCGCGGCCGCCGCCTGGGGCGCCCTCCTCGCCTGGACCTGGGCCTCCGCCGCCGGCCCCGCGGCCGCGCTCGCCTCGGCGTTAGGCGGCGTCATGCGCGCCCCGCCGGCGGCGCTCGTCTGCCTGACGATCCTCTTTCCCGCCCTGCTCGCGGCGTGCGCGGCGCAGCTCGCCGTGGCGTTCCGGCGGCGGTTCATCTGAAGGCGCCGCGGCACCCGGGGAGGAGCTGAGCCGCCAAGCAGCGGTGGGCCCTTGATGAAAGATTCATCAAGGGCCCACCAGAGCTCCGGAGGAGGCTGCGACCTGCGCGCGGGTTCCGGGTGCCTCCGCGCCTCACCCCCCGCAGCTCACCGACTTCGCATCCAGAACCAGCGTGCAGCTCCGCGTTCCCACCTGAAGCTGCACCGCGCTCGTGCCGTCGAAGGTGGCCACGACGTGGCGCCGCACGGAGCGGGAGACCGTCCGGCCGCCCTCGCGCGTCAGCGTGGCCGAGACGTCGCGCGTGATCTGACCCGACATCGGGTACGGATGCGTGGCGCGCGGCAGCGCGAACACGAGGTGCGAGATCGCGTCGGACGAGCTGTAGCTGTACGAGCGGGTCACGCTCTCGCGGGTCACCTGAGAGGTCACGGTGCTCGAGCCGGTGCCGTTCCACTCGCGCTGCGTCTCGCTCCCGGCCAGCCCGGTCACGGTGGCCTCGCGCTGCGCGGCGACGGTAGCGGTCAGGCTGGGCAGCGTCGTCGAGCCCTGGAGCGCGGCCCGGAATTGGATCGACGCGGTCGTCGCGTCGTCGTACGCGCTCTGCACGTTCCCCGCGGCGTCGAACATCTGGTAGGAGCGGTCGAACGTGTACGCCCCCGCGGTCATCGTCGCGCAGGTGAAGCGGCCGGCCGCGAAGGGGCAGGGCGGACTTCCCGACGAAGTGATCGGGCCGAAGCCGCCGGCGTTCGTCGCCTCGGTGGCGCCCCAGGTGAGCAGCGAGACGTCGCCCGCGATCTCCTCGCCGGCGCTGGCGGCGAGGTCGGCCGTGATCTGCGAATCATCGTCGCGCGGCTCGGTCGGGTGGTCGGAGCAGGCGGCGGCCGACGCGAGGGCGAGCGCCAGCGGGACGATCGTGGTGAGGGTGCGGCGAGACATGAGTTTCCTCCTGACGAGCCGGCCGCCCCATGCGGCCGTGTGGCTCGGAGGACGCGCGCTCGGAGCCGGCGTTAATCCGCCCGACGGACGTGGGCGGACGGGGCGCGGGCCGCCGGCCGGCCGTCTTGCCCGCCGCACCCTGTCCCGGTACATATCGCAGTCCCCCGGAACCTTACCGCAATCCGCACGCATCGGTCGTGAACGCGACGCATCAGCCACGCACCAAGATCGTCTGCACCATCGGCCCGGCGACGGCGTCGCCCGCGGCCCTCCGCTCGCTGATCGAGGCGGGGATGAACGTCACCCGCATCAACTTCTCGCACGGCACGCACGCCGAGCACGCCGAGGTGATCGCGGCCGTGCGCGCGACGGCCACCGAGATGGGCCGCTCGGTCGCCGTCCTCGGCGACCTCCAGGGCCCGCGCATCCGCGCCGGGGACCTCCCGGGACCGATCATGCTCGAGAACGGGACCGAGGTCGTCCTCGTCCCCGAGCACCTGGCGCGCGCCAACGAGCTGCCGGTGACGTACGACGACATCGCCAACGACGTGCACCCCGGCGATCGCGTGCTGCTGGACGACGGGCTCATCGAGCTCGTGGTGACCGAAGTGCGGGCGCCGCGCGTCACGGCGCGCGTGATCCAGGGCGGCGAGCTCAAGAGCCACAAGGGGATGAACCTCCCCGGCGTGCACGTCAGCGCCCCCTCGATCACCGAGAAGGACCGCGCCGACATCGAGTTCGCGGTGAAGCAGGAGGTCGACTACCTCGCGCTCAGCTTCGTGCGGAAGGCCGAGGACCTCGCGATCCTGCGCTTCCTCGTCCCGAAGCACCTGCTGCTGATCGCGAAGATCGAGAAGGACGTCGCGCTCCGGAACATCGAGAGCATCGTCCGCTCGGCCGACGGCGTGATGGTCGCCCGCGGCGACCTCGGCGTCGAGCTGCCGTTCGAGGAGGTGCCGATCGCGCAGAAGCGGATGATCGCCATCGCCAACCGCATGGGGAAGCCCGTCATCACCGCGACGCAGATGCTCGAGTCGATGGTGGAGAACGCGCGCCCCACGCGCGCCGAGGCGAGCGACGTGGCGAACGCGATCCTCGACGGCACCGACGCGGTGATGCTCTCGGCCGAGACCGCGGTCGGCGCCTTCCCGCGCCTCGCCGTCGAGGCGATGCGGCGGATCATCGTCGAGATCGAGACGCACCCGCTCCCGCAGACGAACCGCGAGGACCGCCGCGAGCTCGAGTCCGTGGTCTCCACCGAGGAGGCGATCGCCGCCGCCACCGTGGCCGCGTTGCGCATGATGCGCTCGCCGCTCGCGATCGTGTTCACCAAGAGCGGCTTCTCGGCGCGCATCGTCGCCTCGCACCGCCCCGGCGTCCCGATCCTCGCCCTCACCGACGAGCCGCGCACCTTCCGCCAGCTCGCCCTGGTCTGGGGCGTGATCCCCGAGCTGCTCCCGCACCAGGACACCTACGAGGCGATGCTCAAGCTCGGCGTCGAAGCCGCCCGCCGCCGCGGCCTGGCGCAGAAGGGCGACCGCGTGATCGTCACCGCCGGCGTCCCGTTCGACGTGCCGGGGACGACGAACATCATGAAGGTCGAGACGGTATGAGGCCGCTGCGTGCTGCGTGCTGCGTGCTGCGTGGGGTTGACCGGCGACGCGAAGAGTGTTGCGCCGGTCAACCCCACGCAGCACGCAGCACGCAGCACGCAGCCGCACCATGAAGCTCACCTTCCTCGGCACCGGCACCTCCTTCGGCGTCCCCCAGATCGGCTGCCACTGCCGCGTCTGTCACTCCACCGACCCGCGGGACCGGCGGTCGCGGGTGGGGGCGGTGGTCGAGACCGACGGGGGGACGCGGCTCCTCATCGACACGCCGCCCGAGCTGCGGGTGCAGCTCGTGGCCAACGGCATCGACGTCGTGGACGCGGTACTGTTCACCCACGACCACGCGGACCACACCCACGGACTCGACGACGTGCGGGCGATCTCGCGGCGCCGCGGCGGCCACCTGCCGATGTACGGCTCCGCCGAGACGCTGGACAGCCTGACGAGGAAGTTCGCGTACGTCTTCGACGACAGCCCGCCGCCGCCGGGGAGCACCAAGCCGGAGGGGACGACGCGGGTGCTGACCGAGTTCGAGCCGGCGGTGATCGGCGACGCGACGGTCATCCCGGTGCCGGTCCCGCACGGGCACACGACGGTGTTCGCGTACCGCATCGGCCCGCTCGCGTACGTGACCGACGCCAAGAGCGTCCCGCCGCGCGCGCTCGACGCGCTGCGCGGGGCCAGGGTGCTGGTGATCAACGCCCTCTTCCGCACCGAGCACCCCACGCACCTGAGCATCCCCGAGGCGGTGCGCGTCGCCGGCGAGATCGGCGCCGACCGCGCCTACCTCACGCACCTCACGCACGACTACTTCCACGCCGACCTCGAGGCCGAGCTGCCGCGCCACGTGCAGCCGGCGTTCGACGGGCTGACGGTACGCATCGACGAATCCCGACCATGACCCTCTCGATCGACTTCACCAACATGATCGGCCCCGGCGTCGCCGAGTCGGAGTGGACCGGCGCCGGCGCGCGCTTCCGCCGGGCGCACGCGGCGGTCGCGGCCGCGCGCACGCGGCCGGGCGCGGCGCTGGGCTGGATTGACCTGCCCAACGACCGCGCGCTCCTGGAGCAGACGACGCGCTTCGCCCAGCGCGCCCGCGGCCGCTTCGACGACGTCGTGGTACTCGGCATCGGCGGCTCGGCGCTCGGCCCGATCGCGCTCCGCACCGCGCTCCGCCCCAGCGGCTGGAACTCCCTCACCGCCGAGGCGCGCGGCGGCATGCCGAGGCTCCAGGTGCTGGACAACGTCGACCCGGAGACGATCGCCGCACTGCTTTCGCGGCTCGCGCTCGACCGGACGCTGTTCATCGTCACGTCCAAGTCCGGCGGCACCGCCGAGACGATGGCGCAGTTCCTGATCGTGCGCGGGCGGCTGGTCGAGGCGCTGGGCGAGGCGAAGGCGCGCGAGCACGTCGTCTTCGTCACCGACCCGGCCAGGGGCTCGCTCCGCCCGATCGCCGCCGCCGAGGGGATCGCGGCGCTCGACATCCCGCCTAACGTCGGCGGGCGCTTCAGCGTGCTCACGCCCGTGGGGATGCTCCCGGCGGCGCTGATCGGGGTCGACGTCGGCGCGCTGCTGGCCGGCGCGGCGGACATGGCGACGCGGTGCGAGAGCGACGACCTGTCCCGGAACCCGGCCGGCACCTTCGCCATGCTCCAGTGGCTGGCCGACACCCGCTCGGGGAAGCACATCCACGTGCTCATGCCCTACTCGGACCCGATGCGCGACTTCGCCGCCTGGTTCGTGCAGCTCTGGGCCGAGAGCCTGGGGAAGGTGCAGCCGGGCGGCTCGAGCTCGGTCGGCCCGACGCCGATCGCCGCGCTCGGCGCCACCGACCAGCACAGCCAGGTGCAGCTGTTCATGGAGGGGCCGGCCGACAAGACGGTCACCTTCGTCGCGGTCGCCGAGCGCGCGACCGACCTCGCGATCCCGCGCGCCTACGCCGAGGTCCCCGAGCTCGCGTACCTCGGCGGGCACACGCTCGGGGAGCTGATCGACATCGAGCAGCGCGCCACCGCCGGCGCCCTCGCCCGCCGCGGCCGCCCGAACATGACGATCACGCTCGACCGCGTGGACCCCTGGCACGTCGGCGCGCTGATCCAGCTCCTCGAGACCGCGACCGCCTACGCGGGCGACCTGTACGGCATCGACGCCTTCAACCAGCCCGGCGTGGAGCTGGGCAAGCAGTTCGCCTACGCGCAGCTCGGACGAACGGACGCCGACCCGAAGGCGAAGCAGGAGTGGGACTCGCTGCCGAAGGCCGATTCGAGGTGGAAGGTGTGAGCCCTTGCTTCTCCCCCATGCCGCGAATCACCTTCCCCGGGCTATATTTACGCTCCCGATTCCCCTTCTGGATGATGGCTGCATGAGCAACCCGTCTGTCGTTGAAAACCACCCGCTCGCCGACGTGCTGTCGGTGGAGCAGGGGCGCGTCACCATCAGGAACGAGCGCGCGCTGGCGTCCGAGCGCATGGACCAGCTGGTCCGCGAGGCCGTCTTCGGCGAGTCGGACGTGGCGAAGCAGTACGCGCGCTGGCTGATCTGGGAGGCGTCGCAGCAGCTCGGGGTGCGGGCGGCCTCGATCCACGAGCTGTACATGGCGCGCGGGCGCGGCGAGATCGGCGGCTTCACCGTGCCGGCGATCAACGTCCGCGGGATGTCGTACGACACCGCCCGCTCGATCTTCCGAACCGCCAGGAAGCTCGACGCCGGCGCGTTCCTCCTCGAGATCGCGCGGTCGGAGATCGGCTACACCGACCAGCGCCCGCAGGAGTACGTCGCGGTCATGCTCGCCGCGGCGATGCGCGAGGGCCACCGGGGGCCGGTGTTCATCCAGGGCGACCACTTCCAGGTCAACCACAAGAAGTTCGCGGTGAACCCGGCCGCCGAGGTGGACGCGGTGAAGCAGCTCGCGCTGGAGGCGATCACCGCGGGCTTCTACAACATCGACGTCGACACCTCCACGCTCGTCGACCTGAGCAAGCCGAACCTCGACGAGCAGCAGCGGGTGAACTTCGAGCAGGCGGTCGACATCTGCAGCTACATCCGCGCGCTCGAGCCGAAGGGGGTCACCATCTCGCTCGGCGGCGAGATCGGCGAGGTGGGGACGGAGAATAGCACGCCCGAGGAGCTGCGCGCATTCATGGACGGCTTCAACCGCACCCTCGCCAAGCGCTCGCCGGGGATGGTGGGGCTGTCGAAGATCAGCGTGCAGTCCGGCACGTCGCACGGGGGCGTGGTGCTCGCCGACGGCTCGATCGCCGACGTCCACCTCGACCTGGACACGCTCGAAGAGCTGTCGAAGATCGCGCGCGACGAGTACGGGATGGCCGGCGCGGTGCAGCACGGCGCCTCCACCCTCCCCGACACGGCGTTCAACAACTTCCCGCGCCGCGAGGTGGCCGAGATCCATCTCGCCACCAACTTCCAGAACATGCTGTTCGACCAGATGCCGGCCGAGCTGCGGCAGGAGGTCTACGGCTGGCTGCGGGAGAACGCGAAGGACGAGCGCAAGCCGAAGGACAGCGACGAGCAGTTCTTCTACAAGACGCGGAAGAAGGCGCTGGGCCCGTTCAAGCGGCGCCTGTGGGACCTCCCGGCGGGGGTGAAGGAGACGGTGGCGCGCGCGTACGACGCCAAGTTCGAGTTCCTGTTCACGCAGCTCGGGATCGGCGGCACGGCGAAGCACGTGGAGAAGTACGTCCACGCGCCGAAGCTGCACCGCCCGATGCCGACCGACGGCGCGCCGCTGGTGGCCGCCGCGCCTGACGACACCGACCTCAGTGACTGACGCGCCACCGGCTCCCGCGTCGGCGGCCGGTGGGGACGTCGTCGCGCGCCTCTGGCTCGCGACGCTGCAGGACGTGGTCGGCCGCGCGGCGCACGACGTGAAGAACCTCCTCAACGGCGTGGCCGTCAACCTGGAGGTGGTCCGCAGCCGCTCCGCGCGCGCCGGCGCCGAGGCGGCATCGGTGCGGCCGTTCGCGGAGTCGGCGGCCGCGCAGTTCGAGCGGCTGTCGGAGGTCACCGACGCGCTGCTGGCGCTGGCCCGGCCGGCGCGGGAGCCGGTGAACGTGGTGGAGAGCTGGAACGCGGTCGCCGCGCTGACGGTGCCGGCGATCGCGCGGTCGGGTGGCGGCGGCGGCGACGGCGCCTGGCGCGCCCGGCCACCGGCCGACGGCGCCGACGCGGTCGCGTCGGGGCCGGCGGAGCCGGTGCGGCTGGCGCTGGCCGCGGCGGCGCTCGCGGCCGGCCAGTGCGGCGGCGAGGGTGGTGGCGGCGTCACCTGCACGGTGAGCCGCGCCGCGGGGGCCGGCGCCGCCGAGCTCCGCGTCGCGGTGGCCTGCGCCTCCGCGCAGGTCGCGCCGACGCTTCGCGACGGAGTGGCGGCCGCCGTGGCCGCGGCCGGCATTCGCGTCGGCCGGGAGCAGAACGCCCTGATCTTGACGATTCCCGCGGCCGCCGCGCCCGCCACGCCTCTCATGGCGTGAGGCACGGCACCGCATTCACGAGCCAGTCATGAAGCAAGCCGCAAAGATCCTCATCGCCGACGACGAGCAGGCGATCACCACGGGCCTCAGCGCCATCCTCGCCGACGAGGGCTACCACGTCGACATCGTCGGCGACGGGCAGAAGGCGCTCGAGCGCCTGAGCGCGGACGGCTACGGCATCGTCCTCGCCGACCTGCGCATGCCCAAGATCGACGGGATGACGCTGCTCAAGGAGCTCAAGGCGAAGCAGCTGCCCACGGAGTTCATCATGATCACGGGGCAGGGGTCGGTCGACGTCGCGATCGAGTCCATGCGCCAGGGGGCGGCGGACTTCATCGAGAAGCCCCTCAACTCGGAGCGACTCAACAAGCTCAAAGCGCAGATCCCGCGGCTGATCGAGAAGTACGCGCTCCAGCAGAAGAACCGCGAGCTGTCTACCCGTCTGGAGAACCTCACGCACTACGGCGAATTGACCGGCCAATCGGAGTCGATGCGCGAGGTCTACCAGGTGATCGACGCCGTGGCGCCCTCCACCGCGAGCGTCCTCATCCTCGGCGAATCGGGCACCGGCAAGGAGCTCGTCGCCCGCGCGCTGCACTCCAAGAGCGAGCGCGCGAAGGGGCCGTTCTTCGCCCTGAACTGCGCCGCCCTCCCCAAGGAGATCCTCGAGAACGAGCTGTTCGGCCACGAGAAGGGCGCGTTCACCGGCTCGACGAACGAGAAGCCCGGCGCCTTCGAGATGTCCAGCAGCGGGACGATCTTCCTGGACGAGGTCGCGGAGATGTCGCCCGACATCCAGGTCAAGCTCCTGCGCGCGCTCGAGTCGCGCACGGTGCGCCGGCTGGGCGGCAAGAAGGAGATCCCGGTCGACATCCGGATCGTCGCCGCGACCAACCGCGACGTCCAGAAGGCGATCTCCGACGGCGACCTGCGCGAGGACCTGTACTACCGCCTGGCCGTCGTCGACATCTACCTGCCGCCGCTGCGCGAGCGCGCCGGCGACATGCAGCTCCTCGCCGAGGAGTTCCTCACGCGCTTCGCCAGCCAGAACGGCAAGCGCATCGAGGGGTTCGACGAAGACGTGATGCAGTGGATCCTCACCTACCACTGGCCGGGGAACGTCCGCGAGCTGAAGAACGCCGTCGAGCGCGCGGTGGTCATGGCGCGCGGCACGCGGATCACCCAGTCGGACATCATCCCGCGCCACCTCCGCTCGTCGGGGGAGATGCCGGCGGCGGTGACGATCCCCGTCGGCTCGTCGGTGGCCGACGCGCGCCGCCAGCTCGTGCTGCGGACCTTCGCCTCCACCGGCGGCGACATTCCGCGCGCGGCGAAGCTGCTCGGAATCTCGGTCGGCGAGCTGCGCGCCGAGCTGGTGGCGATGATCAACGACGGCGACGCCTCCCGCCCCGCCGGGGGCGCCGCGGCGCCCGAGCGCGCCGACGGCTCGGGGCGCTCCGGCGCGGAGCAGGAGGAGGGCGACGACGAGGACGCGCCGCCGGCGCCGCCCAAGGCCGCCGCGAAGGGGCAGCGCTCGCCGCCGCCGCCGCCCCCGCCGCCGGCCAAGGGGAAGCCCGGCGCCAAGAAGCACCGCTGACCGCAGTTCGCAACCAGCTCGCAGCAGCTCCAGGCTGCACGCCCACACGAGAGGACCGACGCATGGCGCGAGGGATGATGAGGCCCGTGGAGTACGACGACAGCGATCCGTACGTGATCATCGAGAAGCACGAGGGCGGGGTCGGCGCCTTTCTGGTCGGCGTCGCCGTGGGTGCGGGGATCGCGCTCCTGTTCGCCCCGCAGTCCGGCGCCGCCACGCGTGCCGAGCTCCAGCGCTCGGCGCGCCGGGCGCGCGAGCGGGCGCAGGAGGTGGTCGATGAGACGCGCGGGCGCGTGACCGACAAGTTCCAGGAGGCGCGCGAGCAGGTCGAGAGCCGGATCGACGCCGCCCGCCGCGCGATCGACCTCAAGAAGCGCCAGGTGACCCGCGCCGTGCAGGCGGGGCGCGAGGCCGCCGAGGAGGCGCGCGATGAGCTGGAGCGCCGCATCGCCGAGACCAAGGTCGCCTATCGCGAGGGCGGCGAGACCGGCGGCGCGGCCGGAGGTGCGGCCGGCGGCGGCGACGTCTCGGGAGTGTAGCGGAGCCGGGGGGAGCGGGGAGGGCGGAACGGGATGCGTTCCCCGTTCGCCCTCCCCGCTCCCCGTCGTACATGCCGCACCGCCCGCTCGCCATCCAGCTCGGCTGGACGCTGCGCGACTACGCGAAGCGCGTCTGGGACAACAGCGGCGAGGACAACATCTTCTTCCTCGCCGGCGGGATCGCGTTCAACATCCTGCTCGCGATCGTCCCCTTCGTCCTCCTGCTCGTCAGCGGCACCGCCTACCTGCTGAACCAGTCCGAGGAGTCGTCGATCGCGGAAGTCTACGCGGTCGTCGACCGCCTCCTGCCGCCGAACCCCACCACCGGCGAGTCGCCCGTCCACCAGCTCCTGGGCGACATCATCTCAGCGCGCGGCCCGGTGGGACTCTACAGCGCGATCGGCTTCGTCTGGTTCTCGACGCGGCTCTTCGGCTCGCTGCGCACCGTGCTCGCCGACGTCTTCGACATCGAGCAGGACCGCGGGATCGTGGCCGGCAAGCTGTTCGACATCAAGGTGACCGTCTTCTCGACGCTGCTGATCGCCGCCTACACCGCGCTCAGCGCCTACCTCGCCGTCGCCACCACGCGCGGCGTGAGCGTGCTGGCGCGGGCCGGGCTGCGCGACGAGGTGATGGGGCAGATCGAGTACACGTTCGGCCGGCTGATCGCGTTCGCCTTCATCACGCTGATGTTCTGGGCGCTGTACAAGTTCCTGCCTAACCGGCGCGTCCGCCCGCAGACGGCCCTCGTCGCGGCGCTGTTCACCAGCCTGCTCTTCGAGCTGGCGAAGAACCTGTTCACGTCGTACGTGCGCAGCTTCAACCCCGGCTCCCTCTACACCGGCACCCTCGCCGCGATCGTCATCATCGTCTCCTGGGTCTACTACGCCGCGCTCATCTTCATCCTCGGCGGCGAGGTCGCCCAGGTGTACGAGCTGCGGCGCGTAAGGCGGATGCAGCGCGAGGCGTTCGAGGAGTAGGAACCGAACGGCAGGGACTGAGGCACGGAGGAAGGGGCGTCCCGAGCGGTGTCATCCTGACCCTGAGCGCAGCGAAGGGGAAGGACCCACTCGCCCTGGGCCGTGGGCAGCCACGCAGCTCGGACGGTGGGTCCCGATCCTTCGCTGCGCTCAGGACGGGCTCCTGCGGGATGACAGGGGTGGGCTGTTCCCCACGTTCTCTTCTCTCACTCCCTCAGTGCCGCAGTCCCGCTTTTCTGGCCCGGAGGTTGCCTTTGTACGCATGCGCACATTCCACAGGAGGACACTGTGCGCAAGGTCACACTGGCGCTCACGCTCGCGGCGTTCGCGAGTCTGAGCGCGTGCAAGAAGACGGGCGACGGGGAGTACGAGGTGCAGAAGCCGACCGTCGGCACCACGACGGACACGCTCCGCACGCCGACCGTCGAGATGAAGAAGGACTCGATCAACACGCCCACCGTCGGGACGAAGCCGGAAACGCTGATCGTCAACAAGCCGGTGGTCGGCTCGAAGAAGACCGAGGTCTCGGTCCCGACCGTCAAGAAGCCGTAGCACGCGGGCGCCGTCACGGCCCGTTGATCGGTTGTCGTTCGCGAGAGCCCGCGCCCACCAGGCGCGGGCTTTCTCTTTCGCCCGCGGCCGCGCCATCTTTGCGCGATGCCTACCACTTCGACGAACGCGGCGCGCATCGACCTGCGGAGCGACACCGTCACCAGGCCCACGCCGGCGATGCGCCGCGCGATGGCGGAGGCCGAAGTCGGCGACGACGTGCTCGACGGCGACCCCACGGTGCGGCGCCTCGAGGAGCGCGTCGCCGAGATGCTGGGGAAGGACCGCGCGCTCTTCTTCCCCAGCGGGACGATGGCCAACCAGGCCGGCGTCTGGCTCCTCTCGCGCCCCGGAACCGAGATCCTGCTCGACGCGAACGCGCACATCATCCACTGGGAGATGGCGGGCGCCGCGGCGCTGAGCGGCACCCAGATCCGCCCC
>Ga0126308_10000798_pt1 | contig 11417 bp, 13 predicted proteins | sample Plot55_FD_92533 | JGI IMG/M metagenome (GOLD analysis project Ga0126308, IMG submission 92533) | Serpentine soil microbial communities from UC McLaughlin Reserve, CA, USA - Plot55 | ecosystem: Environmental > Terrestrial > Soil > Grasslands | place: USA: UC McLaughlin Reserve, Lake County... | reverse complement strand
ATGGCCCTAGTCCTGATTTGGAACATGAAGCGCCGCGTGGTGAACGTAAGCTCGCGTCGGCTAACCAGCTTCTTCGTTCGGGCCTTCGGGGCTGCGCTGTTGGCCGGCTGCTGTGCGCTGCCAGTCGTCATACTTGAAGGCTTAGCGAGGCTACCGGAGTCAGCGGAGCTGCTCTTGGGGGGGACGGTTCTGGGACTCGCCTACCTCTTTCTAGGTAGATTGCTTAAGATTAAGGAGGTCGCAGAGCTACAAAATTGGGCGAAGCGCATGATACCCACACGAGGGAAGAAGGATCTCTTCGAGGGCAGGCACGTTCCTACAGATCTCGGCCAGCGCGCGCCTAGTGTCGAGCCTCCCCAGGCGCCGCAGGAGCAGCTACGAATGACCCGCTGGCCACCGATATTAATGTATCACGCCATCGCACGTGGGATCGACGACCCGAACAAGATCTGTGTCTCTGCGGAAACGTTAGAGAACCAGATGCTCTACCTCAAGCGCCGCAATATGCGCGGGGTTTCTATGAATGAGTTGATGCGAGCGCTTCGACAGGGGAGTGCTCAAGGGCTCGTAGGGCTCACCTTCGACGACGGCTACGAGAATTTTCTCAGCGCCGCCCTGCCGGTGCTAGAGGATTTCGGTTTTACGGCGACAGTGTTCGTTGCCGGAGGTATGCTCGGCGGGTCGAACTCCTGGGATAGAGCCCCGAAGATGAGGATACTCGATGCCCACGGCATATGTGAGGCCGCCGCGAGGGGCGTAGAGATTGGGGCACACGGCACATACCACTTGAGGCTAACCAAACTTGATCCCGTGAGCTTGCGCGAGGAGGTGGAGGCGGGGCGACAATTCCTTGACGAGGTATTGGAGCGACGCGTGGAGGGGTTCTGCTACCCTTATGGGGACCTGAATAGCCAGGTAGTCCGTGCCGTGCGCGAAGCTGGTTATACCTACGCCTGCGCCTACAAAAACGAACTTCCGCACAGCGCCTACGCCATACCCCGTCTCTACATAGGCGAGTCGGATAGGGGCCTCAGGTTCGCACTAAAACTGCGGTGGGCGCGACTACACGCTGGACTCGCGGACCTTAGAATGAGGCGCTCATGAAAGTTCTGCACGTCATTACAGGCCTCGCGGCCGGGGGGGCCGAGGGCCAGCTCGAGCTGCTCCTCCGACACACCCGCCACGCTGCTGAGGTCGTTACCCTCTACAACTTCGGCTCAGTGGGGCACAGGATCGCGGCGCGGGGCGTCCGGGTCTACGACCTCGGGATGAGGGGGAATCGCCAATTCCACAGTATCTTCCGGCTCGCTCGGATTATGCGCAAGGGAGTATACGACGTAGCTCACCTGCACCTCTACCGGGCCTGCCTCTACGGCCGCGTAGCCGCTCGCCTTGCTGGGATACCCGTCGTCGTCACTACCGAACACTCTCTCGGAGAGACTCTCATCGAAGGGCGCCGGAAAACCTTCCCTATCAGGCTCCTCTACCTAGCGACCGAGCCCCTCTCAAGCGCCACGGTGGCTGTCTCACCGAAGGTGCGCAAGCTGCTCGTTGCGTGGGGCGTGCCCGAGGCAAAGATACGGGTCATCCCTAACGGCCTGGACTCCGAACGCTTCGCCTTCGACTTGCAGGCCAGAAAACTCATCCGAAGAGAGTTCGGTATTCCCGAGGATGGCTTCGTTCTCGGGTCTGTCGGCCGACTGCACGCCTCTAAACGCTACGATCACCTCCTGAAGGCCGCCACGCCGCTCCTACGGGGTGGCGTATGGCTCCTCTTGGTCGGCGACGGACCAGAGAGGCTCCGGCTTGCTCAACTCGCCCAGGAGATCGGAGCCGCCCACCGCTTGGTCTTCGCAGGCGAGCGTGACGATGTCCCCCGCCTGCTCTCGGCGATAGATCTCTTCCTCTCGCCGTCCGAGGAAGAGACCTTTGGGCTAGCTATCCTGGAGGCCGTTGCCTCAGGCCTGCGCGTGGTTGCTGCCGAGTGCCCGGCCCTCGACGGAGCAGGCATAAAAGGCGTCCGCCTGGTATCCGCCGATATCCCCAGCCTGAGCCGAGCCCTACTCGAGGAAAGGTCCCTAGGGCCTGGCCCCCGCCGTGCCCAGAGTTTCCCTGAGCGCTACGATATACGAACCGTCGCCGGTGCAGTGGACACCCTCTACGAGAGCCTGCTCTTCGCCCGCGGCCATCAGTCGGAGCTTTGAGCCGGTCGCTGCACCTCTGCCTGAGCGTCGCCGAACTACTTGTCATTCTCGCTTTGCCGGGCTGCTCCGCGGCTTCGGAGGGGAGCTTTCGAGTATGGCCTCCCCGAAAACTCCCATATGATCGCCGGAGACGAGCTCAGACGAGTGCTTGACCTCGCGCGAGACGGTGGCACCGACACCGTCACGACCGGAACCCCCTGATGATACAAAAGCCGAGCCTTCCCCGAGAATCACGAGAGGGGCCCTTGGATCTCCTCGTCGAAGAGGCTCAGCGTCGGGACATGAAGGTGAACCTCCGGGTGTTCAGGACATCTGACTAGGTACACACGAGGGTTCAAGAAGCAGTACTGGACAGTCGCTCACATATCTGGTACCCAGCACGCGAGCGCGAGGAGCTCAGGCACTTCGCGGACTTGATACAGGATCTCGTCGGGTGCCACATTTGGCGAATGGAACTAGGAGATCGGGAAGGAACCAAACCACGACACGTTCTAGCGACCTACCCCTCACCATGCCGAGTATGCTGTCCTCTTGTGCGCCGCCGTTCTCGCCGCTAAAGAGGCTGAACCTGCCGAAGACGCTGGCGTTTCGACGGTGAAAGATTCACGCGCGAGCTTGGCGGGGTCGCCGTGCGGCTCTCCATGGTGGCCGCGCTGCCGGGCGTGGAGCCCCCACCTACTCACCCTAGCCGGTCGCGGAGGCGACTTCGCGGGGATTGCTCTACGCCACCCTTCGTGCGAGAGCGTCGAGCGTGCCACCGAGAAGGAGGTGCTTCTTGAGCTCGCCGCAGCCGCGGGGCTGCGGACACTGCTGAGCGTGAAGGCCGGCCGCGGCAATGGAGAGGCGGTAGGTGCGTTCGGCTTCCCCACTATCATAAAATTGCGGTGCAGCCGGGTCCGGAAGCCGCACGGGAAGTTTTCACATTACCCTGTGCGCTACGTCTCCGGCGGACAGTTGATCGAGGGTGCACTCAACGCCCTTCCGAGCGAAGCGGGTCTCATTCAGCAGTATATTCCCGGGACTCTCGTCAGCGTCTCGGGAATCAGCTGGGGGCGAGCTCCTCTGCGCGCTGCACCAAGCCTCAGCCTGGATCTGGCCGGTGCCCATGGGAGGAAGCGCGTACGCGGAGACGATCCCGCCGGACGCGGAGCTCGAGCAGGGCGTCAGCCTTCTGCTGTGGGCGATCGGCTGGAGCGGTGCCTTCCAGGCGCAGCTCATCCACAGCTCGGGCGGCGAGCACTACCTAATCGATCTCAACTTGCGCATGTACGGTTCGTTCCCGCAACCGTCACTCGTTTGGAACTCTTCTTTGTAGGCGGCCTTGGAGTTCGGGTAATTGTTCAGCGAGTGCTTGAAGTGCCCCTCGTTGTAGACTTGATAGGCGACCGGGTTCGAGCAGAACCAGTCGGCCATCGCGCGGATGAAGCGTGGATCGTCGCCCCCGCCCCCGACTTGGCCCTGAGGCCACAAACTCCACTCAGTGTAGGCCATCGGCTTGCCGTGCGATGCGGCGAAGTCACGGTGGTCCTTCATGCCGTTGACCGAGTTTTGCAGCCAATCCCAACGGACGTCGAAGCCTGGATCGCTCGAGCCGGAGGGCCAGTGGTAATCATAGATCCCGAGCCCGATGTAGTCCACGGTCGCGTCGCCCGGGTACATTTCCGAAAACGTCATCCCGGCCGCGTCCAGTGTCACGTTCGGGGACCACTCGAATCGGAGCTTAGGGGCTTCTTGCTTCATGACCGGGACGACGTGGTTCCAGGCCCTCTTGTAGTCACCAACGTTGGAACGATTCACCGCCCACGGAAAGGTATTGCCGTTCATCTCCCACCCCAGACGCACTATGGTGTCCTCCGCGGGTGTACCAGCGACACTCCTGGCGAACGACCGGAAGTAGGAATCGTAGCGCCCGGAGGCGACACCCGCGAAGTCACCCGCGCTTTGGACCGGTACCAGCGGAAGCGAGACCGTCAGTCGCCGGTTCGCGTCGTCGGCGGCGACCCAGTTCACCCAGATCGGATCGCCACCGGCGCCTATCGTGTCCCATCCGTAGCGGTGGTCGATGAACTCGTGCGCGTAGTGCTCACCCGGGTAGTCGAGCCACGAGTAGAAGGAGTCCACTCTGTCGGCGTCGCGCCAGCCCCCATACACGCCGACGACCGTGGCATTAGTAGTGTTAGTAGTGTTAGTGGTGACCGCCAGCGTCGCGAGCGTGATCCCCATTAGAACGACCAAGAGAAAGTAACTCAGCCCCTCTTCCGTAAGCAAGGGCCGGACGAGCGAGCAGGTCCTCTTCCAGATCAACTTCATCCCGCTCTTGCTGAGCTTCCTTTCCCCCGGCCGGTGCCGTCCCGGAAGCCAGTGACTCTCCCTTTTTCTCCCACCTTTGGGTAGCGTTTGACCAGAAAGACGCCAACCCCCGAAGGGGTACCGGCCGCCTCCTCTCCGGACGTTCCGCGCCGGAGGACAGCATCAACGGTCTCCTCCCTTAGATCGAGCAAGTATGCTCTCATAAAAGACTGATGCACCATCGTTTAATCTTATCGCAATCGGCAGTAAATCAACAAACCACCGTTAGACACCATGTGTAGAGTCCTCATCTAGTTCTGGGCGTTGGAGCAACACCAAAGGGTCGAGAGGGTTTTTCGGTAGTACCTCAATTCCTTGACAACTCGGACACTGGGTTTGCTAGCGCTTCGTGCAGCCTGCGGCTGCTGTGCGCATACCAGCCGCAGGCTGGCCTCCCACAGATTCGGCGGGTTGCCGCGGCTAACGCCTGAGCCGTACGGTTAGCTGTGCTGCTTTCGTGAGCAGCGGCACCGGATCGCGGAGCGAAAGCATTGCGTGGGCGGTGCTGCGTTGTGGCATGAGCCCTCCGAGCGCTCGCAGGGGCGCGCCGCCCTCCACGAGCATCTGCGCGAGATCTCGCGTGTCCATCTCTTCATGGCGATCACGCATGCCGAGACGCTAGCCACCGACATCCGGTCGCCGGCCGAGCAACAGATCAACCCAGATGCCAGGCACGTTGACCCTGCAGAGCCAGTAACCGTACGGGATGCACCCCTTGTCACCAGACAACTTCGTTAAACCCGTGTGCAAGTTTCTCGTGAAGAGTTGAGCCAAGAAGACCTCCTTATGTTCGGTGTTAGCTCAATAGCACCGAACATAAGGAGGTCTTCTTCTTATGGATCTTAGCACCTTCATCGTGGCCGTCTTCTGCCTTATCGACGATCGGCTCAAAGGACGTCGCATCCGCCAGCGCGGTCCCGCTCCGAAGCTTTCTGATGCGGAGGTCCTCATCATAGAGATCGTCGGCCAGTTCCTTGACCTCGACACCGACAAGGGTATCCATCTCTTCTTCTGCCGACACTACGCTGAGTGGTTCTAAGCCCTTCGCGAGGTGGGCCGCACCACCTTCGCCCGTCAAGCCGCCAACCTCTGGAAGATAAAGGAGCGCTTCTGGCAAGAGTTCCTCGCGCTGGCCCCCACAACCCTACCTTCGCGCTGGTGGACTCCATGCCTTTGCCGGCGTGCCTGTTTGCCCGCGCCTACCGCTGTGGCCGCTTCAAGGGAGAAGCCGCCTTCGGCAAGGACACCCTGCTCAAGCAGACCTTCTACGGCTTCAGGGTGCATATGCGAGTGTGCTGGCCTGGAGTGATCACCCGCTTGTCGGTGGCTCCGGCCAACGCCCACGAGATTTCCGTGCTCCCCGAACTGCTCGAGTCCACTCGCGGCTTGGCCGTCAGGGATCGCAATTACTGGTCGCCTGAGATGAGGGAAGAGCCGGAGAGGAGCATGGGCGTCGCGCTGCTGGCACCCTACCGCACCAAAAAGCGCGATCCTGCCCCTCAAAGGAGCGCGTTGTTGAGCCGCTTGCGCTACCGGATTGACACCGTCTCTTCTCAGCTCACCGGAAGATACTCCCTCAAGCGAGTGTGGGCCAACGATCTTTGGCACCTGACCGGCAGGCTTCTGCGGAAGGTCCTCAGCCACACCGTTGCCTTTTTGCTCAACCACCGAGCGGGTAACCCTCCCTCTACAGCTCTCTCAACTCCTCTATTAGAAACCCGCACATCGGGTTAACTACAACCCGAATAGCGTAGGCTGACATGCCTCACTATCGAAGCAACCTGGTCCCTGGACCAGTTCCGCGAGATCCCTGACATGACAGAGCGGTGCCCGAGTCGAAGGAACAGTCGCGCGGCATCCTCGAGAAGGTTGGCCCTGTCTTGCTTTGCCTTGATCGCCGGATAAGGTGAGGGGTGAATCTGAAAATCACCCCTCGCTCCATAAGGTTCTAATCCGCCTCGCTCACGAGCCGAACCTCAGCTGATAGACTGCCTTGCTATTTGGGTACTTGTTCAAACTGTGGTCAGAGTTCCCCTCATTGTAGATTTGGTAGGCCACACGATGGGATTGTATCCAATCGGCCATGCGATTGATAAATATCGGATTGTCCCCGCCCCCTCCCGGAGAGCGTGTGGTCGGCCACAGCCCGTACTCGGTGTAGGTCATCGGCTTGTTGTGGGCCGCCGCGAAGGAGGCATGATGGATCATGCCGTTGTCATCGGCGCGATTCGCTATTGGGTCCTGGAGGCAATTCCAGCGTCCATCGACGGTGTTGGTGAAACCGCAGATATTGTAATCATAAACAGCGAGCCCGATGTAATCGGTTACGTCGTCCCCAGGGTAGAGCTGCTCAAGTGGCCTGCCGGCATCGTCCAGGGTGACGTTGGGCTCCCAATCGAATTGAAGTTCGGGGTTTGACGCGTTCATTACTTGCACAACGTGGCGGTATGCGGCCTTGTAATTCGCGACTTCCGCGTCGGTTGCAGCGCCCGCCCCTCCGTCTACGTCCACTCGCCACGGGAAGGTGTTGCCGTTCATCTCCCAACCGAGGCGGATTATCATGTCGTCCGCCGCCGTGCCGTTGACAGAGTTCGCGCATTGGCGGAAGTAGCTGTCGAAGTCCCCGCGCGCCACGGCCGCGAACTGGCCGGCGTGCGTGGCCGGCATCAAGGGGAGGCTGATGGTGAGGCGACGCTTAACGTTATCCGCGGCCACCCAGTCTATCCACCCCTTCCAGGCGCAGTCGCCTATGGCGGACCAGCCGTATCTATGATCGACAAACTCGTGGGCGTACTGCTCGCCACCCGTGTACCCGAGCCAAGAGTAGAAGGAGTTAACGCCCGCGGCGTCGTGCCAGCCTTCATAAACTCCGACTATCGCCTTAGATGTCGAGGGAGGGGGGCTTTCAGGAGGCGGCGGGACACCCTCTTCATGGTTGTAGTCGAGGTAGTCGAACCACACGGCCAACGTGCAGCTCTGCCTCACGATGAGGCGCTTCTCGCCGGCCGGTATGGAGATCCCGGCGAACTCGGCCCAGCCGTAGGACGTTCCTAACGAACGCTTCCCTATGCTCGTGGCCGGCGTGTAGGTGCCGTCTGCCTGTCTGAGTTGGTAGAGAACTTCGACGTGGCTGGCGCACGTGCCGGAGGCGCGCCTCGCCCGCAAGGAGATGCGGCTGATGGTGCCAGTCGTCACGTTGCGGATCACCTGAGTACCCGGCTCGGAGAGATTCATCGCCTTGCCCCCCCAAGAGTACGAGTCGCTGACTACGGAAGCGGTGCCGGTTTGCAGCGTGAAGGTCTCTGCCTCGAGCCCAACCGATGTAGTAGCAGCCTGGGATACATCCGCAAAGACAATGACCGCCATGAGGCCCGCCGCCGCGGCGAGCGTGCGAAGGAGGCGAGGATTGACCTTCTCGGTCGTTGGCGCAATTGTCACAATGAAGTCTGCTAGCAACCGCGCACTCGTCGCAACTACGGCTTCTGCGGCCAACGCCGCTCTCCGCAGAAACCTGTTAGGGTACCCGTCCATCTTAAAACCGCCAGCGTGCGGCGGCGGGCGCTATAATAAGGTCGTTCATAGAGGCGCCTCCGTTTCTATGAGCATAGGCTTCGGGATGTTTGCGGCACCCCAGAGCCGTTTATTTCTCCATTGGCATTAGGAGGGTAAGATAAACAGAGTGTGTACAACACGTTCACTCCTTTCGGCAACCCGGCTGCCCCTAGTTAAGGGTAAGGGGCCCGTAGCTTTGCGCCCCCGCCTCGCGACGGGTTTGCCTTTTTCGTGGGCCGATGCACTATAGCACGTTTTTGTAATATCCACTACCTCTGTCAACCTATTCACCTTACTGCGGTCGGCACGAGCGCCGAGGTCAAACACGCATATGACCAATCGATGCGTTCCGGTTCTCCTGACCGATGGTGCAGTAACCGCTGCAGTCGCTTTCACATACTAGCTTTACTAGCTTTGTGCCTTTCCATGAGTGTGGTCCAGCAGTCAACTCTTACGACCCGAAGCTCCTCTGTTTCTGGAGGATGCCCCAGCATACGCCTGTCTTGAGTACGAACAAATAGGATCCCTGCCAGCACGCTCTCCTGGAGTGGATGCGCGTTCGTCAATCCATATTCAGATCCTAAAGGTATCGCTATCCCCAACGCGCCCTTCCGCTTTGCCTGCAATCTTGTTCTTGTGTGTTATGCTTAATGATCCTGTTTCATCCGGTGTCTGCACTATTAAGAACCTATTTGCCAGCACGGGGCTCGTCGCTGCCGTTTGCGAGGTATTCGGCGACTTTGCCAAGCAGGTCACACTTGATCAGGGTGTTCCTGCCTTGGCGCGGGTACAGGAAGAACAACACTACTAACTCGGAGACGTCACCCGTGCGCGAGTGCTCATGCTCTCTTGGACGAAGCGTCTGAGCTTCTCTGAGGCAGGATACGGTCTAGGAAGGTCCGGAAGGGTGGTGTCTGGGCATCCGGATTGTACTCAGGCAAGGATAGCGTGGTTGTCAAGTACGCGCGATCGGGGGTAGTAGGTCTCGTACACGTAGATCGATGGCGCGGCTGAGAATGTTGAGCTTCCAGGGGTCGGGGGTGAGCCGGTTCAGGAATAAGGGGAGGATCGGTTTGCTGCACGCGAGCGAGACCATGGATAGCGTAGCGCCTAAGATGAGACCAGCGATTAGTTACGCCCGCTACACGATTCATCCCCCTTCGGTACTCGAGCACCTTTCAGGGGTACTTTCGGCTTCCACGAACCCACTGAGCTACGACAATGGGTTCACTTTTGTACGCCTCTGATCGTCTTATAGTCCCAACCCAAAATCTCGTTGGATCGCTGCAAGCTGGCAGCAGCTTCGTTAGCGTGACGGTCATACTCGTCGAATTCAGCCTGGGTGGCAACGGTAGGGTCTGCGACCAAACTGGGGGCTCGCTGAACGGATTCGTACAATTCATTGGTGGCACCGCTGAACGCCTCGTAATGCTCTTCATAGAAGCCTGTTGTGGCTATCCAAGAACGTTTCCACGGAATTGGCTTGTATTTCGCCAACCTTGGTCACATACGCGGCTTCCCTTTGTTGCGGAGCGTCTTCTTTTGGCTGTGCAGCGCCTTCGTATTGTCACCGAACGGCAACTCCGCAAGATCCTCTACGATCATCTCGTAACGCGGCGAGCAGCACCGGTGGATTACGATGCCCTCTCCCCCGAAGCATAGCTGGAACTGGCCGAGTACGTTGAAGGCTGCAAAGGCAACACCCTGGGCATCGGTCGCATCGACCCGCTTACCAGTCTATGGAGACCGTTACTTCCCGGGTGAAGCCGATCGTGTCGGCGCCGCAGTCAGCTACGCCGCCCCGTACCAAGCCGAAAGTAGAGGATCATCCGGAAGGGTAAGGAACCATATACTGACAGCGCCGTGCACAAGACCCCTAGCCTTACGCACGACGATCCAGCAGCCCCATCAGCAATTGGAGTGCGAGGGACGTACGCACAATCATCGCGAACGCCAGCGCTTGGGTGAGGAGCTGGAGCGCGAACGCCTGGCTCGCTCCGAGGATCAGCGGAACGTCCAACGCCTTCACCGAGACCTTCGGGAGCTGCAGCAGTTACTCGAGGAGCTGTAGCAGGCTCTCAAGGCTCCGAAGAACGACTAAGGATAAACCTCTTGAGAAGCGACAACCTTAGGGCCCCATCGGGTGATCGCTCAGGGTCACACGAACCCCCTTCGGGATGCGGAAGGCGGACAGCGCACTTGCGCGCTACACTCCTAACAGCTTAGAATAGCCAGACTATGGACCGAAAGTATTAGCACCTCTGGGCGTAGGCCTGGAAAAGGTGGCCACGTGACCTTACAAAAGGATAGACGTTGAATAGAACAAGTTGACTGCACCCGATCGAGCACTTACGAGAAGCTCCTATCTGTTTTCTGGGCCAACGCGAGGTGGTAAGAGAAGTAACGCACGGCGTGGCGGATGCTCCATTCCCACCTGGCCGCGTGGTCCACGGATATGATGCGTGAACCGCAGGACAACCCAAGGCCCCTGGGCTTGGTCTGGGTCGACTGCCCTCGCTCGGTCGTGAGCGCCGGGCTCGTGCGAGCCCTGGAGAAGCGGGCCACGGTTCACCAGGGCCTGAAACCGCCGAGGGACGTCCCCTCTTGCATCATACTCTGCGCCAACAGCCGCGAACGTCTCTCCGAGCGTGTGGAGTTCTACCAGGAGCTGAGCCAGGGTGCGCCACCGGTTGTGGTGTTCAGCCCCCAACTGGACCTGCCACTCGCCCGCGACGCCCTGCAGGCAGGAGCCTGTGGTTTCGTCCACGCCGAGATGATGCCCGACCAGCTCGTGCGCGCCTTGGCGGTAGCCGCCAAGGGGGAGCTCGTCGCGCCACGGGAGTTGCTTCGGTACGTGTTGACCAAGGACCACTCCGCCGACCTCGACACCCTCTCAGTCCGCCAGAGGGAGATCTTGGGTTACGTGGTCGAGGGACTGTCAAACGCCGAGATAGGCAGGCGCCTCTACCTCTCGGAGTCAACGATAAAGCAGCATCTGCGTGCCGCCTACAAGCTGCTTGGGGTGAGCAACCGCACCGAGGCCGCCAACCTCTTCCGTCGCGGAAACTGAGCTCTCACTAGTAGCGGCCTTCACCAAGCTGCGGGAGGACAGCTCGCCCGGAGGCGGGCTCAGAGGTAGTCGAAGCGAACGCGGAAGACGGCGAGGTCAGGGACGGCAAAGCCGACGGCCGATGGACTAACGTCGAGAGACCGAACGGATGTTACAACGCATCGCTATTAAAGCTCGCTGAGCAGAGATGCGGCGGACTGGTCGACCATCCACTCTGGCCCGCCGGGGGGTTGGACGAGCTT